>Ga0268266_10000724_pt1 | contig 44330 bp, 43 predicted proteins | sample KBSS13metaG_FD_190356 | JGI IMG/M metagenome (GOLD analysis project Ga0268266, IMG submission 190356) | Switchgrass rhizosphere microbial communities from Kellogg Biological Station, Michigan, USA - KBS S1-3 metaG (SPAdes) (version 2) | ecosystem: Host-associated > Plants > Roots > Rhizosphere...
CTTCGAGCATTTCGGAGAGCGCCCGAAGCGACCATCGCCGAACCTCCGCCATCCCGTTCAACTCGGCCCCCGTTTCGTCGGGGTAGCAGCGGCCGTCTTCGGTGTGGAAGTAGTAACGCGACATGGCGCTCTAACTCGCGGAGCGTGCAGGGGTTCTGCCCTCCGCGCCAAAATCTCCGTGCCCGACCGGCGAACGGCCCGTGCTGCGCTGCGACGCCGGTCATCGATCATATCCGTGTCCCGAACCACGAGGCGAACGACCCAGGTCGGCGTTGACACGCGCTCCTCGGGGAGAAATCTTTGGAGGGCGGGGCGGAATAGAGATTTTCCAGATCACGAGCCTGGATCCAGGCTGATCACGCCTCGAAAGAAGTATTTGTCGGGAAATCGGGAATGGACGTCACGTTAACTGAAGATCAGCTTATGCTGCAGGACGCAACGCGCCGGTTTCTGAATGATCGATCTCCGGTGGATGCGCTGCGAAAACTTGCCGACCGGGGCGAGAGTCTGGATCGCGAGGCCTGGCAGGAAGGCGCGGCGCTGGGCTGGGTCGCCCTGTTCGTGCCCGAAGCGCACGGCGGCTTCGCCGAATCGGCCGACGGGGTGATCGACGCCGCCATCGTCGCCGAAGAACTGGGCCGGGTGGTCCATTCCGGCCCGTTCTTCTCCAGCTGCGTCCTGGCCGACGCCATCGCGCGCGCCGGGTCCGAGGCCCAGCAGGCGGCCTGGCTGCCCGGCTTGGCCGCCGGCGAGCAGATCGGCGCCTGGTGTGTCGCAGGTCCCGGACCCAACGACGGAATTTCTCCCGGCAGCGTGCGGGCGACCCGTTCGGACGACGGCCGCTACGTCCTCGAAGGGGTCGCCGGCTACGTCGACGACGCCGCCGCGGCGGATTTGCTGCTGGTGACGGCGGCCGTCGACGCGGGCCTCTCGCAGTTCCTGCTGCCGGCCGGAGCCGCGGGCGTGAGCGTCCAGCCCCTGGAGGCGCTCGACCTCGGCCGTCGCGTCGCCACCGTCCGCTTCGATCGGGCGGTGGTCGGGGCCGAGGCGCTGCTGGGCGAGTGGGGCGGCGCGGCCGATCACGTCGAGCGGCAGCTGCAGGTGGTGCTCGCTCTGCTAGTCGCCGAGACCGTCGGCGTCATCGACCGGGTCTTCGAGTTCACGCTCGAATGGGTCAACCAGCGCTACGCCTTCAACCGGCCGATCGGCTCGTATCAGGCGCTCAAGCATCGCCTGGCCGACCACGCCGCCCAGCTGGAGGGCGCCAAGGCCGCCGCCGCCTACGCCGCGCGCGCGGTCCAGGCCGGCGCGTCGGACGCGGCCATCGCGGTCAGCGTCGCCAAGAGTCACTGCGGCCGCGTCGCGACCGAGATCATCCGCGACTGCCTGCAGATGCACGGCGGCATCGGGATGACCTGGGAGCACGACATCCATTTCTATCTTCGCCGCGCGGTGTCCAGCGAGGCCCTCTGGGGCTCGCCGCGCGTCCATCACGAGCGCCTCTGCCGTCTCGCAGGGCTTTGAGTAGGAGCGGACGGTGCAGATTGAGACCCAATCCCCCACAAGCGAACACGCCGACACCGAGGAGCAGCGCGCCTTCCGCCTGAGGGCGCGGGAGTGGATGAAGGGCCGCATGCCGCCGCGCATTCCGGGCCAGCATCCCAACCCGTTCGGCGACCTGGAGACCTGCAAGCTCGACCGCGCCACCCAGCGCACCCTGTGGGAGGGCAACCTCGCTGGCATCACCCTTCCGCGCGAATACGGCGGGCTGGGCCTCGGCCAGCGGTTCGAGGAGATCTTCTGGGAAGAGGCCCAGCCCTACCGGCTGCCGTGGACCTTCGGCAATTCGTTCAACATCGTCGTGCCGGTGCTGCTGGCGCACGGCAGCGAGGCGCAGAAGAAGAAGTACATCCCTGCCACACTGAAGAGCGAAATTTTCTGGTGCCAGTTGCTGTCGGAGCCCTCCGGCGGCTCGGACCTCGCCGGCGTGCTGACGCGCGCCGAGCGGCGGGACGGGCGGTGGCTGCTCAACGGCGGGAAGATCTGGACCACCGGGGGCCACGTCTCCGACATGGGCCTCTGCCTGGCGCGCACCGATCCCACCGTGCGCAAGCACGCTGGCCTGACAATGTTCCTGGTCGATCTGCATCATCCAGGCGTGACCCTCCAGCGCATCAAGCTGATCACCGGCGAGAGCGAGTTCTGCCAGGAGTTCTTCGACGACGTCGAAGTGCCGGACGAGGACGTGGTCGGCGCGGTCAACGACGGCTGGAACGTCGCCCAGGCTCAGCTGGCCGCGGAACGCGCGGGCATGGCGCGGGGCTGGCACGGCGGATTCCAGGCCGCGGAGGTCTCCGAGCAGATCGAGCTCACGCCGGAGTATATCGAGACCGCGCGCGGCCTCGGGCTCGCCGAGGACCCGTTCGCGCGCCAGCAGGTCGGCGAGGCATTCGTGCTGGACGCCGTCTACCACCTCACGCTGAGGCGCGTCGCCGCCGGCACGAGCAACGGCCGGTTGCCGCAGACCGCCGGGATGGTGGCGAGCCTGCTGGCCGCCCGGACCAATGTGCGCCGCACGGAGCTGCTCTCGGCTCTGACGGGGCCGGCGGGCGTGGCGTCCCTGCCCGATGCGCCAGGGGCCGACGCGGGCATGCAGCGTGTGACCATGCACCGGATCGGCGGCGGCACCCAGGAGACGCAGCGCAACCTGGTGTCCGAACGCCACCTCGGCCTGCCGCGCGAGCCGGCATTCGACCGCGACCTGCCGTTCAACCAGCTGAAGACCAACGCGCCGCGTTAGCGGGTCAGGCGAACGCTGGCGGGTGAGCCGTAAAGGGCAGGGCCTGTTCCAGGCTGCGGAGGATGCGCAGAACACGGTCCTCCCGGCCGGCGGGCTGATCAGCTTCTGCGGCCATGGTCGCCTCCCTGCGGCCTTGCCGGCCTCGAGGGCAGAATGGCCGGTCGGGTGGTGCGCTGCAGCACAAAAAGGAGGTTGGTGCTGGGGAAATTTGCCCGTTCTATGCCGCCATGCCCGTGTCCTCCGCGCCTTCCGACCGCCCCGGCCTGAGCTTCAAGATGCTGCTGGCGCTGCTGGTCGCCATCGAGTTCGTCAACGCGCTCGAGAGCAGCATGATCTACACGGCGCTTTCCACGCTCTATGGGATCTACGGCGATCCGGCGCACGTGGGCTGGCTGATCACGGCCTATCTGCTCGCGTCGGCCTTGAGCTCCGCGCTCTGCAGCCGGCTGGGCGATCTTTACGGCCGCCGACAGATGCTGCTCCTGATGCTCGGCGTCGCCGTTTGCGGCTCGGCGATAAGCGCCGTGGCGACCGACCTCAACGTGATCATCCTCGGTCGGGCGCTGCAGGGCGCCACCTTCGCCATCCTGCCGCTGGCGTTCGGCATCCTGCGGGAGAACGCCAAGGACAGCCGCGACGTCAACCTGGGCGTCGGCATCCTGGGCGGCACCTTCGCGCTGAGTAACGGGGTCGGGTTCATCCTGGGCGGCTTCATCGTCGACCACGGGCGCTGGCAGGACATCTTCACGGTCAGCGCGTCGGTGGCCCTGGTGGTGTTGCTTGTGGCCGTCCGCTACCTGCCGACGGGCAAGATTCCGCCCAAGCCCGAGCGGCTCGATCTGGCGGGCGCCCTCTTCGTCTTCCCGATCAGCGCGCTGCTGCTCGCGACCACCTACGGCAAGTCGCTGGGCTGGGATTCGCCCGTCGTCCTGGCCCTTGTCGGGGGCGGCGTGGTGACCCTCGTGGCCTGGGCGTTCCACGAGCTTCGGCAAGCCAATCCGCTGATCGACGTGCGCCTGCTGCGCAACCCCACCATCGCCATCGTCAACACCACCATCTTCTTCACGGCCATGGCGCCGATGGTCTATCCGCTGGTGATCCTGCCGCTGCTGCAGCAGCCGCTCTGGACCGGGGTGGGCTTCGGGATCAGCGCGACCCTGGCCGGGATCATCAAGCTTCCAACCAACGCGACCTCCGGCCTCGCGGGCATCGGCGCGGGCCTGTTCGCACGGCGCCACTCGATGCGCCCGGCGATCATCCTCGCCGCGATCACGAATTTCGTGGCTTTCACCGCGCTGATCTTTTTCCACGACTCCATGGTGTTCGTCGCCGCGGTCTGCATCCTGCTCATCGCCCCGGCGACCGTGATCATTTTCGGCTGCGCACCCGGCATGATCATCGAAGCCGCGCCGGCGGAGCGCACCAGCGAGGCGACGGGGCTGACCTCGATGCTGCGGTCACTGGCCACGGCGATCGGCACCCAGATGGTCGCCTATTGCATGGCGTCAGCCGCCATCTCGAACAGCGCGGGCGTGAAGTTCCCTGACGAAAGCGCCTATGTGGCGACCTTCACGCTGATGGCGGGCTGCTGCCTGGCGAGCCTGATCTTCGCCTTGCTGATTCCCGGCGGCAAGGCGGCCAAAGGTCGGAAGGTCGCCGTCGCGCCCGCCGAGGCGGTCGGGCCCGGACGCGTCAAGGCCTGAGCCCCGTCGCCGCGGGGAGGCCGGGATCATGCCCATCCACTATCCGGACATCCTGCAGGGACGCACCGGGCCGTGGACGTTCAGCTACGGCGACAAGGACGTGATGCTGTACGCCCTGGGCGTCGGCATGGGGCGGGACCCGCTGGACCCGGCGGAACTGGCGTTCGTCTACGAGAAGGACCTGAAGGTCGTTCCGACCGCGGTCACCGTCTTGAGCCTGCCGTCGGACGGACGATTGCCGAAGGTCGAGTTTCCCGCGGGATGCCGCCCGAGCGAACTCCATAACGAACTGGTCGTTCACGGCGAGGAAAAGGTCGAGCTCCACAGGCCGTTGCCCGCCAGCGGAACCTTCACGGCGCAAGGGCGCACGATCGGCGCCTACGACAAGGGCGCGGACAAGGGGGCGCTCATCGTCAGCGAGACGGTCTGGCGCGACGCCGACGGCGAGAAGGTCGCGACGGTCACCGCCGCGATCTTCGCCCGGGGGGACGGCGGCTTCGGGGGCCCAGGCGAGGCGCCGACCCCGCACCGCGTTCCCAGCCGCGCGCCCGACCTGTCGATCGATTTCCCGACGCGCCCCGACCAGGCGCTGCTCTACCGCCTGAACGGCGATCGCGTGCCCCTGCACTGCGATCCCGACGTCGCGCGACGCGCCGGCTATCCGGCGCCCATCCTGCATGGCCTGTGCACCTTCGGCATGACCTGCCGCGCCATGCTCCAGGCGGTCACCGGTTTCGATCCGGACCAGATCCTTTCGCACCAGGCGCGCTTCTCCGCGCCGGTCTACCCGGGCGACACGATCACGGTCGACCTTTGGCAGGACGGCAAGGCGATCTCGTTCGAGGCGCACGTGCGGGCGCGGAACGTCACCGTCATCAAGAACGGCCTGACGGTCCTCCGATAGCGCCGCCAGGCCGTCCCGGGTTTAGTCCTCGGTGCTGGCGATCTGCTCGAAATAGAAGCTCTTGACGCCCGCGATGTCGATCGCATCGCTGATCATCATGGCGGGGGTGCCCGCCAAGGCCGTCATGCCGGCGTGGGCGGCCGCCAGGTCCTCGGTCTCGACGGTGTAGATCGCCATGTACCGATGCTCGGGCTCCGGGCCGCCGTTCATCGGCACGAACCGGAAGCGTTTGGCTTCGACGAAGTCGGGCGCGCTCACCACGTCGTGGATATGCTGCTTGGTGTACCACTCGTTGTAGGCGTCTTCGGCGCCGTCCTTCGCGTTCGACAGAACCACGAGCTGATATCGCTTCTTCACCACGTCTCCTCCAGTTTTTGGGTGTCGCGTCGAACGCAAACATAACTCGGCTTCCGGCGCAGAATACAGAGGCGGTTTGCCGGTGGCGGCCCGGAATCAGGCCTGCCTATAGCTGGCGACCAGGCCTTCCGGCGCCATGTCCGACCACGGGCAGGCGCCGATCTCGACCCGCTGCAGCGTGCGGACGACGCCTGGCGGGACCGGCTTGCGCGCATGCTGCAGGGCGAGGTTGTCCCAGACGATGAAGTCGCCGTTGCGCCACTGGTGCTCATACCGGTGCGCGGGCGCATACAGCCGCTGGAACAGCGCCTGGATGAGGTCTTCGCTCTCAGCGGCCTCCAGCTCGACGATCCGGTCGCTCTGGTTGGCGTTCAGGTAGAGGATCGGCTCGCCCGTGCGCGGATGGGGCTTGAGCACCGGATGCGCGGCGCCCGGCCAGCCCGCTGGGGCCAGATGGCTTCGCTGGCGCTGGGCGAGTTCGCTTGGCCAGAGGTTCATCACGTGCAGGCCCTCGATCCGTCGGCGCAGGATTTCCGGCAGGTCGCGGGCGGCGGCCATGGCGTCGACGAACATCGTCGTCGAGGACCGCTCTTCCACCTCGATGGCGAGCAGCGACAGGCCGATCAGGGGGGCGGGCGTGCAGGCCATGTCCGAATGGAAGGCCAGCTCGCCGGCCCCCAGCGCGCCCATTTCCGGTTCGGTCGTGAAGCGGCTCGCGGGCTTGTCTTCCTCGACCGGGCCGAACCAGCCGCAGACCCGCCGCTGGTCGGCGGCGGAGAGCGACTGGCCGGTGAACAGCAGCAGATGTCGCCGGTCGAACAGTTCCCGCAAGGCGTCGATCTGGTCGCCGCTGACGGAGCCCTTAAGGTCCAGGTCGATCGTGGCGCCGAACGGCGCAAGCGGACGCCACTGCAATGCGCCGGACATCTCCTGGTCCTCCCTCGCTCTTTGTCGAGTTCTTGATCGCGAGACTAAGCCCTTCGGCGAGGCGGTGTCCACGCGCGGGGGCCCGACGGTGAATTGACTGGCGGTGGCGCGCGTGGCTCGTTCGGTTGCATCGATCAAGGGAGTGGCGCGTCCAATGGCCAGGTTGATCTTGAGCGTGGTCGGCAGCGATCGGCCAGGCCTCACCCAGGCGCTCGCGGGCGCGGTCCTCTCGGCCGGCGGCAACTGGCTCGAGAGCCACCTCAGCCAGCTCGGCGGGCTCTATGTCGGATCGGTCCTGGTCGAACTGGACGCCGCGGCCGCCGACAGCTTGCGCGCCGCCGTGCGCCGGGTGGACGCCCAGGGGCTGGAGGTGCGGATCGCCGCGGCGATCGAGGGCCCAGGCGTCGTGGGCGAGGCGGTGGATTTCAGCCTGGTGGGCCAGGACCGGCCGGGGATCGTGCACCAGGTGACGGCGACGCTCAGCGGGCTCAACGCCAATATCGAAAGCTTCGACACCGGCCTGAGCGTCGAGGCCCACTCCGGCCAGCCGCTGTTCCACCTGGAGGCGCGCCTGCGGTTGCCGCCCGGCCTGGCGGCCGAACGGGTGCAGGCGGCGCTGGAGGAGATCTCGGCCGAGATCATGGTCGACATCGCGCTGACCGCGGCCGAGGAGGGCTGAGCGCTACCGCTTGCTGAAGCCGAGGTCGCCGCCTTCGCCGATCTCCGCCGGACGCGCCGGCGGCAGCGCCGGGCGGTTCTTGTAGCGGATCGGGTGGGCGATGCGGCGGTCGCCGTCCGGTCCCCGGGCGACCACGCCGCGCTCCCAGAAGTGCGGGTGGCTCAGCCCTTCCTCGCGGGTCAGGACCGGGGCGATCGGCACGCCTGCGCGGGCCAGCTCCGTGACCAGCTCGTCGCGCGGCCGCTTGGAGACGGCCGCCACCAGGTCGGCCCGCAGCTCCGCCGACCGCCGGTCGCGCTCGGCCATCTTCACGCCGACATGGGTGTCCAGGCCGAGCGCTTGGCAGAGCTTGTCCCAGAAGTGGTCCTCGCTGAAGACGCCCAGGACGACATAGCCGCCGTCCGACGTCGCGAACTCGCCCATGGCCGGAGGCTTGTTCTTGTGGCCGGCGGGGGCTTGCTCGCCGATGGTTCCCGAAGGGGCGACGCAGTAGAGAATGACGTCGGCCATGGCCACGTCGATGTATTCGCCCTGGCCCGTGCGACGGGCGCACAGCACGGCCGCGAGTATGGCGAAGGCCGCCGTGATGCCGGAGCCCTGGTCGCCGACCAGCGGCTTCGCTGCAACAGGCTCTCCGCCTTGCTCGGGGTAGGTGAAGGCCCCGGTATAGGCCTGGTAGTTGTGCTCGTGCCCGGGGGCCATGGCCAAAGGCCCGGTCTGGCCGAAGCCGGAGATCGAGCAATAGACCAGCGCCGGATTGACAGCGCTGAGCTGGGCGTAGCCGGCGCCCAGGCGGTCGGCCACGCCTGGGCGCGAGCCCTCGACCACCACCTCGGCGTCCTTGGCCAGCTCCAGCAATTTCGCCCGGTCTTCCTCCCGCTTGAGGTCCAGCACCAGGCTGCGCTTGTTGCCATAGTAGTTGGCGACCCGGTCGGGCATGATTCGTTCGCGGTCGCCGCCCGGCGGCTCGATCTTCAGCACGTCTGCGCCCAGGTCGGCGAGCAGCTGGGTGGCCGTGTGCCCGGGCTGCCAGAGCGAGAGATCGAGCACCCGAAGGCCCGCCAGCATTCCGTCCATGCGCAAGTTCCTCGCCTTCCTATCGTCTTTCCAGAGCCCTACGGACCGCCGGGAAGCTGATCTTTCGGAGCGAAGGCCGTCAAGCCGAGAAGTGGGCGCCTCCATTGACATGCGGGCGTCAGGAAGGCGGTCTGGGGGCCGAATGCGCGCGGCCGAAGCCGGTTGACGCCTCAGGGAGGTGTAGGTACCTACTCCGCAGTCGCAATGGGCACAGAAGGGCCGCGCCGTCCCAGGCTGCGCCGATGGGAGCATGGTCATGACCGATCTCAAGGCGGATCCCGCCGCCGAGCAGTTTCGGCAGGAGGTTCGCCGCTTCCTGGCCGAGAACCTTCCGCCCGAGATGGCGCGGCGCAACTCGACCGGCTTCCATGGCCCGCGCACCGACTGCCGCGAATGGACCCGGATCCTGCACGGCAAGGGCTGGTCCGCGCCCAACTGGCCGGTCGAGCACGGCGGCACAGGGTGGACGCTGGAGGAGCAGGCGATCTTCGATGAGGAGTGCTTCAGCGCCGGAGCGCCGATGCTGGACATCTTCGGTCTCTCGATGGTCGGCCCGCTGATCTACACCTTCGGTACCGACGATCTTAAGCAGCGGATTCTGCCGCGGTTCCTGCGCGGCGAGATCTCCTGGGCGCAGGGCTTCTCCGAGCCGAACTCGGGCTCGGACCTCGGCTCCCTGCAGACCCGCGCGGTCGTGCAGGGCGACGAGTACGTGATCAACGGCCGCAAGATCTGGACCTCCAGCGCGCACCAGTCGGACCATATCTTCCTGCTTGTCCGGACCGGCGAAGGCACGCAGAACGGCCTGACGATGCTGATCGTCGACATGAAGGCGCCGGGCATCACGGTCCGGCCGATCGTCGACATCCGCAAGGAACACAGCCTCAACGAGGTCTTCTTCGACGATGTCCGCACGCCGGTGGCCAACCGCATCGGCGAAGAGGGCAAGGGGTGGGGCTACGCCAAGGCGCTGCTGGAGAACGAGCGCTCGTTCGCCGCGGAAATTCCGCGCAACCGCAACGGCCTCGCGCGGCTGCGCCGGATCGCCTCGGAGACGAAGCGGGACGGCCGGCCGCTGATCGAAGATCCGCTGTTCGCCGCCCGCATCGCCGAGCTCGAGGTCGAGTTCATGGCGCTGGAGTTCCTGACCCTGCGCGCCATGGCCGGCAAGGCGGACGGCGCGGCCTTCGGTTCGCTCTTGAAGGTGCGCGGGTCGGAGCTGACGCAACGGACGACCCAGCTGCAGATCGAGGCCCTGGGCGACCACGGGGCCTATCTCTATTCCGAGCACGCCTTTCTCGCCGGCGAGCCGCAACCCGCGCCGGGGCCGGAGCACGCCTTGGGCGTCTGGGCGGAGGCGATGTATCGCCGCGCCTCGTCCATCTACGGCGGCGCGAACGAGATCCAACGCACCCTGATCGCCAAACAATACCTGGGCCTTTGAACGATGGATTTCCGCCTATCCGAGGAACAGGTCCTGCTGAGCGAGAGCGCGCGACGCCTCGTCGAGCAAGGCTTCGACTATGAGGCGCGCCGCAGGGCGGTTGCGTCCGGCGCGGCCTACAGCCCCCAGTTCTGGGGGCAGTTCGCCGAGCTGGGCTGGCTGGGCCTCGCCATTCCCGAGGCGCACGGCGGCTTTGGCGGCGGCGCCGCGGACTTCGCCGTGCTCGTGGAGCGGCTGGGGGCCGGGCTGATGCTCGAACCCTACGTGCCGGTGACTGCCGCGATCAGGACCCTCATCGCCGCCGGCGCCGCGGGGAAGCTGACCGCCGCCGTCATCGACGGCTCCGCGCGTCCGGTCCTCGCCCATGGTGAACCGGGCTCGGGCGCGACCCTCGAATATGTCGAAACCCGCGCGGAGCGTAGCGGCGACGGCTGGCGGCTGTCGGGCGCCAAGACGCTCGTGCTCGGCGGGGCGGCGGCGACCCATTATCTGATCAGCGCGCGCACCGCGGGCGAGGCGGGCGCGGCGCAGGGCGTCAGCCTGTTCCTGGTCGCTGCGGACCATCCGGCGCTGGGCCGCAGGGATGTCCGGCTGACCGATGACAGCCTCGGGAGCGACCTCGCCATCACCGCGCTCGACCTGCCCGCCGCGGCGCTCGTGGGGCCGGAAGGCGGCGCCGTCCCGGCGCTGCGCGAAGGCATGGCGTGGCTGCAGCTCGGCCTGCATGCCGAGGCGCTCGGCGCGATGGACAAGGCGCTGTGGACGACGCGCGACTATGTCCGCACGCGAAAGCAGTTCGGCGTCGAGCTTTCCACCTTCCAGGCCGTCCAGCATCGCCTCGCCGACATGGCGATGGAGACGGAGCTGGCCCGGTCGATGCTGTTGCGGCTGATCTCCGTATTCGACGCCGCTGGCCCCGAGCGCGAGCACACCCTGACCGCGGCGAAGGTGCTGTTCGGCAACAGCGGCTTCTTCGTCGGGGCCCAGTCGGTGCAGCTGCACGGCGGCATGGGCATGACCGACGAATACCTCATCGGCATGTACTTCAAGCGACTGGTGCTGCTGCGCAATCTGCACGGCGGCGCCAACGCGGCCCTTGCACGTCTGGGGCGCGAACAATCCAACCTGGCGATGGAGCAGGCCTGACATGGCCGCGAAGGATCCGATGATCGTGGGGATCGGCCGATCGTCTCGCCGGAGGAGAATCCGGAGCTGCACATCCCCGGCCGGATCGTCGGCGCGTCCAATGAATTGATCAGGTCAGCGCAGGCCGAGATCGTCGATCTCCCGGGCAGCGAGTGGAAGGTCCCGGACTTCCGGGTCCAGTCCTAGCGGGATTTGCGTCTGGGCGGGCCGTCGCCTCGTGGCGGCGGCTCGCTCCGCAACACCGCGACGAACTCGCTCGACGAGTTGCGGCTGAGGCCAGGCGTCTCCCGCATCCAGGACGCGATCAGCTCATGCGACCGATGGACCTGGGTTCGCGCCAGCTCCTGGTCGCCGGCCAGTATTGCGCGCCCGAGGCGGGCGCGCTCGCGCCGCCATACGCCGCGTCTTTGCGGATGGTCGTCCCACAGGGCCAGCACGCCCAACGACCGGAACGTTTCGACCAGGAGCTTGATCAGGTTGTTGCCGCCCAGCTCCAGTACGGCGTTGGCCAGGGCGTGCTCCTGCGCCATCAGTTCATCGACGGCGATATGGCCGTCCGCAGGCGTTTCGAGTGCTTCCACGGCCGCTTCGAGCCGGGCGCGCGCCGCCGTATCGGTGGCGAGACAAGCCGCTCGGGCCGCCTCCATCGTCAGGGCGTGGGTCGCCGAGAGGGCCTCTTCCAGCGTCGTTCGCGACAGGGTGAGATAGACGCTGATCAACCGCGCGACGGTGTCGATCGTGGGGCGCCGGGCGTAGAAGCCGCCGCCGACGCCCCGCTTCACCTTGATCAGCGAGTCGTGCTCCAGCACCCGCACGGCTTGGCGTAGCGTGGGGCGGCTGACGTTCAACCATTTCGCGAGCTGCTCCTCGGAACCCAGGAAGTCTCCGTCAGCGGCCTTCAACACCATGGCGCGGAGTTCCTGGATGGCATGCTCGGTGGCAGGCTTAGGTCCCCTCGCCATGGGCGCTGCGTCGACGAGCGCGGACCGTGCGCCGGTCTCCGGCGAGGCGTTCGGCGCGCCTGCCTTGAGCGCTTTGGGGCGCCTGTCGGCCGTCACCGCTCAGGCCCTTTCATTGCACCATCCTCTCGCCCAGCGCCCCTAGATTTCATGCTTCGGCGATTGACGCAAAATATGTAAAAGAATACCTCTAAAACATGTCGCCGGCCAGGCTGACGGCCCGGACGCGCAGCGCGCGACCCGGCGAGCCGCAAGAACATTTTAGGGAGAGCGCCGTGGGGCAGACTGCGTGGCAAGGCGGTGGTGACGCCGAGGGCGGCGTGCCCACGCTCGAGGTCGAGGGCTACCGCGCGGTCATCCGGCTCAATCGGCCCCGGCATCACAACCGCCTGCAACCCGATGACGTGATCACCTTCGGCAAGCTGCTGGACGAGGTCCAGGCGGCGCGCGACATCCGCGTCCTTCTGGTCACGGGCGCGGGCCCGAGCTTCTGCTCCGGCTATCACCTCGGCGCCATCGGCTCCAATGCGATCGGCAAGGCGCCCGATTTCCCGGGCAACCCCATGGAGTACGCCGCGCTCGCCGACCGCATGGACGCTCTGCCGATGCCGACGATTGCAGTGGTCAACGGCTCGCTCTACGGCGGCGGGGTGGAGCTGGCGGTCTCCTGCGATTTCCGGATCGGGGTGACGCCTTCGCGGATGTTCATCCCGGTCGCCCGGTTCGGCTCGCAGTACCTGCTGAACGGCATGAAGCGGCTGGTGCACCGACTGGGCCTGGCGGCCGCCAAGCGCATTCTGCTGGCCGGCGAGGAGTTCGACGCCGAGGCCATGTTGCGGATGGGCCTGCTCGACGAGCTGGCGACGCGCGAAACGCTTTGGGACCGGGCGCTCGCCTGGTCCGATCAGATCGCCAAGCAGGGGCCGCTGGCGGTCCGCGCCATGAAGGTGGCGCTCAACGAGATCGCCCGCGGCGAGTTCGACGAGGAGGCGGCGCGGGCGCGAGGCACCGCGCTCCAGAAGACGCAGGACGCCGCCGAGGGCATCGCCGCGCGCGAGGCGCGCCGGCAGCCGGTGTTCCAAGGACGCTGACCGCCGAAAGGGAGAATGACGATGAGCCAGGGCGTTCTCGCAGGCCTGAAGGTGATCGAAGTCAGTCGCCACATGAGCGCGGCGGTCTCGGCCATGCAGCTGGCGGAAGCCGGAGCGGCGGTGACGCGGATCATCGCGCCCGGAGCCGACGACGCAGCCGCCGTTGATCCCGGTTTCGCCGCCTGGCACCGGAGCAAGGAAAAACTGACGCTCGACCCGACCAGCCCCGATGGGCGGGCGGGCCTGGAGAAGCTGCTTGCTTCCGCCGACGTCCTGATCCACGACCTCGGTCCCAAGGCCGCCGCGGCGCTGGGCCTCGACGATGCGCGGCTGGCCGCGGCGTTTCCGCGCCTGGTGATCGGCGGGATCCCGACCTGGCCGGCCGGCCACCCCAAGGCCGACGATCCGCACCGTGAGACCCTGGTCATGGCGCGGCTGGGAGTCCTGGACGAACAGCGGGCGCACCGGCCCGGTCCGATCTTCGTTCGCATGCCGGTCGGCGCCTGGTGCGCGGCCTGGCTGTCTGTGCTGGGGGTGATGGCGCGCCTCGTCCATCGCCAGTCCAGCGGCCGGGGCGGCCCGGCCCACACCAGCCTGGCGCAAGGTTCGCTGACCACGCTGATCCAGCTCTGGGCGCGCGCCAGCGAGCCGAGTCCAAGCTTCAAGAACGGCATGCCAAAGACGGCGCCCTGGAGCATTTTCCAATGCGCCGACGGCGGCTGGATCCACGTCATCGGCACGCCCGATCACGTGCCCGCTATGCGCGCGGCCATGGACGCGCTGGGCGTCGAGGCCGTGGCCCAGGCGAATGGCCGCTGGCCGGTTTACGGCAGGCGGTTTCCGAACGGCGGGGCCAACGCCGAGATCTTCCGCACGCGGCCGGCTCGGGCCTGGCTCGAGGATCTCTGGGCGCACGATGTGCCGGCGCAGTTCTGCGCCCAGCTGGGCGACGTCTATTTCGACGAGCAGGCGCGGCTGAACGGCTATGTGGTGGAGCGGCAGGATCCGGTCTTCGGCCCGACCGTGCAGCCGGGAATCCCGATCGACATCGAGCCGCCGAACCGGATCCGCGACCCCCGTGAGGCGACCCCGGTCGAGGCTGCCGTCCACGCGGCGCCGTTCGCCCCGGCCACGGCCCCGGGCGCTGCGCGGGGTCCGCTCGCGGGCCTGAAGGTGCTGGACTTCGGCAGCTTCATGGCCGGCCCTTTCGGGCCGCAGTGCATGTCCGAGCTGGGCGCCGAGGTCATCAAGGTGGAAGCCGTGACCGGCGATCCGAAGCGGATCATACACCGCAACTTCGCCGGCTCCTGCCGCGGCAAGCGTAGCGTCGCGCTCGACCTGCGCGATCCGCGCTCGCGGCCGGCGCTGGAGGCGATGGTCCGCTGGGCCGATGTCGTGCACCACAACATCCGCGCCGAGGCGGCGCAGCGCCTGGGCATCGACTACGAGAGCCTGAAGGCGATCAAGCCCGAGCTGATCTACTGCCACGTGACGGCCTACGGGCCGAAGGGGCCGCGGACCACCTGGCCGGGCTACGACCAGGTGTTCCAGTCCTTCATCGGCTGGGAGATGGCGGGCGGCGGCGAGGGCAATCCGCCGATCTGGTACCGGTTCGGCATGATGGACGTGTTCTGCGCCATGAGCTCGACCTTCGCGACCCTGCTGGCCCTCTATCACCGCAACCGCACGGGAGCGGGACAGGCGGTCGCCGCCTCCCTGCTCGGCGCCTCGGCGCTCACCGCCGGCGAGAGCGTCGGCCGGCCGGACGGCTCGGTGATTCCCTACGCCCAGCTCGACGCGGCGCAGATGGGCGTCTCGCCCGAGCACAGCCTCTACGTCTGCGCCGATCACTGGATCGCTGTCGCGGCGCTGGAGCCGCAGGAACAGGCGGCGTTTGGCCGGCTCTGCGGCGATCGGCCGGAATCCTATTTCCGCGAACGCCCCGCGGCCGAGGCGCTGGCCGCTCTGGCCGAGGCCGGCGTCCCCGCCGAACAGGTCCGACGGGACGCCATGGAGGCCTATTTCGAGGATCCGGCCATCCGCGCGGTCGGCATGGTCGCCACCTATCCGAAGAGCGCCTGGGGCCGGCTGGAGCAGATCGGCGCGATGTGGGACCTGGGCGACCTGCCGCTGACCTTCGAATATCCGGCGCCCCGCATCGGCGAGCACAGCCGCGACTTCCTCGAGGCGGTCGGCCTGCCGCGCGCCGAGATCGACGCCCTGCTCGCACAGGGGCTCCTGGCGCAGGACCCGAGCGGGGCGCCGGCACGCCTCGAAGCCGCCGGATAGAAGGGCGAACTCATGTCTCCGAGAACGCTCACCTTCGACGTCACCGACGCGGTCGGGGCGTCGACACCGCAGCACGTCGCGGCCTGGCTGTTCCTGCCGCCGACGACGCGGATCGGCCCGGCCACGCGCCTGCTCGTCTGCCTGCCGGGCGGCACCTACGACAAGCGCTAATCGCGCGCATTTCACCGACGCGGGCCGCGCCAGCATGCGAGCGATCGACGTCACCGCTTACCGGTTCGGCGATCGCGGCCAATTGCGACAGGCATTCTACTGGCGCGACGTGCCGGAGGAGGTGATCGCCTTCGATACGGCGTCCGCGGTCGAGGTCTCCGGTCGCTTGGCGGCCCGCACAAGCGGCGACAACGTCGCCCTCGACGACGCGGCCAAGATCGACGTTCCGGTCTTCATCGGGGTCGGCGAGCGGGACACCGTCCTCTCCGCCCACGAGGAGGCCCGTTACTATCCGGCGAGTTCGGACGTCACCGTCTATCTGCTGCCCAGGTCCGCCCATTGCCACAACTTCGCAAGCACACGGGCGCAGCTCTGGGACCGGGTGATCCGCTGGATCCCGACGGTCGACTGAGACGTCAGCCGTCGGCGCCGGCCACGCCCGCGAGGACGGCGCCCGCCTTGAGCGCGTCATCGGGCGCCAGCGCCATAAAGGCCTGCCGTTGCTGGCGCGAGAGTTCCAGGCATTGTTCCCGATCGCCCGCCAGTATGGCCTCGCCGAGACGAAGTACGGCGATGCGGCGCATCCGGCGCACCGCAGGATTGGAGATGAGCGCCTGGGTGGCGGTGCTCTCGTCGATGAATTTGCGGGCGATCTGAAAGAAGAGCCGCAGCACCGGATTGCCCGCCATCGCCAGCACGAGCTGTTCGAAGCGGCTCTCGTACTGGACGAACTGGGTGTAGTCGGCGGGCTCGCCGGCCTCCTGGAAAGAGGTCAGGAAGTCGCGCAGGTCCGCACGCGCGTCGGCGTCGGTGCAATCGCAGGCCCGGGACAACATGTCCTTGTGCAGGACATGCGACACCTCCAGCAGGTCGAGGATCGTCGCGCTTTCGAGCTGCAGGTAGAGCGCCGCGGCGCGCGCGGCGGCGCGCGGATCGGGGCGGCCTGCGTAGTAGCCGCCGTGCGGCCCCATGCGCTTCACCAGCAGGTGGTCCTGCTCCAGAATGCGCACGGCCTGGCGAAAGGTCGGCCGGCTGACCCCGGTCAGTTGCTGCAGTTCCTGTTCCGAGCCGAGGAAGTCGCCTTCGTGCGCGGCGAGCGCGAGCCGGCGCAGGCGCTGCATCGCCGCTTTGAGAACGGGCGTCGACGTTCGATCCGGCGTCTCGCTCATGCGTCTCCAGCTCCTTCGAGGCGCCTAGATGACGCACCTGGACGCCTTATAGCTGCGCGCATCGAGTCGGTGTTCGACTATGAGGCTGTCGCCCTGAGCGCATTCTGCATCCTATAGTGGGTTCAGCGCCTCCCCACAGAGGCGGCGCACCCACGGAGGAGGGGCCCATGGACAGCGCCGTCGCGATCACGAACCTGCTTGGCCGATACGGCGAATGCATCGACCTGGGCGACCTCGCGGGCGCCGCCGCTCTCTTCACCCACGCCAAGATCAAGCTGCGCGGCGGCGACGAACTGAACGCGGACAGGCTGGAGCAGCACTGGAGAAATTTGATCATCCTCTACGAGGACGGCACGCCTCGCACCAAGCACGTGATCACCAACCCCATTGTCGAGGTGGACGAGGCGGCGGGCACGGCGACCTGCCGCTCCTATTACACGGTCTTCCAGGAGGTTCCTGGCTTTCCGCTGCAGCCGATCGTGGCCGGCCGCTATCACGACTGGTTCGAGCGGGCCGACGGGACCTGGCGCTTCAGCTATCGCGACTACTCGCTGATGGACCTGCTGGGCGATCTCAGCCGCCACATTCGCATCGACCCGACGAAGTCCGCTCGCTGACCCGGGACCGCCGGATGGAGCGATAACGGGCCGCGCACGTTTCTCCGCCAGAACTTCAGGAACGGAGCATCCGATGACCCTGGTGGTGATTGGGGCGTTCTTCGTGACCATAGGCGTCGCACTGGCGGCTGTGCGAACTGCTGAACGGGGCCGGCTAAGCCAGCCCGACCCCCGTGCATCGGCCCGGCCCGACACGCTGGAACCCACGGGCCGGGGCAGGCGCCTCAGTTTCAAGGCGGACCTGCCCGGCTTGGCGCTGGCGGCCTTCGGCGTCGTTCTGATCTGCGTGGGCGCAGCGACCCTGGGATTGCCGGGTTAGACGGCCAGGGCGCCTTCCGCCCGGGCGACCTCGGCGATCGTACGGATCGCCTCTTCATTCGGATTGTGGAAGCGCAGCGAGGTAAGCCCTGCGTCCGCCCAGCGGCGGAACTTCTCCCGGATGCGCGCCGGCGGGCCGATCAAGCCGCCCTCGTCGATGTCTTCGTTGGGAAAGGCGGCCGCGGCCTCCGACGTCCAGACGGAATCGAAGCCGAGCTCTTCGGCCAGCAGGACCTTGCTCATGGGCAAGGCCATGCGCGCGCCGCTATAGCCCAGATCGAGGGCGAGTTTCATGGCCGAGCGCCTCCTTTGGGACTAGGGTCAGGCGCCGCGTTGCTGGCGCGAGCGCTCGAGCACGCTGTCCCGGCTCTGCGTGAGGTTGGCGCTGCTGGAGCCGGAGTGGCCGCCCTGGACGCTGAAGCCGAGGTGGGCCGTGAGCGCCTGGTCCATCGGCAAGGTCGCGTTGGCCCGCCAGTCGCGGCGCAAGGTGGCGACCTTCTTGCGGTCCTGCTCGGCGATCGCTTCGGCCAGAGTCAGGGTGAACGGGATCAGTTCGGCGTGCGGCACGACGTGGTTGGCGAGCCCGATCCGCTCCGCCGTCCGCGCATCGACGAAATTGCCCGTCAGGCTCATTTCGCGGGCCTTGGCCATCCCCACGCGCCGGGGCAGGTCGACCGCGACCGGGCCGGGATAGACGCCGACCCGCAGGTGGGTGTCGGCGAACCGGGCGTTCTCCGAAGCGACGATGAAGTCGGCCGCCAGAGCCAGCTCCAGGCCGCCGGCGACCGCCGCCCCGTTGACCGCCGCGATCACCGGAACGCCCGAGTTGCGGACCGCCTCGTTGAACCAGGGAATGTCGGCGAGCTTGTCGACGCCGAGGTTGCGCAGGTCGAGGCCCGCGCAGAACGCCGGATCCGCCCCGGTCAGCACGATGCAGCCCGCATCCTGCGCGGCGTCGATGGTGGCGAAGATCGCCTTGGCGAGCTCGACGTTGATCGCGTTGCGGGCCTGAGGCCGGTTCAGGGTGAGCAGCGCGACCGCGCCCCGCCTTTCGCTCAGAACGACGTCATCCATCTGGCATCCCTCCTGTTCACGCCGTTCGCGCCGGTGCTTTCGCGACCACGCGGGATTGGTCAGCCCGAGGCAATGACAGTCCGGCCCGCTCTCGCCTGGTGATCGCTGCGTTCAAGTCCGATTGGATCAATTACGCGACCGCCGCGCAACGCCAACCGTGCTGAAGAACGGCGTCGGGGACCATCACTTCATCTATGATCGATTCCCCGGATGCCGATCTTCGCTTCTGGATTCCGGCGCGCAGTCGCTCTTACATGGCGTTCGCTTCAGAAGAAGAACGGCTGCGATGAAACCATACGGCCATTTGATCGGCGCTGAACTCGGGCGCGGACGGTGGAGCTGGGACGAGGAAACGGTGATGCTCTACGCCGTGGGCGTGGGCGCCGGCCTCGACGACCCGGTCCGGGATCTCCACTTCACCACCGAGAACACGCCGGGCGTCCCGCTCCAGGTGCTGCCGACCTTCCTCACCCAGATGGAGGGCCCGAGCAACTGGAGCAGCGTATTGGGCTGGGGCGACGACCAGTATGCGATCGCCGCGGTGCACGGCGAGCAGAGCGTGACGCTGGCGCGGCCGATCCCGACGCGCGGCGCAGTGTCGATCGTCAATACCCTGGACGGAATATACGACAAGGGTTCAGGGGCGCTGGTGGTCACTGGCAAGCGGGTGATGCTTGAAGACACCGGCGAATATCTGGGCTCGGCGGGCACCATCATCTTCGTGCACGGCAAGGGCGGTTTCGGCGGTCCGCGCAATCCGGAAGGCGAGCCTTCGGCCGAGATGCCGGGCGGACCACCCGACGTGATCGTCAGCCTGCCGATCGGCCTCAACCAATCGCTGATCTACCGACTGCTGGGCGACCGCAACCCCCACACGACCCAACCGGAGCGAGCACGCGCCGACGGGTTCGAGCGTCCGGCCTACTTCGGGCGCGGCACCTACGGGGTCATTGGTCGCGCCCTTGTGCGAGGCTTGTGCGGCGACGACCCCGCGCGTTTCGGCCATATGCAGGGGCGCTTCTCCAAGCCCGTCTATCCCGGCGATCGTCTCGACACCCTGATTTGGCGCACCCCCGATGGGGCGAGGTTTCAGGTCAGGGCCAACGGCGAACGCGTCGTCTTCGATCGCGGCGTCTTCCGCTTCGCCGACGCCGATCGCTGAGTTCGCGCGTCCAAGGAACAGTCGTCCTGGTCGCGGTGTTGCGCGACGAGTCTGTGGGAATTGCCCAGGCTCAGCCGGAAGGAGCGCGCGTCATGGGAATCTTCAGCTCGATCATGAACAAGATCTTCCACCACCCGACGGCCCAGGCGGCTCCGCAGCGGCCTTCGGCCCCGCCGCAAGCTCCCGCAGGCCAGAGCGCGCCGCAGCCGTCCGTGCAGCCAGCTCCGGCGCAGCCTGCCGCCCAGGCCGAGCCGCCGCCGCAGGTCGATGTGGAAGCGGTGCTCGCGACCATGGCGCAGGACAAGGCCGGCGGGGGCAACTGGCGAACCTCGATCGTCGATCTGCTCAAGCTGCTCGACCTGGATTCCAGCCTCGCCGCGCGCAAGGAGCTGGCCCGGGAACTCAATGTTCACGCCGGCGTCGACGGCAGCGCGGAGCAGAATATCGCCCTGCATCGCGCGGTCATGGAAAGGCTCGCGCTGAATGGCGGCGTGGTGCCCGACAGCCTTCTTCGCCACGTGGCTTGAGGCCCGCCGACGGTCGGTGCGAGCCGTCCGTCGCGCATGATTCAGTTGGCGCGCGACGCGTGGCTGTCGCTGATCGCCCCCCCGATATCGCTGAGATTTGTCGATCAACGACGCACCGGCTTGAGGATTCTTCCTCCACCGGGCGCGGGAGCACGTCTTGCTCGACAGAATTCTGCAGGTTCAGCGAGATAGACTTCGACGGCGCGGACCCCACGGGGTCTATGCGGTCCCGTTAATAGTATCGGTGCGCATAGACTATTCGCCTCTGCGATGCGCGCGACGGTCTGCGGCTGAAGCGCGGGCGCGCCGCCCAGCAGATCTCCTTCGATCAAAAGAACGGCGCATCTTGATTTAAGACGCCCGCTTGATCGTATTGCTCGCGTCGCTAGTTGACATGCGGAGTGCATGTGTTTACGCGCCGCCGAAATGGCGAAAGGAAGTCGAAGTGTCAGATACCATTGAGCTGCAGAAGATCGTTGGACAGGTGGCTGCCGCCTATTTCAGCAACAGCCACGTCAGCCCTGCGGAAATCCCAACTGTCATCGGTCAGATCGCCAGCAGCCTCGGTGCAGTCGGCGCACCGGCGGGACAAGCCGAAGCTGAATCCGCCGAAGAAACGAAACTGACGCCGGCGCAGATCCGGAGATCCATCCGGCCGGAAGCGCTTATCAGCTTCGAGGACAGCAAGCCCTACAAGACGCTGCGCCGCCATCTGGCCGTTCGGGGGCTTTCGCCGGACGACTATCGGGCCAAGTGGGGCCTGCCGAAGGACTATCCGATGGTCGCCCCGTCCTACAGCGAGGCGCGCTCGGCCATGGCCAAGGCGCTGGGTCTGGGCAGCCGGGTCAGCGCGCAGGCCCAGCCCGCCGGGGCCGCCGCAGCGGCGCCCAAGCGCCAGACCAAGGGGCGCAGCCCTAGCCCGCGCGGCCGCAAGCCCCGCTCCGCGACGGCCGCCGCCGCGTCCGAATAAAAGTCACGGGAGAACGGCGGCGGCCGCCAGCGGCCGTTCGCCGTCGCCCCTTCGTGGGGCGGCGGTCGCAGCACGCGGCGCCAGCTCGAATGGTTGCAGTAAAGCCCGGCGGTGGATGAAGGTCAGTCGCAAGTCCGCGATCTTCATCCACCAAGGGATCAGCCATGGACGAGCTAGTTCGATGGATGTCCGACGAGTGGGACCGTCCGCCATCGAGGAGATCATCAAGCGTTATTTCGCCTTGGTCGACAGGCGTGAACTGGACTTGCTGGACGAACTGTTCGAGCCCGACGGCAAGATGCCGGGCAAACCGCTCGCCGCCAGTCATCTGATGCATCACTGCATCATCGAGCTGCAGGGCGAGACGGCGAAGAGCGATGCCTTCGCCGTCTCTTACCTCGTTCTCGAAGGCAAGTCGGACCGGATGCTGGTTCGCGGGCTCCGTCACCTCGACCGCTTTCAGCGCCTGCCGTCCGGCTGGCGGATTCAAGAGCGCTGGCACAATCTGGATTGGGTGTTCGAGGGCGAGGCCACTCACGTCCTTCCGCAGGAAGCGCGCAAACAGCTCTCTGGCATCTGAAGGTCGGTGCGCTCGGCCGCGGCTCGGAGGGAAGAGATGGATCTGCAACTGTCCGGAAAAGTCGCCGTCGTCACCGGCGGCAGCAGGGGGATCGGCAAGGCGATCGCCCATGGCCTGGCGGAGGAAGGCGTCTCGGTGGCGATTTGCGCGCGCAGCCGCTCCGCCGTGGAGGCCGCAGCCAGCGACATCTCGAGCGCCACGGGGCGTGCGGTTCAACCCTATGTGACCGATGTAACGCGCCGATCGGACGTCGACGCCATGATGGAGGATATCGCCCGCCGGTTGGGGCGGCTCGACATCCTGGTCAACAACGCCGGCATCCCGGGCGGCGCTGAGAAGGGGCCGCTCCAGGTCGTGAGCGACGAGGGCCTGTTGAAGGACCTCGACACCAAATACGTCGGCTATCTTCGCTGCGCGCGCGCCGTTGCGCCCTACATGCAGAAGCAGGGCTGGGGCCGGATCATCAACATCGGCGGCTATGCGCAGCTGGCGGCCAGCGCCTACAGCACGGGCGCCCGCAACATGGCGGTGGTGCACCTCAGCCGGATCCTCTCGCTGGAACTGGCGCGCGACGGCGTCACTTCGAACGTGGTGCATCCCGGAGCCACGCGCACGGAACGCACGGACCAGCTCTGGGCGGAGACGGCCGAGCGCGAAGGGATCGCTGTCGAAGAGGTCATCGCGCGCTACGATGTCGGCAACGACTACCGCCGCTGGATCGAGGCCAAGGAGGTCGCCGATGTCGTGGTGTTCTTAGCCTCGCCAAGATCCTCGGCTTTGACCGGAGAAACCATCGGCGCAGGCGGCGGCGCCCGGCCGGCCATGTTCATGTGAAAGCTCATGGCGCGCAAATGGAGCGCTAAGGATGGAAAGCAGCGTCAGGCGCTCTTCGATCGATACGAGCGGCTATTCAATCAATCGCTCCACGGCGACGTGGACATGGATGAGGTCGCCTCGCTTTACGCTTCAGAGTTTATCGCCGCCTCGCCGGCGGGGGTGATGACCGGCAAGAACGACGAGCAACTGAAACGGGTGATGGCGCAAGGTTTTGAGCGCTATCGGGCGATCGGCACGAAGGCGATGCGAATACGCGAGGTCGGCTTTTCCGCCCTCGATGACCGTCATTGCGTCGCCCATGTCGCCTGGACAGGGACTTACAACCGCAATGGCCAACCGGATATCACTATAGATTTCGACGTCCAATATTTGGTCCAGACCTTAAATGGAAAGCCCAAGGTCTTTGGCTGGATTTCGGGCGATGAGCAGGCGCTTCTGAGGGAGCGCGGCATCAACTGATATTCACCGGAAACCCCTGCTCCACAGTGTGACACCAGGCGCGTGGGAGAAGCGCGAGCAGATGACCAATCGATTCATTACTCTGCGCCTCACCATCCAGGACCCGGTCCCAGGGGTGACCTACAGTCTTCAGGACGCCAAGAGCGCTCCGGTCGGCCCGGTGGTCGCCGACGGAGCTCCGCTGGCGTTCGACGTGCCGGTGAGGGCCGCGGCGGGTCCAAGGTTTCTTGGCGAGTTCGTTCGCCGCGAGGGGAAGGCGCGTCGCTTCGTCTATATCGCCATCGGCGCTCAGGCCGGGGATCACGCCTCCCCGTGGCGCCGCCGCGTCAAGGTCGACATCCACGATCTGCCGTCTGAACTCCTGGAGAGGGCGCTTGCCGGAGAGGTGTTGGAAGCCTGGTTGCCCGGGCGCGACAAGGATGGCGGACCGGCCTGCGCGACCCAAAGACCGCTGAATGGCTGGCAGGTCGCGCGGTAGCGAGCGTCACGCCTACGCTTCGGCGCGCGCCCCGACCTCACCCGGCGCCTCCACCATGTCGACCGCGACATCCAGCGACTGGCGGCCCGCGCCGAGCAGCACGCCGTCGATCGGAGCCACGTCGCAATAGTCGCGGCCGCAGGCGAGCACCAGGTGTTCGTTCGCGGTTATCAGGTTGTTGGTCGGATCGAGGCCGACCCATCCCATCGTCTCGCCGCACCAGAGCTCGACCCAGGCGTGGGTGGCGTCGACTCCCTCCAGGCGCGGCTGGCCGGGCGCGGGGCGCGTGCGGATGTAGCCGCTGACATAGCGGGCGGGGAGGCCGACGCCGCGCAGGCCGCAGATCATGACGTGCGCGAAGTCCTGGCAGACGCCGCGGCGCTGAGCGAACGCCTCGGCCACGGGCGTACGCACGTCTGTCGCCTCGGTGTCGTACTCGAACTCCCCTTTGACGCGGCTCATCAGTTCGGTCGCGGCCGCGAGGATCGGGCGGCCGGGGGTGAAGCTGGCGGAGGCGTAGTCGGCGATGTCCGGGTCGTAGGGCGTGGCGCGCGTGGGGTAGAGGTAGAGCGTCGGCGATTCCGTATCGAGCTTGCGGGCGACCAGCGCGGTCTCGCGGACCAGGTCCCAGGCCGGGCTCTCGGCGTCGCCCTTAGGCGGGGCGGCGTGGACGTCGACCGTGCACCGACTTTCGATGGTGAGCGCCGTGTGCAGCTTGTCGATCACGATCGACACGACGTCGGCGCCGTATGCCCCGCGCTTGACGACCTTCGCGGCCGGAACGGGTGTAACGGCGATGCTGCTTTCCAGCAGGGTCTGGCCCGCATTCGTCACAGGCGTAAGCCGCAGCACGCAGCGCGCGAAGGCGACCTCGCTGTCGTACTTGTAGGTGCTCAGATGGCGGACGGTGTAGATCACGCCAGGCCGGTCAGCTTGACGGGCGGAGCCGCGGCGCCGCCCTGTTGGAAGAAGCGGTCGGCGATCGCGTTCGACAGCCGCATAAGCGCGTTTTCGAAGCTCACCATCCGCTCAACCTCGAGCCAGGCCGCCTCGGTGGTTTCGAGTTCGGCGGCGAGCGGAAGGACATGGCGCGCCGGCGCCTCCAGCATGCCGTTGTCCAGCAGCGGCGGCAACGCCGAGAGATGGTCGGCCAGTATGCGCACCTGAAACGCCAGCGAACGCGGGTTGAACGGATCGAGCAGCGACATGTCGCGCACGGGGATCAGCGCCAGCCCCTCGAGATAGCGGGCGCGATAGGTGATCTGGCTGTCCATCAGGTCGAGAAGCAGGTCGAGGTCGTCGCTGGTCGCCTGCTCGCCGGCGAAGGTCCGCGCCAGGCGGCAGGTGTTGGTCGCGCGCTCGAGCCGCCGGCCCATGTCGAGGAAGCGCCACCCGGGCGTCCGGTTCATGTTCTCGGTGGCGAGGCCGGACAGCGCCGCGAACAGCTTCAGCGCGGCCTCGACATGCTGGAGAATCTCCGCCTCGGTGGCCAGCGATCCCGGCTCGTCGGCGAACTCGTCCTCCAGCTGGACGAGTACGCTCCAGAACTCGGCGGACAGGCGCTCGCGTGTTCCTGCGGCGGCGCGGTGGGCGTTGCGGACGATCCTCAACACCGAGCCGTAGGCTTTTCCGTCGACAAGGGCGGCGCGCGCGGCGGTCGCCGGCGGGCCCTCCGGCGCCTCCTCGTCGAGCGCGCCCCAGTCGAGCAGGATCTGGCGCAGGCTGGCGCGCATCCGACCGCTGCTGAGGATCGCCGGCTCCGTGTCCATGACGCTGGCGCAGACGCCGCGGATGAGGCGCAGGGTGGCTTCCGCGCGCTCCAGATAACGGCCCAGCCAGTACAGGTTGTCCGCCGCGCGACTGGGGAGCTGGCCGGTGATGCGGCGCGGCATGATGTTCTCCTGGCTGGCGAGCAGGGTGAGCGGCTCGACCGGCTCGTCGTCGATCACCCAGACGTCGGCGGCGCGGGCGTCTTCCGTCATCGAGATCGCGCGGGCGTCATGTCGCTCGGAGATGCGGCAGAAGCCGCCCGGCATGATCTTGAATCCCGTCGGCGTGCGGGCCGCATAGACGCGCAGGACGAACGGCGCGGCCTCCAGTCGGCCGTCGCGAAGGGTCGGCGTCGTGGAGAGCCGCACCACCTCCTGGCCCACGAAGTCATTCGGGCGACGCCGCATCTGCGCCAGCAGCGATTGCTGCTGTTCGGCCGGCAGGTCGGCGAGAAGCGAGGGCGGTAAGGATCGGCCAGCTTCCGGCGCCATGGTGAAGGCCGGCGCCATGACCATGGATTCGAGGTGGCTCTCGACCAGTTCGCGTTCGCGCTGCTGGCCGCACCACCAGGTGGCGACGTTGGGCATCTTCAGGTCTTCGCCCAGCAGCAGCCGGCAAAGCCGCGGGAGGAAGCCCATCAGCGCCTTCGATTCCAGCACGCCGGAACCCGGGATGTTCAGCATCGCCACGCCGCCGGCGCGCAGCACCTCCAGGACGCCGGGGGCGCCGAGGCGGGAGTCGTTGTTAAGTTCCAGCGGATCGATGAAGTCGGCGTCGACCCGCCTCAGGATGACGTCGGCGCGCTTCAGGCCCGCGATGGTGCGCACATAGACCCTGCCGTCGCGCGCCACGAGGTCGTCGCCTTCCACGAGCATGAAGCCCAGGTAGCGCGCCAGATTGGCCTGCTCGAAGTAGGTCTCGCTGTGCGGCCCTGGGGTGAGCAGGCAGATGCGCGGCTCCCGCCGCTCGGCAGTCGCCGCCAGTCCGGTGCGCATATCGTCGAAGAAGCCGGCCAGCCGCTGGACGTTCATCGCCTTGTAGATGCCCGGATAGGCGCGCGAGAGCACCAGCCGGTTCTCCAGGGCGTAGCCGGCGCCGGAGGGCGCCTGGGTGCGGTCGTCGAGCACCCACCAGCGGCCGTCGGGGCCGCGGCCGATGTCGACCGCATAGAGTTGCAGGTAGTGGCCGCCGGGCGGCGGCACACCCGCGATCGCCCGGACATAGTCGACGCTGCCTGTGAAGGCCGCCGCGGGCAAGGCTCCCTGCTCGACGAGGCGGCCTGGGCCGTAGATGTCCGCCAGCACCGCTTCGAGAAGATTGGCGCGCTGCTCCACCGCCGCGGCGATCTGCTTCCACTCGGCCTTGTCCAGGATCAGCGGCAAGGGACCCAGCGGCCAGGGCCGTTCGCGGTCCTCGCCATGGATCCGATGGCTCACGCCGGTGTCGCGGATGTGGCGGGTCGCCAGGTCGAAGCGCGACCGGGCCTCGACCCCGGAATACTCGGCCAGTTCCCCCAGGAAGCTCAGCCAATGGGGACGCGGGCGGCCCATGACGTCCAGCAACTCGTCCGGCACGCCTGGAAGCGGCCGGTAGTTGCGGAGCCATTCGGAGAGGCGACGCGCCGCGGGGACGCCCAGGTCGGGCGCAGGCTGCACGCGGCGCTCAAGATCCACCCCCACGCGCCCTCCTCAGGTCCAGGGTCAAGGGGAACTCCCCACTCGGCTCCCCTGGCGGGATCTCGACGGAACCGGGACTGTGGCCGTGCTCGACGAACCGCGCCCGGCGCCTCGCCTGCGCCTCATATGAGTTCACTGGGAAGGTATCATAGTTGCGCCCGCCCGGGTGTGCGACGTGATAGACGCACCCGCCGATGGAGCGCCGGCTCGCCAGGTCGACGACGTCGAAGGTCAGCGGCGCGTCGACCGGAAGCGTCGGGTGGAGGCCGCTGGGCAACTTCCAGGCCTTGTACCGCACGCCCGCGACCGCTTCGAGCGAGACGCCGGTGGACGTCATGGGCAGGGGCCGGCCGTTGCACATCACAAGGTGACGGTCGGGGATGAACCCCGCGACGAGGACCTGCACCCGCTCGACCGACGAATCCACGAACCGGACGGTTCCGCTGCCGGAATTCTCCTCGCCCATCACCAGCCAGGGCTCCAGGGCGTGACGCAGCTCCAGCGCGACCGCGCCGTACTGCACCCGGCCATGCACCGGGAAGCGGAACGCCCGCTGCGCCTCGTACCACCGGCTCTGCAGCGAATAGCCCGCGCGGTTCAGGTCCGCGATGACCTTCTGGAAATCGTCCCAGACGAAATGGGGCAACATGAACCGGTCGTGCAGCGCGGCGCCCCAACGCACCGGGCGTCCCTCCTGCGGTTCCTTCCAGAACCAGGCGACGAGCGCGCGCAGCAGAAGGTGCTGGGCGAGGCTCATGCGCGCGTCGGGCGGCATCTCGAAGCCCCTGAACTCCAGCAGGCCCAGGCGCCCTGTCGGGCCGTCCGGCGAATAGAGCTTGTCGATGCAGATCTCGGTGCGGTGGGTGTTGCCGCTGACGTCGCAGAGCAGGTTGCGCAACAGCCGGTCGACCAGCCACGGCGCCGGCGCTTCGCCTTCGTCTGGGGCCGGGATCTTCGCCAGCGCGATCTCCAGCTCGTAGAGGGACTCGTGCCGCGCCTCGTCGATGCGCGGGGCTTGGCTGGTCGGTCCGACGAACAGGCCGGAAAACAGGTAGGAGAGCGACGGATGCCGCTGCCAGTAGAGCAGCAGGCTCTTGAGCAGGTCCGGGCGGCGAAGGAACGGGGACTCGGCCGGGCTCGCCCCGCCCAGCACGACGTGCGCGCCGCCGCCCGTGCCGGTATGGCGTCCGTCGATCATGAACTTGTCCGCGCCCAGGCGGGACGCGCGGGCGTCCTCGTACAGGCCTTGGGTGATCTCGACGCACTCGCGCCAGCTGGCGGCCGGCTGCACGTTGACCTCGATGACGCCGGGGTCGGGCGTGACCTTGAGCACGCCAATGCGCATGTCGTCGGGCGGCGGGTAGCCCTCGATCCGGAATCGCCGGCCCTCCGCAGCCGCCTCCAGCGCCGCCACCAGCTCGAGGTAGTGCTCCACCTGGGCGACCGGGGGCATGAAGGCGTGCAGCATCCCGTCGCGCGGCTCGACGACCAGCGCGGTGCGGACATGGACCTTGCCTGCGGGCCGCGCCGGCGGCGTCGCCTGTCCATCGAACCGCGGGAGCGGCCCGCGCGCCTCGGACGGATCGACCGGAACGATGTAGGGATAGTCGTCGGGGTCGAGGACGGGCAGGTTGGCGAGCGGAAGCCGCAGGCCGGCGGGGGAGTCGCCGGGCGTGAGGAACAGGCGGCCGCGGCGAAAACGCCAGGCTTCGCTCAGCCAGCCGTCGCCCTCCGCGGTGGTCATCGTCTTGCGCAGCGGCAGGACATAGCCGACCGGCTCGGCCAGCCGTCCCTCCAGCATGCGGCGGAGCCTCGCGCGGCCGCCCGCCTCGGCGAGCTCGGCCTCGGGCAGTTCGAAGTCGTCCGGCAAGTCGGCTTCGCTCTTGATCGCGACCAGCGGGTCCTCCACCGCCGGCAGCACGTGGTCCGGGTCGAGGCCGAGCCGGCCGGCGAGCCTGCGGATCAGGCCAAGGGCGTCTTCCAGGCTTGCATCCGCCTCGGCGTGCTCTCCCTCCAGAGGCTGGCTCGCCATGATCGGGTGGCCGTCGCGGCGCCAATAGAGGCCCAGCGCCCACCGCGGCAACGGCTCGCCCGGATACCACTTCCCCTGGCCGTAGTGGACCAGGCCGCCCGGGCCGAAACGCCGGCGCTGGCGATGGAGGAGCTGCTCTCCGATATGCTGCTTGGTGGGGCCGAGCGCCGCGATGTTCCACTCCGCCGACTCGTAGTCGTCAATCGATACGAACGTCGGCTCCCCGCCCATGGTGAGGCGCACGTCCTGGGCGACGAGGTCGCGGTCCACCTGCTCGCCCACGACGTCGAGCGCGGCCCAGTCCACCTCCTCGAAAGGCTTGGTGATGCGGATCGGCTCGACCATGCGCACGACCTGCATGGAGAAGTCGAAGTCGGCCGCCGGACGGCTCGCCATGCCGGTGATCGGCGCGGCCGAGCGGTAGTGGGGCGCGGCCGCCAGCGGGATATGTCCCTCGCCGCAAAGCAAGCCCGAGGTCGCGTCGAGGCCGATCCAGCCCGCGCCCGGGATGTAGACCTCGGCCCAGGCGTGCAGATCGGTGAAATCCGTGTCCGTTCCCATCGGTCCCTCGATCGGGTCGATGTCGGCCTTGAGCTGGATCAGGTAGCCGGAGACGAAGCGGGCCGCGAGTCCCAGGCAGCGCAGCATCTGGACCAGCAGCCAGGCGCTGTCGCGGCAAGACCCCGAGCCGAGTGAGAGGGTGGCGTCCGGGCTCTGCACGCCCGGCTCCATGCGCACGACGTAGCGGACCGCCTGCTGCACGCGCCGCGTGAGCTCGACCAGGAAGTCGACGACGCTATTTCCCTCGACCGCCAGCTCGGCGACGGCGGCGCGAAGCGCGGGCCCGTCGTCGTCGACGGCGAGGTAGGGCGCTAGGTCGTGGGCCAGTTCCGGCGGATAGGCCAGGGGAAGGGTCTCGGCGTAGCTCTCGACGAAGAAGTCGAAGGGGTTGGAGACGACCATCTCGGCCGTGAGGTCGACCTCGACGCAAAGCTCGCGGGAGGGTTCCGGGAAGACGATCCTCGCCAACCAGTTGCCGTGCGGATCCTGCTGCCAATTGATGAAATGGTTGGCCGGCGTGATCTTCAGCGAATAGCTGGGGATGCGGGTGCGGGTATGCGGCGCCGGCCTCAGCCTGACGACGTGCGGCGAAAGCTCCGCCGGCTTGTCGTACCGGTATCGCGTGACGTGGTGCAGGGCGGCTACGACGGACAAAGCTTCATTCCTCCGAGCTTTGTAGTGGCCGAAATTTGGCCCCGGACGTACGCGCCTGCACCTCGAATGCGCTAGAGCGGGCGCCGCCTGATCATTTGGCCGCCCAGCGGAGCCGTGGGCGCCTCACCATTGGTCAGTTGGCGCGTCGCGCCAAGGGGGCTCAGCGCGCGGATGCTCGTCGTATGGATCGACGGAAGCCGTCAGCAGGGCCATCACCGCGTCCAGCGCAGGCCTTTCGTCGTGGTTGAAGGCGCCGCGGCCCGCGGCCTCCGCCACCAGCCGGTTGACGAAGTCGAGCTTCAGCACCACCGCCGGGTTCAGCCCGAAGGGGTAGAGGTCCGGCTGGCCCATGCTGCGGTTCACGGCGTTGAGGGCGAAGGCGAAATAGGGCCAGGTTCCGGCCAGCTCGGCGGTGCTGGCGGCGTACGGGTCGCCGGCCATGGCGACCGTTCCGGTGGCGGGGGACCGGGGTGTCAGCGTCAGGTCGAAGTCGCTGATCGCCGCCAGGGCGTCCACGATGTGCAGCAAGTGGGCGAAGGTTTCGGCGAAATCCTCGGCCGGATGCATCGATGCATAGCGGGAGACGTAGTTCGACGCCCAGGTCTCGCGCTCGGCGTTCGCGTAGTAGGCCGCCGCCGCGGCGGAGTAGTCGGCCCGTTCGTCCCCGAACAGGGCGCGGAATGGTTCGATATGGCGCGTGTTCGCCACCAGGCGGCGCCAGAAATGATGCCCCAGCTCGTGGCGGAAGTGACCGACCAGCGTGCGGTAGGGCTCCGACATCTGCACCCGGATGCGCTCGCGCGCGGCGTCGTCGGCCTCGACGAGGTTGAGCGTCACCACCCCTTCGAGATAGCCGGTCGGGTGCATGGGCGGGCCGCCGGTCTCCGCGGCCGGGTCGTACAGCAGGTGGAACAGGAGGGCGGGCTCCCCCTCCAGGTCCAGGCCCAGCCGGAGCAGGCCCCAGATGGCGCGCCGCTTGGCGTTCTCGACCCTGCGCCATCGCTCGAGCACGCCGGGAGCGGTGAGGTCGGGTATGATGGCGTTGTGCCGGCACGACCGGCAGAACCCGCTGCGGTGGCCATCCGTCACCAGCCAGTTGCAAACGCCATAACGGCTGTTGGCGCAGGGCGCGGCCCCCGCCAGCGGCCCGGCCTCCGAGCACCAATACCCCGTCGCCAGGTCGAGGGCGCAGAAGGCGTCGGCCCCGGGGTCGAACCCGGTCGCGCGGCCGCAGCCACGGCAGTGACGGGCTTCGAGCTGCAGCAATCGCCGGCAGTTGGGACACACGAGCAGGGCCAAGTTGCGCTCCGTCTGACGCTGGACAGGCGAAGCCTTCTAGCAGCCGCGAGGTTCCATGCGCGCACAGGCTGGCGGGTCCGGATCACGTCGGCCGCTGCTTCCTTGGACGGCCTCGGATCTAGGCAGATCCTGCGCGCGGCTGCTCAGGCGGCCGGCCGCGGCACGACCTGCTCCAAGGTCTGGGAATCTTCCGGCTTCGACGCCGTGCAAGCACATGCTGCCGAAGATCCTGCCGCGCATCGAGATGGAGGATTGAGTTGGCGAAGGTGATCATCAGCTGCGCGGTCACGGGCTCTCGCACACCCCCGACCATGTCGGACGCGCTTCCCGTCACGCCGGAGCAGATCGCGGCGCAATCGATCGATCCCGCCGAGGCTGGGGCCGCGATCATCATTTCCACGCCCGCATGCCCAGCACGCTTGCGATTTCGACACTCTGGCTAAACGACGGCAGGGTGCTCGCCTGGACGCTGTCATCGGGCCGTGCCAGCGTGAAGCCGCGACTTCTTCGGGAGGAAATAACAATGAGGGTCGGCTGGATCGGCGCGGGCAGGATGGGGTCGCAGATGGCGCTCCGGGCTGCCGAGGCCGGCCACGCCCTGTCGATCTTCGCCCTCGAAATCGCCCACGCTACGGAGCTGCGGGCTGCGGGCGCGACGTTCGCGGCGTCGGCGGCCGAGGCCGTGCGGGACGCCGAGGTGGTGTGCCTGTGCCTGTTCAGCGACGAGCAGACCCGCTCGGTGATGCTGACCTCCGCCGGCGCGCCCACCGAAGCCTTCGCGGCCATGAGGGCGGGGGCGGTCCTGGTGATCCACAGCAGCGGTTCGGGGACGCTGGCGCGCGAGCTTGCCGCCGCCGCTCCGGCGGGCGTTCGGGTCACCGACGCGCCCTTCAGCGGCCAGGACGCTCACGTCCGTGAAGGGACGCTCACCGTGCTGGCTGGCGGAGACCCGGATGCGGTGGAGGCGGCGCGCCCCGTCATCGAGAGCTACGGCAAGCTGACGCGCGTCGGCCCGCTGGGCTCCGGCCAAACCATCAAGCTCGCGAACCAGCTGCTCTACCGCGCCAACCTCGAGGCCGCCGAAGCGGCGGTGCGGGCGATCGAGGCGCAAGGCATAGACTGCGCCCTGGCGGTCCGAATGCTGCGCGATTGCAGCGGCGCGTCCTTCGCGCTCGATCATGTCGCGCAAGGTATCTCCATCGCTGACCGGCGGCGCACGCTGAAGCCCTACTTCGACGTCTATTTGCCGGCGATCGCCTTGGATGGCCTCGACCTTTCCCTTCTCATGCGAATGAGCGCCTTGGCCGAGGAGGACGAGCGTGCCGCCTGAGGATTGGCTGAGCGCCCGCATCCGGGATAGCCGGTCGCCCGACGGGGTGATGGTGCGCAATCCCCCCCCGGACTTGATCCTGTTCGGCGGCGGGCTGCCGGACCCGGTCACCCACCCCACGGCCGAGATGCGCGCCATGATCTCGGAGATCATCGCCGCGAACGAGCCGGCGGTGTTCGGCTACGGCGTCGCCGCCGGTGATCCCCGCCTGCGCGAACTCATCGCCACGCGGCTCGGCGGCGAGCGGGCGGGCCTCGGCTCGGACAATGTCGTGGTGACCAACGGCAGCTCAGGCGCGATCGGGCTCACCGCGCTGGGGCTGCTGGAGCCGGGCGACGTGGTCGTCGTCGAAAGCCTGACCTACAACGGCGCGACCAAGGCCTTCATGCAGATGGGCGCCAGCGTCGTGCCGGCGCCGATGGACGAGGACGGGCTCGATCCCGACGGATTGGCCGCCGTGCTGGAGCAGGTGCGGGCGGCCGGACAGCAGGTGAAGCTGATCTACACCATCGCCAGCTGTCACAATCCGAGCGGCGCGGTGCTGTCGCTGGAGCGGCGTATGCGGCTGCTGGCGCTGGCCGAAGCCCATCAGGCGCTCGTGGTGCAGGACGACACCTACGGCGAGATCCGGTTTCAGGACGACTTCCCGCCGCCGATGATCGCGCTCGCGCCCGAGCGGGTGGTGCATCTCGGCTCCTTCAGCAAGACCATCGCGCCGACGCTGCGGGTGGGATGGGTCGCCGCGGGCCGCGACATCGCCGCGGCGTTCGCCAGGGCCAGAACCGACCTTGGGATCAGTTCGGTGAACCAGCGCTTCGTCGCCCGTTTCATCGACGAGGGCTTCTATGAGCCCCACGTTCGCAGAGCGACCACCCTCTACAGGCGCAAGCGAGACCGGCTGTCGGCGGCGCTCGAGCTTCATTGCCGCGGACTGGCGAGCTGGCGCACGCCGGAAGGCGGCTTCTTCCTCTGGCTCGCCCTGGCCCGGAGCGACGCCGCGCAGCTGAGCGCCGCCTGCCGCGAGGAGAAGGTCGCCATGCTGCCCGGACCTTATTTCACGCCGGACGGCGCCGGCTTTCCGAACCACATCCGCCTCTCGTACGGCCAGCTCGCCGAAGGGCTGCTGGAGGAAGGGGCCGCGCGGCTCGGCCGGGCCATGGCGCGGGCGGCCGACACGGCGTCCTGAGCTTCGAAAGGGAGAGAACGATGAAGAAGACCCACATCGGATTGGGCGAGGGACGGCCGAATGTGGGCATGTCCGCGGCGGTGCGCTGCGACGGCCACATCTACGTCTCCGGCCAGGTCGCCACCAGCGATGGCAAGATCGTGGGCGAAGGCGACTTCGAGGCCCAGGCCGAGCAATGCTTCGCCAACATCGCCCAGATCCTGGAGCAAGCCGGCGCGGGCCTCTCCGACGTGGTGTGGCTGACCACCTACCTGACCTCGGCCGAGTACGCGCCGAAGTTCCTGGAGCTGCGGGCCAAGCACTTCCCCGCCAACCCGCCGGCCACCACCACCGTTCTGGCCCAGCTGCTCAGCCCCAAGTTCCTGATCGAGATCCAGGCCATCGCCGTGCGCGGGGACTGAATGTCCAGGTGGGCGGCGTCTATCCAAACAGCCCAGGTGACCGCGCCGGCGAGTCCTGCAGATCAGCCCTGAAGGTTTGCATCACCTACGCGCCTTGCGAGCGTGCGTCCCGCTTGGCCTTCTGCTCGGCCTTTGTGAGCGCCTTGTGCTCCTTCCGCTCGCCGCGCTTCGTGTCGAGGGCTGCAGCGGCGGGCTTTGCGGACGAAGGGGCCAAGGCCTATTCGTCGTCCGTCTCCTCGCCATGGACGATCGTGATCGTGTCGGTTTCCTCATCGACCACGGTGGGAACCCCCAGGACTTCTCGGCCGATTATCTCGAGGGGCCCAGATCGACCGGTCTCGGCGACGTAATCCTCCTTGAGGACGGCCCAGGCCTCGGGCGAGAGGTGGACATGCTCCACCTTGGCGCCCTCAGTCCGCATCCTGGCCAGGATCTCTCGCAGGTCGTTCAAAACAGACATTCGCATAGACAACGCCGCGCCGGCGTTCGTGTTCACCGTCCCGCCACAGGACCAACCCGGCTTAGCGGAACACTATGCGCCCCAAGCCCACGGGTGGCGCATTCATGGCGGGCGCTGCGGCGCTGTGATGGCGCTCCTGGGTGAAGCGGCTCAATCGCGCCTCGCTCTAAAGGCCCTTCGTGGATCCGCCGTCGAGATCGATGATCGCACCTTGCAGCAGTTCGCCGGCTGGCGAGACGATGTAGGCGACGAGCGAGGCGACGTCTTCCGGGGTTCCGCCGCGCTTCGCGCCCGCCGCCCGGGCGCGCTCCTCCAGCTTCTCGGCGACGTCCGCCGCATCGACGCCGCTCGCCCCCAGGGTCCGCTGGATCCGCGGGGTGTGGACCAGGCCGGGATTGATGGCGTTGACCTGCACGCCGTCGGTGACGCCGGCGTGGGCGAGCAGTTTGGTGATCGCTAGCATGGCCGAGCTCGAGCCCGCGGTGATCGCCGTGAACGGGGTCGGGGTCCTGGCGCCGATGCCGCAGATGTTCACGATCGAACCCTTGCTCTCGCGCAGGTCGGGCCAGGCGGTGCGGCACAGCCGAATGGCGGCGAAGACCTTGATCTCGAAGGCGTTGCGCCACTGTTCGTCGGTGATGCTGAAGAAGTCGCCGTTGTGCGTCAGGCTCGCGCAGTTGACCAGCACGTCGATCCCGCCCATCGCGCTCCGCGCCATAGCCACGATCCGCGCCACGGCTTCTGGCTCGGCGAGGTCGGCGGCGAGCGGGTAGGCGACGCCGCCGGCCGTACGGATCTCGGCGGCGACCCGTTCGAGCTCCGCGGCGTTGCGCGCGACCAGAAGCACCTGGGCGCCGTCCGCTGCGAGGCGCTTGGCGATCGCCTCGCCGATGCCGATGTTGGCCCCGGTGACGATGGCGTGCTGACGGCGGATCTCACGTTGGACGCTCATACTCTACCTCCCCTCGTTTGAAGACAGCCTACCGCTCCCGCGGACCGCTGGTCGAATCTTGGAGGCGCGGCGCCCAACCGCGGCGGCGACTAGGGCGGGCCGGAGGCTTTGATCATGAAACTAATTGCGGGCTCCCGCGCTGAAGCTTGCTCGGGGTCTACAGAGGAGAAGAACCGAATGCGCAACGTTCTCGCGACCTTGGCCGCCGGCGCGGCAGCCTTCAGCCTGGTCGCCTGTGAAAGCAAGCAGGACAAGGCGGCTGAGGCCAAGGCCGACCAGCTCGAATCCCAGGCCGCCGCCACGCCGAACGAGGCTAAGGAAACTCAGCTCAACGCCCAGGCCGACAAGATCGAGCAACAGGCCGGCAACGCCGACGGCGGCGCGACCACGACGAACACGCCTGATACGTCGCCGTCTCGGTAGGTCTACGACGGCGGCTCCCACTCCCTTTAGGAGGGGCGAACGGCCCCCCGGCGCTCGCCGGGGGGCCGTTTTCGTCTCGAGCAAGCGCGGCGCCCAAGCTGAGCCGCATGGTTCCGGCTGCGGTCGCATGGGCGGCAGTTGCTTGCGCCGTTCTCCCGTCGTTCAACTGGAGGCGCCGCCGAGCCGGCCCAGAATCTGAACGAAACTAGAACATAAGCCAATATGGGAGAATGTCATGACGGCGCCGGCGCGGTTCGAGACTTCGGATGATCAGTTTGCGCCTACGGAGGGGCTGCCCCCCTTCATGGAAGGCATGACGACTTATGCCGTCGATCCCGAGCGCAGGATCAGCGTGCTGCTGTCGATCTACAAGGACATCCGGTGTGTAACTCACAGCTGGCAGAGCGTGACGGTCTACTTCCCGCACGGCCGCGCCGCTCTGGTGCTCGACCATCCGTCGCTCGAGACCGGCTCCACCCTCAAATCCGGCGCCCTGCACTACACCCAGGTCGAGCCGTTCGCCCAGTGGCGTTACAGCTTCGAGGGCCGGGCCGACTACACGCGGCAGGAAGACACGCTGAAGCTGGGGGGCGGCGCGCGTGAGCCGGGGCCGCTGTCCTGCGAGATCGACATCCGCTGCGCAACGCCCCCCTGGTCGCCGCCCTCCACCGTGTTCGCCCCGCGCGGCGGCGCGGAGTCGGACGTCAACCTGTTCGGCTTCTACGTCCAAAATCATCGGTTCAGGGATGGGTGCGGGATGCGAGCGGCGCCCGAACGGAACTCATCGGAACGGGTTGGCGCCACCACGTCCGATGCCCACCGTGGGACCGCCCGGTCTTCGGTCACAGCTTCATCCACGTCCTGTTTCCCAGCGGGCGCGCTTTCGGCCTGCAGGTCGCCGAGCTGGTCGAGGGTGAGACGAGCGGTTTCGGCTACATCTTCGACGGCGAAGCTCTGCACCAATGCGCGGTCAAGAGCCTCACGCCCTGGAACCGGCTGATCCCGCGCGGGGAGCCGGTGACGGCCGTTCTCCAGCGTGAAAACGGCGAGGTCATAGAGATCACCGGCGAGACGCTCAACAACGCCGCGCTCAAGAACCTTGGCGAACGGCCTGTTCCAGCCGACCTGTCCGACCCCGACGGTCTGTTGACGGTCTTCGGCGACACCCGTTGGACCTGGGACGGAGAGATCGGCCACGGCACTTGGGAGCGAACGAAACGCGTTCGCGGGCTTCGCCTGTAAGCGGGTCGTGGAATGTGACGGCGCGCATTCGAAGACCGTCGTCACATCGTGGCTCGCCAACAGCTCACAATATAGTCTTCGATCCGCCGATGGTCCGCGCGTGCTGCGCGTGGAAATAATCACACTGGAAGCCGAGCCGACCGTGTGTCGAGGGCGATCCAGAACGAAGAGGGAGGGTAAGCATGAGCAAGCTTCGCGTGATCCATTGCGGCACCGGCGACATGGGTCGGATCGCCTTGCGAGCCATTCTCGACCACCCCGACCTCGAACTGGTCGGCCATTACGTCTGGTCGGCGGACAAGGCGGGGAAGGATTCCGGAACGTTGTGCGGCGTCGGCCCGGCCGGGATCAAGGCGACGAACAGCTGGCAGGACCTCCTCGCTTTGAAGGCGGACTGCCTGATCTACTTCGGCAACGCGATCGGCCGGGAAGAAGAGAGCATCAGGGACATCATCCCCTTCCTGGAGCAGGGAACGAACGTGGTGTCCTTCTCGGCCTTCGCGCTCGCCCACCCGGCGACGGCGCCGGCCCATCTGCGCGACCCGATCGAGGCCGCGTGCAGGAAGGGCGACTCCTCGATGTTCTTCACGGGCATCGATCCGGGCTGGGCGACCACCGACCTCGCCATCGCATCCCTGGCCGCCGCGAACCGGGTGGACTGCGTCAGGGTCCTCGAGCTCGGCTACTGGGGCCAGTACACGGCCGAATACGTCTGCCGCGAGTATTTCGGCTTCGGCCAGGAGCCGGGCTACCAGCCCCTGCTGATCACCGGCGGATTCCTCAAGACGATGTGGGCGCCGACGCTCGACCAGATCGCGGAGGTGCTTCAGGTCGAGATCGAGGACTGGGAGACCGTCTACGAGACCGACAGCCTGGACCACGACGTACAGACCGGGTTTGGCGTCGTGAAGGCGGGAACCGCGTCGATGGTGCGCTTCGAGCTTCGCGCCATGGCGGGCGGCAAGCCGATTGCGGTCGTCGAGCATGTGGACGCGGTGGCGCGTGGGCACAAGAACGACTGGAAGCGGCCGCACGGGCCCTATGACCTGTCCTACCGCATCGAAGTGGAGGGCGACCCGGTCTTCCACGTCGAGATGGGCTACATCACGCGAACGAGCGCGAGCCAGACGGCGGGCAATTGCTCCGTCATGCCGGCCGTCAACGCCGTTCCGGCCGTCTGCGAAGCGGGCTCGGGCCTGCTCGGGCCGCTCGACGTGCGTCGCTATTGGTCGAGGAACGTCCGCACGACACGCTGATCTGAGATGGGATCGTCGCGGATAACAACAGGGGAGAGACGCCATGCTGAAGGGCAAGAAGATCCTCGTCACCGGCGTCAGCGGACAGGTCGCCTTTCCGCTCGCCCAATGGCTGGCCCGGGACAATGAAGTCATCGGCGTGGCGCGCTTCGCCGAGGAGCGGGCGATCGAGAAGACCAAGGCGGCGGGCATCAGGCCCGTGCGCGCGGACCTCGGCGCCGGCGACTTCGCCGACGTGCCCGCCGATGTCGACTATCTGCTGCACTTCGGCTTCACCCGGGGCGGCGAGACCGAGTTCGACCGCGCCATCCGGGTCAACGGCGAGGGGACGGGGCTGATCCTGCAGCATTGCCAGCGGGCGAAGGCGGCTCTGGTGGTCTCGTCCGCCGCCGTCTACGCGCCCAACGATGATCCCTTCCACGCGCATCGCGAGGATGGGGCGCTGGGCAGGGGCTTCGCGCCCTGGTCCCCGACCAGCCCGGTGACCAAAGTCGCTGAAGAGGCGGTGGCGCGCTTCGCCGCACGCGCGTTCGGCCTGCCGGTGACGATCGCCCGGCTCAACACCGTCTATGGCTCGCCGCGGAATCTGCCGTCGACGCACATCCGCCAGGTCATGGCCGGCCAGAAGGTCACCTTGCCCTGGGACCCGAATAATCACAGCCCGATCCACCTGGAGGACATGTACGCCCAGCTCGAGCCCCTGTTGGCTGCGGCGTCGACGCCCGCGACCATCGTCAACTGGGCTGGCGACGAGATCGTCTCGGCGCAACACTGGTGTGCGCTGGCGGCCGAGCTGGCGGGCGCCAAGGCCGATCTGGTGGTGCAGAAGCTGCCCGGCGCCGCGCCCGGGAATGTGGCGGACGTCGAGCGGCGGCGAAGCATCACCGGGCCTTGTTCGATCTCGTTCGACGAGGGTTTCCGCCGCCTGTACGCCGAACATCACGCCGCTGGAGGCGTAGCCTGATGACCGCCTTCACGAGCGAAGCCTTGCTGTCGTCTGCGGCGGCGCCTACCGGGCGCGAAGGGCCTTCTTGTCGATCTTCCCGCTGGCCAGCTTGGGCAGTGAATCGACGAACTCGACATGGCGCGGGCGCTTATAGCTGGCGATGAGGCTGCGGCAGTGCTCGATCACCGCCTCGGCGGTTAGGGTGCTCGCCGGCTTGCGCACGACGACGGCGCACACCGCCTCGCCCCATCGCGGGTCGGGCACGCCGATGACGGCGGCCTCGCTGATCTCCGGATGGGCGTAAAGCACGTTCTCCACTTCGCGCGAATAGATGTTCTCTCCGCCGGAGATGATCACGTCCTTCTTGCGGTCGACCAGGAAGAGGAACCCTTCCTCGTCGAGGAGACCGATGTCGCCGGTGCGCACCCAGCGGTCGCAGATCGTCTCGGCGGTCGCGGCGGGATTGTTCCAGTAACCGGTCATGACGGCGGGACTGCGCATCAGCACCTCGCCCGCCACGCCGGCGGGGCAGGGCGCATCCCCCTCGCCCGCGATCCGCACCTCCACGCCGCGCGGTGGAATGCCGACCGACGTCAGATGCCGCCGGTCGGCGTCCGTTCCATCCAGGCGATGGCAGCGCGCGGGCAGGACCGTTCCCGTTATCTCGGTCTGGCCATAGCTCTGGATGAAGACCGGCCCCAGGCGGTCGAGCCCCTTGCGCAGCACCGTCTCCGGCATCGGCGCGGCCGAGTAGAAGACGACCCTCAGGCTGGAGAGGTCGAAGGCGTGCAACTCGGGATGGTCCAGCAAGGTCTGGATCATGGTGGGCGCCATGTGGGTGACCGTGATCCGCTCTCGCGCGATGGTCTCCAGCACCCGCAGGGCGTCGAACTCCCTGTGGAGCACCATCTCCCCGCCGGACCAATGCAGGCCAAGCTGCACGGCTTTTCCGCCCATGTGGAAGAGCGGCATCATCACCAGGCCTCGATCGCTGGCGGTGAGCCCCATCTTCGCCGTCATCAGCGCGCCCAGCGCGCGAAAGCCGCGATGGCTGTGCATGCAGCCCTTGGGCGTTCCGGTCGTGCCGCTTGTGTAGAGGATGCAGGCCAGCGCGTCGGCGGAGAACGGCGGCCACGCCGCGGACGCTGGCGCGGCGGCGATGAAGTCCTCATAGGCGGTGGCCCAGGCGGGCGCCGCGCCGATCGCGATGCAATGCCGGAGCGCTCCGACGCCGCCGCGCAGGGCCGCGACGGTCGCGCCATACTGCTCCTCGAAGAACAATACCACTGGGCTGCAGTCCCCCAGGATCACCGCGAGTTCGCCGGGCGAGAGGCGGTAGTTCAGCGGGACGATGGGAATGCCGGATATTTCCGTCGCGGCGTAAAGCTCCAGCATCTCGACGCAGTTCATCGCCAGCATCGCGACGCGCTGTTCGCGGGTGATCCCAAGCGCGGCGAGTCCGGCTGCGAGGCGATGGCCGCGGCGGTAGAGATCGGCGTGGGTCAGCGTGCGTTTCGATGAAGAGACGCCTGTCGTCCGGCCGAGGCGCCAGGCGTTGAGCCACAGCGTCTCGCCTAGCGTTCCCGTTGTCGCGCCGGGAAGCTCGTCCGAACGTCCATCTGCCGCCATCGGCTTCTTCTCGCGAGGACCGATCGCCTCAACATACCGACCGGTATTTTTCTTGCCATGCGCTTGTTCGGCGCCGCCCTATGCGGCGGTGGGAGGACGGGCGTACGGTGAAGGTCCAAGAGGTCGACCGGCTGGCCAAGGGCGATCCGCTGAGCTTGCTGCTGCCCGTGGCGCAGGCTTCGGTCGCGGAGTGCACGGCGATCTCTTCCGCCCGCCGCCTCACCGGCGGCGCCAACCAGGAGACCTGGGCGTTCGATGCGGTGACGCCGGAAGGGACGACGCCGCTGATCCTGCGCCGCGCGCGGGGCGGGGCCCTGCAACGGTCCACCGGAATCGGCCTGCAGGCGGAAGCAGTCGTGCTGCGCACCGCCCACGCGAACGGCGTGCCCACGCCGGAGGTGTTGCATGTCCTGCGGCCGGAGGACGGTCTCGGACAAGGCTTCGTCATGCGTCGGGTCGCGGGCGAGACCATTCCGCGCAAGATCCTGCGCAGCGACGCCTTCACCGCCGTGCGGCCGCGGCTCGCTCGCCTGTGCGGATCGGCGCTGGCCGCGATCCACGCCATGCCGACGCAGGGCCTGGATCGCCTGGAGAGCTTTACGCCGATCGGCAGGGTCGAGTGGCTCCACGGCCATTATCGCGCGACCAGGCAGGCGAGGCCGGTGTTCGTCTATGCGTTCGCCTGGCTGCGCGCCCACGCGCCCGACCCGCCGAAAGCCGCCGCCCTGGTGCACGGCGACTTCCGCAACGGCAATCTGATGATCGGTCCAGATGGGATCAACGCGGTGCTGGACTGGGAGAACGCCCATCTCGGCGATCCGGCGGAGGACCTGGGCTGGTTCTGCACGCCGACATGGCGCTTCGGCCATCTCGACAAGCCGGCCGGCGGCTTCGGCTCGCGCGAGGATCTCCTGGCGGGCTACGCGGCGGCCGGCGGCGCGCCGCCGTCACCGGAGCGCCTGCGCTTCTGGGAGGCCTATGGCTCGCTCTACTGGGGCGTGGTGTGCGCGCGAAGCGTGGGGGAATTCCGCAGCGGCGCCGACGCTTCGGTCGAGCGGGCGATGATCGCGCGCCGCGCATCCGAGGCCGAACTCGACCTGCTCCGCCTGATCGCGCCAAGGAACTGACCGAGATGCACGACGATCCTGGCCCCTCCGAAATCCTGGCCGCGGCGACGGCCTTCGTGCGCGGCGAGCTGTTGTCCGCGCTGCCGCCGGATCTGGCCTTCAAGACGCGGGTGCTGGCGAACGCGCTCGACCTGGTCGCGCGACAGATCGCAGGGGGCGCGCCACAAGCCCAGGACGAGGAGGCGAACGCGCTGGCCGAAAGGATCGAGCAGGGCGCGATCGCTCTGGACGATCCGGCGCTCGTCGCGCAGCTCTGGGCGCCGCCTCTGGCCAAGATCGCCGTCGACCAGCCGACCTACGCCTCATACCGCGCGGAAATGGACGCCGACCCTCGGCGCGTCTCGCAGGGGTAAGCCCATGGACTTCGAACTGCCGCCCGATCTGCTGGCCTATCTCGACGAGCTCGACTGCTTCATCGCCGCCGAGATCAAGCCGTTGGAGGAGCAGGACGACAACATCCGATTCTTCGACCATCGCCGCGAGTGGGCCCGAACCGACTTCGAGCGGGGAGGACTGCCGCGCCACGAGTGGGAGGCGCTGCTGCGCGAAGCGAAACGGCGCGCCGACCTGGCGGGCCACCTGCGCTTCACCCTTCCCAGGAAGTACGGCGGCCAGGAGGGATCCCAGCTCTGGATGGCGGTGATCCGCGACCGTTTCGCGGCCATGGGCCTGGGGCTTCACAACGACATTCAGAACGAGCATTCGATCGTCGGCAACTTCCCCTACGTCGCGATGCTCATGCAGTACGGCTCCCCGGAGCAGCAGGACGACCTGATCCCCGGCATGTGCGACGGCTCGCGCCGCATCTGCTTCGGTCTCAGCGAACCGAACCACGGCTCCGACGCGACCTTCATGGAGACGACCGCGGTTCGGGAGACCCGCGACGGGGTTCCCGGCTGGGTCATCAACGGGGCCAAGATGTGGACGACCGGCATCCATGTCGGCAGCCATTGCGCCACCTTCGCACGCACCAGCGGGGCCGACGGCAGCGCCAAGGGCGTCACCTGTTTTCTCGTGCCCATTCCCAATCCGGGCCTGGAGATCGGCGAGTATCTCTGGACCTTCAACATGCCCACCGACCATCCCTACGTCTATTTCAGGGATTGCTGGGTCCCGGAGGCCGCCGTGCTGGGCGAAGTCGACGACGGGCTGATGGTCGCCCAGTCCTTCGTCAACCAGAACCGCCTTCGGCAGGCAGCCGCATCACTGGGCGCGGCGCAATACTGCATCGACGAGAGCGTGAAGCATGCCCGCGGGCGCAAGCCGTTCGGCAAGCCGTTGTCCGACAACCAGGCGATCCAGTTCCCGCTCGTCGAGCTGGCGACGCAGGTGGAGATGCTTCGCCTGCTGATCTACAAGACAGGCGCGCAGATGGACACGATGACCCTGGACGAGGTCGAGCGGACCATCTCCGACAAGGTCTCGATGTGCAATTACTGGGGCAACCGCTTGTGCACGGAGGCGGCGGATCGGGCCATGCAGGTGCACGGGGCGATCGGCTATTCGCGGCACAAGCCGTTCGAGCACATCTTCCGCCATCACCGCCGCTATCGGATCACCGAAGGGTCGGAGGAGATCCAGATGCGCAAGATCGCCGCCTTCATGTTCGGCTATCGCGGGCCGCGAAAGGGCTCGTTCGACTGATCCC
>Ga0268266_10000726_pt1 | contig 44249 bp, 39 predicted proteins | sample KBSS13metaG_FD_190356 | JGI IMG/M metagenome (GOLD analysis project Ga0268266, IMG submission 190356) | Switchgrass rhizosphere microbial communities from Kellogg Biological Station, Michigan, USA - KBS S1-3 metaG (SPAdes) (version 2) | ecosystem: Host-associated > Plants > Roots > Rhizosphere...
GAGCGCCATCGAGCCTCTCGACGAGTTGCATTTCCGCTTGCACCTGTCGCGCCCCATATGCTCACTCCCGGAGCACCTGTACGCGGCGAACTGCGCGATGCTGCATCGCAAGTTCGAGGAGCAGGGTGCCAACTGGCCGCGCAATCCGATCGGCACCGGCCCTTTTCAGCTCACCGACTATCACGTGAGCCGGGTAGCGGTCTTCAAGCGCCGTCCGGGCTACTGGGGGCCGCCCGCCTACCTGGACGAGATCCGCTATCTCGACCTGGGGACGGAGATCGCCACTCACGTTGCCGCGCTCGCCGCCGGCCAGGTTGACCTGTTGTATCGGTTGACGATCGCGGAGTTGGACCTCGTCAAACGCTTTCCAACCCTGCAGCTCTTGACCGAGCCGTCCGCCCAGACGCTGGTCATGCGGATGCAGCAGGACAAAAAACCCTTCGACGACGTCCGCGTGCGCAAGGCCATCGTGCTGTCCTCGGATCGCGAGCAGATGTTGCGACTGGCGTATCGCGACCAGGGAGTCCTCGGGGAGCATCATCATGTCGCGCCGTTTCATCCGGACTATTTTCGCTTGCCGCCCCTCGCCCGGGATGTCGGAGCCGCGCGGCGGCTGCTCGCTGCAGCCGGTTATCCCAACGGCATCGATCTCACCCTGGCCTTGGGAAATACGCAGGGTCGTTATGAGCAGGACACGGCGCAGATCCTGCAACAGAACTGTGCCGAGGCCGGTATCCGCCTGTCACTGCAGGTCGTGCCCGCCGCACAGTATTGGACGATCTGGGACAAGGTCCCGTTCGGGATGACCTACTGGGGGCATCGCCCGCTGGGCATCATGGTCCTGGAACTGGCCTACCGCTCCGGCTCCGTCTGGAACGAAAGTCATTTCTCCAATCCGAAGTTCGATGCCGCTCTCGACCACGCGTTGGGAATCCTGGATCCGCACGAACGCTCGGCCGCCATGGGCGATGCCGAGCGGATTCTCCAGGAGGAAGCGGTCATGGTGCAGGCGTACTTCCCGCAGAAATTCACGGTTGCCAGCGCGCAAGTGCGCGGCTTCAGGGCTGACCCGCAGGACTATTACCGCATGGACAGGGTGTGGCTCGCATGAGCGGCTTAGCGCCAATGTCCGCAGGAGTGTCACGTTGGCTGCTGCGGAAAGTACTCGGCATGCTGCTGACGATGCTCGCCGTATCATTCCTCGTTTTTGCGGTTCTCGAATTCAACGTCGACGACGTCGCGGTCAAGGTCCTGGGGCAGTTCTCGACCGCGGACCAGCGACAGGCCTGGCTGCAGGAGAATGGCTACACGGCTCCCTTCCTGCTGCGCTACCTGCGCTGGCTCGGGGAATTCATCACCGGGCATTGGGGCACATCCACTTACTACCGCGAGGATGTACTGACGTTGCTTGCCCCGAGGCTTGCGGCGTCGGGTTTGCTTGCGGGAGCGGCGCTCCTGGTCATCGTCCCTGTGGGGCTGCTCATGGGAGTGATCGCGGGAGTCAAAGAGGGCTCGATCGTCGATCGCCTCGTGTCGGTGCTCGCAATCGTCACCACGTCCATCCCTGAATTCGCCTCCGCGGTGTTTCTCACCGCGTTCTTCGTCTTCTGGCTCGGGTGGCTGCCCGGGGTCAGCACGATGGCGGATGGGTTTCACCTGCGTGAGCTGGTGCTTCCGGTCAGTGTGCTCACTTTGTATTCGGCCGGGTACATCGCCCGGATGACACGGTCGAGCATGGCGGAGGTCATGCAAACTCCTTACATTCGGACCGCACGGCTGAAGGGTAATCCACTCCTGCGCGTCATCGTGCGCCATGCCCTCAGGAATGCACTCATCACGCCAGTGACCGTGATCATGTTGCAGATCCCGTGGCTCCTCTCCGGAGTCATTGTTGTCGAGGTTTTCTTCGCCTACCAGGGTTTCGGCACGTTGCTCTACCAGGCCGCTCTCAACACGGACATTTACCTGATCGAAGCCTGCACCATGGTGAGCGTCGTGGCGGTGGTGCTGACGCAGGTGGCTTCCGATCTGATGTACGCCTGGCTGAATCCCCGGATGTCATTCCGCACGGCGGGTCGCATCGAGGGTGGGAAGTGACGGCACGTTACCGGTGGTTGCGAGCCCTTGCCCGGCCAACGGCTGCAAGCGGTGCGTTGTTGGTCGGGGGTTGGCTTCTCGTGGCCTTGCTGTCTCACACCCTTGCGCCTTACGACCCACTGCACAGCATGGTCCCGCTGCTCACCCCGGGGTCACGCGGTCCGGCGGGCAATATTTTCTGGCTCGGAACGGATTCGCTCGGTCGTGACGTGTTGTCTCGGCTGATCTTTGGGGCACGTACCGTTGTCGTCGTTGCAACGGTCGCTACCCTGACAGCGTACGCGGTGGGTATCTCGACGGGTCTGCTCGCTGGCTATTTTCGTGGGCGCGTCGATGTCGCGCTGTCGTTCCTGGCGAATGTCATCCTGTCCTTCCCTGTGCTCGTGCTCTACATCGTGATTATCGTGGCCCTGGGCGCCTCGGCCGCGAATGTCGTGCTCGCGGTGACCTTCGGAAGTGCGCCGGCGATTTTCCGAATCGTGCGTGCCATCACGATCGACCTGCGTGGTCGCGACTTCATCGCCGCCGCCATTACACAGGGCGAGAGCACCTGGAGAATCCTGCTCGTCGAGATTCTCCCGAATTCCAGCGGCGCGCTCGTCGTCGATTTCTGCCTGCGGCTCGGCTACTCCGCCATCACCATGGGAGTGTTGGGGTTCCTCGGCCTGGGCCTGCCGCCGCCGACCCCGGATTGGGGGGGCATGGTGAATGAAGGCCGCACGATGGCGTTCGCGTTTCCGCACCTGGTGCTGTTTCCCTGCCTGGCCATCTCGTCCCTGGTGTTGGGTCTGAGCCTGCTCGCGGATGGATTACGCCAGCCGGGTGAGCGCGTGGGACGGGCGGGATGATGTTCGGCAACTGTGATGACAATGCGCCGATTCTGGTCGTAGAAGGTCTTTCAGTCGCCTTGCCCAAAGGGGCCGACCGGCCCCTGGCGGTCGACGCCGTCTCCCTCGAGCTGCGTCGGGGTGAAATTCTCTGCATCGTCGGGGAGTCGGGCTCGGGAAAATCCGCGCTGACCGGAGCCATCATGGGCGCGCCGGCACCCGGGTTGAAAGTCACTGGCGGCAGCGTCCGCCTGTGCGGGAAGGAGCTGACGAAGCTTTCCGAGCGGGCCTGGTGTCGCATTCGCGGTAACCGCATCGCCATGATTTTCCAGGAGCCCATGGCGTCGTTGAATCCCGCCATTCCGGTCGGGCAGCAGATCATGGAGGTGTTCGAGCTGCACGCCAGGATGAGCCCGTCGGAGCGGCGCGAGCGGGCTCTCGCCCTGATCCGCTCGATGCAACTCCCCGATCCGGAGCGGATCTTCGGCTCCTATCCGCACCAGCTTTCCGGTGGGCAGTGTCAACGGGTGATCATCGCCATGGCCCTCGCGATGAATCCGGAAGTCCTGATTGCTGACGAACCCACGACGGCCTTGGACGTCACCACCCAGGCCCAGGTCCTCAAACTCATTCGTGAGCTGCGTGAGGCCCAGGGGCACGGGATCCTGTTCATTACCCACGACTTCGGCGTGGTGGCGGAGATTGCCGATCGCATCGCCGTGATGCGCCACGGAAAGATTATCGAGATCGGTGCGGCACGGCAGGTTCTGACACAACCGGCGCATCCCTACACTCGCGAGCTCATTGCAGCCGTTCCGAGCCTGGTGCCTCCGTCCAAGGAGGCACCAGCAACAGTCCCGGACGCAAAGACGGTCCTGGCCGTGACGGCGCTCGCGAAAAGCTACGGCCGGGTGCGCGCGGTCAACGAAGTCACGTTCGCCCTCGAGCGTGGTACGACGCTCTCCGTCGTAGGCGAGTCCGGGTGCGGCAAGAGCTCCTTGGCGCGCCTCATCGTGCGCTTGACGGAGCCGACCTCCGGGCGAGTCGATGTGAATGGCAAGTGTTTCCTCACGCTCGAGGGGCGCGAGTTGCGGGCTTCCTGCCGCGCGGTGCAGATGATCTTTCAGGATCCTTTCGGCTCCTTGAATCCACTGCGTCGGGCCGGTGCAACCATCGCGCGCGCCGCCATGCTCGCTGGAGCCGATCGGCGCACCGCACGGGCCCGCGCCGGCGAGTTGTTCGACCGGGTGGGCTTGCCCCGCGAAGGGCTGGATCGCCGCCCGTCCGCGTTTTCCGGCGGTCAGAAGCAACGCATTGGGATTGCCCGCGCGCTCGCGATGAACCCTGATGTGCTGATTGCCGACGAGAGTCTCTCGGCACTCGATGCATCGTCCCAGGCGCAGATTCTCGACCTCCTGCGCAAGCTGCAGAACGAGCTGGGACTGGCCATCCTGATGATTACTCATGATCTGCGCGTTGCCGCCCAGATCAGTCATCGCATCGCCGTCATGCAGGCGGGCCGGATCGTGGAGATCGGTTCTGCCGAGCAGGTCATCAATTCGCCCGAGCATCCCTACACGCGGGAGTTGCTCGAATCCGCGCCGGGCCGGGGTCTCGTCTGACGAGGCGGTGTCGGGAACCGCCTGCGGCCTGTCAGTGCGTATCTCTCGTTGTTTCGTCGAGGCGCCCGAAGGTGTGCTCCAGAGCGCGTTTCAACTTATCCGCGGCGCCCTCGAGAGATTCGAGGAGCGTGGGTGCCTCGTGCGTGACGGCGATCGGTCGCAGGCCGCCGACACGCGCCTCGATGACGCTGCGTTTTTCGCGCTCGCCGTGTTTGGGGCCGTTGGTGTCGCTCAGATGCACCTCGATCCGGGTGATGCGATTCTCGAACCGGTCCACGGCCGCCTCGACAATGGACTGCACCCGCTCCGTGGCCGAGTCACCGCCCTTGATGTGGTTGTCTGAATTGATGAGTATCTGCATAGATCCTCCGCCCGCGCGGGTCGCTTGACCCGCAACCGCTGTGCCCGAGTCCCCACATTTCGGGGTGTCTTCCGACCTCCTGCCCAGCCAGAGTCCTACAGCGGGCACTTTGCGGTCCGTGCGGTAATGCTCGCCGCAGGAGGTACATACTCATGACAAAATCGTCTGGAACGATTTTGGCCGGCGAAGGCCGGCCCGAAGGGCGAAGCGCATGGACGGCGCTTCGCAAATCCGTTTTGCACGCAATCGGTATTTTCCTGATTGTCGCCTGGCTGGTGCTGTGGTTGGCCGTCAAGATCACCTTCGCGGCGGTCCACCTGCTGCTATTGCTGGGTGTGGCCATGATCCTCGTCGGCTTGCTGCGCGCCGGGAAGACCGCCTGAGCTACCGTTGCGGGTATGCTGCGCCCTCCGCGCCAACGGAAGTCGCAGCATGGCCACGATCGCTTTTATCGGCTTGGGCAAAATGGGCTCGGGCATGGCCGGCAGGCTCCTCGCCGCCGGCCATCAACTGACTCTTTATAACCGTAACCCAACGAGAGCCGCCGCGCTTGTACGCGACGGTGCTCGTTTGTGCGCTTCTCCTGCTGAGGCGAGCAGGAACGCGGACGCCGTGATTGTCATGGTGGCGGACGACGTTGCTTCGCGTGATGTCTGGCTGGGACCAGGCGGAATTCTGACGCAGTCGTTACGAGGGACACTTGCGGTCGAATGCTCCACGCTGTCTTACGACTGGGTGACCGAGCTCGCTGCAGAGGCAGCAAAACGGGGACTGCGTTACCTCGACGCGCCCGTCACCGGACTTCCGGAGACCGCGGCGGCCGGGGAACTGACTCTGCTCGTCGGCGCGCAGACCGGGGATCTCGCTGCTGCTCGCGACATCCTGACGGCGTTCTCGCGCCGGATCATCCATTTCGGCGCGGTGGGTTGCGGCACGGCCTACAAGTTGATCATCAACATGCTCGGGGCCGTCCAGATTGCCTCGGCGGCCGAGACCATGGCCCTTGCCGAGCGCGCCGGGCTCGACCTGCGGGTTGTCGCCGACGCCATCGCAACAGGTCAGGCCGCCAGTCCCCAGGTCGTCCGCAATACCGAACGCATGGTGCGCGACGACCACGATCGCAACATAACCTTCACGCCGCGGCTGCGCCTGAAGGATGTGGATTACGCTTTACAACTCGCCGGCAAGCTCGGTCTCGGAACGCCGTTCGGCGCCCTCGCTGCGCGCGTCTTCGGCGAGCTGTGTGCCAGCGGTCACGCCGACGAGAACGAAAGCAACGTCATTGCCGTGGCCCGCGCCCGGTCGTTGTGAAGGTCGGGCTCAATCCCCCGTAAGGCGTATGGCCCGGCAAGGGAGGCCAAGCCATAGTCGCGGACGCGCTGCAGGAGTATTCGATGGACTACGTCAAACTTGGCCATACCGGGCTCGAGGTTTCCCGGATCTGCCTCGGGTGTATGAGCTACGGTTCCCCGGCGAGCCGGACCCAGTCCTGGGCCCTCGATGAGCACGACAGCCGGCCGTTCATCGCCCAAGCCCTCGAAGCCGGGATCAATTTCTTCGATACGGCGAATGTCTACTCGCTCGGCGCGAGCGAAGAAGTCGTAGGCCGGGCGCTGAAGGAGTTTGCCAAGCGTGACGACGTCGTCATTGCCACCAAGGTTTGCGGTCGCATGCGCAATGGGCCCAACGGCGCTGGACTGTCACGCAAGTCAGTATTCATGGAGATGGACGCCAGCCTGCGGCGCCTGGGCACGGACTACGTGGACCTGTACCAGATCCACCGTTGGGATGACTCAACACCGATCGAGGAGACCATGGAAGCGCTGCACGACCTGGTCAGGGCGGGCAAGACGCGCTACATCGGCGCCTCCACCATGTTCGCCTGGCAGTTCGCCAAGGCACAGGCGGTGGCTGAACGGAATCATTGGACGCGTTTCGTGTCTATGCAGAACTTCGTCAATCTGCTGTACCGCGAGGAGGAGCGGGAGATGTTGCCGCTGTGCAAGTCGGAGGGTGTTGGGGTGATTCCCTGGAGTCCGCTGGCACGGGGACGGCTCGCGCGCGCCTGGGGTACGACGACGAACCGATCCGAGAAGGATGTTTTCGGCAAGAAAATCTACGCCGCGGTTTCCGAATCGGATCGTGCCATCATCGAGAAGGTTGCCGAGATGGCGCGGCGGCGCGGCGTCCCCATGGCGCAGGTCGCGCTCGCGTGGGTGTTGCAGAAGAGCGAGGTCACGGCGCCCATCATTGGTGCAACGAAACCGGAGCACCTGCGCGATGCGATCGCATCGCTCGAATTGAAACTGACCGGCGCCGAGGTCGCCGAGTTGGAAGCGCCCTACGTGCCCCATCCCGTCGCCGGCTTCGCCTGAGCGAGGTTGCTTTCCTCGCGGATCCGCCTGGCGATGAGCTGGTTGAACAGGGTGATTGCCCGATCGGCGCTCGTCGGCATGATACGGGGCGCGGGTGTCATGTCGATCACGCGCTGTTGAGCCTCGATCATGGTCCGATCTTCCGCAAACGCTTTGCCCGCGATGCCCATCAGGGTATCCCTCAGGGCGGCGTCGCCGTGCTTGACGTGCGGCCCCCAGGAGAAGAAATAGCGCGACGTCTTTTCCGTCAGCGGTGTTACGGCCTGGCTGGTGAATGTGACGGCGCCTGCGGCGAGCTCGAGGTCCGGCGCCGCACCCCCCAGCCGTTCAGCCGTGCCCTCGGGAAAGGCGCCGCCGGTCATGAGCAACACTCCAGGCAGGAGGAAGTCATAGCGCGAATAGCGTTCACCGGGCTTGCTATAACTCACCCGCACGGTGCTCCCGGAGAGGTCTTGCAGCCAGCGCTCGACCCGGACGCCGTTCTCCAGGGGTGTTATCTTGGGACGCTGCCGCGCCCATTCTTCGTTGGCCCCGAAACTGTTGATGTGCACATAGCTCAAGTGGCTGAAGTCGAGCAGGTTGTCGTTGATCAGCCGCGCCTCCGCGGCATAGTCCATCTGGCCGTGCCCGAGAATGTAGTTGGGATCGTCGTACCCGACGGCCGGCGGAATGAGTTTTGTATCGCAGGCAGCCTGATCCCCCATCCAGACCCACACCCAACTGTGCCGCTCGCATACCGGGTACGTCTTTACCTTGGCATGGGGCGGGATCACGTCCTGCCCGGGAATCTCGGTAACGGCTCCTTGGCGGTCGTAAAGCAGGCCGTGATACATGCAGCGCAGCCGGGCGCCTTCACACCGTCCGAGCGACAGTGGCGCGAGTCGATGGACGCACCGGTCCTCGAGCGCCGTGAGCACGTTGTCGGCACCGCGCCAGATGACTACCGGCTCGCCGAGAAGGGTGATGCCGACCGGCTTGTCGACGGCAAAATCCTGAGCCCAGCCAGCCACATACCAGGTGTTGCGGACATAGTTCATAGACGCCTCGGACGGGTTGTCGAGTTTAATTTAATGTCGTTAAATAGAAGCCTGATTTAACGTCGTTAAATTGTCAAGGCCATCGCTATGAAAGAGAGCTCACCGGCCATGAGGGTGTAAATGGGCGCCAGCGCCAGGTTGGATCAAGCCGCGATCGTGGACGCGGCTTTCGAAGTCCTCAACAAAGCGGGCCTCGACGGCTTGAGTCTGCGCCTGGTCGCCGACCAGCTCGGGGTGCAGGCGCCGGCGCTGTACTGGCACGTACACAACAAGGCGGAGTTGCTGAGTTTGATGGCCGCCCGGTTCCACGAGGTCGCCCGGCTGCCCGGACATACCGGGGGCTCCTGGCGGGACGAGCTGATCCACTCGGCGCGGGCGCGCCGCCGGGCCATGCTGGAGCGGCGCGATTCGGCCCGGGTTTGTGTTGTCGCACAGCCCCTGAAGAGTGCCGCGGAGCTGGCGCCCCAACTCACGACACCGCTGCGCGCGGCAGGCCTGACCGAGCGCCAGGCGCTGTCATATCAGGCGGCGGTCATCGCCTACACCGTCGGCTGGGTGGCCTACGAGCAAAGTCAGGCCATGCACGACTTTCTCACCCAACTGATCGATTTTGACGAAAGTTTCGAGACAGGCTTGCGTGCCCTGGTGGGCGGGTTCGCACCCCCGACCTGAGGAGGGTTGCGGCGCCCGTACGGCGGGTCCGACAGTGGGGTTGGACGGGTTTGAAAAATCGCCAGGGGGGCGCGCGGCCCACCCTGGGTGCGCCTGACCCTGGCCGGCAACGAGGCACGGCCAGGGCCCGCGGCGCAGATTACGAGTTATTTCTTCTTGGCGGGAGAGCGTTGGCTCTTGCGGAACGAAATACCGGTGCGCATGGCCTTCTGCTGTACGGCGGCAGCCGTGCGGCCCAAGGCCTTGGCAGCCTGAGCCGCCGTGCCGTTGCTCGCGAGCTTCTTCAGGGTCTTGAGTTCGCTCGCGCTCCAGGAAGCCCCATCACTCGAAGGACGTTTTGCCATCATCATCTCCAAACAAAATATTGACAACCCACAGATAATACACGTGGGTGCTGAATGATACACGTTGGAACGGAGTTTTGTTGCACTAAATGTGACATTCCTACCCCGTTTGGGAGATCCGACAGGCCCCGGCGGTGGGTTGGGAGCCCTCAAAACCTCAACATACGGCCGACGGCCCCGGTCAGATTGGCCACCGACAAGGGGGCCAGGCAAACCAGACGGTCGCCGTCGCGATGCCGGGGGTTGGCCAGAAGCGAAAAACCTGACATCGGGGTCGGAAAGCGCTGCCGCATCGAGCGGTGCGGCCGTCGGCAACAGGCGTTTATCCTAAGGATTGACTTACTACACCCGTTTCCGGGCGCCAGTTGGCCCCGTAGCGCTGTTGGGCGAGATGGGACAGGAAACGGGCCGTGTCGGTGCGGGGTCGGTTGGTCGCGACGGGGCCAGAAAATGTGCAGATTTCGCGGTAACAGCAGGTAACTTTTGTAACTGAACGTGTCAAAAAGCCAAAACGAGGGTCGCAGGGGGTGGCGCAGCTTGGTCCGCAACAGGATGCGCAGGCCGGTCAGGAGGACGAGGTGGCGCCCGCGGAAGCGCTCGTCGATGACGACGCTCGAGGTAAAGATGATGGTGACAACCCGTCCCTCCCAGGTAACGGGGTAGACATCGAAGTTGACCAGCCCGACGAGGGAACCGTCACGTACCTGCCACAGTCCAACCTGCGGGAGCGCCCGCAGGCGGGCCTCGAAGAGCGATCTGTCGGTATCGATATATCGCGAGGTGACGGCCCAGATGTCGTCCAACTCCGACACCGTCAGAGAACTGACGCGGCGTAGGGAAATCTCGACACGCTCCTTGGGCCGCACGCGCGGGTCCCTCCAAGCCGATTGTGTCCATGCAGCATAACTGTGGGCGCAGCCGTTGGGGGAACGGCCAACTCTCCTGACAGCGGGCCGGCGGCGCGGCACTGTTCCTGCAGAGCGTTACCCGCCATTGGTCCAACGCCGCGGATCAAACAGTGCGGCGGGGTGCCCGCTTTGTGACAGCCGGCGTTGCATTCCGCGCCAAGCTTGGCCTCATGCAGGGCTTGAGCAGCGGCGGACCCGGACGGTGTATTGTCCCGTGCCGACGGGCCGCGCTGACCTCTCGAGGAGTCGAAACGTTATGTCGTCCAGGATGAAAATAGATTTTGTTTCCGATGTGTCCTGTCCCTGGTGCGCCGTCGGGTTGAAAGCCCTGGAGGCGGCCCTCGCCCGCGTCGGCCCGGATGTCACCGCTGACCTGCACTTCCAGCCGTTCGAGCTCAATCCGCAGATGGGCCCGGAGGGGCAGGATATCGTCGAGCACATCACCCAGAAGTACGGGCAGTCGGCCGACATTGGTCGCAGCCAGGAGGCGCTCAAAGCGCGCGGCGACTCGTTGGGCTTCCATTTCGAGCGGGTCGCGCAGACTTTCAACGGCGCAGCCGGATCTACAACACCTTCGATGCGCACCGCCTCCTGCATTGGGCGGACGGGGAGGGCCGCCAGCAGGCGTTGAAAAACGCATTGTTCGCGGCGTATTTCACTGAAGGGCGAGATCCCAGCAACCGCGATGTGTTAGTGAGCGTTGCGGGCAGCGTCGGCCTGGATGAGAAGCGGGCCCGGGAGATTGCCGGACTCCGATGAGTTCGCGCGGGAGGTTCGCGAGCGCGAGCAGTACTACACGGGGCTGGGGATACACGCCGTCCCGTCGGTGATCATCAACGATCGACACCTCATCCAGGGCGGCCAGCCGCCGGAAGTCTTCGAACAGGCGTTGCGACAGCTCGCCGGGCGTGCCTGACGGAGCGTGGTCCGAGGGGCGGACCGGTGTGCAGCCGATAGTGGAGTGTCGGGTCAGGGTAAAGGAAAATTTAGGAAGAGCGGGGCCGCCGGGGGGCGCCCTGGCGGCCTTGGAGGGGGAGGATGGCCATGTTGAGAACGCGGGTACGCTGGCTGGGTTATGTGCCGTGGGTCGTAGGGCTCTTGGCGTTCGGGTCCGGTATAACCTCCGCTGCGCCGCCTGCGCCGCCGGACTTGTCTGGTGTGTGGACCTGGCACATCGAGCCCGGTAAGTCACCTTTCGCACCCCCGGGCTCGCGGTCCAACCTGCCGCTCACCGACGAGGGACGTAAGAAAGTTGAGGCCTACCGGGCATTGGTGGGGCCGGACGATAATCCCGGCGCGCATTGTCTGGGTTCCGGAATGCCCGAATCCATGACGTTCTCCGGTGGCTATCCCATGGAGATCATTCAGCGGCCCGAACAGATTACCGTGATCTACGAGGCTCACAGCGAGATCCGCCGGCTGTACTTCGGCGCGAAGATCCTGCCGGAAGCGGATCGCGTTCCGTCACGCGGCGGCTACTCCACCGCGCGGTGGGAGGCAGACACGCTGGTCGTGGAAACGACTTCGCTGAAGGAGCAGGAGGATCAAAGTTATCCCCACAGTGACCAGGCTCGCATTACCGAGCGCTACCATCTCACGAGCGACCCGAAAGGCAACCGGGTGCTCGAGGTGCAATGGACACTGACGGACCCGGTCTTCTACTCCCGCCCGGTGAGCGCGGAGAAGAAGTGGACGTTCGATCCCAAGGGAGTTTTGCTTCCTTACGAATGTAACGAAGAGGCGTGGCTGGATCGGCTCGAACAGCTCAAGAAGCGCGCGCACAATTGATGGAGTCAAGGCTCATGCACATAGTCAGAGTGGCCCTCGTGGCCGTGGTCCTGGGTAGCGCGTTGCTTCCTGTGCAAGCGCATCACTCGGCGGCAATGTACGATTTCCGCAAGGTGGAGGAGGCGACCGGCGTGGTGAAGGCCGTCCGGGTCATCAATCCCCACATGAGTCTCACGCTCGAGGTGGGGGACGCCAAGGGCGCGAAGGATGTCGAGTTCGAGGGGCACAGCCTCAACAACTTCTATCGCGCCGGCTGGCGGCCGAACATGATCAAGGTGGGAGATCGGATCAAGGTGCGTTTCGCACCCCGCAAGGACGCGGAGCCGGGTGGTTTCGTCAGTGGCTTCACCACTTCCGACGGCAAGGAGGTCGCATTCAAGATCCCCTCCGAAGCGAACGCCCCCGCGCCGGCAGCCTCGGGTAAGTAACCTGGCGAGGTGTTGCACGGGCGGGTGAAGGGTGCTGCAACTGCGACTATCGGAGCGAGGGATCAGCGGCATGACGAGCGTCTCCACTTTGTACACATTGGCGCTAGCCGATCCCGACTACGCGGCTTTTGCAAACCAGCATTCCGAATTACGCCAGGTCAACCTCACCCGCGAGGTGGAGGCTGCACTGGCGGGCGAGACGCTGGCGCTACTGGAACAGATGCCCGAACGCGCCGAACAGCTCCGGCAGCTCGAGAGCTCGGGGCGGCCGGGGGCATTCGATGGTGGAATGGTGAGCATCCCTGTGCTGCTCGCGGTGGTCTTTCTGTTGCGGACCCACGTGCGCATCAGGAGAACTACCGGGGGTAAGTGGGAGTTTCTGGTGGAGCAGAAGCCCGCTGACACCGCGCTCATCAAGCAGGTGCTGACCCGGATCGCGCAGCTTCTGCCGGGCGGCTGATCTCAAGGGACCGGCCCCAGGTCGTGTGTGGCTTCGGATCGCCACCTGGTCGGCAATGGCATCACGCTGCCGGTTCATGTTGGTTTGTGCGGTCCGACCCGGACGGGATGCTGACGACGCTGGTGGATGCGGGCGTCGGGTCCGACATCACACGCATCGTTCAACCTCACACCGGTTACTGGCTGCGCTTCCGGCACCAAGCCTTTCGCGAACCGCGAAATCTGTTAACGCGGTCCAGGGGGTTGGCACGCGTGCGTCAAAGAGTTATTCCTTGGCGTGTTAGTTTACGGCGCGCGGCTATAACTAAAACGCTGCGAGCGCCGCCAGGGGGATTCTATGGTTCATCGTGGACCGCGGCACGGCTTTGGCCGTTGGCGCGCTGGTGTTGCTTTGTCCCTGTTTGCCGCCGCAGCGCTGCCGGCGCTGGCCGCCGCCAATGACGCGAAGCCGGGCGAGGGGAGCGAAGGCGAGTTGGCGACCGTGGAGGTGACGGCGCGTTACGTCAAGGAAGACCTGCAGACCACGCCGTTGGCTATCACCGCGGTGAGCGGTGCGGACCTGGAAAGCCGTGCCATCATCGATACCACCAACCTGGGGGCGGTCGTACCTAACCTCTATACTCGCCCGGGCGATGCCGAGGAGGGTCCCACGCCGACGATCTCCATGCGCGGCGTGACGGCTGGAGACTACAGCTTCGAGGCCTTCCCGGCGGTGGGTATCTACGTCGACGACGTTTACCACAGCACGATGGTCGGCTCGATCATGGACCTGACCGACATCGATCACATCGAGGTCAAGCGCGGTCCGCAGGGTACCTTGGCCGGCAATGCCAGTATCGCCGGCTCGATCAGCATCTACTCCAAGGTCCCCAAGGGCGATGAGACCGGGTACCTGTCGGTGGGTTACGGCAGTTTCGACCGGACGGAGTTCAAAGGGGCCTTCGATGCCGCCCTGATTCCGGATACGTTGTTCATGCGGATCTCGGGTGTCTCGAAGCACCAGAACGGCTACGTCGACCAGCTCGATTTCACCTGCGAGATGGGCCTGCTCGGCACGCCGCAGTTGGCGGGAACTTTTCCCACGGCGGACAACAGCGCCTACCAACGCGGTTGCAAGGTCGGCACATTCGGTGGGACCCGGGTCAATGCCGGCAAGGTCATGTTGCGTTGGCTCGTCACGGATAAGCTGGAGATCAACGGCTCGCTCTCGCGCAGCGTCGAGAACGACGAGGCGCCGGCCGAGGTGCTCCTGAACACGCACCCCTCGCCGAACGACGGCTTCGACTCGGTCTTCAGCCAGCAGATCTTCAACAAGTATGGCGTCACCTACGACAGCCGTTTCCTGCCGCCGCCGGGGCAGCCGTACTCCGCTTATACGACGTTCTGCCGGCCTCTGAGCGGGATCTGCTTCAACAACAGCCAGGGCCAGGATTCGACCGACGCCGCGCTGAAAGTCGATTATGACATCACCGACAAGATCCACCTGAAGGGCATCTACGCCTACAGCGACTACGGCGGCTACCTGCACCAGGCCGGTGACGTCTCCCCGCTCGGGTACGTGCAGGGGCAGGTGTTCTTCCGCATCCGGCAGGAGACGGGGGAGCTGCGCATCAACGGCACCTCCTTTGCCGACAAGCTCGATTGGGTGGCCGGCTTCTTCGACCTGCGCTCCAAGGACAGTCTCAATGGCGCGATCGACTTCGTCATCGAGAATTTCGCGGAGCAGGATCACTACACCAACGATGCGCGCAGCGGTTTTGCGCACGCCGAATATCACATTACAGATCGCTGGAGCCTGGCCGGCGGCTTCCGTTATTCCACCAACTCCAGCACGGCCAATCTCGACCACCCCGGGCTCATCGAGCACGTAATCCCGTTTACCGTGACCGGGCATCGTTGGGACTGGCTGGGGTCCACGAGCTACAAGTTCACGGACGACCTGATGGGGTACGTCACGGTCGCCAGTGGCTCGCGGCCGCCGGGCGTCACCACCATCGTGAACTCGATTTACCAACTCCAGGCGATTCCGCAGGAGGAGCTGATCTCCTACGAGACCGGCATCAAGAGCGAATTCTTCAATCACCGCTTGCGAACCAACCTGACGGGGTTCTATAGCGATTATAGCAAGCGCAACACCACGCAGATCCAGTTCCAGTGCCTCGCGCAGGCGCCGCCGCCGACGCCGGTTCCACTGCAGAGCGATTGCCCGCCCGGAGGCTCGTTGCAGTGGTATACGACGGTGGCGCGGCCCGCAAAGATCTCGGGGTTCGAGTTCGAGCTGACGGCAGAGCCGATCAGCGGCCTGCTGCTCAACTGGGACGGCGGCTACAACCACTTCGTCGATGGCGTGAAGACCAAGGGACAGCCCGGCTACATCGTGCCAGGCAATCTGCCCATGCCGGAATGGAACATGAGCGGCGGTGCGCAATACAGCTTCAAGGTGCCGATCCCGCGCGGCACGGCCACTATCACTCCGCGGCTGGACTGGGTCTACCAGAGCAAATCCACCTTCGACCCCGCCAGCGCAGTGGAGGCTCCCGCCCCGCAATACACGATCGGCGGCCGCTCGGTGTTCAATGCGCAGGTCACCGTGTCGAAGGTGGATAGTCCCTGGTCGGTGATCGGCTCGGTGACGAATCTCACCAACAAGTATTATCTGTACGAGCTGTTCACCGGCTCGACCGTCGCGACCGCGGGCGTCGTGGCGCCGCCGCGCGAATTCAATGTCACGGTCCGCCGGCAGTTCTGACGAGTCAACAGGAGGGGAAAGCCATGACGATGCGAAGACTAGGGGTATTGCTCGCGCTGTGCACGGGTGTCGCGGTGTTGAGTTTCGTGTATGCACAGAACGCCGCCAGCCAGTCGGGCGGCCGGCTCACTCCGCAGGACTACATCGAGATCCAGCAACTGACCGCGGGTTATCCCTACAAGATCGATAAATGCACCAACAGCGGTTACGACTACGCCGATCAATACACGGAAGATGCGACATTCGGTGTGTCATCGGAATGGGGCACCCCCGGCAAGATCTGGTTTCGCGGTCGGGAAGAGTTGGCCAAGGCGGGAGGTGGCGGCAAGGGAGGGTGCAAATCCATGTGGACCACGCCGGTGCCGGGACGCGTCGTGACCCACCACATCGTGACCAGCCAGTACATCACCCCGACAGCCACCGGTGCCAGCGGCAAGTCGACCCTGATGGCCTTAGGGGTACACGGCGATCCGACCGCCATCGAATGGCAGGGCGGTTACGCGGATACCTATGTCAAGACGCCGAAGGGCTGGAAGTTCAAGTCCCGGCTGCATTGCTGGCCCGGCCACGACTGGCCGAATACGGCCGCCGAGCAGGCGGCGCTCATGGCGCGCCCCGAGCCGACGCCCGCGAAGCAACCCTGAAGCGGCGGGGCTATCATGAAGAAGAATGCGAAGTGGGTTCTGTTGGCGTCCCTGGCCGCTACGGTGTGCGCGGCCCAGCCGCCAGGGCCCACCGGACCAATGATGCGAGGTGACGGTCCGCCGCCAAAGGCGGCGCCGTTCAGCATCACACGGTCGGACCCGGCGTTGGATGAGATCATTGCTCCTGGAACCCAAGCCGAGCTCATGGCACAGGGGTTCGGTCTCACGGAGGGGCCAGTCTGGGTCCCGGACGGGAAGAGTGGTTACCTGTTGTTCGGCGGCTTGCTCGACAACGTGATCTACAAGATCACGCCTGACAACACGGTGTCGGTGTTTCTCGATAAGGCCGGCTACAGCGGCGACGATGTGGATCACACCGGTACGCAGACCCGCGCGGGCCGTTCACACGTGATACTCATCGGGCCATCCTGCGCCGCTCTCGACAGCCAGGGGCGCCTCGTCTGGTGTGCCGATAATGACAGGACCATCAACCGGCTGGAGAAAAACGGCACCCGGACCGTGCTCGCCGCCGGGTTCGAGGGGAAGCATTTCAGCGGGCCGAACGACCTGGTCATTACGCACTCCGATGCGATTTATTTCACCGACAATGACTTCGGCCTGCGCGATGCGGGCAAGAGCCCGCAGAAGGAGCTGGAGAACGGCATCTGGCTCGTCAAGGAGGGTAAGGCGAAGATGGTGTTGGATGCCAAGTCGCTCGGGGGCGTACCCAACGGCATCGCCCTGTCGCCGGATGAGAAGTACCTGTACCTCTCGGCCTTCAGCAAGCTGATGCGCTACGAGGTGAAGCCGGATGGCACGCTCGCCAATGGCGTGCTCTTCAACGAAGGCCCCGGTATCGGCGATGGGATCAAGGTGGATACCAAGGGCAACCTGTACTCGTCCGGAGGCGCGGGTCCTGGAATCGTGCGCATCATCTCCCCGCAGGGGAAGCTCCTGGGCCTGTTGAATATGCCGATCTACGGAGGTGAGCCGAAGAAACAGATCTGCGTGACCAATAACACGTTCGGTGGCGTGGACAGCAAGACGTTGTTCATTACCGGGTGCGATGCGATCTACAAGATCAAATTGAAAGCCACGGGTATCGTTTCGGGGCCCAGACACTAGGGCGCGCTTCATCATGCGGAAGGCGCGCATAGGGTTCATCGGGCTGGGGGTGATGGGCCTGCCGATGGCCGGACACATTGCCGCGGCGGGCTATCCTCTCACCGTCTATGACATAGCTCCCGGGCCCACACGCAAGTTGCGCAAGGCTCATCGCGACGTGGTCGTGGCGAAGTCCGCCCGTGATGTCGCTGCAGCATCTGACATCGTCTTTACTATGTTGCCCTCCGGACGGGAGGTGCGGGACACGGTTTTTGGACCGGACGGTCTCCTGGACGGCTTGGCGGCCGGTAGCTTGCTGGTGGATACCTCGTCATCCGAGCCCTGGTATACGAAGGAAGTCGAAGTCGGGCTCGCGGGCGTCGGGGTGGCGGTGGTGGATGCCCCCGTTTCGGGTGCCGAGTCCGGTGCGATCGCGGGCGAGCTGGTGTTCATGGTAGGCGGCGAGCCGGAGGCGGTGCGGCGCGTCCGGCCGCTGTTGAAAGTGCTCGGCAAGAAGGTTTTCCACCTTGGGGGAGTGGGCGCCGGGCACGTGATGAAGTCGATCAACAACCTGATCACGGCCGTCACCTTTCTGGCGACCGCCGAGGGGTTGGTCATCGGCCGCAGTTACGGTCTCGATGTGGCGGTGATGAACGATGTGTTGAATTCATCCACGGGCATGTCGTGGATCTCGTGCAACCACATCCCACAGCGGATTCTCACGCGCAAATACGATGACCCCTTCAAGTTCGACCTCATGGTGAAAGACATCAACATCGCGCTGCAGGTCGCGGGGGACCGGAAGCTCGACGTTCCGCTCGCCGAGCGAACGCGGCAGCTTTGGCAGCAGATGCAGGCCAAGTTACCGCGGGGGCGCAGTGTCAGCGAGTTGGTGCGCGCGTTGGAAATGCAGAACGGGGTGGAGCTGGTGCCGAAGGCCCGGGCGAGGTCCTGAAAGCTCGTTGGCCGGCGCCTGCGGTGCGGCCGTTTAGAGTATTTTCCCCGGGTTCAGGATCCCTTTGGGGTCCATCGCCTGCTTGATGGCGCGCATGAGAGCGAGCTCGCCGGGGCTGCGCGAGTAGTGCAGGAAGTCCCGCTTGAGCAAGCCGATCCCGTGCTCCGCCGAAATCGAGCCGCGGCGCTTGGATACGATGGAGTACACCGCGTCTTCGATCGCGTGCTCCGGCACCGAATGTCCCGTCATTCGCACCGACGCGTGGAGGTTGCCATCAGCGACGTGGCCGAAGTAGACGGTCTTGAGCTGCGGCCAGCGGGAGGTCAGCTCGGCGTCAATCTCGCCCATCAGGGCGCCGATTTCACCGGTCGGCACGCTGACGTCGAATCCTAACTGGGGCCAGTGCGGTGTACGCTGCCACTCGCCGGGTGAGTCGCGCACGCTCCATAACTCGGTCGTTTCCCGGCCGGACTTCGCGATGACGGCGTCCTTGACCACGCCAGCGTCCAGCGCTTCGCCGATCACCGTTTCGTAACGCTGCTGGTCCACCTGCGGGTCTTGCCCCAGGGTCTCCAGCAACACGTAAGCGCCCGCCCCAGGCGGCAGGGGCGGGTTACGGCCCAATCCGGCGGTGGCGAGCTCATAGAAGTCGGGCCACATGACCTCGAAGGCGGTGAGTTGTGAGCCGAAGCCCAGGCGTGCGCGTTGCAGGAGCTGCAGGACTTTCTCGTAGTCCTCGAGCGCGCAGATTCCCGTGCAGACACTGCGGGGTTTGGGGAAAAGGCGCAGCACGACTGCGGTGATGACGCCCAGTGTCCCTTCGGAACCGATGAAGAGCTGGCGCAGGTCATAACCTGTGTTGTTCTTGATGACCTTGCCGAGGGAGTCGATGACTGTGCCATCGGCCAGCACAGCCTCGATTCCGAGCACCAGGTCGCGCGTCATGCCGAAGCGCAGCACGCGATTGCCGCCGGCGTTGGTCGAGACGTTACCGCCGATCTGGCAGGAGCCGCGCCCGCCCAGGTCGAGCGGAAAGAAAAGGTCCACGGCGTCAGCGGCCTTCTGCACCGTTTCCAGCGCCACACCCGCCTCAACGGTGATGGTTCCGGCGGCGGTGTCCACCTCCTTGATGGCCCGCATGCGCTCCAGTGACAGGACGACGCAGGGACCTACCGGAACACCGCCACCCGCCATTCCCGTCATCCCGCCCTGGGGTTGGACGGCAATGCGCCGCTCATTGCAGAACTTCAGAACGGCGCAGACGTCTCGAGTGTTTCGCGGATAGGCGAGGGCGAGGATCCGCGCGCCCTCGGCCGGTGGGACGACGAAGTCGTGCAGGTGCCGTTGGATGTTCTGCGCGTCCGGAGGCAGGACGATGTCGGCTCCCACACGCTGCGCCAGTTCCGCAAACACGTCGTTGCTCAAAGTCGTCTCGCTAGTTCGTCTTGGTGGCCGGATCCCAGTGCTCGTCGGCCTTGCCGTCCTGGAAGCGCCACATGTCGAACCAGGTCGTGGTGTAGGACTTCGACGGATCCTTGGGGTCTGGATACTCGCGGACATAGGCGACGGTCACCAGGTCACCCTCGGCGGTCACGGCGACCACCTTGGTTTTCATCTTGGCCGGTACCGGTGTCGGTTTTACCTTGCGGACATCGACGAAGAAGTGAACGACACCGGCGAGGCCCGAAGCCGCGAGCGGGTTATGTTGGATGTAGCGATCGGTCAGATACTCGTTGGCGCGTTCCCAGTGGCCGGCCTCGAGGAGGTCCTTGACGATGTGGTAGGCCACCTGTTTGTTGGCATCGAGCTTGGGATCCTTGCTGTGGAACAGGGCGTCCACGTCGGGTGCGGCGGTGACGGGGGCCTGCGCCTCGGCACGGGCGAAAACGCCGAGCAGGGCGACGATGGGCACGAGCAGACTGATTTTCATGATAGATAACTCCAGTGGAATCGCGCGGTTGTCATTATATGGCATACCATAGCGGGCTTTGGGGGACGCTCGGGCGCTGGTTTCGCGTGCGGTGTGCGGCCCTCCAGGCTATTCAGGAACAAACATGCTGAAAAAATGGTTGCCGGCAGCATTGCTGGCTTGCGCGGTCGCGGCTGTGCCGGTGACTTTCGCCAAGGACAAAGAACCGCCCAAAGCGGCTGACGATGCCAAGGGAAGCGACAAGGCCGCGTCCGCGGACAAGGGACACGATGACATTAACCTACCCCCGTTTCCCGCCGACAAGACCGTTCGCCAGTCCATTTCACTGGATGGTCACGAGCTCAAGTACGACGCCACCGTGGGCTCCCTGCCGGTCCTCGACGAGAAAGGCAAGACGATCGCCAGTGTAATGTTCACCGCCTATACCGTACCGGGCGCCAACCGGCCGGTGACGTTCGCGCTGAACGGCGGCCCGGGCGCCGCGTCCGTTTACCTCAACCTTGGCGCCATTGGTCCCAAGCGCGTGCAGTTCGGTGCCGAGGGCGACAGCCCTTCCGACCCCGCGACTCCCGTCGACAACCCGGGCACCTGGCTCAACTTCACGGACCTGGTGTTCATCGATCCGGTGGGTACCGGGTTCAGCTACGCGCACGTGCCGCAAGATGAGGCCAAGAAGCACTTCTACAGCCCGAAGGCGGACGTCGAATATCTCTCGCGCATCATTTTCGACTGGCTGGTGAAGAATGAGCGGCTGACTTCCCGCAAGTACCTGGTTGGCGAGAGCTATGGCGGTTTTCGCGGGCCGCGCATCGTGCACTACCTGCAAACCACGTTGGGCGTGGCCATGAATGGGGAAGTGCTGATCTCGCCTTATCTCGACCCCGGCGCCTCCAGGAACGAGGACCTTTCACCGCTGCCGTGGATGTTGACACTGCCGAGCATTGCGGCGGCCAACCTCGAGCGTCAGGGTAAGTTGAACGACGCGGCAATGGCCCAGGTGATCGAGTACACCCGGACGGATTACGTGCAGGACCTGCTGAAAGGCCGCTCGGACACCCAGGCGATCGAGCGGATCGTGAAGCGGGTCACCGAGCTGACCGGTCTCGATGCGACTTTCGTACGGCGCTCCGGCGGACGGCTGGAGACGCAGGCTTATCTGCGCGAAGTCTACCGGGAGGAGGGCAAGCTGGGGAGCCGGTATGACTCCAACGTGACTTCCTATGATCCCTTCCCGTTCGCGCCGATCCAACGCAACAACGATCCCATCCTCGACAGCATCATCGCGCCAACGACCACGGCGATGGTGGATTTCATCACGCGCACTGTCGGGTGGAAGTACAGCGGGCGCTTCAATGCCCTCAGCTACGAAGTGAACCGCATGTGGACGGATTCGCCCGACAATGAGAAGAGCGAGAGCGGTATCGAGCGAGGCTCGGTTCCCGAGCTACGCGAGTCGGTGGCGATCGACCCCAAGATGCACGTTCTCATCGTGCACGGGTGGGACGACCTGTCGTGCCCCTTCATGGCGTCCGTTCTGATTGTCGATCAGATGCCGGTCATGGGTAAAAGCGAGCGCGTCCAGGTGAAGGAGTATCCGGGCGGCCACATGTTCTACAGCCGCGCCTCCAGCCAGGCCGCGCTGAAGGGGGACGTGATGAAGATGTACGCCAGTCACTGAGTCACGACTTTGGAGACGTAGGAAGTCAGGTGCACGGGTGACTGCAGCGAGGGGGTCGAGGTGAGCGAGGCAAGGAACAGTGGCTGAGTTCCTTGCCCGTTCGCGGTGACTACATTGATGAGCTGCAGGTTGGCGTTGGCGGGTGCGGAACCGCCACTCTCGACTTCGCCGAGCGTCACGATTCCCTGGGCGAAGCCGGAAACATCCACGGCGTAGGCAACCGTCCCTGATGGGGTAACCGGAAGCGGAGAGCCGAAGGGGCGCGTGTTGTAGCTGAGCGTCGTGCCCGATGACGCCGGAGCCTGGATAAGGACTATGTTGCCCGAAGAGTCGTACCAGGCCTGGTTACCCATGCCCACGGGGGTGCCCGAGCTCCCCGCGGTGGCGCCGATCTCCCCTACCTGCGCAGAATCCGTGTAGAGCAGTTTGGAGTTGTCCGGGCTGAAGCCGAGCACCGTCTCGAGAGGAGTAATCAGTTGCGGTGCCGGCGTGCTGGATGCACTCGCTACGAAAATACCCGTCGAGGTCGGTGAGCTTCCCGGTACTCCGACGTCGTAGGCCACCACCTTGCCGTTATTGCTGCCGCCCAGGCCGGGCGGCAATCCGACGGTGCTCGAGGTGACCGCGACTCCCGAGGTGGGTGTATCGAGCTCGCCCTCGATTCCCAGGGCCTTGGCATTCACGTACCAGATGCCCACCCGGCCGTTGCGATTCGCCTGCTCGACGATGGTCGACTGGTCCGATGCCACCGTGAAGGCGCTGATATCGTCGCTCGTGGCCGGATCGCTCTGCCTCGACACCAGGACCGGGGCTCCCGGATTGCTGACCGCCGTCAGGTAGATCGACCGATGCTGGCCGCCTGCGCCGGATGCCAGGAAATACAGCATCGCGGAGTCCGGGGTGAAGGTCAGTTGGGAAACGGCCGCCGCCGGCGCGCCGGAGATCGTCGGGCTGACGAGGGTAGGGGCACCGGGATTGGCGACACTCACCAGGTACAGGGAGGTGTTGGCCGCGACTTTGGCAATCACCGCAATCCACTTGCCGTCGGGGCTGACTACGAACTGGTCATTGCCGTTGGCGTCGGCGGCCGGCACCGCGCCACCGGGCAGGGTGATGGGAACGGTTGTGGCGGCCGAAGCCGTCTGGATGAACGACAGGCTGTTGCTTGCCGGATTCGACGGGTCGAGCGACCGGTAAACGATGGTCGCGCCATTGTTGGATACGGCGTAGCCCTGCAGCCGCGCGTTGCCCTGCGTTGCTGCCGTCTCCTTGATGGGAGCTGCGGCGAAATCCGTCAGGTAGACCTCGTACTGACCGCTGCCTTTCGGATCCGAATCCGCGACGAAGGTGCTGCGGAAAGGGTCGACGCCAACAAAAACCGCCGCGCCCGCGTTGGCCGTCTTGCCGGTGGGGTCGGTCACCGTGTAGCCGAAGCGAATCAACCCTTTGAAATCGCCGGGGGCGCCGGCAATCCGGACCGTGCCATCGCTGTTGACGGTCGCCGTCCCCACATTGGCCGGCGTGGTGATGGTCACGGCCAGGTGGTCTTTGTCAGGATCGCCGGCGCTGCCCAGGACATTGATGGCATTGCTGGTCGAGCTCGGATTGTCGTTACGGACGACGGTGCTGCTCGCGGTCGGCGGTTGGTCGACGGTGACCGTGATGTTGATTGTCCCCGTTGTAGAGTTGCCGGAGGCGTCGGTGGCGGTCACGGTGAACGAGTCGGCCCCGGTGAAGTTTGCATCGGGGGTGTAGGCGAACGCGCCGGCGGCTGTGAAACCGCTCAGTGTGCCGGACTTGGGGCCGGCCCCTTGGGCGAAGGTGACCGTCTTGCCGCCCGGGTCGGTTGCCGCGAGCGTGCCGTTGAGAGCGACATTCTCGTTGGTGGTGAAGGTTGTGGTGGTCAGAACCGGGTTGGGTGACGTGCTGCTACCCCCACCTCCGCTGCCACCACCACCACCTCCTCCTCCGCAAGCGGCGGCCAGGGCCGCAACAGTGACAACGACGCTCGTCTGTACGGACCCCCGCAGCTTTGTCAGTCGCACTAGACCGCTCCCCTGATTGTCTCAGGTGTGATACTGCCACAGCTTGGATGGACTCCAAACATACGTGGCGCAACTACAACATTTCGCGTGGTAAGCTTGGGCCTGGCCTCCGCACCTCCAGATCAGCGAAAACTAACAGTCAAACACGGTGACGCGCAGATGCCCGCAGCAAGAGAGATGGCATTTCGATCCATCGTACGAGTGGCGAGCGGGAATTTTCTGGAGATGTATGACTTCATGGTGTTCGGCTACTACGCTGCCTCCATCGGTCGTGCCTTCTTTCCGAGCGGCAACCCGTTTGTGTCGCTGATGCTGTCGCTCGCGACTTTCGGCGCCGGTTTCCTCATGCGGCCCCTTGGGGCGATCGTACTCGGTGCCTACGCCGATCGGCACGGACGTCGTGCAGGGTTGCTCCTTACCTTGGGCCTGATGTCCATCGGCATTCTATCCATCGCCTGCACGCCGGGCTACGCGACCCTCGGCGTCCTGGCGCCGCTCCTGGTGTTGATCGGTCGCCTGCTGCAGGGATTCTCCGCCGGTATGGAGCTGGGTGGCGTGTCGGTTTACCTGGCGGAGATCGCCCCTCCCGGTCGCAAAGGCTTCTATGTCAGTTGGCAATCGGCCAGCCAGCAGATCGCGGTCATGGTCGCCGCACTGCTGGGAGTCGTGCTGACCTCCAGTTTGTCGCCGCAGGCCATGGACCGATGGGGTTGGCGCATCCCGCTGCTGCTCGGTTGTCTCATCGTTCCTTTCCTGTTTCTCCTGCGACGCTCGTTGCCCGAGACCGACGAGTTCGCGGCCCGTAAGCATCATCCCGGAACTGCGGAGATCCTGGCTTCGCTGCGGGCGAACTGGCAGGTCGTGTTGGTCGGTGCCGGCCTCGTGGTCATGACGACCGTGTCGTTTTACATGATTACGGCCTATACACCCACGTTCGGTAGCTCGGTTCTGCAGCTTGCATCGTTGGACAGCTTGTGGGTGACGCTCTGTGTCGCCGCCTCCAATCTCCTGTGGTTGCCCGTCATGGGGGCGTTGTCGGACCGGATCGGCCGCAAGCCGTTGCTGCTGGCCTGTACGCTCGCGTTGCTGGTGAGCGCTTACCCGGTGATGTTGTGGCTGACCGCGGCGCCGTCGTTTGCACGGTTGTTGACTACTGAGCTCTGGTTGTCATTCCTCTACGCCAGTTACAACGGCGCCATGGTGGTGTTTCTGACAGAGCTCATGCCCGTGTCGGTTCGAACCACCGGGTTTGCTCTCGCCTACAGCCTGGCGACCGCGATTTTCGGCGGCTTCACGCCGGCAATCAGCACCTACCTCATTCACACTACCCACAACCCTGCCGTCCCCGGACTGTGGCTGTCCTTTGCCGCCTTGTGTGGCCTGGGGGCGGCACTGCTGGGTAAGAAACACTCGTAACCAGTGTCGCCGGCTGTGAACACAGTGGCCGGGACACAGGTCCGGATAGTCCCGCCAGGCGCGCCAGGAACATGAAATTGCCGCCCCGCTGCGCCGAAAGGCGGTGTTGTTCCCTTTTTTCGACATGGCGCGACGATTGTGAACTGCGTACTGTTTCCACCGGGGTTGAGCAACGTCAGATGGGGAAGTGACGCGATGAATACGAGCGATGGAATCTGGGTACCTTCGTACTACCGACGCCGCCACCCATTTTTGTGGACGCGCGCTGCCGGCGGGCCGAAACGGGTGGATTGGGCGATCGGGGTGTTGTTGGCGGCGACGGTGCTCTGGCTCGCCACACTCATCCACGGGTGAATCCGGCGCTTCAGGATTTCCGGCGGCGGCCAACGCGCCGCCGCTGGACGTCTCCGCGGGTTTTGAGCCTCGTGTCGATCGCGCTACGTTTGAGGAGATAGTCGAGACCGCCCACGCGGAACCAGCGGTAGCCGAAGCCCTCGAGCAGCATGTGATGACGGCTGTCGCGTGAGCGGCTGTGGTCCTCGGACAGGAGATTCACCAGCAGGCCGGCAGCTTCACTCGGCAGGCCGACGTCGAAACCGACTTCACGCGGGGTTCCCTTGAGGTTGTGTACGAACACCACCGAGTTATTGCGCCAGTCATACCGGATCGCAAGCACCGATTCATCGCCGGTCGCCAGTAGTTGAAAGTCGCCCCAACCGATCTCGGGCACTTCTTTCCGCATGCGGATCATGCGTTCGGTCCAGTTGAGGAGCGAGTCCGGCTCGCGGCGCTGTTGTGCGGCGTTCACGTGCTCGTAGCCATAGGGCCCGGAGCTGATGACGTGTGCGGTAGGCTTCGTGTTCTTGGTAAAGCCGGCGTTGGGCTCGGTCGACCATTGCATCGGCGTTCTGGCGCAATCGCGCTCAGACAGATCGAGGTTGTCGCCCATGCCGAGCTCGTCACCGTAGCGAATGACAGGCGTGCCGGGGAGGGTGAGCATCAGGCTATAAGCCAACTCGATGCGACGCCGGTCGCCCGCCAACATGGGGGCCAGCCGGCGGCGGATGCCGCGCTGGTACAGTTGCATTTGCGGCTCGGGGCCGAATTCCTCGAATACCCTGGCGCGCTGCTGCTCGGTGAGGCGGCCCAGGTCGAGCTCATCGTGATTGCGCAGGAACTGGCCCCATTGTGCGGTGGCCGGCCGGCTCCTGGTCTTGCGCAGGGCCGCGGCCAGAGGCCGCGCATCACTGCTGGCCAGGGCGTAGAAAAGGTTCTGGTTGACCTGGAAGTTGAACATCATGTGCATGCGGTCGCCGTCGCGGCCGAAGTATTCCAGGTCGGTCTGCGGCAGCACGTTGGCTTCGGCCAGGATGATCGAGTCGCCCTTACGCCATTGTAGAAACTCGCGGATCATCCGCAGCATGTCATATTGCTCGACCGGCTTGCGGACCGCGGCACCCTTGGTTGCGATCACGAAGGGCACCGCGTCCATGCGGAATCCCGACACGCCGAGCTGGATCCAGAAGCCCATGATCTTGAGGATCTCGGCCTGGACGTACGGGTTGGCCGTGTTCAGGTCCGGCTGGAACTTGTAGAACCGGTGGAAGTACCACTCGTGGGCGACGGAGTCATAGCTCCAGGTCGACTTCTGTACGCCCGGAAAGACCATGCCGCGATTCGCCCCGGCCGGGCGCTTCCTGGCCCAGACGTACCAGTCGCGATACTTCGAGTCCGGGTCGCTGCGTGCCTGTTGGAACCATGAGTGTTGGTCGGAAGTATGATTCACGACCAGGTCGATGATGACCCGGATGCCGCGCTGGGCCGCCGCGTGGGTGAACTCGACGAAATCGCCCAGGGTGCCGTAGCGCGGATCGACCTCGTAGTAGTCGGAAATATCGTAGCCGTCGTCTTTGTGCGGCGAAGTCTGGAATGGCATGAGCCAGATCGCCGTGACGCCCAGTCCCTGGAGATAGTCGAGACGGCGCATCAGGCCTTCGAAGTCACCGATCCCGTCGCCGTTGGAGTCCATGTAGGTGCCGACGGAGAGGCAATAGATGATGGCGTTCTTGTACCACAGGTCGTTGATCATACAGTCACGGGAGGACCAGTCAGTTCGACGATGACCCCTTCGTCCGAGCGCAGTGCCACATCAGTGAGAGTGGGGCCATCGTCCCGGTCGAGATGGGTCGACAAAATGATGCGCCCTTGAACACGCAGGGAGCTCAACAGCAGATCGAATGGCGTGCCGCCGAGATTCAAAGCCACCAGCAGGCTGCCCCCTGGTGAGCGACGGATGTAAGCGAGCAGGTCGCCCGACATGCTGACGGGCTCGTAGCGTCCAGCCACCAGCGCGGGATGGTTGCGGTGGAGCTGCAACAGTTTTCGGTAGAGGGTGAGGATGGATTTCGGGTCTGCATCCTCCGCCTGGACATTGTTGACCGGGTAAGTGTCCGCGACCGGCAGCCAGGGCTCCTGCGAGGTAGTGAAGCCGGCGTTCAGGGCGTCCGTCCACTGCATTGGGGTTCGCGACGGATCGCGTCCCACGCCCAGGCCAGGCACGTTTTTCTCGAACGGATCCTGGATCTTCTCGGGAGGGACGGCTACGTTGGTCATTCCGATCTCGTCGCCGTAATACAGAGTCGGTGTGCCGCGCAATGTGAGGAGCAGCATTGCCGCAACACGTGCTTGCAGCGGCCCTACGCGTGTAGCGACCCTGGGATTGTCGTGATTGCCGAGCACCCAATTCGGCCATCCGCCCGGAGGCAGGGCGCCCTCGTACTGATCGATGAGGGCTGCGATCGAACGCGCGTTCCAGGCTGTCAGCAGCAGGTGAAAATTGAAGGGCAGGTGCACGCCGTCGAGCTGTGCGCCGTAGTAGGCCACCAGGCGTTCGACCGGGAGGTAGATTTCCCCGATCAGGACACGGTCAGCGAATTCATCGACGACGCTGCGCATCTGCGCGACCAACTCCTGTACCTCCGGTCTGTCGGTGTTGTACAGAGGGATCTGGCTGAGGTGCGGCGGGTCACCCGGACGATAGTAGGGGTTGGGAGGATTGTCGCGCCATTGATCGTCCTTGATCAGGTGCCACAGGACATCGACCCGGAAGCCGTCTACACCCCTGCGCATCCAGAACCGCAACACGTCGAACATCGCGACCCGCACCGCGGGATTGCGCCAGTTGAGATCGGGCTGTTCCTTGAGGAAGGCATGATAGTAGTACTGCCCGGAAGGAGGATCCCATTGCCAGGCACTGCCGCCGAACTGGCTCAGCCAGTTGTTGGGAGGGCCGCCGCCGGGTGCGGGGTCGCGCCACAGGTACCAGTCGCGCTTGGCGCTGGTGCGTGAGGCGCGGGATTCCTGGAACCAGGGGTGCTGGTCGGAAGTGTGGTTAGGCACGTAGTCGAGGATCAGCTTCAACCCGCTCTGTCGCATCCGGGCGGCGAGCTCGTCGAACTGTTGGAGCGTGCCGAACAGCGGATGGATGGCGGTGTAGTCGGATACGTCGTAGCCGAAATCGGCCAGCGGCGACGGATAGATCGGCGAGAGCCACAAGGCGTCGATGCCCAGGTTGACGCAATACTCGAGCCGCTGCAGAAGGCCGGCCAGATCGCCAACTCCGTCGCCGTTGCTGTCTTGAAAGGAACGCGGGTAGACCTGGTAGATCACGCCACGTTGCCACCAGGTCGCGGTCATCGTTGTGAGGGAGCACGAGGGGACATGACGAAGCCAACGACTCCGTGCCGCCGATGTTCCGCCCAGCCACCCGCGTCGTCCTGACGCGCTCAAGGCTGGCGGATCGCAGCAGCCCGGAGCGCGGATCGAGGAACGAGGGTTGCTGGGCAGTCCCGGTGCTACACTGCATCGCCAATCACCCCGCTAGATTGCAGCGATGCCCAGTGGAACCGCACGTTTTGGCGACGCGGAACGCTCCGTGGTTGGCGCGTGCGTCGAGAAAATTCTGCTCAGCGCACCCTTCGCGCAATCTGGGCGCCTGCAACGCTTTCTCAAGTTCGTCGTGACGGAAACGCTTGCGGGGCATGCGGACCGGCTGAAGGGATACACCATTGGGGTCGAGGTCTTCGATCGAGACCCGAGCTTTGATTCCGCGATTGACGCCATTGTGCGCGTGGAGGCGGCGCGACTGCGTGCAAAGCTGCGCGAGTATTACGAGCAAGAAGGCCGGGAAGATCCCGTACGCATCGAGTTGCCGAAGGGCCGCTATGCGGTGCAAGTGGAAGTGCGGCGTCCGGGTCCGATGTCGGCGCCCGCCACGCTGGTCGCACGCGAGAGTGAAGTTGCATCGCCGACCGTCGCGCTTCATCCGCTACCGGTCGAGAGCAAACCCTCCCTTGCGGTGCTGCCGTTCACCAACCTCAGCAGCGACGCGGAGCAGGGCTATTTTGCCGATGGCGTTACGGATTCCCTGATCACCGAGCTCTCCCGGCTGCCCGACTTGTTTGTCATCTCCCGACACTCGTCATTCATTTACCGGAATATGAACAAGCGCGTGGAGGAGATCGGTCGGGAGCTTGGAGTGAAGTACCTGGTGGAAGGTAGCGTACGCCGCGCGGGCAACAAGGTGCGCATCACCACCCAACTCATCGATGCAGTCTCGGGTGGGCATCTTTGGGCGGAGCGGTTCGACCGTGAATTGCAGGACATTTTTGCCGTCGAAGATGACGTGGTACGGCGGATTCTTGCGGTGTTGCAAGTCAAGCTCACCGGGTCTGGCAAAGCACGCCCAGGTCACAATGGCACCCGAAGCCTCGAGGCCCACGATTGCCTGCTGCGGGGGCTCGAGCGACTTTGGTTGTCAACGCGAAACTCTGCGGAACAAGCGCGCACATACTTCATACGTGCCGTCGACCTCGATGCCACTTACGCCGCCGCGCACGCCTGGTTGGCAAGGGCTCTGGTATTTGAGTGGATCATGTACTGGAACCCGACAGCGGAAGGGATCGAGGCGGCCCATGAGCACGCCCGCCTGGCAGCCGACCTGGACCCGCAGCTTCCGCAGGCTCAGGCCATTCTTTGTTGGGTCCAGCTATGGCGCAGACAGGCGGATGCCGCTCTTGCCGCGGGCTCCAAAGCCGTGACAATGGACCCGAACGACGCCGACGCGCATCTTTTCCTTGCCATTGCACTTTGCGCCTCCGGACGGGGGAAGGAGGCGCTGCATTACATTGAGAAGGGCATGCGACTCAACCCTCATCCGTCCGGCTTCTACCACTTCGCCCTGGGCCAGTGCTATTACGTCCTGGAGGAATACGAGCAGGCGCTTGCGGCATTCAAACAGGGTGTAGCGTTGCGGGACGTCTTTTATCCTAACCACTATCATCTCTGTCTCATCTATACCCTGTTCGGTCGCGAGGCCGAAGCGCAGGCCGAGCGGGACATCCTCCTGAAGCTAACCGACGGTCGCAAGCCCATCTTGCGCAACATCTACTTGGATGAGCACGTTTCGAATTTCACTGATGAGCTCGCGCGTCGCGCCGGACTGATCGAGTAATCACGGGGGATCGGGTTTGAGTCCGCGATCCCCGCAACACTCAGAACTTGTTCGCCGTTCCGGTCCCGATCAGGGAAGCCCAGTAGGGCGCCGGAAGATGCGCGGCTCCTTGCTGAGCTCGCACGCCGTTCGACTTTTCATTGGATGCGGCCGTCCCGGCTCCGATGCGGGAGGTCCAATGCGGTTGGGCGTTGCTCACGACTCCTCGCGGAGCCTCGGCGGCGGTGCGCTGCATGCTCTGGCCGGCGTACCCGCCTTGGCCAAACAGAGGGGAATCATCTGCGTGTGCGACGCCAGCCAGCAAAAGGGCCGCGGCTGTGGTCAGTGTGTAGAGCTTGAAAGTACGCATGTTTGTATCTCCTCACGGTAGTGTTGGGTGGCTTCAGTTCGTGGGGAGAAGCGTGCGGCAAACGCCGACCCGGTCGTAGTTACTTACGGTAAGTCACGGACTAAGTCATTGATTTTTATGGGGCGCGCGCGCTGGAGCCGCGTCCCGCCGGCTTGTGCCGGCGAAGCCTTCATCAGGCGTGGCGCGATTCGAGGGCGAGTCGGGCGCCGAATGCGATAAAGATTCCGCCGGTGATCCGGTCGAGCCGGCGCACGACCGACGGCCGGCGTAACCACCGGGTGAGAGGCCGCGTCGCCGCAATCAGGGCGAGGAACCAGAACACTCCCAACAGGGCGTGAATGGCGCCCAGCAGCAATGTAAACGGGGCCACCGAAACACCGGGCGGAATGAATTGCGGCAGGAACGAAACATAAAAGATGCCGACTTTGGGATTCAACAGATTGGTGAGTGCGCCACGCGCAAACGCGCCCCGGCCGCCATTCTGCGGCGCTGTCTCATTCACGAAGCTCTCGCGCGGCTTGTACAAAAGCCTGAATCCCATAGAGAGCAGATAAGCCGCCCCCACCCAGCGCAGGGCGTTGTAGGCGAGCTCGGAGGCCACCAACAGGGCGCTGAGTCCGCCAGCGACAATCGCGGCCCAGGCGAAGCAACCCGTCACGATACCGAGGCCGGACCACAAGGCTCGGCGGGGTCCTTCGCTAGCTGCCGTGCGCAGCACGAGTGCCGTATCGAGTCCCGGTGTAATGGTCAGCAGCGCAGCGGCAAGGGTATATGCGAGCAGTGTCGTACCAACGGAATGCATGGATCAATGTCCTCCAAATTCAAGGTGGCTCAATTCCCAAGTCTTTGATTTTATTAGCATAAATCACGGATGATGCGCTTTGCACAACGTTGTGTCACCATGACCATGGTAACGTGACCATGGATACAACGATGGAAATACCTGCCGGCGAATTCAAAGCCAAGTGCCTCCAACTCATGGACCGGGTGGCGCGCAGCCGCGAGCCCATTGTAATCACGAAGCGCGGCAAGCCTGTAGCAAAGCTCGTCCCACCCGATGAGGCGGAGCCGCGCACGCCGCTGTTCGGCTACATGGCCGGTACCGCAGAGATTCGCGGGGACATCGTCAATGTGCCCCATCTCGAATGGTCGGCGTTGACCGGAGAGGAGGATCACCTCTACGCTGATCTCAAGTCTCCGGAGTCACCGTCGCGCGTAAGCGAATCAACCCCGGCGCGCAAGCACAAGTGAGCCGCCCGGAACGCGTGCTGCTGGACACTCACGTCTGGCTATGGTTGTCGCTCGGTACGCCCAAGAAGATTCCACCTGCTGTTCTGCGGGTACTCGAGGAAGTGGGTGAGGCCAATGGCCTGCTGGTTTCAATCGTCTCGATATGGGAATTGGCGCTGCTCGTCGCTCGCGACAGAATTGTGTTGCCATTGCCCTTGAGCGATTGGGTTGCGCTCTCGTTGAGTCGTTCCGAGATCAGGCTCATCGGTCTTACCCGTCCAACTACGGCAATTGACAGCGTCTACCTGCCCAGTGAAATTCACGGAGACCCCGCCGACCGCTTTCTTATAGCCACTGCAAGGAGTCATCGCGCCAGGCTGGTGACGCATGATGAAAAGATAATCGCTTACGGACGCGCAGGGCACGTCAAGGTTCTGGAGGTCTGAAATGGAAGACGCAGAGAGCGGTCTCGCGAATCTGGTCAATGCCCCTGTGGTGTTGACCCTGCCGGACATGGAACAGGTCAGGGTTCATCGCAACCTCATCTACTGCGCGAACGACGATCCCAATTTGCGACTGGACGTGTACCAGCCGCCCGTCCAGCCGTCGAATTCGCCTTTCCCCCTCGTTCTATTGGTGCACGGTGGCGCGGGAGCGGCGCTGAGGCCCAAGGATTGGGGATTCTTCCAGTCGTGGGGCCGGCTGCTTGCAGCGGCAGGGATGGTTGCTGTCACCTTCACTCATCGAGAGGCTGGGCCGCCGGACATGCTGCTCACGGAGGCTGCCGGGGATGTGCAGGATGCGCTTCAATTCGCGCGTCAGAACGCGGGCCAATGGAACGCAGATGGCGATCGAGTAGGTGTCGCCGCGTGGTCTCTTGGTGGCGCGCTTCTTAGCGGCTTGTTGCGCGAGAAGCCCCCATACCTGCGATGCATTCTGGCCTTCTACGCGATGCTCGATTTACGACTCTGGGCGCCGCCGGCGGCTTCAGCATCAATACTCGCCACCCTGAGCGCCTTCTCGCCGGTTGTTTGCCTCGAGGCGCAGCAGGCTGTGCCGCCCCTGTTTATTGCAAGGGCCGGCCGGGATAGCATTCCGCTGCTGAACGACGGGCTCGATCGTTTTGTGGCCGGTGCGCTGGCGGCTAACGTGCCGCTGACGTTGATGAATCATCCTGAGGGCGCTCATGGCTTCGATAGTCAGAATGACGACGATCGCTCCCGCGAGATTCTGGGTGCGGCCATCACATTCGCAAGGAGTCACCTGACATGATTCGCGGCGTACCCCTGCCTGCTGCGCCGACGTGACTGTTGGCGTAGGACTCGTTGGGTTCGGCCTGGCGGGGCGCGTGCTGCACGCACCGCTGATCGCCGCCAGCGGTATGGAAATCGTCGGAGTCGTTACGCGCCAGGCAGAGGCTGTTAAGAGCAGCTTCCCGGCGGCCGAGGCTCTCTCGGACCTCGACGAATTGCTGCGGATGCCACGTGTAGATTTGGTAGTTATCGCTACGCCCAATCGGCTACACGCGACGCAGTCGATCGCTGCTTTGCGTGCCGGCAAGCATGTTGTCATTGATAAGCCGATGACACTCTCCTCGTCAGACGCGGATGAGATTATCGCGGCCGCTGCAGGCAGCGGTCATCAGCTCGCCGTGTTCCAGAATCGCCGCTGGGACAGTGACTTCCTCACGCTGCGGCGTGTTCTTGCCGCGGGCACGCTGGGAGAGCTGGCTTCCTTTGAAGCCAACTGGGATCGGTTTCGTCCTGCAGTCGCTGATCGGTGGCGGGAGCACCCCGAGGAGGGCGGCGGCATTCTCTACGATCTCGGTCCTCACCTGGTTGATCAAGCTCTGTGCCTGTTCGGGTTGCCGGACTGGTTGCAAGCGGACGTGTTTGCTCAACGCGCGGGCGCGGTAGTTGACGACGCGTTCGAGATTCGGATGGGCGTCGGTCGCCTACGTATTACGCTTCGTTCGCGCTCCCTGGTTCCCGACAATGCGCTGCGATACCGTCTACACGGCACGCTTGGATCATTGACCAAGATCGGCATGGATGTGCAGGAGGCTCAACTGCGCTCGGGGATGTCGCCACTGGGCGCTGAGTTCGGCCTCGAGCCGCGCTCACAGTGGGCGCAACTCGTGATAGCCTCGAGCGGGGAGACCACTGAGGTGCCACCGGAGCGGGGCGACTGGCTGGCGTTCTATCGCTCGGTCAGAGCGAGTATCGAACACGGTGCTCCATTGGCGGTTCCCGACGGTGAGGCGGGACGCCAGGTTGTCCGGATAATCGAAGCCGCGCGTCGCAGTAGCGACGAAGGCCGTCGCATCTATCTTTTGGAGTGAGTGGGGACAATCCAATGCGTAAGATCCTTGCAGCCCTGGGGATTGGCGCGCTCGTCGTGATACTCGCTTTCATTCTATGGATCTGGAGCCGCCCCGAGAGAGGCACGACTGGCCAGGTCAGCACGAATTTTCGCTGGCTGGGCCCCAACGACCGAATTGCCGTGGACGGCTTCGACGACCCCAAGGTGCAGGGTGTCGCTTGCCACGTCAGCCGGGCCGTCACGGGCGGCATCAAGGGCGCCCTGCGCCTGGCGGAAGACACCAGCGACGCCGCCATTGCCTGCCGCCAGGTGGGACCGATCAAAATCACCGGTGATCTCAGGGACGGCGAGACTGTATTCGACGAGCACCGCAGCCTGCTGTTCAAACAGCTGCGCGTCGTGCGCTTCTATGATCGGGGTAGGAACGTGCTCGTTTACGTCTCCTACAGTGATCGGGTGTTGGCCGGCAGCCCGAAGAGTTCCATCAGCTCGGTGCCGGTCATGGGGTGGGTGGCGCCCTGACTCCGGTCAGGCTCGTGGTGCCAGCTCACCCAGCGCCTCTTTCAGAGGGCCCAGCCAGGGCTCGAAGTGCTTCCACTGATCGAGTCCCTCCTTGTAGATCGGCCGGCGCACCTGCTCGGAGCTCGCCGTGCGCACACTGCGCTCGGTCTTGTGGAATTCCACGCACCCGGGCTCGAACTCGAGGCCACAGAAGTCCAGGATGCGCCGCACGTTGCCTTCCAGATCCTCCACGACGTCCTCGTGTTGAACCCGCAAGATCCAGCCTGGCAACACGGCGTCCCAGTGTGCCATCAGCTCAATGTAGTTGCGATAGTAGCGCCCGATGTCCTCGAGGCTGTAGGTGAACTCCTGCCCGGAGGCGAACAACTGCTTGAAGTTGCTGAAGCAGCAGGCCATGGGCTCACGCCGCGCATCGATGATCTTCGCGTTGGGCAGAATCAGGTGGATCAGCCCGAGGTGGCGGAAGTTGTTCGGCATTTTGTCGATGAAGAACCGTTTGCCGCTGCTGCGGTAAACCTGCGTGTCGGTGATGAACTTCTCGCCGAGCTTACGCAGCTGCTCCGGGCTGAGCTCCGCCAACACGTCCGGATAGCGCGGCTTATGGCCTTTTTCTTCACGGCCGTTGAGAAGTTGCACGAGCCGCGGAATGTCCGCCAGCTCCATCGTCCCTTCCACCTGTGAATGCGATGCCAGGATCTGCTCGAGCAGTGTCGAGCCCGCGCGTGGCAGTCCGACAATGAAAATGGGATCTGGCCGGTCGCACCCGATGTCCGTGCGCGCGGCGAAGAACTCCCGGGTGCAGACGGAGGGCTGCAGCCTGAGGCTGCGCTCCATGGCGCTGGCGGAATACCCGGTCTCGCGTTTCTTGTAAGCGTTACCGCGATCGTAGTACTGGAATGACTCCGCAAATTCGCCTCGGTCCTCCAGAGCCTTGCCGAGCGCGAAACACAGGTGATACCGGTCCACCAGTGCCGTTGTTCCCAAGACCTCCTGCGCGCGCATCTGCGCGATCTCCGGGTCGCCGAACCGGTAGGTTTTGAGGTTGGCCAGGCTCCAGTAGGCGTCGCCGAAACTCGGTCGGGTGCGCGCCGCCTCGTGATAGGCGTCGATGGCTTCCTGTTGACGTCCGAGTGTCTTCAGAGCATGTGCGATGGAAAGATGCAGGTCCCCCTGTTGGGGGGCGTCACCCAACAGCTTCCGATAAATCTCCAGCGCCTGCTCGTGATCGCCGAGGCCCACGCAGGCGTTGGCATAGACGACCTGGAAGGCGCGGTTCTGCGGATCGATGCTGCACAGCTTGCGAGCTTCCTCGAGTGCCTTGGCGTGTTTGTGGCGTTTCGACAATACGTTGGCGTAGTCATAGCGCGCGGCGTGATAGTCGGACGCAAATACCAACACACTCTCGAGTAGAAATTCGGCATCGTCGAGAATATCCAGCTTGACGCCGATCTGGGCCAGGAGCCGCATGGCTTCGATGTGATCGCCATGCGCCTGCAGAAATTGGCGCACGACGCGCTCGGCGGCATAGACGTCCCCTTCGGACAAGAGGCTCGCGCCGCTGACGACCGGTGCGGGAAGCTTCGCGAGCTGCGCGACCTGGCGTGCTGCGTTCGCCGCCTCGGCGGTGAGTCCGGCCGCATTGCAGAGGTCGCGCAGCGCGTTCCAGCTCGAGGACAGTGAGGGATTCAGCTCGACCGCACGTCGGTACGATTCAATCGCGCTCGTCGTCTCGCCGACGGCGCGGTAGCAATGCCCGCGCTCCTGGAAGAGACGGCCGTAACCGGGGTGGATCTCCTCGCATCGCAAGGAAGTGCGCAGAGCGTCCGCGACCCGCCCGAGGTAGCGCTGGTTGATGGCGATGAGCAGCAGGACATCCCGATTTTCGGGGACTTCAGTGAGGAGGGACTCGGCGGCCTCCAGGGCCGCGGCGAAATGGCGGCCCTTCAGAAGAGTCCGGATTCGCCCGACCTCAGCCTCGACGCGGGACACAGGCGCCTGCGATTCTGCGGCCATGAGCTTCTCGAGCAACAACGGGGCAGGTTGCGCCTGCCCCGACGATCATATTACTTTTTGGGGCCTATTTCGGTTCGCCCTTGAACTTGTAGCTGAACCGCAGACCCAACGTGCGCGGACGGTTGATATCCACCGATTTCACGTACTCCCGATAGAAGGAGAAGAGATTCGCACGGGTGTCCGTGAAATTGTCGGCGTAAATCTGCACGTCCCACGCATCCTTGGAGACACCCGCGGAGGCGTCATAGGTGGTGAACGGCGGGTCGTCGAAGGCCGTGGTGCCGCCCTGGAGTGTCTTGGTGAGCTGGTCGGTCGATGCGTACGAATGCGCCTGGTGCTGCGCGCCGATCTGCGCGAACGCGCCATAGTCACCCAGCCGGAATTCATAACGGAAGCGGATGTTGCCCATGAAGGGAGGGGACTGCGCCAGGGGCGAACCCAGGGCGCCGAACGGGTTGGCGATGTTGATGGGTTGGCCAGTCTGAGGGTCGACCAGTGAGAGCGTCTTCACCACCTCGCCGCTGTTCCACGAGGCGCCGGCTGATACCGTCAGGCCGTGCACGATGACCGCCACGAAGTTTGTTTCGAAGCCCTTCACCCGGTAGTCGGGGCCGTTCGTCACGAAGGTCAGGTTGCCGGTCACACCCGGATCGAAAATGCCGATCTGGGTGTTTTTCCAGTCCTCCCGGTAGACGGCGGCATTCCACTGGATGCGGTGATCCAGCCACTCGGTCTTCCAGCCGATCTCGTTGTTGGTGAGCGTGTCGGGCGAATAGGCCAGCGGCGGCGCGAACAGCCCGTAGATGGGCGAGGTCGGCTTGATGATGGACTGGGCGCGGTTGAAGCCGCCGGGGCGGAATCCCTGCGACCAGGTGTAATACACCAGGATGTCTGGGGTGATGTGCCAGCTCAGGTTGGCACGGCTGCGGAAGCCCTTGTACGTCTTGTTCAGATTCTTGGCGTTGAGGTCGTTGCCGTTCGTTGCCGGGATGGTGCAGGGGTACGTCGGAACGGAGGTGTTATAGGGTCCGTAGATCTCGCAACCGAAGCTGCCGACGTTCGAGCCGAGCTCGAAGGTGCCCATGTGGTAGTAACGCGTGCCGCCCGTCAGGGTCAGCACCTTCGGAATGATGTCGAAATCGGCCGAGCCGAACACGGCCTTCTGGTTGTAGCCGCGCGTGATGTCGTCAAAGAAGGCGTCGCCTGGCGGCCGGACGCTCGGGTTGTTGGTGGTGACTCCAGGGGGCGGGGCGATCTGTACGAAGTTCGGATTCGTCCCGTAAAACCAGTCCGTGTTCTCGTGAATGGTGTATTTCTCGTAGAACAGGCCACCGATGCCGCGCAGGCGCCAGTCGTCCGGGGTGCTGAGGCGCAATTCCTGGCTGAGGTGGGTGCTGTTCTGGTGGTCGACCCAGAGGGCATTCGGCGAAAAGCACTGCCCTGGAGAGTTCGGTGTCTTGATGGCGTTGCCGTTCGCATCCGTGCCGTTGTTGAAGGGGTAGCCGGGGTAATTGCACTGGTAATAGCCGGTGTACGTGCTACGCGAGTAGTTGGTGTAGTCCTGCACCTGGTCGACGGTGCGGTCGAGATATGACCCCGTGTAGACCAGCTTCAACTTATCGATGCGGCCGTTGACCGTGAGCGTGGTGTTCTCGAACCGGTCCTTGTCGTAGCTGGGATTGTAGAGCTGGACCGACAGCTCCGGCAGCGGTGCGCCGAGTCCGTCGTAGGCTTCTTCCCAGCTGACACCATCGGCCTCCATGTTCTGGTATGACTGCTGGACCAACACGTTCCAGTCATCGTTGATATTCCAGAGAGCTTGCCCACGGATGCCTTTATAGGTCACCGTGTTGATATTGCTCGCAACCTGCGATGTGTTACTGAGCGTCGGGCTGTTCGCCGGAACGACGCCGCCGAAGTAGCCGGCAATGACGCCGTCGTTCGGGGAGCGCACGAATGTGCCTGGAATGTTGTCAATGTAGCCGCCGCGCTTTTCGTCGTAGATCACCGCCCGGACCGCCAGGGTGTCCTGGATCAGCGGCAGGTTGATCATCGCGTCGATGCTGGTGCTCGGATCGCCGTGGGCTGTAATCGCGTAACCCGCGTTGACCGTGCCCTCGGTGATGTTGAGCTTCGGCTTGTTGGTGATGTACCGGATCACGCCGGCCTCGGCACCCGCACCGAACAACGTGCCTTGCGGACCCTCGAGGACCTCGATGCGCTCGATATCGGCGGCGTAGATGTCGAGGTTGCGGCCCGGGAGCTGGCCGGACTGGTCATCGAGATAGACCGCCACGTTGGGGAAGGGCTCGGTGGCGCCGGAGCCCTGGATGCCGCCCTGGCCGGTTGCCAGGCCGCGCATGTAGATGTTGCTCTGTCCCGGGCCGTTGCCACCGGCAGTGACGTTCGGCAGGTATTTCACGTAGTCGTCGAACGTCGTCACGTTCAACTGCTTGATGGTCTCGCCGGTGAGGGCCTGGATGGTGATCGGAACGTTCTGTAACGTTTCTTCGCGGCGAGTCGCGGTAACGGTGACTTCCGAGATGGCGGTGGATTGAGAGTCAGTCGTATCCGCGGGCGCCTCGGCGCCCCAGACAGTGACCGGCACGCCCAGGATGGTGGCAACGGCCGCGGATACTCGCGAGTGGTATCTCATTTTATTTGTTCCCCAGATTTTAGAACCAGTGGTTTGTCCGCGTCCACCCACAGCCATGCGAATGCCGAAGCGAGCGCGCAAGCGAAGCCGATGAGAAAGGTGGCGTGCCAATGACCTTGTCCCGAGAGATAGGCGACGATCGGGATGCCAATCAATCCGCCCGCATTGCCACCCGTGTTGAGAATGCCTGTTGCCGCCATCGTGTCCGCCTGGGCGATGCGCATCGTCCCAGCCCAGTACGCTGCTTCGTTGATCTCGACGGCTGTGTACGCCAAGGTCAGGGCGCCAACCGCCACATAGGCATGCGAGGTCCCTGTCGCAAGCAACAGCAACACACCAGCCAAAGGCAACGAAACGAGCGGTACCAGGCGGAAGCCCCACCGGACTCCGAACCTGAGACATAACGCATCCGTGATGCCGCCACCCGCTCCGGCGCCGAGCGCGGCTCCAATCGGTGGCAGGCTGGCAAGCGCTCCGCCCTCGATCACCGCGAAGTGTCGTTCCTGGATCAAATACAGGAACGACCAGGTCGAAAGCAGGTAGTACGCATAGTTCATGCATACATACGAGAACGTCGCAGCGGCGACGCTCCGATTGCGAATGATCGCCCACAGGCGCGCCCGGGTGATCTGCGTGTCAGTAGGCGCCGCTGGCGCCGCTTCGAGCTCCGCAAGCTCTTCCGTGGAAACGGACGGATGCTCCCGAGGGGAGTCGCGTCCATACCAGACCCAGATCGCAATCAACACGAGCGGCGGTAACGAGGCCCAGATGAGCGCGGGTTGCCATCCCAGGGATGCGATCAGCAGCACGAAGGCCAGGGGGGCGATTGCCGCGCCCACCTGGCAGCCGAAGGTGTGCAGGCCTTGCGCCAGCGCCCAGCGGTTGGCCGGTAGCCAGGACTCCATGATTCCGGCACAAACAGGAAAGAATGGCGCATGGGCCACGCCGAGCAGCAATTGACTCAGGAAGAGTGCGGCGAAGAGGGCGGTACCTTGAAGCACGTAGGGTGCCAATGGCGCGGCCAAGCACGCAACGACCGCTACCAGGAGCAGCCCGGCGAGCGCTCGCCGGGGGCCAAGTCGCTGGCCGACCACTCCGCCCGGCATTTGCAACAGTCCGTAGGACAACACGAACGCCCACTGCAGCCAGCCGATCTGCATCTGGCTCAAGTGCAGCTCCGGCATGATCCGTTCGGCTGCGATCGAGATCGCGCGCTGCTGGAAGTACACAACCGCTCCCGCAGCCACCAACATGCTGAAGATGCGCCAACGGATCCTGACCCCGTGGATCCGCACGGGCATTGCGGGAAGAGCCTCCACTAGCCAGCCGGCGGCGAGCCGCCTGCCTCGATACGCCGCCGCCGGAACGCCTCGAGTGCCTCCGCAATCGCCGGATCGAGCGGCGGCGGAGTGAACGTGTCGAGCGTCGAGCGCCAGATTGCCGACGCTCGCTCGGTTGCCGTCTTGCTGCCGTCGTCGCTCCAGGCGCCAAAGTTGCGCCAGTCGGAGACCAGCGGGGAGTAGAAAGCATCCCGGTAGCGGGCCATGGTGTGTTGGGTTGCGAAGAAGTGACCGCCCGGTCCGGCCTCCGTGATGGCATCGGCTGCGAAGTCGTCGTCGGTCGCGCCGACGGGCTGCAGAACTTCCGCGATCATTTGCAACTGCTCGACATCCAATATGAATTTCTCGAAGCTGGAGGACAGGCCGCCCTCCAACCAGCCGGCGGCGTGCAATACGAAGTTGGCTCCGCCGGCGACCGTGCCCCATAGACTCATCTGCGACTCGTACGCGCCTTGCGCGTCGGGCGCGTTCGAAGCCGTGGCATTCGAGGACCGCCAGGGCAGGCCCACGAACCGCGCCATCTGGCCGGCACCGATCTGAGCCTTGAAGTATTCGGGGGTGCCGAAGGCCGGCGAGCCTGACTTCATATCGACGTTGGATGTGAAGCTGCCATAGACGACCGGCGCGCCGGGGCGGGTGATCTGTGCGAGGACGAGGCCGCCAAGCATTTCGGCGTGTGCCAGCGTAAGCGCGCCTGCGATCGTGATGGGTGCCATTGCACCGGCAAGCGTAAACGGCGTGATCATTTGCACCTGGCCGGCGAGCGCGAAATCCATGATACCGTCAGCCATCGGCGTATCCAGCACACGCGGCGAATTCGTATTGATGATCGTGTAGGTGCACGGTGTATTGCGGAAGGTTTCCTCCGAGAGCCCGTAGGCAATTCGTACTTGCTCGAAGCAGTCCGCCACCTGGGCGCGCCCGCGGCAGTACGTATGGGGAATTTTCTCGGACAGAGTCAGTTGCGCGTGCAGCATCTCGAGCTGCCGGCAGGCAACGCAGATGTCCTGTGGCTCGGTAAAGGCGCCGAGCACTTGTATCACTTCAAACGCCTGGCAGAGGCGCACCCCGTTTGCATAGTCCACCAGGGTTCCGGGGCGTCGCACACCGGCTGAATCCAGTACATGTGGGGGACCCGACACCGGGGCAAATGCCAACGAGGTCCCGTCAAGGGAAACATGACGCGTTGGATTGCGGGAGTGGAGCGTTATCTTGCGTGGGGCCTGCGCCAGGGCAGCTGCGACCAGGCCGCGGTCGATCCGCACGCTCTCAGTTGCTTCATCGACAGTTGCCCCTGCCGAACGAAAGCGCGCACGGGCGTCCGCGGACAGAATCTTGAGGCCCTGGTTCTCGAGAACGGCGAGCGCGGCATTATGCAATGCCTCAACACGGTCGTCGGAGAACACACGCCACGGTTGAAACGGATTCTTCAGGGTTCGGTAATGACGGCTGCGACTGCGGCTGTCTGTTGTCGAAGTCGATGGGGGTGACGGTCGGCGCCGTGGGCGGCGTATCGCATCGCGTTCTGGCTCGGTCATGGTGTTTCCCCTTGCCTTACATCCGCATCCGCGCGCCCGTAGGATCGAACAGCGGCTCGCTGAGGATGGAGGCTTTGCGTCGCTCGCCTATGATCTCAATCTCGAACGCGCCCTTGCGCAAGTCTGCGGCCAGACTCGTCGGAATGTAACCTTGCGCGAGCGATCTGTCGACGTAGTGACCGTAGCCCCCGGAGGTGACCCAGCCGATCACCTCGTCGTTGTGCCAGATCGGCTCATCACCGAGTACATCGGCGTCCAGCGCGTCGACCGCAAAGCTGACTCGCCGCAGTTTGCCGCCCGTTGCCTTCTCGGCCAGGGCAGCCTCGCGACCGATGAAGTCCGGTTTGTCGAGATCGACGAAGCGATCCAGCCCCGCCTCGAACGCGCCGTAGATCGGTCTGAGCTCCCGGTACCACGTGGGAAAATTCTTCTCGAGGCGCAGTGCCAGGAGTGCGCGCATGCCGAAGTGCACGAGCTCGAGATCTTGCCCGGCGCTGCGAAGGCGCTCGTAGAGACGGCGTTGGTATTCCGGTGCGACCCAGATCTCGTATCCGAGGTCCCCGGTGTAGGTCACGCGATTGATGAGTGCAGGGCAGTTGGCCACGTCCATCGCGCGATGGTCCATGAAGCGCAGTGCTGTGCCGGAGACGTCCTCGTCCGTCAGTCGTGCCAGCAACTCGCGCGAACGCGGACCGGCAATCGAGAGGCCGACCAACCCCATGTCGAAGCGGTGCAGACGGACCGAGCCGTCGGCCGGCAGGTGTGCCTCGAACCAACGCATATGATAGATCTGGGCCTGCGATGAGCCCCACATCAGGAATCGTTCGGGCGCGGCGCGGGCAATCGTGAAGTCGCCGATCAGCTTACCGGCCGGATTGAGCATCGGTGTCAGCACGATCCGGCCAACCTTCGGCATGCGGTTGGTCATCAGACGCGACAGATAACTTTCAGCGCCGGGGCCGGCAATCTCGTACTTGGCGAAGTTGGCGATCTCGGTGACGCCAACCGTGTTGCGTACGCCGAGGCATTCCGCCTTGACGTGCGGGAAGTCGTTGGAACGGTGGAAGGACACTACATCCCGGGGCTCGACGCCGGGTGGGGCGAACCAGAGTGGTGTCTCCAGGCCCCAGCTGTCGCCCATGACGGCACCTGCGGCAAGCAGGACATCGTAGAGCGCAGTCGTTTGTTGCGGCCGCGCGGCGGGCAACTCCTCGTTGGGGAAGCGGATCGAGAACCGCCGGGAGTAGTTCTCGCGGACCTTTTCGTTGGTGTAGCTGCGCGTTGCCCACGGGCCATAGCGCGCGACGTCCATGGCCCAGAAATCGAAC
>Ga0268266_10000731_pt1 | contig 44067 bp, 49 predicted proteins | sample KBSS13metaG_FD_190356 | JGI IMG/M metagenome (GOLD analysis project Ga0268266, IMG submission 190356) | Switchgrass rhizosphere microbial communities from Kellogg Biological Station, Michigan, USA - KBS S1-3 metaG (SPAdes) (version 2) | ecosystem: Host-associated > Plants > Roots > Rhizosphere...
CGCGGCGCCCATGAACCCGTAGCGCTCACCGATCACCGCGAAGATGAAGTCGGTGTGCCGCTCGGGAACGAAGTCGAGCCGCGTCTGGGTGGCTTTGTCGCCACGGCCGGCCAACTGACCGGAGCCGATGGCGACTTTGGATTGGTTCTGTTGGTAGCCCGCGCCGTCTGAATGCTCGTCGGGGCTGAGGAAGGACGTCAGACGTTCCTCCTGGTACCCCTTCAGCACCGGCACCCCGGCCGCCGGAGCGGCGACGAGGACCAGCGCGACGAGCGCGGCGAGGGCGGCGCCGATGACCGCGAAGTGCGTCCAGGGGACGCCTCCGAAGTACATGACGCCGAGGGTGGCGGCCCCGAACACCAGGGAGGTGCCGAGGTCCGGCTGCAGGAAGACGAGCGCAGCCGGCGCCAGGCCGAGGCAGAGGTAGCGCACCGTGCGCTGGACCTCTGAGCCACGCCTGGCCCCATCGATCACGAACCCGGCAAGCGCAAGCACTAGCAGGAGCTTGCCGAGCTCCGATGGCTGAAAGGAGAAGAAGGGAAGTTCGAAGGACCGCCGCGAGCCGCGGGCGGCGAACCCGAAGACGAAGACGAGCGAGATGCTGACGCAGAGGAAGGTGTAGATGCCGACCCGCAGCTCGCGGAAGCGCGAGTAATCGATCCGGGTCAGCAGGACCATCCCGACGAGCCCGAGCAGGGCGTAGATCGCCTGCCGCTCGAGGAAGTAGTTGGGGTCTCCGGGAACGTCGTTCTGGGTCGCCTCGCCGAGGACGAAGACGCTGAAGGCGATCAGCGCGACCGCGGCGATCGTCAGCGGCCAGTCCATGTGGGCCAGCCCGAGGCGCTCGCCGATCCCGACATGGACCGTGAACGGCTCCGGTCGGGCGTTTCTGGTTCGGGTCGCGTACATCGTCATTCGGCTCCACCGGCGCTCGTGACTGCAGCGGCCTGCTTGTCGTAGATCGCTTCGAGGATGTCCAGGACGACGGGGGCCGCGGATTCGGCTCCGAAGCCGCCTTCCTCGACGGTGGCAATCGTCACGATACGCGGGTTGGGATACGGGGACAGTGCCGCGAACCAGGATTGGTCTCCGTGGCCGGGCCGTTCGGCGGTACCGGTCTTGCCCGCGATCGGGATCGGGAAGCCGCCGAAAACGCCCGCCGCGGTGCCGTCTCCTTCCTGCGCGGCGGCGTGCAGGCCTTCGAGGATCACGTCGCGATAGCCGGGGTCGATGTGGAACCGGCGCTGGATCTTCGGCTCGAATTCCTTCAGCACCCGGCCGGCCGGGTCCTCGACTTCCAGCCCGACGTGGGGCGTGACGATCTTGCCGCCGTTGCCGAGCGCCGCGTAGGCGAGCGCCATCTGCAGTGGGTTCGTCTGCAGGTCGCCCTGGCCGGTCGCCAGCTGGATGTTGTCGCCGGCCGACCAGGGCCGGTCGGTCAGTCCTTCCTTGTAGAGCTGGTTGCGCCATTGTTTGTCCGGCAGCAGGCTTTCGCCTTCCTCGGGCAGGTCCAGCCCCGACGGCCGGCCGATCCCCAGTTTGTGCGCCCATTCCTGCAGGTCGTTGGTCTTCCACATGTCGAGGCCGAGCAGGTAGAAGTAGACGTCGGAGGAGACCTGCAGCGCGCGGCGCAGTTCGACCGGGCCATGGGCTTCGCCGCCGGCGTTTTCGAAGGTGTCGGTGCCGACTTCGATCTCCCCCCGGTCTTCGACCACGTCATCGGGGGTGATGACGCCGTTTTCGAGCGCCGCCAGGGCGGTGACGATCTTGAAGATCGAGCCCGTCGGGTAGGCGCCTTCGGTCGCCCGGTTGACCAGCGGCGCCAGGACTTCGTCCCGGTACAGTTCGTTCACCTGCGCCTGGGTCGGTTCGATCAGGTCGGTCGGGTCGTAGGTGGGGTTCGACCCCATCGCCAGGATCTGGCCGTTGTCGATGTTCATCGAGATGAAGGCTCCCGGCAGCCCGCGGGCCGCCAGCCCTCCTTCGCCGGCGCTCTGCACGTCGCCGTCGATCGTCAGCTTCAGGCTGTCGCCCGGCGTCGGGGCGGTCGAGTCGAGTTCGCCCCCAGGGGTCGGCTGGCCGAGCGCGTTGACCTGGATCCTGGTCCGGCCGGGTTCGCCGCGCAGGTACTCGTCGTAGGCGTCCTCGGCACCCGCCTGGCCGATCTCGTCGCCCGGTTCGAGGCTCTTGTACCGCGCTTCCTTCAGCTCTTCTCCGCTCACCTCGCCGACGTTGCCGAGGATGTGGGCGGCGAAGGTGCCGCGCGGGTAGTGGCGGACGAAGACCCGCTGCACGCTCACCCCGGGGAACTCGCGCTGGTTCTCTTCGATGTAGGCGATCAGCTCGTAGCCGACGTCACGGCGCAGCGTCACCGGCGCCCCGGGGGCGACTTCTTCGCCTTCCTCGATCGCGCGCCGGACCTTCGGCAGGGTCATGTGCGCGAGCTCGCCCAGGCGCGCCAGCTCGGCCCGTTCTTCGGCCGGGTCCTCGGGGAGTTTCTGCGTGTTCAGCTGCAGCGCCAGGCTGGTGCGGTTGTCGACCAGGACTTCGCCGTTGCGGTCGAGGATGTCGCCGCGCGGGGCGATCACCTTGTACTCGCGGGTGCGGTTGTTCTTCGCCTCGGCGAGGTACTCGTCGCCGGAGAGGACCTGCAGGGTCCAGAGCCGGAAGAAGAGAACGGCGAAGAGCGCGACGGCGATCCCGCCCATCACCGCGACGCGCAGCGAGAGGCGGGCGCCCTGGGGGCGTGAGTCGTTGCGCAGGTGCATGCTCCTAGGCCCCCAACACCGTCGGCCGCCTGCCGCTGCGGCGGATCGAGAGGTCGTCGACGAGGGCGGGGCGCAGCGCGCGGCGCACGCCGAGGTAGATCGCCCAGCCGCCGAAGAAGGCGAAGACGCTCTTCAGCAGCAGGTCGCGGACGATCAGACCGCTGATCGGCGCGTCGAAGCCGAGCATCATCTCGACCGCGCCGAAGCCGAGCTCGGCGACGAGGGTCAGCCCCATGCAGAGCAGCGGCGGGACCAGCGGGCTGTGGATCTCGAAGCGCTCGCGGAAGAGACCGGCGAGGTAGCCGACGGCGATCAGGACGAGCGAGCCGCCACCGAGCGGGACGATCAGCAGGCAGTCGAGCAGCAGGCCGGCCGAGAAGCCGCAGACGGCGCCGGTCAGCGAGCCGCCGAGCAGCCCGAGGACGACGATCAGCGCCGGCAGCAGATCCGGGCTGACGTCGAACAGGGTCACCTGCGAGAAAAGCGAGAGCTGGACGATCACGCCGCCGATCACGATCGCGACGAGCCGGGCGAGGATGTTGGGGGTGAGGATCACCCGCGCGAGCCCCCGGTCAGGACCTGGACGAGGTCGAGGTCGCGGAGGTCGGCGAAGGGACGGATGTGGACCTGCGACTGGGCCTCCTGCTCGCGCAGCGAGGCTTCGACGACTTCGCCGATCGGCAGGTTCGGGGGGTAGCCCGATTCGATCGTCTGACTGCGCCAGCCGGAGGTGACGACGGACTGGCCTTTGCCGACCCGCTTTTCGGCGCTGAGGAAGTCGAGGATCAGGTCGTCGGGGTTGCCGACCGAGGGTTTCATCAGGCCCTGATCGCCGCTCGGCACGATTTTCGCCGAGACGGCGCTGGAGTGGTCGGCGATCAGCGTCACCCGGGCCGAGCTGCCGGTGACGGCGGAGACCTTGCCGACCAGCCCGTCGCCGTTGACGACCGGGTCGTCGACCTCGACCCCGTCGCCGGAGCCGACGTCGATCGTCACGTCGGCGAACCAGACCGTCGGCGAGCGACCGATCACGCGGCCGGTGACCTCGGTGTAGCCCCCGGGGATCGCGCCGTTTTTGTCGAGGCCGACGAGTTTCCGCAGCTGCTCGTTTTCGGCCAGCGCCGCCTGGGCGCCGACGGCCTGCTTGCGGGTCGCTTCCAGTTCGCTGTGCAGGCGCGCGTTGCGGCCCTTAGCGTCGAAGGTCTCGTCGAACCAGTTGATCGTGTCGCGGGCTGGCTTCAGCGCCCGGTCTGCGACCGACTGGATCGGGCTGAAGACGGCGCTGACGCCGCGCTGCATGCCGTCGGAGCCCTGTCCGTAGGTGACGGTGAGCAGGGCGAAAGAGCCCACTATCAGCAGCGCCAGCACCGCCCTGCGGCGGCGTACTTGCTTTCGATACACGTTGGGGACCTAAGTTCTCGGGTGGTTCGCATCAGCGGGGGCCGGGCTAGCGCCGCGGCCGCGCTCCGTTGTTCCTGCCGGCGCGGTGAATCGCCTCGACCTCCTCGAGCGAGATGCCCGAGCCGACCGCCACGCACGTCAACGGCGACTCTGCCAGTTGACAGGGCATCTGGCACTCGTCGCGCAGGCGCTGCTCCAAGCCTTGCAGGAGCGCACCGCCTCCGGCCAGGGTAATGCCGCGATCCATGATGTCACCCGCGAGCTCCGGGGGCGTGCGGTCGAGGGTCTCCTTGACGGCGGCGACAATCTGCCTGACCGGTTCCTCGATCGCCTCCCGCACCTCCTCGGAGCCCAGCTCGATCGTCTTCGGCAGGCCGGAGACGAGGTCGCGGCCGCGGATCTCGGTCCGCACCTCCTCGGGTAGCGGCGAGGCCGACCCCGCCACGAGCTTGACGTCCTCCGCGGTCTGGGCGCCGATCGCGAGTTTGTAGCGCTGCTTGCAGTGGCGGACGATCGCCTCGTCGAGCTCGTCGCCGCCGATCCGGATCGACTGCGAGACGACGATCCCGCCGAGGCTGATCACCGCCACCTCGGTGGTGCCGCCGCCTACGTCGACGATCATCGAGCCGGTCGGCTCGGCGACCGGCAGGCCGGCGCCGATCGCAGCCGCCATCGGCTCCTCGATCAGGTACGCCTGGCGGGCGCCGGCCGAGAGGCAGGCCTCCTCGACCGCCCGCTTCTCGACCCCGGTCACCCCCGAGGGAACGCAGACCACGACCCGCGGGTGGGCAAAGCGGTGGGAGCTGACCGCGGCGATGAAGTGCCGCAGCATCTGCTCGGTGACGTCGAAGTCGGCGATCACGCCGTCCTTCAAGGGCCGGATCGCGGTGATCGTGCCGGGGGTGCGTCCCAGCATCCGCTTCGCTTCGACGCCGACGGCGTGCACCTGACCGTTGAGCGAGTCGATCGCCACCACCGAAGGCTCCGAGAGAACGATTCCGCGGCCGCGAACGTAGACGAGCGTGTTTGCGGTGCCCAGATCGACGGCCATGTCGCGGCCGCCGAGGCGGATCAGACGACTGAATGAGCCCAATGGCAAGCCCTCTGTGAATCGGCGCGGTTCTTCAGCGACCAATCATCGCAGAGCCGCAAAATCCGGCCTTTGCAGGAGCGTCGCCGCCGCGTACCATCGACAAACGAGGAGTACTCGGGAGATCTCTCGGTCGGGACGGCAGACGACATGACCACCACCATCGCGAGGATCCTCGCAATCGACAACGATCCGGAGACCCTGGGGATGGTGAAGCGGACCCTCGGCGAGCGCTACGAGTGCGAGCTCGCCGACGACGTCTCCGAGGCGCGACGGCGAATCGCCGAGGACGAGTTCAGCGTCGTCCTCTGCGACGTGCAGATGCCCGGCGATTCGGGCCTGGCCCTGGTCGAGGAGCTGGCCGCCGAAAGCGAGGCGACGGCGGTCGTCCCGATCGCCGGAACCGAGGACCCGACCCTGGTCGAGCGAGCGCTTGAAATCGGCGTCTACGGCTATCTGGTCAAGCCGTTCTCGGCTGGGCAGTTGCTGATAACGACCGAGACCGCGCTGCGCCGGCTCGAGGTGGAAGCCGTCGAGCGGGCGCGCCGCCGCACCCTCCAGGAGACGATCCAGGCGGCGGTGGATCGCGCACCGATCCCGATCTTCGTCAAAGACCTGGAGCGGCGCTACCTGCTCGCGAATAGGTTCGCGCACGAAGTCATGCGGCAGGCGCCGGGCGAGATGGTCGGCCGCACCGACGCCGAAATGCACTCTCCGGAGACCGAGCGGGTGATCCGCGAGGGGGACATGCAGGTGCTCGGCGACGAAGAACCCAGCTTCCGCGAGATGAAGATCGAGATCATGGGCCGGGACCGCACCTTCCTCACGGTCCGGTTCCCGTACATCGGCGCGGACGGAAATCTGGCGGGAATCGTCGGCGTCTCCACTGAGATCACCGCCCAACGCGAGACCGAGCAACTGCAACGGGACCTGGCGGGCGCGCGGGCGCGAGCGATCGAGGAGCTGCGCTGCTCGCGACAGGAGGCACTGGAACGGATGGCCCAGGCGATCGAGATGCACGATTCCGAGGTCGGTCGCCACGTCAACCGGATGGCCCGGGTCACCTCGTACCTGGCCTCCCAGCTCGGGCTCGGCGACGACCAGATCCAGCTGATCCGGGCGGCGGCTCCGATGCACGACGTCGGCAAGATCGCGACGCCGGAAGAGATCCTTCGGAAGCCTGGCCCCCTGACGCCGGAGGAGCGGACGGAGATGGAGCGCCATACCGAGATCGGCCACAAGATCCTTTCCGGCTCCCAGAGCGAGCTGCTGCGGATGGCCGCCCGGATTGCCCTGACCCACCACGAGCGCTTCGACGGGACGGGCTACCCGCAGGGCCTCGAGGGGGAGGAGATCCCAATCGAAGGGCGGATAGTCGCGGTCGCCGACGTCTTCGACGCCCTGCTCAGCGATCGTCCCTACAGGCCAGCGCTCGGTATCGATGAGGCGATCGAGACAATTCGCAACGGACGCGGCACCCAGTTCGACCCCGAAGTGGCCGACGTGCTCCTCGAGCACAGCGACGCCGTGGTCGAGCTGCGCGGCTGACTCAGGCGCGCTCGAACAGCTCCGGCGCCAGCTCGGCCAGCAACCCGACCGGGAGCCCGACCACGTTGGAGACGCTCCCCTCGAGCCTCTCCACCAGCGAAGAGCCGAGCGTCTGGATCGCGTAGCCGCCGGACCGCCCCTCCCACTCCCCGAAGGCGACGTAGCGGTCCTTTTCAGCGTCGGTGAGGTCCTTGAAGACCACGGACGTCCTCTCCACCCCAATCCGCTCCTCGCCGTCGGCGACGACGACAAGTCCACTCATCACCGTGTGAGCCCGCCCACTCATCCGATCCAGATATTCCCGCGCCTCGGACGGATTGCCTGGCTTACCGAGCACTTCGTCATCCAGGACGACGTCGGTGTCACACGCAATCACGCAGCGGCTCGGGGCCCTTAGCGCCCTCGCCTTGGAGAGCGCGTTCAAGCGAACAAGCTGTTCCGGATCCCCGCTGGTCAGCTCATCCACGCCAGGAACCACAACCTCGAACTCGAGGCCTAGCTTTTCGAGGATCTCCCGCCGCTGCGGAGACCCGGATGCAAGCGTGACCGTCAGGACAGCTCGGGGAACCAGATGCCGATCTCGCGCTCGGCCGACTCGTCGGAGTCGGAGCCGTGGACCATGTTGAAGGTCACCTCGAGGGCGAAGTCGCCGCGGATCGAGCCGGGTGCCGCCTCGACCGGGTTGGTGGCGCCGATCAACTGCCGGGCCGCCTTCACCGCTTCGGCGCCCTCGAGGACCATCGCCACCAGGGTGCCGCCGGTGATGAAGGAGACGAGCTCGCCGAAGAAGGGCTTGTCGGTGTGCTCGGCGTAGTGCTCGTTGGCGATCGCCTCGTCGGCGCGCATCGACTTCAGGGCGGCGATCCGCAGCCCCTTGCGCTCGAAGCGGGCGATCACCTCACCGGTCAGGGCACGTTCGAAGGCGTCAGGCTTGACGAGGATCAGGGTCCGGCTCACGGCGGGGGCTCCTTTGCTCTTTGGTTGGTTGTCCCCCTTCGTCGGCCTCCGGCGGCGCTTTTCTGCGGCGCGGCGGTGCCTGGCGCTGCTGCTGTTGCGGCTGCTGCGCCTGGCGCTCATCGGGGTCCCTGCGTTTGCGGCGCGGCCGCTCGCCGCCGCCGCCAAGGTTGGTCTCGCAGTACGGGCAGATGCCCCAGCGCGGGTCGACCGGCTTGTTGCAGGTCGGGCAGGGATCCTTCAGCCGCCGCTGGCAGTTGGGGCAGCGCAGGTAGTTCCGCTCGACCGGGTACTCGCAGTTGGGGCAGCTCTGCTCGCGCAGCTGCCGCACCCGCAACTCGGCGGCTTTGATCTCCAGCTCGCGCTCGTGGGCGTCCTCGATGTACTCCGGCGGGCGCACGATCGCGTAGACGGCGGTGCCGATGAAGGGGAAGAAGGAGGCGACGGTGGCGCAGGCGACGAGGAAGGGGTCGGAGATGCGCCGGCGGGCGTCGAGGTAGGTGTAGACGATCAGCGCCAGCCAGAGGACGACCAGCATCAGCAGGAACAGGGTCGCGACCAGATTGAGGCCGTCGTTGGTGATGCCGAAGATCGCTAGGGGCATAAGGAAATTTGGGTAATTCAGGCGCGCTGAGGGAGCGGCAGTCTACTTCGCCGTGGCCGACGTCAACCCTGTTTCTAGAGAAATAGCCTTCCGAACAGGTAGCCGACGCCGAAGAAGACGAGGATCACGATCGCGACGACGGCGGCGACCAGCCCCATCATCGAGAGCAGTTCGGCACCGGCGCTGCGAGGACGATCCATGCGCGAATCCTCGCATAGTCAGGGGGCGATCAGCGCCCGCGCCGGGGCGATTGCATAGTGGGAACCGGCGATCAGGAGGGCGCCTTCGGGCGGCTCTGCGGCCAGGGCACGAGCGCGCACGAGCGCGGCGGCGAAATCGGGCTCTACCTCGGCGGACAGGCCGGCCGCCTCGCAGGCCGCCGCCAGCTCCGCCGCTGGCCGGGAGCGGGCTCCCGGCCTTCCATGGCCTTCCAGCGCCTCGCCCGGCAGCTCGGTGCAGACGACCCGGTCCAGGGCCGGGGCGAGCGCCCCGATCATCGCCGCCGCGTCCTTGTCGGCGAGGATCGCCAGGGAGGCGACGACGCGTCGGCCCGCGGCGACCTCGGGCAGCGAGCGCGCCAGAGCCCTCGCGCCGTCCGGGTTGTGGGCGGCGTCGAGGTAGGTGGGCGGGTGCGCGGCGATCTGCTCGAGGCGACCGGGGACGGTGACCGCGCCGGCGACCTCGCTGACGCGCCCGGGGTCGAGCGGGCGGCCGAGAAACGCCTCGGCGGCGGCGCGGGCGATCGCGAAGTTGCGGCGCTGGAACTCCCCGGCGGCGCGCAGGCGGAGCTCCGGCCCGGGGTCGGCCACGGCGCGGATCAACCGGGCGCCGCGCTTCCGCGCGGTCTCCTCGGCCAGCTGCGCCACCTCGGCGGAGACGTCGCCGAGGACGAGCGTCGCCTGGTCGCGCAGCACCGCCAGCTTCTCCGCCGCGATCTCCAGCTCGGTCTCCCCCAGCCACTCGGTGTGGTCGAGGCCGATCGAGGTGAGGACGGTGACCTTGGAGGGAATCGTGTTGGTCGCGTCGAGCCTCCCTCCCAGCCCCGCCTCGACCACAGCCACCTCGACTCGGGCGTTCGCCAGGGCGACGAAGCTCGCCGCCGTCGCCGCCTCGAACTGGGTCACCGCCTCGCCCTCCTCGAGGCTGCGCCCGACGCCCTCGGCGGCGCGGGCGACCTGCTCGACCGCTCTCGCCCAGGCGGTGGCGTCGAGCTCCGCGCCACCGACCAGCGTCCGCTGCGCCCAGCGCTCGGTGTGGGGCGAGACGCAGGCGCCCGCCCGCAGCCCGTGCGCTTCGAGCAGCGCCCCCGTCATCCGCGTCACCGAGGACTTGCCGTTGGTGCCGACGACGTGGATCGAGGCGAAGCGGTGCTGCGGCAGACCCAGGGCGGTGGTCAGCTTCCGCATCCGGTCCAGGCCGAGCCGCCAGCCGACCGGTTCCAGCGAGTCGAGGTATGCGTCCGGGTCGATCAGCTCAGCTCGGCGAGTTCGTTGCGGTAGCGCTCCAGCTTCCCCCGCTCCTCCTCGACCACCTCGGCCGGCGCCTTGGCGACGAAGCCCTCGTTGCCGAGTTTGCGCTCGCCGCGCTCGACCTCCGCCCGCAGCTCCTCGCGCCGCTTGTCGAGCCGCGCGGCGACCGCGCCGGCATCGAGCTGGTCGGAGTCGAGGACGCGCACCGGCCCGACCGAGGCGACCGGGTCGGCGCCGACGCCGTCGAACTCGAAGCGCGAGAGGCGGGCGACGAAGCCGGGTGGCTCGACGCCGTCGATCACCGCCGGCAGGGTCGTCCCCGCCGGGACCCCGGCGAGGTCGCGCCAGGCGCGCAGCCGCTGGGTCAGCCGGATGCCGCCCTCGACGTCCTCCTCGGCCGCCGGGTCGACCAGCGCCTCCTCGGCGACCGGGAAGGCGTGCACCGCGAGGTGCCCCTCGCGCGCCGGATGGAAGTTCCAGATCTCCTCGCTGACGAACGGCATCGTCGGGTGCAGCAGGGCCAGCACCCGTTCCAGCGCGTAGAGCAGCGTCGCCGAGACCTCCTCCTCCCCGTCGTAGAGCCGCGGCTTGACGATCTCCAGGTACCAGTCGCAGAGGTCGCGCCAGAAGAACGAGTACGCCTCCTGGACGGCGTGGGCGAAGTCGTAGGTCTCGAGCTTCTCGGTCACCGAGGCGATCGTCCGCTCCACCTTCGAGAGGATCCAGCGGTCCTCGACGCTGGTCGGCCGCGGCGCCGGGGAAACGTCGGCGGCGTTGAGCAGGATCAGCCGGCTGGCGTTCCAGAGCTTGTTGGCGAGGTCGCGGCCCTGCTGCACCTTGGCGTCGGAGAAGCGCACGTCCTGGGTCGAGGACATCGCCAGCAGCCCGAAGCGCAGCGCGTCGGCGCCGTGGACGTCGATTTCCTCCAGCGGGTCGATCCCGGTCCCGAGGCTCTTCGACATCCGCCGCCCGTCGCGGGCCTGGATCACCGAATGGACGTAGACGTCGCGGAAGGGAATCGCGCCGGGGAACTCGAGCCCGGTCATGATCATCCGCGCCACCCAGAGAAAGAGAATCTCCCGCGCCGTGGTCAGGAAGCTGGTCGGGTAGAAGGCCCGCAGCTCGGGCGTGTCGTCGGGCCAGCCGAGGGTCGCGAAGGGCCAGATCGCCGAGCTGAACCAGGTGTCGAGGACGTCCTCCTCCTGGCGCAGCTCGCCGCCGCAGGAGCCGCACCGCTCCGGCTCGGACTCGGCGACGATCGTCTCCTGGCAAGCATCGCAGTACCAGACGGGGATCCGGTGGCCCCACCAGAGCTGGCGGGAGATGCACCAGGGGCGGATCTCCTCCATCCAGTCGAGGTAGACGCGCTTCCACTGCGGCGGGGTGATGTTGACCTCGTCGCGTTCGACGACCTCGATCGCCGGCCGCGCCAGCTCGTCCATGCGGCAGAACCACTGCAGCGAAATCAGCGGCTCGATCCGCTCGCCGGAGCGGTGCGAGAAGGGAACCGAATGGACGTAGGGCTCCTCGGCGCGCAGCCGGCCCTCGGCGCGCAGCGCCTCGACGACCGCCTTCTGCGCCTCGGCGGCGGTCATTCCGGCGTACTCGCCGGCCTCCTCGGTCATCCGGCCGTCGGGGCCGATCACGCCGATCTCCTGCAGGCCGTGCTTGCGGCCGATCTCGAAGTCGTTGGGGTCGTGGCCGGGGGTGATCTTCAGCGCGCCGGTGCCGAACTCGACGTCGACGTGCTCGTCGGCGATCACCGGGATGCGGCGGCCGACCAGCGGCAGCACGCAGTGCTTGCCGACGAGGTCGCGGTAGCGCTCGTCGTCGGGGTTCACCGCGACGGCGGTGTCGGCCAGCATCGTCTCCGGGCGCACGGTGGCGACGGTCAGCACCTGTTCGGAGTCCTCGACCGGGTAGTCGATCGAGTAGAGGACGTCCTCGACCTCGCGGTTCTCGACCTCCAGGTCGGAGATCGCCGAGTGCGAGCCCGGGTCCCAGTTGACCATGTAGTTGTCGCGGTAGATGTAGCCCTTGTCGAAGAGCTGCTTGAAGACGCGGTAGACCGCCTTCACGTAGCCCTCGTCGAGGGTGAAGCGCTCGCGCTCGTAGTCGCAGGAGGCGCCCAGTCGCTTGTACTGCTCGACGATCCGCGAGCCGTACTCGGCTTTCCACTCCCAGACCCGCTCGACGAACGCCTCGCGCCCGAGGTCGTGCCGGCTCTTGCCTTCTTTCTTGAGCTCTTTCTCGACCACCGCCTGGGTCGCGATCCCGGCATGGTCGGTGCCGAGGATCCAGAGCGCGTTCTTTCCCCGCATCCGGTTCATCCGCACCAGCGCGTCCTGCATCGACCCGTTCAGCGCATGCCCCATGTGCAGTGCCCCGGTCACGTTCGGCGGCGGAATCGCAACCGAGAAATTCTCCTCAGCCGTCCCCTCGGCGGCGGGATGGAAATACCCCGCCTCCATCCACTCGGCAAAGACCCGCCCCTCTACCTCCGAAGGGTCATACCGCGTCGTAGCCTCAAGCTTTTTTCGCTGCCCCTCATCCACGGCGGCGAGTCTAGATAAGCGATTGCAGAGGGGACGGGTACCCCTCTGACAAAGGCTCAAGGAGTCACGTTGGAACCCTGAAGTTCGACCAGCTGCGCGACGGTCTTTGGCAGAGGGGTGCCCGTCCCCTCCCCACTAAGCAGTTTCTTCGGTCAAGCCCTCGTCCGCAGGCCCGATGTCCTGCTGGACGGCCTCGGTGACGAGCGTCGGCCGGCGGCCCTCGGTGATCGTCTCCCTGGTGACGACGCACTTGGTCACGTCGCGGCGCGAGGGCAGCTCGAACTGGACGTCGAGCAGGGTCTCCTCGAGGATCGAGCGCAGACCGCGGGCGCCGGTCTCGCGCTCCAGGGCCTTGTCGGCGATCGCCTCGAGGCTGTCGTCGGCGAAGACCAGCTCGATGTCGTCGAACTCGAAGAAACGCTGGAACTGGCGGGTGAGCGCGTGGCGCGGCTCGGTCAGGATCGTCGTCAGGTCGTCGCGGCTGAGCTGGTGGATCGCGGTGATCACCGGCAGGCGGCCGATGAACTCGGGGATCAGCCCGTACTCGATCAGGTCCTCGGGCAGCACCTGCTCGAACCACTCGCCGGTGTCCTTTTTCTCGCGCGAGGAGATTTCGGCGCCGAACCCGATCCCGCGGTCGCCGACCCGGCGCTCGATCACCTTGTCGAGCTCGGCGAAGGAGCCGCCGCAGACGAAGAGGATGTTGGTGGTGTCGATCGTCAGGAACTCCTGGTGGGGGTGCTTGCGCCCGCCCTGCGGCGGCACCGAGGCGGTGGTCCCCTCGAGGATCTTCAGGAGCGCCTGCTGGACGCCTTCGCCTGAGACGTCGCGGGTGATCGACGGGTTGTCGGCTTTGCGCGCGATCTTGTCGATCTCGTCGATGTAGATGATTCCCGTTTCGGCCTTCTTGACGTCGAAGTCGGCGGCTTGGATCAGCTTCAGGAGGATGTTCTCGACGTCCTCGCCGACGTAGCCGGCCTCGGTCAGCGCGGTCGCGTCGGCGATCGCGAAGGGGACGTTGAGGATCCGCGCCAGGGTCTGGGCGAGCAGCGTCTTGCCGCAGCCGGTCGGGCCCAGCATCATGATGTTCGACTTCTGCAGCTCGACCTCGGTCTCGTCGGACTGAGCGATCTGGACCCGCTTGTAGTGGTTGTAGACCGCCACCGAGAGCGAGCGCTTGGCAGCGTCCTGGCCGACCACGTACTCCTGCAGGACGTCGAAGATTTCCTGCGGTTTCGGCAGGTTCTCCAACTCGAAGACGGGCGGCGCCGTCAGCTCCTCGTCGATGATCTCGTTGCAGAGGTCGATGCACTCGTCGCAGATGTAGACGCCGGGACCGGCGATCAGCTTTTTCACCTGACGCTGCGACTTGCCGCAGAAGCTGCAGAGGAGCTGCTCATTCGAATCTGAAGGACGTGCCAGCGGAATCCCCTCCTAAACGGGATGAATCTGTTGCCTCCGGCGGCGCCCCAAAAGCTTAGAGAGGGACCTGCACCGGTTCGTCAGACCGTTTACGGCATCGGCGCGACGGTCCCTTCACGTGAGCGCAGGCTTGCGTGGCGCTACCGTGGGCGGATGTCCGCCGAAGTCGAGATCGCGCCGATCACCACCGACGAGTTCGAGGGGCTGCTGCCGCTGATCGCCGCCTACCAGCGCTTCTACGAGGTCGAGGACATCGACGACGAGCGCAACCGCGCCTTCTTCCGCCGCTTCCTCGCCCCCAGCGAGGACGGCCTCCTGCTCGGCGCCCGCAGCGAGGGGCGGCTGGTCGGCTACGCCTGCCTCTACTGGCACTTCAGCTCGCTCGAGGCCTGCGAGAGCGTGCTGATGAACGACCTCTACGTCGACGAGTCGGCCCGCGGCCAGGGCGTCGGCCGGGTGCTGATCGAGGCCAGCGTCGAGGTCGCACGCGAACGCGACGTTCCCTTCGTCGAGTGGTCCACCGCCCCCGACAACGAGACCGCCCAGCGCCTCTACGACTCGACCGGCGCCGAGCGCACGGAGTGGTTCAGCTACGAACTGCGGGTCTGACCGTACGCATCGCGCGCAGAATGGAGAAATTCTGCAACCCGTTAGCGTCGTTTCTGTGACTTTCTCCTTCGACCATGTCGACCGGGCCGATCCCCGCGTGCGAGAGCTCTACGCCGACTTCGTCCGCGAGGCCGACGGGCCGCTGGTCTACGACCGCGAGGGGGCCGGGATCGACCTCGACGAGGAGATCGCCAAGGGGCCGCCGGCCGACCTGGTCCCACCCAACGGCGTCCTCCTCCTGGCCACGGTCGACGACGAGCCGGCCGGGCTCGGCGGCATCCGCCACCTCGACACCGAGGTCGCCGAGGTGAAGAGCATGTACGTCGCCCCCGCCTACCGCGGCACCGGCCTCGGCCGGCGCATCCTCGCCCGGCTCGACGAGATCGCCCTCGAACACGGCTGCGAGGCGGTCCGCCTCGACACCTCCGACTACCTCACCCCCGCCGTCGGCCTCTACCGCTCCGCCGGCTACCGCGAGGTCCCCGCCTACAACGAGAACCCGAAAGCCGACCTCTGGTTCGAACGGACGCTGCGGCAGGACGCTCAGGAGTAGCGGTCCCAGCGCCGCAGCGACGGCTCCGGGTCGACCGGGACGCCGCGGGCGTGGATCTCGAAGTGGAGGTGGCAGCCGGTGCCGGCGGCGTTGCCGGTTTCTCCGACCAGCCCGACCGGCTCGCCCTCCCACAACCGCTGCCCGCGCCGCACCGCCGCCGGGCGCGAGAGGTGCGCGTAGAAGTAGCTGCGCCGCTCGCCTTCGCCGTGGACCAGCAGGTAATTGCCGTAGAGGACGGGGTCGAACCCGCGCCGCAGCACCCTGCCGTTCCGCACCGCGACCAACCGCGCCCCGCAGGCGGCGGTGACGTCGAAGCCTTCGTGGATACGACCGCCGTTGCGCGGCGCATGGAACTCGCCGATCGCCCCGCGGACCCCGTGCGCGCCCTGCACCGGGAAGACGTGGCCGTAGTAAGGGACGCCGCCGTTCCGGCTGGAGATCTGAGCTGAGGCCGGCGCCGCGAGGAGCGCAAGCGCAGCGACAAGTAGAAGGGCGGCGCGCCTCAGTGGTGCTCGATCACGCGGTCGACGATGTTGTACTCCTTCGCCTCCTCCGCGCTCATGAAGTAATCGCGTTCGGTGTCTTTGGTGACCTTCTCGAACGACTGGCCGGTGTGGTGGGCGATGATCTCGTCGAGGCGACGGCGGACTTCGATGATCTCTTTGGCGTGGATCTCGATGTCGGTCGCCTGGCCCTGGAAGCCGGCCGAGACCTGGTGGATGAGGATCTTCGAGTTCGGCAGCGCCATCCGCTTGCCGGCGGCGCCGCCACTCAACAGCAGCGCGCCCATGCTCATCGCCACGCCGACGCAGATCGTCTGCACGTCGGGCTTGATGAACTGCATCGTGTCGTAGATCGCCAGGCCGGCATAGACGGAGCCGCCGGGCGAGTTGACGTAGAGGCTGACGTCCTTGTCGGGGTCCTCGGACTCCAGGTGCAGCAGCTGGGCGACGATCAGGTTGGCGATGTCGTCGGTGACGGGGGTGCCGAGGAAGATGATCCGCTCGCCGAGCAGGCGCGAGTAGATGTCGAACGCACGCTCGCCGCGCGAGGTCTGCTCGACGACCATCGGGATCAGAGGACTCATCGTTGGTGACTCTATAGAAGGCGTCAGCCGTGCCTGAGCGCTACTCGCCGCCCGGGGTCCAGAGCTCGCCGGCTTTGGCTTTCCCTTCGTCCGGCGCCAGGAGCTTCTCGCGGGCCTCGGCTTTCTCCTGCCGCGCGTCGGCGTCCTCCTTGGGGATCGGCTTGGCCGAGTCGGCGACCAGCTCGATCGCCTTCCGTGCCCGCAGGTCCTCGCGGACCATCGCGTCGCGGCCGCTCTGCCGCAGCCGCTCGAGCAGTTTCTCCGGGGTGGTCCGCTCGTGCTCGGCGCTGTGGGCGAGCGCCTCGACCATTTCCTCCTCGGTGACCTCGATCGCCTCGGCCTCGGCGATCGCCGTCACCACCGCCTCGCGACGCAGCTCTTTTTCCGCGTCCTCTTTCGTCTCCTCGATCAGCTCGTCGCGGGTTTTGCCCTGCATCTGCAGGAACTGATTCGGGTCCATGCCGCGCCCCGCCAGCTGGCGTTCCATCCGCTCCCAGCGTTCGGTGGCCCGCGCCGTCGCCAACTCCTCGGTCACTTCGACCGTCGCCTCGGCGACGGCGGCGTCGATCGCCGCCACGCGGAAGTCCTCCTCCGCCCGGCTGCCCAGCGCGGCGCCGACTTTCTCGCGGATGTCGTCGCGCAGCTCCTCCAGCGTGTCGAACTCGGAGGCCTCGGAGGCGAAGTCGTCGTCGAGCTCGGGCAGGACTTTCTCCCGCACCTCCTTGACCTTGACTTTGAAGACCGCCTCTTCGCCCGCCAGGTGCTCGGCCTGGTAGTCGGCGGGGAAGGTGACCTTCACCTCGCGCTCCTCGCCGGCTTTTGCGCCGACGAGCTGCTCCTCGAAGCCCTCGATCAGCTGCCCGGAGCCGAGCCCCAGCAGGTAGTCCTCGGCCGCGCCGCCCTGGAAGGCCGAGCCGTCCAGGAAACCCTCGAAGTCGATCAGCAGCGAGTCGCCCTCGGCTGCATCGCGCTCGACCGGCTCCAACCGCGCGAACCCCTCGCGGACCCGCTCGACCTCGGTGTCGACGATTTCGTCGGGGACCTCTTTCTCCTCCTTGCCGACCTCGAGGCCCTTGTAGGTGCCGAGCTTCGCCTCGGGTCGCACCCCGACCTCGAACTTGAACTCCAGCGGCTCGCCCTCGTCCTCCGGCGTCGCGACCATCTCGATGCTGGGATCGCCGATCGGGCTGACGCCGGCGTCGAAGAGCGCAAGTTCGTACCACTCGGGCAGCGCGTCGCGGATCGCCTCCTGCAGGACCGGGCCGAAGCCGAGCCGCTGGATGACCAGCGACGGCGGCGCCTTGCCGGCGCGGAAGCCGGGCATCCGCATCTCCTTTGCCATCGCGCGGGCGGCGCGGGAGGTCGCTTTCTCGACGTCGGCGGCCGCAACCTCGACCGCGACCTCGACCCGTGAGTTGGGGAGCTCTTTGAGGGTGGTCTGCATTGCGGACAAACCTAGCGACGTTGCGCCAGCATCGTCCGCAGCGCCACGGCGAAATCGATCACGAACGACAGCCCCCGCCCGACGGGCCCGGTCACCAGCCAGGCCCGCGCCCTCTCTCCGGCCTCACTCATTCGCGTATTCCAGCAGGGAGGAGTCGACCAGCCACTCGACCGGGGCGCGGTCGTCGGTGTAGACCTCGCCGCCCGCCAGCCGCGGCGCCAGCCGGCGGGCGGCCTCCCGGGCCTGCGGGCGCAGCACCGCCGGCAGCGAGCCGAGGTTCGCCCGCAGCCGCTCCGCCGAGAAGGACCCCTCGCCCGCGACCAGCAGGGTGTTGGTGTCCTCGATCGGGTAGCGCAGGACCCGCGGGAAGGCGGCGGCCATCGTCCGGCCCAGGACCCGCTCCAGCTCCCGCGCGCCCTCCGGGTGGCCGACGTTGACGATCGCCAGGCCGCCGGGCGCGAGCCGCTCGCGGGCCAGATCGAAGAACTCCCGGGTCGCAAGGTAGAAGGGGATGTAGGGCTGGCGGTAGGCGTCGACCATGATCGCGTCGTAGCCGCCCTCGGAGCGCTCGAGCCAGGGGCGCGCGTCCTCGGCGAAGGTCCGCATCCGCGGGTTGCGCAGGTCGAGGTAGCGGCGGCCGAGCTCGGTCAGCTCGGCGTCGATCTCGACCGCGTCGACGGCGGTGCGCGGGAAGAAGTGGCCGAAGGAGCGGGCGACCGTGCCGCCGGCGTTGCCGAGGATCGCGATCCGCCGCGGCGGCCGCTCGCCGGCCGTCGCCGGCAGCACCAGGTGCCCGTCCCAGTAATCGCCGGTCAAATAAGAGTCGGGACGGTATTCGGAGTGCACCGCCTGCCCCTCGTTCAGCTCCAGCACCCGGGTGCCGTCGTCGCGTTCGATCACCCGCGCGTACTGGTGGGTCGTCTCCGCCTCGTAGAGGACGCGGCCGTCGGCGTCGGCCTTGATCGTCCCCACCGGCACGGCCAGCACCGCGAGCAGGCAGACCGGAACCGCGAGCGCCCGCGCGCCCACTCCCAGGGCCGCCACTAGCGCCAGCGCCAGAGCGAGGGCGAGGAAGGTCCGCTGCGTCCCCAGCAGCGGGATCAGGACCAGGGCCGAGAGCATCGTCCCGACCAGCGAGCCGGCGGTCGAGATCGCGTAGAGGCGGCCGACCACCTCGCCCGCGCCGCTCGGCTCCCCCACGGCGAGCCGCACCGCCCAGGGCGCCGCCGCGCCGAGCAGAGTCACCGGCACCGCGACCAGAACCAGCACGCCGAACAGCGAGCCCGCGAAGCCGCCGACCGAGACCGTGTCGAAGGCGTCGACCGAGAAGCCGAGGAAGGGACGGGCCGCGAAGGGGACGACGGCGATCAGGACCGCGGCGGCGAGCACCAGCAGGCAGAGGCCGCGCAGGTGCGGGTGGCGATCGGCGTAGCGACCGCCGAACCAGTAGCCGACCGAAAGGGCGACGAGGACGACCCCGATCGTGTTCGCCCAGACCACCGTCGAGGCGCCGAAGTAGGGAGCGAGGAGCCGCGCGGCGGCGATCTCCACCCCGAGGCTGGAGGCGCCGACGACGAAGACCAGCGGCCACAGCAGGCTGCGCTCAGCGCGGGAGATCGCCCTCGTCCCCCCCGGCCCCGATCAGCTGCCGCTCGAGGCGCTCCGCCTGGCCGGCCGCGACCGCCCGCTGCGCCCGCGCCTCGTCCAGCTCGACGCCCCGCTCGAGGGCGAGGTCGAGCAGGCGCTGCTTCTCGATCCCTTCCCGCGAGACTTCGAAGAAGACCCAGGCCAGCAGGCCGAGCCCGAGGAAGGTCCCCTCGACCATCATCACCACCCCGGCGGTGCTCTGGTCGGCCAGCGGGCTGACGTTCCAGTAGGCCTCGCCGGCGGCGTACTTCGGGTAGAGCACCGAGCCCGACCACATCAGGACGTTGCCGAGGATCGCGCCGGCGAAGCGGACCGCGACCACGTAGCTGACCTTCCAGGCGGCGTTGAACCAGCTCGGCTTCGGCAGCGGCCCGAAGATCGGCATCCACATCAGGCAGCCGAAGAAGATGAAGCTCGAGTGCTCGAGCAGGTGCACCGCCGCCCCGCCGTAGGCGGCGTCGTAGAGCGCCGGGATGTGCCAGAAGTAGAAGTTGAGCGCCCAGAGGGGGAAGGCGACGAGCGGGTGGGCGAGGATCCGCAGCTTGTCGAAGACCGGGATCGCGAGGATCGGCTGCAGCAGCGGCCCGGTCAGCCCGAGGACCAGCAGCAGGGTCGCGACGTCGCCGAGCAGCAGGTGCTCGACCATGTGGGCGATGACCAGCTCCTCGGCGATGTGGGCGACCGGCGAGACCAGCGCGACGGCGATCGTCAGCAGCCCGGCCGCGAAGCAGAGCTGGCGCCAGAGCGGCACCGGCCGGCCCCGCTCGGCCAGGGTGATCGAGCGCTTCGCGTAGAGCGCCGCGGCGATCAGCAGCGGCAGCACCTCCAGCGGCGCGAACGCCGCTTCCACGTGGGCGAGCGGGAAGTTCATCGATTTCAGCGTAGCCCGCTGGTAGCTTGGCTCGCCCGTGAGCTCCCAGAACCATCGCTTCCCCCCGATCGGGAGCTACGGCTTCCTCTCCGACTGCCACACCTCGGCCCTGGTGTCCTTCGGCGGCAGCGTCGAGTGGCTCTGCTTCCCCCGCTTCGACTCCCCCAGCGCCTTCGCCGCATTGCTCGACCGCGGCGCCGGCCACATGCTGCTGCGGCCGAAGGGCGTGATCGTCCCGATCAGCCGCCGCTACCAGCCGGGCACGCTGGTGATCGAGACCACCTGGGTGACCGAGACCGGCTGGGTGGTGGTCAAAGACGCGCTGACGATCGCCGAGTGGGCCGCCTCGGGCGAGGGGGACGGCCGCACCGGCCGGCCCGACACCGCCCACGAAAACGACTCCTCGCTGCTGCGGACGATGACCTGCATCGACGGCGAGGTCGAGATGGAGATGGAGTGCGTGCCGCGCTTCGGCTACGGCGCCGAGGCGGCGCGCTGGAGCGGCGGCGAGCTCGGCGAAGCGCGGGCGACCGGCCCCGACGGCACCGAGCTGCTGCTGACCAGCGACCTGCACCTCGAGCTCGGCGAGGGCGCCGCCCGCGGCCACGTCACCCTGCGCGAAGACCAGACCGCCTTCTGCGCGCTGACCTGGAGCGAGGGCGACCTCGGCGGCCCGCGCAGCGCCCCCGAGGCGCTGGAGCGGATCGACTCGACCGAAGAGTTCTGGCGCGAATGGCTGCGCGACGGCGACTTCCCCGACCACCCCTGGCGGATCCACCTGCAGCGCTCGGCGCTGGTCCTCAAGGGCCTCACCTACACCCCGACCGGAGCGATCGTCGCCGCCCCCACCACCTCGCTGCCGGAGACGCCCGGCGGCGAACGCAACTGGGACTACCGCTTCAGCTGGATCCGCGACTCGACCTTCACCCTCTGGGCCCTGCACACGCTCGGCTTCGACGCCGAGGCGCGCGACTTCATGCGCTTCATCGTCGACGTCTGCCAGGACCACCCGGACCTGCAGATCATGTATGGGATCGGCCACGAGCGGGACCTGACCGAGTCGACGCTCGACCACCTCGAAGGCTACGGCGGGGCGAAGCCGGTGCGGATCGGCAACGGCGCCTACGACCAGCGCCAGAACGATGTCTGGGGCTCGCTGCTCGACTCCGTCTACCTGCACGAAAAGGCGCTCCGCGGGCGCGGCACCCAGGCGACCCGGGAGCTGATCCGCTACCAGGTCGAAGCGGCGATCGAGGCCTGGCCGAACCCGGACCAGGGGATCTGGGAGTCACGGGGGGAGCCGCAGCACTACGTCTCCTCGAAGCTGATGATGTGGGTCGCGGTCGACCGCGGCGCCCGCCTCGCCCGGATCGGCGGCTTCGAGGAGCTGGCCGCCGAGTGGCAGGCGAAGGCCGACGAGTTCAAGGCCGAGATCCTCGAGCGAGGCGTCCGCGACGGCGTCTTCCGCCAGCACTACGAGACCGACGCGCTCGACGCCTCGCTGCTGCTGATCCCCCTCTTCCGCTTCCTCCCCCGCGACGACCCGCGGGTGCGCGACACGGTCAACGCGATCGCCTCCGACCTGACCGAGCACGGGCTCGTCTGCCGCTACAAGGTCGACGAGACCGACGACGGGCTGCACGGCAAGGAGGGCACCTTCCTGATCTGCTCCTTCTGGCTGGTCTCGGCGCTCTCGGAGATCGGCGAGCCGCAGCGTGCCCGCGACCTCTGCGAACGCCTGCTCGAGGCGGCGGGCTGGCTCGACCTCTTCGCCGAGGAGCTCGACGCCGAATCCGGCCAGCACCTCGGCAACTTCCCCCAGGCCTTCACCCACCTGGCGCTGATCAACGCCGTCTCCCACGTGATCGCCGACGAGAAGCGCGCCAACGGCGGCGTCACCGCGGTCTTCACCGAGATGGGCGGCGTCCGCGAGGACGGCTAAGTTTTTCTCCGGCAGAAGTTCGTAGACAAAAGATCTACAGACAGAAGATTTCAGATTTGCCTATAGTGACCTGCCCCGAATGGGATCGGCAGGCACTCGGACAGGGGAAAGGCAAGGGGACGCGATGAACGAGACGATCGAGAGGCGGACGAACAGGGGCGAAGACGAAGCGGTCGAGTCGGCGGTGCTGCACCAGCTGCTCGACCTCCACCCCGCCCGGCTGACGCTCGAGGAGCTGAAACGGCAGATGGGGGCGGACCGCGAAAGCTTCGCCGACCGCGACGCGCTCGAGCGCGCGGTGCGGGACCTGGCGGCCGCCGGGCTGCTCTACCGGCAGACGGAGTTCGTCGAGCCGACGCGGGCCGCGGTCCGCTTCAACGAGCTGCTGGACCGGTAAGGAGCCACTGGAAGCCAACCCGCAGCCGCGCTCGCAGCTCGTCGGCTGCCGCGGCTGCGGCTTCGTCCTCCTCGGCGGGCCCGCTGACCAGGATCACCTGGGAGGCGGGGAAGCTGCCGAGCTGGTCTTCGACCGCCTGAACCAGGTCCTCGTCCCCCACCCGGGCCTCCGCCTCGACGCCGGCGGCGGCGAGGGCGGCGACGCTGATCACCAACCGGCGCTGCGCCTCGCCGCGGGCGCTCTCGACGTCGGAGGCCCAGCGATCGAGGAACCCGATCCGCGCCGGGGAGAGCACCATCACCTGGGCGGGTGCCGCGCCCTTCACCGCCGCCGTGACCCGCTCGACCGCCGCGGGCTCCTCGAGCGGATCGGCGAGGACGACGAGCACCCGGCGCTCGCCGGGCTCCACCGCCGGGCCGATGGTCCCCCGGGGGCTCATACGCACGGCGACGACGACGATCGCCACCGCGACGAGCGCCCCGGCCGCGACCCCGATCGCGGGGCCGCCGAAATAGAAGGAGAAGGCAATGGGGACGGCGATCGCCGCGACCAGGAGAGGAAGCTTCCAAGGGGTCACCCCGAAAGCCTCTCAAGCCGGCGATCGCCGTCTCCGGGGCGGCGATCAGCTGCCCTTGAGGATTCCAGCCGCGGTGACGCGACGATGCGAGTTCCCAATGCGCACTTGATCCACCTCCCCTCTCCCTCGATTCCCAGAATTGCCACCCTTGGAGTTCCACTCAAAAGTGACTGAGCGTCTTTTACTTTAAAACGTTGCAGCAATCAAGGTGGGGCCAGCAAAACTCGTCAATAATCGGATAATGCGGCAGCGTTGTGAAAATCCTGATTGACAAGGTGTAAAGTCTTGTTATCGGCCATATCCCCTGGAAACGAACCGAGAAAAGGCCATGCCGAAGACTAAGAACAAGCAAGAGGGCGTCGAACAGGTAGTCGCGAAAGCCTTCGCGCACCCCCTCCGGGTGCAGATCCTGATCATTTTGAATGAGAAGGTCGCGAGCCCCAACATGCTCGCCCAGCAGCTCGACCAGAGCCTCAACCTGGTCGCTTACCACGTTCGCGTGCTCGAGAAATACGACTGCATCGAGCTCGTTGACACCAAGCAGCGACGTGGAGCCACCGAGCACTTCTACCGCGCCACCCGCCGCCAGTTCCTCAGCGACGACCAGTGGTCGCGGATGCCCGCGAACCTGCGACCAGGGATGGCCGGCGCCGTCCTCAAATCCGTCTTCGACGACATCGAGGCCGCCTCCAAGGCCGGAACCCTCGACGAGGTCGACGACATGCACATCAGCCGCACCCCGATGGTGCTGGACAAACAGGGCTGGTCCGACGTCTCCGACACCCTCAAAGGTGCTCTCGAGCGGATCTTGGAGATCCAGGCGGAGACCTCGGAACGACTCGCGAAGAGCGACGAAGACGGGGTTCTCGCCAAGGTGAACCTGATGCACTTCAAATCCCCGACTTCGAACGCCGAGGCCGAGCCGACCGTTTCTTGATCGCCTCGCGACACCGGGTCCGGTGCTGCTCCGCCACTTGAGCCGCACCACCAGTCGGACCCGGCCCCCCCTCACGCTATGGTTGACATGACGGCGACATCGCCGTCCCGCTGCACAGCTTCGGACTGACGCTCTCAGGGCAGCGACGTTGGACAGGTATCGTCGCCTAACCGAATCGATGCTGTGAATAGCGAAGAGACGCGCAAAAGCTCCGACCAGCAGAGCCCGGGTCCCGGCGAGGGCCTTGCCAGCGAGCGCGCGCTGTGGGCGCGGTACGTCAAAGACCGCGACCCCGCGATCCGCGAGGAGCTGGTTCGCCGCTACCTGCCCTTCGCGAAAAACCTGGCGCTGCGCTACCGCGGCGCCAGCGAGTCCTTCGATGACCTGCTGCAGGTCGCGAGTCTCGGCCTGGTCAACGCGATCGACCGCTTCGACCCCGACCGCGGCGCTCCCTTCACCGCCTTCGCCTCGCCGACGATTCTTGGCGAGCTGAAGCGCCACTTCCGCGACCGGGTCTGGACGGTGCGCGTCCCCCGCGGCCTCCACGACCGGATGGCCGAAGTCGAGAAAGCGATCGCCGAGCTGACGGTGCAACTGCAGCGCTCGCCCTCGGTCGGCGAGATCGCCGAGCGGCTAGAGGTCGACCCGACCGACGTGCTCGAGGTCCTGGAGGCGAACCACAACCGCCGCCCGCTCTCCCTCGACCGGCCGGTCGGCGGCGAAGATTCAGAAGAATCCCCGGCCTCCGAGTGGGTCGGCGACGAGGACTCCGGCTACGAGCTGATCGAGGACAAACTGGCTCTCGAGGGCGCCCTCCCCCACCTCGACGAGCGCGAGCGGCTGGTCCTGCAACTGCGCTTCGTCGAGGACCTGACCCAGTCGCAGATCGCCGAGCGGATCGGCCACTCCCAGATGCACGTCTCCCGGATCCTTCGCCGCACCCTGGAGAGAATTCGGGCCGAGGTGGCCGAGCAAAGCAGCGCCGCCGCCAAGGCGGCCGAGTAGCGCTAGTTCGTCGACAGCGAGGAGATGCCGACTACGAGGTACTCGCCTTCGGCGCCGTCCTCGACCCGCAGCTCGTCGGTCAGCTTCTCGAGCGAGCCGCCCACCTCGGGGAGCTCGAAGCTTTCGCGCAGACGGGCGGCGCCGCCGTGGGTCATCGGCCCAACCTTTAGCTCGATGCCTTCGGGGAGCTCGGCGATGCTGAGCGAGACGTGGCCGTCGGTGAAGCCCTGCGGCGCCCGGGCGGAGATCGCGTCGCTGAGCAGCATCGTGTCGGAGAGCCGGTCGACGCTGATGTCCTGACGGGCGGCAAGGGCCGAGAGGGCGCGGCTCAGGACCGGGCCGACGATCTCCGGCGGGCCGACCCGGATCCGGGTCTCCTCGTCGGCGGTGACGGTGAAGGTGGAACCGGCGGTGGCGCCGTCCTCGCGCGCCTGCAGCGGCAGGTGCATGCGGATCTCGGTGCCTTTGTCGGCGCCGCCCTTGATCTCGAAGCTGCTGGAGAGGGCGGCGATCAGGGTCAGGCCGATGCGCAGGCTCGGCCGCTCGACGTCGGGCCGGGGGCGGATCCCGCTGCCGTGGTCGCGGATCACGACGGTGAGACCTTCGAGGTCGCTCTCGGCCTCCACCTCCAACGGTCCCGGCTCACTGCCGGCGTAGGCGTGGACGACGACGTTCATGCAGGCCTCGGTGACGACCGTCTTCAGGTCGGCGAGGGACGGCTCGTCCATTCCCAGCCGTTCGGCCAATCCTGCGAGCGCGTGGCGGACTACGGCGACGTTCTCGGCTCGAGCAGGGAGGGACATTTGCAGCCCCGAGCGATCGTTGATTGCGGTATTCAAAGGTTCAGCCTGCCCTCAGAACCGGTCGAGGCTCGATTTACAGAGGCGCGAGCATAACTTGCCACCTCTCTTCTAAGCCTGCTTACCCTGCCCTCCGGGCGCAAAACAGGTGCGCGCCCATCTGTCACGCTGCGGTAGCATCGTGCCGTGAATCCAGCCCCGTTCGAGGTGAAAGTGGGAGATCTCGAGCACGGCGTCCAGACCATCGCGGTCTGTGGCGAGCTCGACCTGAGTACCGCCCCCGACCTGGAGGGCCCGCTGGAGCAGGCCCTGGAGAGCGGTGAGGGCTCGGTACTGATCGATCTCTCGCAGTGCGAATTCATCGATTCCACCGGAATCGCCCTGATCGTCCGCGCCTGGCAGCGCCTCGACGGCGGCGAAGACGGCCGCAACCTGGTGCTCTGCAGCCAGAACGACCAGGTCCGCCGGGTGCTGGAGATCACCGGTTTGGAGCTCTCGATTCCGGTCCACCTGACCCGGGACGAGGCGCTGGCGGCGCTCACCGCCTAGGCCCTGCCTGCATAGGAGGGCTCGCAGCGGGGTAGCCGCTACTGAATGTCCCCCGCTCCGCGTCGTCCCCGGCTCCCGCGGGAGCTGTTCGAGACCCGCAGCCACGCTTGGCACTCGCTCGGCTTGGGCGACGAGCTGGCGCCGCGGTTCTCCAAGCGCCAGTTCGGCGGGCTGCTGCTCGCCCTGCTCGTGATCGCCGGGACGCTGTTCGTCTACGGCCACCGCCACGAGATCGCCCCCGGATACGGGCGCTGGATCAGGGCGGGAACGGTGCTGATCCTGGTCATCGTCGGGTCGGCCGCGGTCCACTGGCTCGTGCGCGGCCTCTCCCCCCGCCTCTACCGGCGCCTCGACCCCGCCACCGCCGGAACCACCGGGTTCGTCGTCCGCCTCCTGTCGATGACCGCGGTGGTAGTGGTCGCGCTGCGGATCGCCGGGGTCAATGCCGGCACCCTCGCGGTCGGCGGCGCCTTCACCGCCATCCTCCTCGGCCTCGCCGCCCAGCAGGCGCTGGGCGGGATCTTCGCCGGCATCGTCCTGCAGAGCACCCGGCCCTTCCGGGTCGGCGAACGGGTCCGGCTCGTCGGCGGTGCCCTGGCCGGCTCGATCGAGGGCACGGTCACCTCGCTCGGCCTCTTCTACACGACCCTCAGCCAGGGGGCCGACCGGCTGCAGGTGCCCAACAACGTCCTCCTCAGCCTCGTCGTCGTGCCGCTGCGCGAGCCCGACAAAGTCGACGTCCGCGTCCGCTTCCCCGCCCAGGCGAGCCCGCGCGAGATCGAGGACAAGCTGCTGCAGTCGATCACCGTCCCCACCCGCTACAAGCCCAGCGTCTCGCTCGAGGAACTCGACGGCGACGACGTCGTCTTCCGCGTCAACGCGACGCCGCTGCGGCCCGAAGACGGCTCGCAATTGGCCGAAGAGGTCCTGGAGGCGCTGCGCCGCTCGGAACCGTCGACGGCGGAAACCCAGCGCCCGTAGATCGGCTAGTCGGCGAAGATCAGGATCGCCGTGTTGATCACGATCGCCAGCGGCGTCGCGACAAGGGCGAGGCTGCGGAAGAACTTGGCGAACCCACCCCGGTAAGCCACCGTCTCGAAGAGGGTGAGGCCGACGACGTGGGCTAGGTTGGCGAGGGCGATGCCGATCGCGATCAGGATCGCGACGGCTTCCCAGCCGGTCTCGTGGCCGTTGCCGCCGGCGACGGCCGCGGCGAGGATTGCGACGACGATCGTGCCGGCGATCCCGGCCACCATCCCGGCGAAGTCCGAGCGGGTCATACCGGGGACGTAGGCGCCGCCGCCGATTTCCTTGTCTGCGAGCGGGTTGATCGTCCCCTGGCCGGTCTCCTCGACCTCGACCACGTGGTCGGCGTGATCGTCGTCGCCGGTCTCGACGACGACGACCCGCAGCGGCGGCTCGATCCCTTCCTGCGCCTTCTCCAGCAGCCCCTCCTCGTACCACTTCGACTGCTCGTCGCAGTGCTCGAAGATCAGGACTTCGTCGGCGGGGGCTTCCAGCAGCGCGTCCTGGGCGGCCTGGACCGGATCGGGGTCGCCGACCTCGCCCCGTACCTCGACGCCCTTCTCACGCAGCGTCCGCAGGGCCCGCTCGAGCCGCTCCTCGGCTTCCTGTTTGGGCTCGTCGATGTCGCCGAGCGTGTGCCGCAGCGCGGTTGCCTCGGTCGCCGGCACGACGACCCGCAGGTCGACGCCGTCCTGGTCGGCGTTGGCGAGGATCTGCTCCACCGGCTCGGAGCCGTGGAGGTTGTCGGTGAGAATCGCAATCACGCGGCGCGACATGGCATGCCTCCTACTCGTCGTCGGGGATTGCTTGGTCCGGTTCGCCGTACTCGGCGTCGCTGGGCTCCTCCGGAGGCGGGGCATCGCTATCGGGGAAATGTTTCTGGTCGCCGTGAGAGGCGTTTTCGATCAGCTCCTCCTCGGCGAGCTCGAAACCCTCGGCCTCGCCCTCCCCGCCCTCTACGAGCGGCCGCTGGGCCGGATCCACGATCGCGCCGTCGGGGGTCGGCCCGCCGATCCTGGCGGCTTCGGCCGCCGCGGCTTCGGCCTCTTCGTCGGCGATCGGGTCGCTCTGGGGATCGGTCTCGGCCATCAGGTTCGCCTCTCTCCCCACGGCCCGGTCGGGACGTCGTTCTCGTGCTGGGGCTGGCGACCGGGCGTCTCGGGCGGCGCCAGCTTCTCGTCGGCGCGGCGGCTGAGGCCGGCGTAGGCGAGAAAGGCGACGAAGCCGATCGCGAAGAAGATCAGCGCGAAGATCGGCGACCAGGCGACCGCGATCAAGGCCAGCAGGATGATCAGGACAATCGGAATCAAGTACATGCCGGCCGATTACCCCTGCCGCCCAGGCACGAAACGCCCAGTCGTTATGAGCTGCTGCCGACCGAAGGGGCGCCGGCTGCGCTGCGGCCCGCCACCCACCCGGCGACGGCGCCGATGGCGCCACCCAGACCGAGCAGGGTCAGGACCCTGACCGGATCGCGCCTGAGCTTCGAGGCGGTGCCGTGGGCGGTGTGCTTGACGGCCGTCTTGGCGGCCTTGCGGGCGACTTTTCTCTTGATGGCTGGCATGTCCGACCACTACCCGGCGCCCTTCCGGCTACACCACCTAAGTGCCCGAAAGCCCTTCCCGCAAGGCGATCGCGTTGGGGGGAGCGAATTCCTCCCAGTCGTTGTTGAGGTAGGCGAAGACCTCGCGGCGCGAGCGCCAGGCGGCTATCCGACGCCGCCACAGCTCCAGCTCGGTCTTCGAGTAGTTGCCCCGCCTGCCGCGGGCACCGTGGTGGAGGCCCAGGTAGGCGAGCGGACCGACCGGCGAGGCCTCGGGCAGCTCCCGCCTGGCGTCGTGGCCGATCACCAGCGAGGCGCCGTGTTCCTCCAAGAGCTTCCACACCGGCGCCGCGAACCAGCTCGGGTGGCGGAACTCGAAGCAGTGGCGGGCCGGTGGCAGCAGCTCCAGGGCGGCGGCGAGCACCTGGTCGTCGCGGTGGAAGTTGGCCGGCAACTGCCAAAGCACCGGCCCCAGCTTGCCGCTCTCGCGCAGCGGCTCGAGCGGATCCCAGAAGCGCTCGACCCCCTGCTCGATGTCCCGCAGGCGGCGGATATGGGTGAGGTAGCGGCTGCCCTTCACCGCGAAGAGGAATCCCGGCGGCGTGCGCTCGACCCACCCTTCGACGGTCTCGCGCTTGACCAGGCGGTAGAAGGTGTTGTTGACCTCGACGGTGTCGAAGACCTCGGCGTAGCGCTCGAGCCAGCGCGCCGCCGGCACTTCCTTGTAGATGCCCTTGCGCCAGGAGTCGTAGGCCCAGCCCGAGCAGCCGATCCGCGCTTCCTCCATCCCCCTCCGTTTACCCCGTCTGCGACGAGGGGTATCCGTTGCCTCGTCCCCTACCTGAGAGGCGGCGCCGGTCATGCGGCTGAACGCGATCCTCGACGTCGACGGCACCCTGGTCGACACCAACTACCACCACGCGCTCGCCTGGCACCGAGCGCTGCATGCCCACGGGCACTCGATCCAGATGTGGAAGGTCCACCGCCACATCGGGATGGGCGGCGACCAGATCCTCGAGGCGCTGGTGGGCGAGCGGGCGGAGGCGGAGCAGGGCGACGAGATCCGCGAGGCGGAGGGCGAGGCCTACGGAGAGCTGATCGGCGAAGTCGAGCCGCTGGAGGGGGCGCGGGAGCTGATCGAGCGGCTGAAGGGCGAAGGCGCGACCGTGATCCTCGCCTCCTCGGCCAAGCAGGAGGAGGTCGACCACTACCTCGACCTGCTGGACGCGCGCGAGCTGGTCGACGGCTGGACGACCTCGGCCGACGTCGAGAACACCAAGCCCGACCCCGACCTCGTCCACGCCGCCCTGGAGAAGGCCGGCGGGGACGACCCGTCGGTGATGGTCGGCGACTCGGTCTGGGACGTGAAGGCCGCCAAGGCCGCCGGGGTGCCCACCTTGGCGGTCCTGACGGGCGGTTTCTCGGAGGCCGAGCTGCGGGAGGCGGGTGCGGTTCAGGTGGTGGAAACGATCGAGGCGCTCGATTTCGACTCGCTATTTGCAGGATCGTCCAAGGGTTGAGCTTGGCCACAGCGCTGCGATCGGAGAGGTTCTGCCGATGGCGCCGCGGCACGATCAGGAACTGGTCAAAGCCCTCTCCCACCCGGTGCGCGTGGAGATCCTTGAGAAGCTCCACGGGCGGATTGCAAGCCCGGTGGAACTGTCCCGGGAGATGGAAAAGAGCCCGGGCGTGATCGCCTACCACGCCAGCACCCTGCTGCGCTGCGGTTGCCTGGAACTGGTCGGGAGCGGCACTCGCGGCGGCGGGATCGAGAACTTCTTCGGGATCACCTCCCGCTCGCCGCTGCGCCGCAACTAGCTAACTGGAACCCGCGACCGCCTTCTCCAGTTCTTTCTTGCTCATCTTCGAGCGGCCCTCGATGCCCTTCTTCTTGGCGTCGTTGTAGAGCTGCTCGCGGGTACGGCCGCCCGGGCCTTTGCCCGACTGCCTGCCGCCCCGGCTGCTGGCGGAGGCGCCGTTGGTCGAGCTGCGGGAGGAGCTCTTCGATTCGCCCGAGCGCGCCTTTTCCTTGTTGACGGCGCGGGCGGCGATTTCCTCGGCCCGTTTGGTCGAGCGCCCGGATTCCTTCTCGCTCTTTTTGATGTGTTTGTACTGGCGGTCGCGTTTGCTGCCTTTTTTCACGCCTCGCGGTGGCATCTCACTCGCTCCTTTCCGCTTTCTTCCTTCCCTCAGGCGACCTTGGTCTTGGTCTGCTGCTCGTCGTGGACGCCCTCGGCGAACTCCTCGACGATCTTCGCGGTGAAGGCTTCGAGATCGTCGGGCTTGCGGCTCGAGACCAGCCCGCTGTCGACGTGGACCTCCTCGTCGACCCAGTTGGCGCCGGCGTTGCGCAGATCGGTCTGCAGGCTCGGCCACGAGGTCAGGGTGCGTCCCTCGACGACGCCGGCATCGATCAGCGTCCACGGCCCGTGGCAGATGACGCCCACCGGTTTGCCCGCTTCGAAGATCGCCCGGACGAACTCCAGCGCCTCGGGTTTGGTCCGCAGCTGATCGGGATTGGCCACCCCGCCCGGCAGGACCAGGCCGTCGTACTCGCCGGGGTCGGCCTCACCGACCACGCCGTCGACCTCGAAGGTGTCGGCCTTGTCGAGATGGTTGAAGGCCTGGACCTCGCCACTTTCCGGGGCGAGCAGCTCGGTCTCGGCGCCGGCCTCGCGGACCGCCTTCAGCGGCTCGGTCAGCTCGACCTGCTCGACCCCCTCGTTGGCGGTCAGAAAGGCGATTCTCTTGCCGTGCAACTGGTCGGACACTTGACACCCTCCTCGTTTCTCGTCGTCGATCTCTTCCTAGGTCTCGACTACCCGAGGCAAAGCGAGGGTTAACCGTCAGCGCACCGCCGGTTGACGCGGGGCTTCAACCTCGGGTCGCGGCGCCGATTTCTCCGTCGGGCGCTGCCAGCCCAGCTCGAAAGTCAGGGGAACCTGAACCCGCTCCTTCGCCATGCACCGAGGGCAGCAGGTCCACGATCCCGCCGCCTGCGCCGAATAGCCGCTGCCACAGTTGTCACACCGAAACATCGTCTCTTCTCCGATCTGTCTAACCCTGCTGCCCGCTCGACTACCCTTGGGCCAATGGGGAAAAACGGGTGGGCGCGCAAGTTGTCACCCGTGAACCGACGACGACCCGGAATTACCGCCTCGACCCGCGTGAAAGAGTGAGCCAGATGCCCGAGCCGCAGGAACTGGAGCTGTGGCGCTACCTGCAGAGCCAGCGCGAGCTTGCGGCGCGGCTGATCGAAGGCGACTCGCTCGACCAGGTGGCGCCGCGCTTCCTCGAGATCGTCGCCGATCTGCTGCGCTGGGAGGCCGGGGCGATGTGGGAAGTGGTCGACGAGGACTCGCCGCTGCGCCTGGTCTCGGGCTGGAGCGCCCACGACCTCGACGCCCGGCCGCTCTGGCGCCGCAGTCGCGAAATCGAGTTCAGGCGCGGGACCGGCCTCCCCGGCGACGCCTGGGAGAGCGGCCAGATCGCCCTGGCCCCGGACTACCGCGCCTATCCGACGCCGACGCCGCGCTTCGAAGTCTCCGCCGAGCTCGGCCTCGAGGCGGCTCTGGCGATCCCGGTGCCGATCGGCGCGACGGAGAACGTGCTCGCCGTCGCCGAGTTCCACACCCGCTCCTTCAATCCCCAGTCGGAGGAGCTGATGAGCCTGCTCGCCGGTTTCGCCGACCAGCTCGGGACCTTCATCGCCCGGCGCCGGGCGGAGGCGAAGAGCGCCGAAGCGGAGCGCTTCCGCCAGCACCTGGCCGAGGTCGTGCGGGGGACCCAGGACGCCGTCCTCAGCAAGGACCTGGACGGGATCGTCACCACCTGGAACCCGGCGGCGGCGCGCCTCTACGGCTACAGCCCGGAAGAGGCGATCGGGCAGCACATCTCCTTCCTCGTACCGCCGGACCACAAAGACGAGGACAAGGCGATCCTCGACCGGATCAAACGCGGCGAACGCCTGGAGACGTTCGAGACCGAGCGGCTGCGCGCCGACGGCTCGCGGATCGCCGTCTCGCTCACCGTCTCTCCGATCCGCAGCCCGCTGCGGGGGCTGATCGGCGCCTCCGTCGTCGCCCGCGACATCACCGCCGAGGTGCGGCGCCGGCGCGCGCAGGACTTCCTCGTCGCCGCCAGCCGCCTGCTCGACAGCTCGCTCGACCCGGTGGAGACGGCGCGGACGATCGTCTCCACCGCCGTCCCGGAGCTGGCCGAGCTCTGCCTGATCGACTTCCGCCGCCACGACGGCTGGCTCGGCGACAGCGTCGTCGCCGGCGCCAACCCGGAGATGGCGGCGCGGCTGGAACGGATCCGCCGCGCCCAGCCGCTCGACCCCGCCGGCGAGCACCCGGTCGCGCAGGTCCTGCGCCTGAGCCAGCCGATGGTCTGGCGCGACCTGAAGGCGCCGGAGGTGGTCGACAAGGTCTCGCAGAGCAGCGAGCACCTGCAGCTGATGAACGACGCCGGCTACAACTCGGCCGCGGTGGTGCCGCTGCTGGCCCGCGGGCGGACCCTCGGCGCCCTCTCGTTCCTCCACGCCCACGGTGACATGCGCTACGACCAGGGCGACCTCGAGTTCCTCGCCGAGCTGGGCGAACGGGCGGCGCTGGCGCTCGACAACGCCCGCCTCTACCAGGAGCGCGACCGGATCGCGAAGAACCTGCAGCGCGGCCTGCGGCCGCCGCGGCCGGCGGAGGTGCCCGGCCTGGACATCTCCGTCGTCTTTGAGGCGGCCGGCGAGGGGATCGAAGTCGGCGGCGACCTCTACGACGTGCTGCCGACCGAGGAGGGCTGCTGGATCCTGGTCGGCGACGTCGCCGGCAAGGGGAGCACCGCGGCCGGGGTCTCGGTCGCGCTGCGCCACTCGGTTCGCGGGCTGACGCAGGAGATCGAGGAGCCCGACGAGGTTCTGCGCCGGGTCAACGAGCTGCTGCTGACCGGCGACAGCCTCAACGACTTCGCCACCGCGATGCTCGCCCGCCTGCGCCGCGACGGAGAAGGCGGCTGGCATCTCGCCCTCGCCTCCGCCGGGCACCCGCCGGCGGTGCTGACCGGCGAGGAGGAGCCGCGGCTGCTCGGCGGCGGCTCGGTGCTGGGGGCCTGGAGCGAGGCGAACGTCGAATGCCACGAGCTCGCCGTCGGCGCTGCCGACACCCTCGCCCTCTGCACCGACGGCTGGCTCGAGGCGGGGCCCTCGGCCTCCCACCAGGCGCCGGAGAGCTTCGCCGAGATGACCCAGGCCCTTTCCGGACTGGAGCTCGGGGAGATGACCGAGCGCTTGCGGGCCGACGCCGTCGGCCGCAGCGCCGGACCGCTGCGCGACGACCTGGTTCTGCTCGCTATCCGCCCCCGGGCCGCTTCGGTCGATGCCGAAGGAGCCCGGGAGCTGGCGGTCGGCCAGTCGTCCTAGCCGACCGGCGCGCTTAGCGTTTCGCCGCTTTTTTCCGGCCGCCGGTTTTTTTGGCGCCGCCCGTTTTTTTCGCCCGGGCTTTTTTCGCCGCTGGTTTCCGCGCCGGCGCTTTGCGTTTCGCCGCCGGCCGTTTCGCCGCTTTTTTCGGTTTGCCGGCGGAGCCGCCGCGCCGCAGCGCGGGCGGGATCTCCTCGCGGGCGACAGCGCCGCTCAGGGACTTGATCTGACTCTGGAGGAAGCCGGCCATCCGCTCCTCCTCGCGCCGAATCCCCCGCGCCAGTTTCGCCGTCTCGGAGTCCTTGACCCTTTCGGCCAGCGTCTCGATCGCGAGGTAGGTGGCGATCTCCTCGTGCTCGTTGAAGTACTCGGTCTTGGCGTTCTTCAGCATCTTCTCCTGCTCGCCGCTGCCGCGGACCATGTGCAGGGGCCCCTTCGCGACCGCGGTCAGTTTGCCGACCGTGCCCTGCAGGGTCTGGGCGCCGCCGCCGAGCTGCTTGATCCGGCGCTCGACCTGCTTGGCGTGGGATTTCGTCTCTTTCAGATGCTGCTGGAGCCGTTTTTTGTACGGGCCTTTGACGGTCATCGCGATGTGGGCGCCGAGGGCCGCCTCCAGTTCGCGCTCCTTGCCGTAGGCCTCGCTGAGGTACTGGACCAACTTCGCGTCTCGCTCGTTCAAATCCGCCATCGCGAATCCTGCCTCCTATTTTTTCGGTATGGACCCGATTGAGCTACCCATCGCCGTTTCGGTGAAACTGGAGTGGTGAAACTGGCGCTGATCGCGATCGCCGCCGCGGCGCTGATGCAGCCGGCTCCCCCGCCGCCGCCGATCCACGTCTGGCCGATCCCCTTCGGCGCCAAGCGCAAGCACGAGATGGCCGCCTACTCCGAGCGGCACTACGGCCAGCGCAGCTGGCGGCTGCGCCATCCTCGGGTGATCGTCGAGCACATGGCGCAGGCCGGCAGCGTCGCCGCGGTCCGCAACGCCTTCGCCGCCGACCGTCCCGACCCCGAGCTGCACGAGCTGCCCAACGTCTGCTCGCACTTCGTCGTCTCCGGATCGGGGCGGATCTACCGCCTCGTCAACCTCCGCACCCGCTGCCGCCACACGGTCGGGCTCAACTGGACCGCGATCGGGATCGAGCACGTCGGCTACGGCGACGGCGACGTCCTCGGCGACCGCCGGGCGCTGCGCGCCTCGCTGCGCCTGACCCGCTGGCTGCGCTGCCGCTTCGGAATCCGGGTCCGCGACGTGATCGGCCACGCCGAGAGCCTCAGCTCCCCCTACCACCACGAGCTGGTCCCGAGCCTGCGGCGCCAGACCCACGGCGACTGGCGGCATGCGTCGATGCGGGTCTACCGGCGCAAGCTGCGGCACCTCGGCACCTGCCCGGGCGCATAGACTGCGGGCGATGAGCGAGGACGCGATCGAGCACGGCTTCCGCGAGGGCGACAAGGTCTGGGTCCAGGACGGCGACGGCAACCGCCACCCCGGCATCTTCGTCGGCGACAACGAAGCCTCAGGCTGGTTCGGCGGCGGTCCCAGCGCCTACGTCGCCCATCCCGAGGCCCACCAGGCCGAGGTCGTCTCGGTCTTCCGCATCACCCCCCGCGACGAGTAATTCGCCGGCCGTGTCGATTTCGCCCGGCCCCGTTCGTCGCTGAGGTAAAAGGGCGGATGCGCCGCCCCCGACGAAGGAGGATCGGATGCGTTTCATGATGCTGATGTACCCGCAGATCGAGGAGGCCGATTGGCAGCCCTCGCCCGAGGCCGTGGCGGCGATGGGCCGCTACAACGAGGAGCTGCAGAAGGCCGGGATGCTGCTCGCGCTCGACGGCCTGCGGCCGCCCAGCGACGGTGGCAGCGTCAGCTTCGACGGCGAGGGCAAGGCGACCGTCACCGACGGTCCCTTCGCCGAGGCGAAGGAGGTCGTCGGCGGCTACTGGCTGATCCAGGCCCGCTCGAAGGAGGAGGCGCTGGAGTGGGCGAGCCGCTGCCCCGACAGCAACTGCCGGATCGAGGTCCGCCGGATCTTCGAGATGGAGGACTTCCCCCAGGACGTACAGGACGCCTACGAGGGTCCCTGAGGCAGTACCGGTGACCGAGGCCACGCGCGCGATCGAGGCGGTCTGGCGGATCGAGTCCGCCCGCCTGATCGCGGGCCTGGCGCGGATGGTCGGCGACGTCGGCCTCGCCGAGGACATGGCCCAGGACGCGCTGGTCGCAGCGCTGGAGAAGTGGCCGGAGACGGGAGTCCCGGACAACCCGGGCGCCTGGCTGATGGCGACGGCGAAGAACCGGGCGATCGACCGGCTGCGGCGCGAGAAGACCTACGAGCGCAAGCGCGAAGAGGTCGCCCACGACACTGGGGCGCTGTTCGCGATGGAGCGCTCCGACTTCGAGGCGGCGGCCGACGACGAGATCGGCGACGACCTGCTGGCGCTGATCTTCACCTGCTGCCACCCGCTGCTCTCGCGCGAGGCCCGGGTGGCGCTGACGCTGCGCCTGCTCGGCGGGCTGACGACTCCGGAGATCGCCAGCGCATTCCTCACTCCCGAGGCGACGGTGGCGCAGCGGCTGGTGCGGGCGAAGCGGACGCTGCGCGACGCCAAGGTCCCGTTCGAGGTGCCGCGCGGCGCGGAGCTGGACGAGCGGCTGCCCTCGGTGTTGGAAGTGATCTACCTGGTCTTCAACGAGGGCTACGCGGCGAGCGCCGGCGAGGACTGGGTCCGCGCCGACCTCTGCGAGGAAGCGCTGCGGCTGGGCCGGATCCTCGCCGAGCTGGCACCGCGCGAGCCCGAGGTTCACGGGCTGGTCGCGCTGATGGAGATCCAGGCCTCGCGCAACGCCGCCCGCCGCGGTCCGGGCGGGGCGCCGGTGCTGCTGCTCGACCAGGACCGCAGCCGCTGGGACCCGCTGCTGATCGTCCGCGGCCGGCGGGCGCTGGAGCGGGCCGAAGCGCTGCCCGGCCCGCTCGGCCCCTACGGCCTGCAAGCGGCAATCGCCGCCTGCCACGCCCGCGCCCTGCAAGCCGAGGACACCGACTGGGTGCGGATCGCCGCCCTCTACGACGCCCTGGCCCAGATCGTCCCCTCGCCGGTGGTCGAGCTGAACCGGGCCGTCGCCCTGGGAATGGCCTTCGGACCCGAAGCCGGGCTGGAACTGCTGGAGACGATCGAAGACGAGCCCGAGCTCGCGAACTACCACCTGCTCCCCAGCGTCCGCGGCGACCTGCTGGAGAAAGCGGGACGAGACGAGGAGGCCTCGGCCGAATTCCAGCGCGCCGCTGAGCTGGCGACGAACGAGCGAGAGCGGGATCTGCTGCTCAGCCGGGCTGCTCGCCGCTAGCCAGGCGCTCGATCCCGTCGCGCTCCAGCCGCAGCATCCGCCAGTCGTCGAGCCGGCGCGCACCGATCCCCTCGTAGAAGTCGAGCGCCGGCTCGTTCCACTCCAGCGCGCACCATTCGAGCCGCGCGTACTCGCGCTGCTCGGCGATCCGCGCCAGGTGCTCCATCACCGCGAGGCCGATGCCGCCGCGACGATGCTCGGGCCGCACGTAGACGTCCTCGAGCCAGATCCCCGGCCGGCACTCGAAGGTGGAGAAGTTGGTGAAGAAGATCGCGTAGCCGACCGCTTCGCCGTCGCTGGTCTCGATCAGCAGCGCCTCCGCGGCCTTGCGCTCGAACAGCGAGTGGCGCAGGACCTCGGCGTCGCCGGCCACCGCCGGCCCGAGTTTCTCGTAGCTCGCCAGCTCGAGGATTAGGTCGAAGAGCAGCGGGACGTCCGCTTCGGTCGCGGCGCGGATCTGGACGTCGTTGGCGGTCGCCATCGCGGCAGCCTAGGCGAAGAGGCGCGGCAGCACCTGGCTTTTGTAGGTGTCGATCGCGGCCAGCGGGTCGGCACCGGAGTTGTTCATCAGCGCGACGATCGTCGCCCCCATCTCCTCCACCTCGCGGATTCGCTCGACGTGGACCTCGGGGTCGGCGGCGACGATCAGGCTTTCCTTCAGCTCCTCGTCGGAGACCTGGCGCTCGCCCTCCTCGTACATCGCCCCCGGGTCGTGCCATTCGTCGCGGTAGAACTCTTTCGGCTGCGAGCCCTTCCAGACACGGCATCCCTCGAGCGCGGCCTCGTCGCTCTCGGCCCAGGAGAAGGCGGCCTGGAGGACGATCTCACCGGGCTCGCGGCCGGCGTCCTCGGCAGCGCTCTTGTAGGCGTCGATGAGCTTCGGTGCCGATTCGGGATCGGCGAGGGTCCAGAGGCCGTCGCCGTGGCGCCCGGCCACCGCTGCGGCCTTCGGCCCGAAAGCGGAGACGTAGATCGGCGGCCGCCGGTTCTCGGGCCGCGAGTGGATCTGGGCGAGGTCGGTGGAGAAGTGCTTACCGGCGCCGCTCAGCCGCTTGCCATCCCAGAGGGCGCGGATCATCTCCAACCCCTCCTCCATCAACTCCACCTTTTCGCCCGGGGTCGGCCACTTGGCACCAAGCGGCATCTCGTTCAGCGCCTCGCCCGAGCCGATGCCGAGGTAGGGGCGGCCGGGAAACATCAGCTCCATCGTCGCCCAGGCCTGGGCGATCAGGACGGGGTGGTAGCGCGGGCCGGGCGGGGTGACCGCGGTGCCGAAGCTGACCCGCTCGGTCGCCTGCGCGGCAGCCCCGAGCCAGACCCAGGCGTGCCCGGACTCGCCGCCCTCCCACCAGGGCTGGAGGTGGTCGCTGCAGCCGATCCCGGAAAAGCCGGCGTCCTCGGCGGCGACCGCCTGGCGCAGCAGCTGCTCGGGCGGGAACTGCTCGTGGGCGCAGAGGTGGAGGTAGCGCATGCTGCGGCTCCCCGCCCGGCGCGCCCGCTAGGCCTTGCCTTCGAATTCGTACTCGCGCAGGAAGCCCTCGAAGAGCCGGCGGTGACCCTGCTCGTCGCGGAGGATCGTGATCACCATGTCCTGGGTCACGGGGTCGACGCCGTCGGTGACTTCGACGACCCGCGTGTAGTGCTCGATCGCGCCGGTCTCGGCTTTGATCACGCCGCGGATCACGTGGATCACGTCGGTCTGCTCGTCGGGCGGCTGCAGGAAGCTCTGCTCGGGGGAGAAGTCCTCCGAGCCGGGGACGACGCCGTAGAGCTCCTTGATCCGGTCGGCGAACTGCTTCGCGTGGCCGAGCTCCTCTTCGACGTCTTCGGCCAGCGACTCGCGGATCTCCTGGGCGCGGACGCCGTCGAGGTTGGTGGAGGCGGAGATGTAGCTCATCACCGTCTCGATCTCCATCCAGTAAGCCTTGGTCAGGAGGGCGACGATCTCCTCGCGCGTCGACTGGTCGCCATCGAGGATTCCTTTGCCGGCGGTGCTGCTCTCCATCTCGTTTTCTCCCTCTCGGTCGTCTGCGGTGCCTTGCCCCGCGGCTACCCTGGGCTGCGGGCACGGAAACGCCGCCGGGCCGCGGCCTCGGGCTAGGCTGCTCCGCAATGGATTCGACGGTCGCTCCCTACGGTTCCTGGCCTTCGCCGATCGAGGCGGCGACGGTGGCGCGGGCGGGCCGGCGGCTGGGGGCGGCGGCGATCGCCGCCGACGGCGCCGTCTGGTGGGCCGAGGGGCGGCCGGACGAGGGCGGCCGGGTGGTCCTGATGCGGCGGGAGCCCGGCGGCGAGCCGAATGAGGCGACGCCGGCCGGGACCAACGTGCGGACCCGCGTCCACGAGTACGGCGGCGGCGCCTGGCGCCTGGTCGGCGCCGACCTCGTCGTCTTCGTCGACTTCGGCGACCAGCGCCTCTACCGGCTGAGGCTGGGCGAGGAACCGGTGGCGATCTCGCCCGAGCCGGCCGCGGGCGGCGCACTCCACTACGCGGACATGTGGCCGACGCCCGACGGCGAAGGTCTCGTCTGCGTGCGCGAAACCCACGGCGAGGGCGAAGCCGTGAACGAGATCGTCTCGCTGCCCCTCGACGGCTCGGCCGAGCCGCAGGTGCTGGCGAGCGGGCGCGACTTCTACTCCTTCCCGCGGGTCAGCCCCGACGGCGCCTGGCTCGCCTGGACCTGCTGGGACCACCCGAACATGCCCTGGGACGGGACCGAGCTGTGGGTCGCGCCGCTGGCCGACAGCGGCGAGGAGCGGCTGGTCGCCGGCGGCGCCGAGGAGTCGGTCTTCCAGCCCGAATGGGGCCCCGACGGGCATCTGTACTTCGTCTCCGACCGCGACGGCTGGTGGAACCTCTACCGCGCCCGCGAGCCCGGAGCCGAGCTGAGCGGCGAGGAGGGCGCGCTGATGCAGCTGACCGAGGAAGAGGCCGACTTCGCCCATCCCCAGTGGCTGTTCGGCGGCGCCACCTACGCGTTCCTCGAGGACGGCGCGATCGCCTGCGTGCGCTGCCAGGGGGCCGAGGAAAGGCTCTTCCTCCTGCAGCCCGAAGGCTGGGAACCGGCCGACCTCGGGCTGCCCTTCACCTCCTTCGGCTACCCGGTGCTGTCCGCGCGCGGGCACTCGGTCGCCTTCGCCGCCTCGACCCCGGAGAGCGAGACCGCGGTCGTCCTCTACGACGCCGACGGCGGCGAGATGGAGATCGTCCGCAGCTCGAGCGAAGAGCCGGTCGACCCGGCCTACGTCTCGCGCCCGCGTGCGATCGAGTTCCCGACCGGCGACGGCGCCGTCGCCCACGGCTTCTACTACCCGCCGGCGAACCCGGGCTTCTCGGCGCCGGAGGGAGAACTGCCGCCGCTGATCGTCGAGAGCCACGGCGGGCCGACCTCCCACGCCACCCCCGCCCTCAGCCGCGAGTTCCTCTACTGGACCAGCCGCGGGATCGGCGTCGTCGACGTCAACTACCGCGGCAGCAGCGGCTACGGGCGGGCGTACCGCAACGAGCTGCGCGGCACCTGGGGCGTGGTCGACACCGAGGACTGCGTCGCCGCGGCGCAGTACCTGGCCGAGCAGGGCGAGGCCGACGGGGAGCGGCTGGCGATCCGCGGCGGCTCGGCGGGCGGCTACGCGACCCTCTGCGCGCTGACCTTCCACGACGCCTTCGCCGCCGGGGCGAGCTACTTCGGCGTCGCCGACGTCGAGGCGCTCGCCCGCGACACCCACAAGTTCGAGTCGCGCTACCTCGACCGGCTGATCGGTCCATATCCGGAGCGCGCCGACCTCTACAGGGAGCGCTCGCCGATCAACTACGTCGAGCGGCTGCGTTCGCCGGTGATCCTCTTCCAGGGTCTCGAGGACGAGGTCGTGCCGCCGAACCAGGCGGAGACGATGGTGGCGGCGCTGGCGCAGAACGGAGTCCCCCACGCCTACCTGCCGTTCGAGGGCGAGCAGCACGGGTTCCGCAGGGCGGAGACCAACATCCGCTGCCTCGAAGCCGAGCTCTACTTCTACGGGCGGATCATGGGCTTCGAGCCGGCCGGGGATCCCGAGCCGGTTGAGATCGCCGGCCTCGGGTAGCAGTCGCGGCGATGGCCGCCTACACGAAGCTCCGCTTCGCCGATCTCGACAACGGCTTCGCCGAGAAGGGCGGCGAGTTCTACATGGGGCGCGAGGCGCTCGAGTCGCCGCAGGTCGGCGTCACGTGGATCCGTCTGCCGGCCGGCGTCTCGACCCAGGGCGACAAGGGCCACTACCACGACCACCAGGACGAGGTCTATGTGGTCGTCGCCGGCGGCCCGGTCGAGTTCCGGATCGAGGAGGACACGCTCAGCCTCGAGGCGGGCGAAGCGATCCGAATCGATGCCAAGGCGCTGCACGCCGTCCGCAACGACGGCGAGGACGAGGCGCTGGTGATCGCGGTCTCGGGCCAGCTGCCCGAGGGCGGCGACGACTCGCACCCGGTCGAGGGCTTCGTCCCCGGCTGGTGAGCGCAACTCGCTGCAGGCGGACCAACCCGCCGGGCGTCAGCTGACGACGCAGTTCTTCGAGCCGCCCTCGGTTTCGCCTTTTTCCGGGAAGGCGTGGGCGAGCGCGAGGGCGATCAGCTGGGCGCGGGCGGCGTAACCGGGCGAGGTGAAGTGGATGCCGTCTTCGATGAACCAGTCGTCTTTGACGTCGGAAGCCCAGTCGTAGACGCGCATGTTGGGGTAGGAGGCGCAGGCGGCGACGAGTTCCTCGTCCCATTTCTCCATGTTGCCCTTCGAGTAGGGGTCGCCGGGCGGGACGATCGAGCGGACGTTGACCCAGAGCACCGGTTCGTCACCGATGATGGTCATCATTTTTTCGATCCGTTCGCGCTCGCCGATCGTCGAGCCGGCGGCGACGTTGGCGGCCTCGTTGGTCCCGAGCGCCAGCACCCAGCAGCCTTTGAAGCCTTCGGCCTTCCAGGCGGCGGCGACTTCCTGGGCGTTGGGGTTGCCTTCGAACTGCTCTTCGATCGAGGTCGCCCCCTGGACCTCCATGTGGACTTCTTTGGCGCCGACTTCGGCGTAGCGGGCGGGGATCCGCTGGCCTTCCTCGGGCAGGTATTCGGCGTTGTCGAGCCCCTCGGAGGTCGAGTCGCCGATGTGGACGATCGCTTTGCACTGCGATTTGGTCGAGTCTTCGGCCTGCGCCTTGGTCAGCGGCGGCGGCTTCGTCGTCCCCTCCGCCCGGGCCTGTTCGACGCGGACGTCGTTGCCTTCGGCGCTGGTCGAGTGGACCCCGGCCATCCCCGCGGCGCCGACCAGGAGCAGCACCCCGAGGCTGACGATCGCGACCCGCATCGGCGGCGCGAAGCCCTCCCATTTCCAGCCGACGGCGCGGCGGCGGGCGAAGAAGCGACCGATCGCGCCGTGGCGGATCGGCTCCTCGACGAAGCGCCAGGAGGCCGCGGCGACGGCGAAGATCGCGACCACCTGCAGGAGGTTGCGGACGAGGCTGTCGCCGTGCAGACCCTGCGGCGAGGTGAGGACGATGATCGGCGTCTGCCAGAGGTAGATCCCGTAGGAGCGGACGCCGACCCAGCGCAGCGGCCGGACTCCGAGCCAGGCGCCGAGGCGGCAGGCCGGGTGGGTCAGCGGCATCAGGACCATCACCGTCGCCAGCGAGAGGAGGACGAAGCCGCCGCGGTAGTTGAAGGCGGAGAGTTCGCCCGTGCGCCAGATCATCAGGGCGATGATCGCCAGGCCGGCGACGCCCATCGCGTCGAGCGTGTTGCGTGCCTGGGGGGCGATCCGGCGGCTGAGCTTGCGGCTCGGCCAGACCATCGCCAGGGCGGCGCCGAAGAGCAGGCCGCCGGCGCGGGTGTCGGTGCCGAAGTAGATCCGCGAGGGGTCGAGGCTCGGCTCGTAGAGGACGAACATCAGGATCGAGGAGGCGACGGCGCCGGCAATCGTCAGCAGCGCCAGGCGGGGGCGGACGCCGGAGGCCAGCGGGCGCTCGCGGACGAGCTTGGTCCCGAGCAGCAGCAGGAACGGCCAGAGGATGTAGAACTGCTCCTCGACCGAGAGCGACCAGAGGTGGTCGAGCGGGCCTTCGGCTTCGAAGCGGGCGAAGTAGGAGACGTTGGCGAAGATCTGCTCCCAGTTGTTGACGTAGAAGATCGCCGAGAGGACGCCCTTGCGGAACTGGTCCGGCTGGGCGGGGCCGAAGATCGTCACCCAGGCGGTGACGATCAGCAGCATCAGGAAGAGGGCCGGCAGCAGGCGGCGGGCGCGGGCGAGCCAGAAGGGCGCGAGCTTGATCCGGCCGCGGGCGTTCAGCTGCGTCAGCAGGATGTCGGTGATCAGGTAGCCGCTGAGGGTGAAGAAGACGCCGACGCCGAGCATGCCGCCGGGGGCCCAGTCGAAGCCGAGGTGGAAGGCGATGACGGCGAGGACGGCGATCGCGCGGAGCCCGTCCAGCCCAGGCATGTAGCGCTGGTTGCGCTTGACGGGTTCTGGCATCGGTGGCTCGCATGCTACG
>Ga0268266_10000732_pt1 | contig 44041 bp, 41 predicted proteins | sample KBSS13metaG_FD_190356 | JGI IMG/M metagenome (GOLD analysis project Ga0268266, IMG submission 190356) | Switchgrass rhizosphere microbial communities from Kellogg Biological Station, Michigan, USA - KBS S1-3 metaG (SPAdes) (version 2) | ecosystem: Host-associated > Plants > Roots > Rhizosphere...
CGGTCCACCCGATCTCCCCAGCCAACCACTCGTCATGATCTCGCTTCGGCGAGGGGATGGGCTGAGTATGAGGCACGGAGGAGTTAGGGGGATAAGTTTCGTATTTTTCTTGCAGGGCTGTCCCTTCAGGCCGGCTTGCTGTGACGGTTGAGCCAGTTTTCAAGGATGTCCTTGCGGAACGTCCCGGCTTCGAGGTGCTCGTAAATGAATGCGATGAGCTCGTCGTTTGTGGCGTCGATCTCGACGCCGTTAGAGGCGAGGAAGAGTTCGAGGCAGGCGTAGGCGACCCGTTTGTTGCCGTCGATGAAACCGTGGTTCATCGCGAGGCTTTCCCACATCGCGGCCGCCTCCTCGATGATGTCGGCGTAATAGCCGGTTTGTGGGCGAAGCAGGGCCGACTCGATCAGGCCCAGGTCGCGAACGCCCGGCGCGCCGCCAAAGGTCTCGATGAGCACGTCATGGATCCGCAGGACTTCCTCAAGCGTGAGATAGTCCGTCACTTCGCCAGTGCCTCATAGAGCGACCGGCGCTTCTCGATTGATTCAGCGAGGAGAGCTTCTATGACAGGTCGCACTTTCGGCTTTGCGGCAAGCGCCGAAAGTTGCCGATATTGTTCCGGCGAAATCATCACGCCGACGTCGCGGCCATCTTTTTGCACGTGGACAGGCTCAGCCTGCGCCATCTCGAGCAATTGGCCGAAGCGGTTTTTTGCTTCTGTGGCTGTCATCGTGGCCATCGGTAGTCTCCTAAGCTATTTCAGCTAAAATAGGCGATTAATGGCCAAAAGAAAAGGCCCGCGAGCGCACCCGCGGGCCTTTCGACTTTGGAGAAGGTCAGGTGCCTATTCGGCAGCCTGCCGCGACACCACGGTGACGCCGTCGCGTTCGGTCTCGACAAGCCCTGTTTCGTCATTGGCGACGTAGCGCTGGGCGTCGGTCTCGACCGGCATATCCATTGCTACCCCCTCAGGCGTGACGGCCTGGCGCCGGCGACCGAGGCCAACCGACTGGCCAACCCAGCCGAAGAACGAGCCAACGCCCCTGAGCTGATGCCAGATCACGTTCGGCGCGGTGATCATCACCGGCACCATGATCAGCGTCAGCGCGGTAGACACGAACAGGCCCGACACCAGCGCCGCCGACAGGTGTACGAACCAGCCGCCGGCAAGGCCGCCCACCGTGATCTCACGGCGGATGAAGTCGAACTCGACGTTGAGCGCCATCGGGATGACGCCGAGCGCCGTCACAGTAGCGGTCAGCAGCACCGGCCGCACGCGCTGCGCGGCGGTGATGAGCATGGCCTTCACCGGCTCGACATGGTCGTCGCGGCGGTAGTGATTGTAGGTGTCGATGAGCACGATGCCGTTTTTCACCACGATACCGGCAAGGGCGACGATACCCAGACCCGTCATGATGAAGGAGAACGTCATGTTGAGCAGGTGTAGTCCCAACATCACGCCGGCGAGCGACATCATCACCGTCGTGAGCGTCACCAGCACCTGGTAGAAGCTGTTGTATTCGAGCAGCAGCACCAGGAAGATGATGAAGATTACCGCGGCGAAGGCTTTCACCAGGAATGCCCCGGTTTCAGCGTTCTGCTGATCAGCACCGGCATAGACAATGTTGATGTCGCTCGGCCAGGTCTGCTTGGCTTCCCAAGCCTTGATCTGAGTGATCTTCTTGTCCGAGGCGGCGCCGTTGGCAAGGTTTGCCGCGACGTTCATGATGTAGACGCCGTTGCGACGCTCGATGCTCGCGACCTTGGGAATAGCCGTCCGCTTGATGAAGTTGCTGACGGGGATCAGGCCCTGCGCTGTCGCGACACGCAGATTGTCGAGAGCGGCGAAGCTACGCTGATCTTCAGGTAGCCGGGCCCGGATATCGAGCTCGTCCGTCGCATCATCAGGCCGGTAGGTGCCGAGCTTCACACCATTGGTGATCAGCTGCACATAGGGGCTCAGTTCGCGCACGCCGATGCCGTACTTGGCGGCTTCGACGCGATCGATGGTTACCTGCCAGTCAATGCCAGGCGCCGGACGACCGTCCTCGATGTCGATCGTGTCACCGAGGTCGTTCTGGATGTAGTTGCGCAGCTTGGCGACGGCGGGGGCGAGGTCGTCATAATTTGTCGACTCGACCCGCATGTTGATGGCCTTACCCGCTGGCGGACCATTTTCCTGCGCGGCAATCTGTACGTCGATGCCCGGGATATCCTTCACCCGGTCACGGATGTCCTGGAAGATGACATCCGCCTTGACACGGTCATTCCACGGCAGGAGCTGCAATTGGAGCTGCCCGATCGTGTTCGGGGGCGGCGGCGAGGAGCCAAAGCTGCTCTGGTCGCCGGTAAAGGTCATCACCGAATCCTGGATGCCATTCACCTGCAGGACCTGATCCTCGACCTTCACCAGCAGATCGCGTTTCTGGATCGGCGAGAAATTGCCGATCGCCACGACGTTGACCGTACCGAACTCGGCCTCCGACGGCGGGAACGACACCACGCCGGGCGGCCGGGCAAACATGAAAATCGCTGCGACGATGGCGAAGCCCACAAGCAAGGTCGGAATCGGCCAATGCAGGAGATGGGCGAGGAAACGCACATAGTGGCCGGAGAAGCCCTGCACCTTTTTGATGTCGAACTTATCCGGATACATCACGACGTCTGCGGCTTCCTTCTCCTTCTCGTCGACGTGCGAGCGGGCGATGATGCCACCGATCACCGGCATGAAAATCAGCGCGGAGAGCAGCGAGGCGCACATCACCACGATCACGATGATCGGGAGATAGCTCATGAACTTGCCGATAATGCCAGGCCAGAACAGCAGCGGAATGAAGGCGCCGAGCGTGGTGAAGGTCGCCGAAACGACCGGCACGAACATCTTGCGCGCCGCCAGGATAAAGGCTTCTCGCTTGGGCACGCCCTCGGCGATTTTTCGCTCGGCGTATTCGACGACCACTATGGGATCGTCAACCAGCACACCCACGGCGAGCACCAGACCGAACATGATCATCATGTTCACGGTCATGCCGAGCATTTGCACGACGAGGAACGCGATCATGAATGAGATCGGGATCGACGTGCCGATCATCAGGGCAGGGCGGATGCCAAGGGTCGCAACGCAGGTGATCATCACCAGCGCCACGGCGGTCAGCACGGCCGCCTCGAGTGACTTGTAGAGGCTCTTGGTCGAGTCCGCCTGGTCGGTCAGGAACGAGTGGTCGATGCCCTGCGGCCAAGCCTTGGTGAATTCATCGGTGGTCTTGCGAACCTCATCGGAGAGATCGATGACGTTCATGCCAAGCTTCTTGACCACGCCCAGGGTGATCGCGGGCTTGCCGTTGACGTGGGCATAGCTGGTCGCATCGGCAAAAGTCCGCGAGACCGAAGCGACATCACCAAAAGTTACAACGGTGTTGCCGTCTGTCTTGAGTGGCAGGCTGAACACGTCCGCCGGGTTGGTGATAACGCCTGGCACCTGCACGTTGAACGAACCATGCCCGGTATCGAGCGTGCCACCCGGGACAATGATATTGTTCTTGGCCAGCGCATCGAGGAGCTGCGCGGCGGTCAGGCCATAAGTGTCGAGCTTGGCGGCGTCGACCGTCACCTGCATGATTTCATCGCGCGTGCCTGAGATGGTCACGCTCTGCACGTCCGGCAAAGCCTCAAGTTGAGTCTTGAGATCCTTGGCGTGCTGCACGAGCGTGTGCTCGGGCACGTCGCCGAACAGGGCGACGTTGATGGAGGGCATGTTCGAGAACGAGATCGGCGTGATCGTCGTTGCCGTCGCATCGGCGGGCAAGAGCGACGCAATGCCGTCGAGCTTGGCGCGAACGTCGGCTTCCGACTTATCCTTGTTCGCCGTCGCGTTGAACTCGAGCAGGATGGCTGAGTAGCCCAGCGTCGAGGTCGAAGTGATATTGTCGAGGTTGTCGAGGTCCTTAAGTTTGTCCTCGATCGGCTTGCTGATCAGCCGTTCAACGTCGCCGGGAGACACGCCGGTGTCGCTGGTCGCGACGTAGAAATACGGAATGTCGATGGCCGGGAAGCTTTCTTTCGGCAGCGTCATGTACGAGAAAACGCCGCCGATGAGCAGGATCACCATGACGGTGAGCACTGCTCGCGGAATGCGCAGAATGCGTTCGATAAAGTCTCTCATGACTGCTGCGCTCCCGTGGCGGCCGCTGCCGGCTTGCTATCAACCTTGCTCGTGGCCTGCACCGCCTTGACGGTGTCGCCCGGCTTGACGAATTCCTGGCCCGTCGTAATCACGTCCACCTTGAGAGGCAGGCCGGTCACATACATGCCCTCGCGCGCGTCCTGGACGATGGTCACCGGGTAGAACACCACCTTGTTGCTCGCATCGACGGCGCGCACGCCCATCGTGCCGCTATCATCGAGCGTCAGGACGGATTGCGGCAGGAGCTGCGCCGGCGCGGTGCCGACATTGATGGTGGCGGTTGCCGTCAGGCCAGCAGGCACCTTGTTGCCCGGATTGGCCATCTCGATCTCGGCGGGGAAGGTGCGGGTCACCGCGTCTGCGACCGACGAGACGAAGGTCACCTTGCCCTGCAGCGTCTCGCCCGTGACTGTCGTCACAGAGGCCGAGAGCCCAGTCTTCGCATAGTTGATCCGCGATTCCGGAACGGCGCCAGCGAAGACGATGGGGTCGAGCTGCACGATGGTGGCGCATGTCGCGATGCCTGCGGCCGGCGCCATGGCGGCACCCACCGTCGCGATCGGGTCCTGCACCACGCCATCGATCTTGGCGACGATCTTGGTGCGCCCGAGTTCGGTCGTTGCGTTGTCGATTGCAGCCTGGGCTGACGCCACCGATGCCTTGGCGCTGGCGAGAGCGACACCCAGCGCCCGTGACGAGTTCGGCGTCGCCGCGCCCGTCTTGATGAGCGATTGGTTGGTATCGTAGTCGGCCTGGGCCTGGGCGACATTGGCATTGGCTTGCGCCAGGCCGGCCTGAGCCTGCGTCACGGCCGCCTGCCGGGTTTCCGGATCGAGCGTGCAGAGCAGATCGCCGGTCTTGACGACCTGACCCTTGACGACGTTGACCGTTGCGATGGTACCCGAGGTTTCGGCCATCGACGTGAGCGTGGCCTTGGCCTTGGTCTGTCCGCGGAGCGGCACATTGATCGGCATGGCCTGCGCAACGAACGTGGTCACCTCAACCGCCCGGACCGGTGTCGTGGTCTGCGCGGCAGCTTCGCGCTGTGCAATCGTCAGCGACGGATCGACGGTCTCGCCGCCCGTCGGCTCGTGCGCGGCCTTGTCGTCGGTCGAGGCCACATCGTTGTTATGATTGATCAGCGAAATGACGGGGCGCTCGCCCTTGCCGGGGCCTTGCCCGCCCTGAACAAAAGTGCCTGTCCCAAGCCACACGCCGAAAATGATCACAATGATCAACGCGGCGCCGTACGAATAGAGTGCACGCATTCAGAATATCCCCTTACTCTGCCGCATCTTTGGCGGCGCCATCAGGACGCGCCAGCGCGATGAGTTTGCCCATGTGGGCTTTGATGTAGTCGCGCGCAACACCCATACAAGTGCAGCCGTAACCGATTACCCAGGCGTCGGCCGGATGAGTTTCCGCCTCGGCGAGTTTTTCGAGTTCTGCCACTTCGTTGTTGAGCTGGGCGATTCGCTCTTTCAGTCTCGTCTCTACAAGCGAGGCCGGTAGTTCCGATGCGAAGCGGGCGAACAGCAGGAACTCGCTGCGATATTCATCCTCGCCCAGTTGATCGAACAGCGATGCAATAAAGGTGCGCCGCCCGGCATCTGTAATCGAATAGATTTTCTTGGCCGGCTTGCCATCTTGCTGCTCGACGCGGCTGCCAACGAGGTTTTCCGCCTCGAGTTTGGCGAGCGCCGGATAGATCGAGCCAAAGCTCGCGTCGATGAAATAGGAGTAATCCCCCTCCACCGAGAGCTTGCGGATTTCATAGCCGGTGGCCTCGCCCTCATAGAGAATGGCGAGGCAGATCGTTCTGACGTTCATTCACATACTTTCGTCGAGCATATGCCGAACAAGCATATGCTGGCCGTGTATATGATCGTTTAAAACATTGCAATCCGGTAATGTTGGTCCTACGCGCATGGGAGTTAACCGCCCGTTGCATGGCAGGGGCGGTTTCGCGGGCAGTTTACCGATGGAGGCGAAGGTCAGCCGAGGATGCGGCGCATCTCGGCGGCAGCGGCAGCGGCGAGGTCGAGATTGGCCGCGGCGACAAAGAACGGATTGAGGAAATCGCGTTCCACATGGCCATAGTGGAAGGGCTCGCCGTCAAGGGTCAGCACGGCTCCCCCGGCAGCTTCGAGCACGGCCTGTCCGGCGGCCGTGTCCCATTCCATGGTCGGCGTGAAGCGTGGATAGAGCTGGGCATCGCCCTGCGCCAACAGACAGAATTTTAGCGACGAGCCGACAGAGACGTCGTCCTCGACGTTCATCGACTCGCAAAGCTCGGCCAGCGCGTCGTGACCGTGCGAGCGGCTGGCGACGATACGGACCGGGCCGCTGGATTTCGTGACGATAGCCCGCCTGCCGGTGATTTTGTCGCTCGCGAGCGTGCCCGCTTCTGCGCCTTCCCGACCGCCGAGAAAGACTGCGCCAGTGGCGGGCGCCAGCACGACGCCCTCTATCGGCCGGCCAGCTTCGACAAGCGCGATGTTGACGGTGAACTCGCCGTTGCGTTTCAGAAATTCCTTGGTGCCGTCGAGCGGGTCGACGATGAAGTAGCGTTCGCCGAGTTCGGGAATGCGCCCTTCGGACACGCTCTCCTCGGCAAGGACCGGCAGCCCGGTCGAGGCCAGCAGGCGCAGTATTTCGGCCTCGGCGCGCTGATCGGCTTCCGTCACCGGCGAGCCGTCGGCCTTGTGGCTGGCGAGGATCGGCCGGCTATAGACATCCATGATCGGCTTGGCCGCGGCGATCGCCGCTTCGAGCATCAGGTCGAGGTAGGACGTCATGGTCAGGTTCGTATCTCGATGTCGAGGCCAAGATCGAGTGGCGGGGCGGCCGCGGTGATCTGGCTGGTGGAGATGTAATCGACGCCGGTTTCGGCGATCGCCCGGACGCGGTCGAGCTTCACGCCGCCGGAAGCCTCGAGCACCGCGCGTCCGGCATTGATCGCCACGGCGCGCTTCAGCAGGGCGACATCCATGTTGTCGAGCAGCACGATTTTCGCGCCAGCCGCCAGCGCCTCTTCGAATTGATCAAGGGTGTCGACCTCGATCTCGACCGCGACGAGGTGGCCAAGATTGGCCTTGGCGGCGGCAAGCACCTGCGTCACGCCGCCGGCGACGGCGATGTGGTTGTCCTTAATGAGCACCGCATCGCCGAGCCCAAACCGGTGGTTCGACCCGCCACCGCAGCGCACCGCGTATTTCTCCAGCGCGCGCAGGCCGGGCAGGGTCTTGCGCGTGTCGGTGATTTTCGCACCGGTGCCCGCAATGGCTTCGACAAACGCAGCCGTCAGTGTGGCGATGCCGCAGAGATGGGTGAGGAAGTTGAGGGCGGTACGCTCGGCGGAAAGCACGAGCCGAGCCGGACCACTGACCCGCGCGACGACATCGCCCGGCTTGATCGTTGTGCCATCGGCGACCAGCGGCTCAAACTTGATTCCGTCGCCGATCAGGCGAAACGCTGCCGCGGCCAGCCGCAGACCCGCAACGATGCCTCGCTCGCGCGAAATAATCGCAGCGGCAGCGGTGGCGGCGGGCGGCAACGTCGCCTGGCTCGTCAGGTCCCCGGCGAGCCCAAGGTCTTCGACCAGCGCGGCGCGCACCGCGTCATCGACGATGTGCGGCGGCAAATCCGGCGGAAAAGTCACGGGGGAAGGCATTTGAGGGTCCATGCGAGGCTGGCGCGGGGGATTTACGCGCCATGGCCGGTTTAGGCAACCCGCGACAAACTCAGTTCCAGTACGGCTCGCCCGCAAAGCGGTGGCCTTTCAGCCAGTCCTCGTCGAGCGTCACACCCAGCCCGGGCGCTGTCGAGATTTTCATCCGGCCGTCCGCAATATCGAGCGGATTTTGCGCTGCCCATTTGAGGCTGGTGGCGCGGCGGGTGCATTCGATGCGCGGGCAATCGAAAATGGAGGCGGCGAGCTGCTGGCTCGCCATGTTGAGCAGCAGGCCCGAGACATTGTGGAGGGTGATCGGCGTTCGATAGAGCCCTGCGAGGTCGGCGATCTGTTTGGTGCCGGTAATACCGCCCGAATTGACGATGTCGGGCTGGAGGCAATCGACTGCTTGCGATTGCAGGAAGGGCAGGGCCGTTTCAGCCAGTTCGAGGTTCTCGCCGGTCATAATCGGCAGTCGGGTTGTCTTTCGGACGGCCAACCAGTTTTCGGAGAATCCCGGCTGCAATGGGTCTTCGTAGTAGAGCGGGTTGATGGCCTCGACGACCTGCGCCACGGCGATGGCGCTCGGGGTGTCGAGCTCGCAATGGCAGTGGACGATGATGTCGATATCCTCGCCGAGATTTTCGCGCGCCAACTCATAGGAGCGGCGGATTTCGCGGATGTCGCCGGGCGACAGGCTCGGCACGTATTCCTGCATGTTGAGGCCGAGGGCGGAGTGGACGTCTACCTTGAAGGCCTTGAACCCGTGCGGATCGGCCTTGAGATCGGCGGCGCGATCACGCCAGGCGACGGGGTCAGTGAAATCGCCCTGCGGGCAGTGCGAATAGAGCAAAATGTCGTCGCGAAAACTGCCGCCGAGCAACGAGGCGACCGATTGCCCGAGCAGTTTTCCGGCGAGGTCCCAGAGCGCCATGTCGATGCCTGAGAGCACCTGCATCGATGGGCGGCGCTGCGGAAATGCATAAAACATGTTGTGGTGGTGGACGCGGATAGCGAGCGGGTCTTTGCCGATCAGTTTAAGGTGCGGCAGGCGGCCGTTGCCCTTGGCGTGGAGGTCGATAGTGGCGCGGACGAGATCGCCGTCATTGTCGGCGCACTCGCCATAACCGGAAATGCCGGCATCGGTATCGACGCGGATGAGGCAGAACCCGTCGTCGAGCCGCATGGCCCGGATGTCGGTAATTTTGACCATGCCGCGCGTGCCGGCCGCGGCGTTTTCGAGAGATGCGAGACCGGTCATTTGCCGAGTTCTTCCTGTAGCTGTGGCGCGGGCTGTTTGCGGTTCGGCGCCGGTTTGCGAAGGGTGTCGCCGGCTTCAGGCGCGAGCCCCAGCGTATCGAACACGCCGATGAAGGCGATCAGGCCGATGATAACGAAGGCGAAGTGGAATTGCGGAAGCGAGATCGCCGCATTCGTGGCCGGAAACACCAGCGCTGCGGCTCGCAGCGCCAGGGCGGCAACGGCGATGCCGAGCGCCATGCCGAGCGGGCCCGCGATATTGGAGAGCGTGTTGGCGCCGCTCATCTTCTCCTGCGGCACATCGGCGAAGGCAATCGTCGCGAGCGTGGTGAACTGCATTGAACGGGTCAGGCCGCTGACGAACAGCAGGCCCATGATGACCGGCACCGGTGTTTCGGGCGCGATCAGCGCGCAGGCGAGGATCACGGCAGCATTGAGGAAGCCGTTGACCACCAGCACCTTGCGGAAGCCGAAGTGGTTAAGCGTGCGCGTGGTGAAAATCTTCATCACGATATTGCCGGCAAAGACCGACAGCACCAGAAGGCCGGAGACGAAGGCATCGAGGCCAAATCCGATCTGAAACAGCAGCGGCAGGAGGAACGGCACGGCCCCGATCGAGGCACGAAACAGCGTGCCGCCCCAGATGGTCAGCGAAAAGCTTTTGTAGCGGAGCGCGAAGAGATCGACGAGCGGATGGGGATCGCGATTGGCGTGGCGCACTGCCAGCACGCCGACGAGCAGGCCAACCGCAAGCGACAGAACCGTCCACAGCCACGGCGGGTCGTTGCGGCTGATGAGTTCGATGCCGAGCATCAGCCCGAAACAGGCAATGCCCGTCGAGAGGAAGCCGAACCAGTCGAACGGGTGATCTTGCTTCTCGCCCTCGGGAACGAGCCTGAGCGCAAAATAGAGCGCGATGGCGCCGAGCGGCACATTGAGGAAGAAAATCCAGTGCCAGGAAAAATAGGTGGTGATGAAGCCGCCAAGCGGCGGGCCGAGAACCGGCGCGGCGAGGCCCGGCCAGACGATCGTGCCAATTGCGCTGATCAGCTCTTCCTTCTTGGCAGAGCGCAGCACGACGAGCCGCCCGACCGGCACCATCATGGCGCCGCCGAGACCCTGCAGCACGCGGGCCAGCGTGAACAGCGGCAGGTTTGGCGCGAGTCCGCAGAGCACGGATGAGACGGTGAAGATCACGATGGCGGTGGCGAAGATTGTGCGCCCGCCAAACCGGTCGGCAAGCCAGCCGCTCGCCGGGATCAGCACCGCGAGGGCCAAAATATACGCTGAAACGCCGATCGACAGATCGACCGGATGAACGCCGAACGATTTTGCCATCTGTGGGATGGCGGTGACGATCACCGTGCCGTCGAGGTTCTCCATGAAGAACGCGCCCGCAACGAGCATCGAGATCGCGAAGGAGCGTGAAAAAGGCATGACGGTCGGGAGGGTTACAGGGTCGAAATGTCGCGTATCGATCTTGTCACGGCGGGCGCAGACTGCCCAGCATAAAACGATGCGGCGTCTCGCCTTTGTGCTCGCTACGGTGATCGCCGTCAGATCGCCCCTACGCATCCCTACGCAGACGACCACAACTGATTGTTGTTTAGTGGCGGGTCATCCTTTGACTGCCGCGACTTGGCAGGCGCCGGTTTGCCCGGGACAACCTGCCGCCGTCCGGCCAAAATTGTCGGAGGATATGATCCATGCGTCTTTTGCTTGCCACTACCGCGGTACTGCTTTTGACCTTTTCTGCCGGGGCGGCGATGCCGGTGAGAACCATCGCCTCGAATCAAAAGGTCGCGGCGTCCGGCCAGCCTCTCGTTCTGGCGCGGATCAGCTCGATCTCGCCAAACTGCGCGAGTGTAGGGAGTTCCTCGGTTCAACTGCTTGGTAGGCCCGCGCACGGCCAGTTCGCCGTGCAGCAGATCAGGGCCCAGGGGCGCTATCCGGCCGGCAACCCGCGCAGCAAGTGCAACGGTCGCAAACTTCCCATGCAGCAACTCACTTACGTCTCCACTCCCGGCTACCAGGGGCCGGACGTCGTGCAATTTCAGATCGTTTATCCGAACGGCACGGCCGATCGCGTACGCATCCCGCTGCTGGTCAAATAGCGCCTAGACGTCGACCCCCGCGACCGCCAGCACTTTGCGCATCCGGCTGGCTGCGAGTTCTGGATCGCGCAGGACACGGGCGGCGTCGGCGAGGCGGAATAGCTCTGCCAGATGCTGGATCGAGCGGGCGCTCTGCTGGCCGCCAAGCATGTGGAAGTGGTCCTGGAATCCGTTGAGGTAGGCCAGGAATACCACGCCGGTTTTGTAGTAGCGGGTGGGCGCCTTAAAAATGTGGCGCGATAGCGGAACCGTGGGATCGAGCAGGGCGTCGTAAGCCTGCCGGTCACCGGCGGCGAGTTTGCGAAGCGCTGTCGCGGCAACGGGGGCGATGGCGTCGAAGATGCCGAGCAGGGCGTGCGAATAGCCCTGATCGTCGCCGGCGATCAGCTCGGCGTAGCTGAAATCGTCGCCGGTATACATCCTGACCGCCGGGACCAGCCGGCGGCGCATGACGATTTCCTTGTCCTTGTCGAGCAGAGAGATTTTGACGCCGTCGATCTTCGCCGCATGGCGGTTGATGACGTCGGTTGCCGTGTTCATCGCCGCCATGTGGTCGGGCGAACCCCAATAGCCGGCGAGGGCGGGATCGAACATTTCGCCGAGCCAGTGGATGATTACCGGCTGTTTCACCTGGCTCAAGACGCGATCATAGACGCGCGCGTAGTCGTCCGGTGAGCGCGCGGCAGCGGCCAGCGCGCGGCTCGCCATCAGGATGACGCGGCCGCCAAGGCCTTCGACGAAGCCGATCTGCTCCTCGTAAGCGGCAATCACCTGGTCGATGGTGACGTCGGGTCCGGGGGCGAGATGATCGGTGCCGGCGCCGAAGGCGATCAGCGCGTTCGAGCGGGCCTTGGCCGCGGCCTGGACGCGGCGGATGAGCTCCTGCGAGCCAACCCAATCGAGGCCCATGCCACGCTGCGCCGTATCCATCGCTTCGGCGACCCCGAGCCCGAGGCTCCAGAGATATTCGCGGAAGGCGATTGTCCGGTCCCAGTCGATGGAGCGGCCTTCCCAGGGATCGATATCGGCAAGGGGATCGACCACGATGTGCGCCGCGGCATAGGCCACGCGGTTCATCGGACCGGCAACGCCGCCGCGCAGATCAAGCGGTGCGTTGCGGATCGCATATTCGGCGAGGCCGTCGGGGTTCGGCAGTTTTAGCCGGGGCAGGGTCGCCGTGCCGGTCACCGGGATGTTCATGCTGGCTCGTCTCACGAAATAACTAACTGGTTACTTAGTGAAGTGCGGCATGGGCTGTCAAGCCGATAGGCGAGGCAGTTCCCCAGGACGTTATTGCAATGCCGTGGCGAAGCCGCTTCGCAAGAATTTTGGGCCGGCTACGGGCGCAGGAAGGCCAGCACCATGTCGACGATGTGGTCGCCCCAGGCGGCAACTTCGGCGTCCGAGGCGAGGTCGCGGCGGAAAATTGTCGAGAGAGTCCAACGGTTTGAGAGGTAAAAGGCGCCGAGCGAGGCGATCGAGATGTAAAGCTGCACCGGATCGACGTCGCGCTTGAAGATTTTGCGCTCAGCGCCGTGGGTTAGTACGTCTCGCAGGGCATCGATGAGCGGCGAGTTGAGCTGTACGATGCGGTTCGACTGCTTCAGGAAGCGCGCCTTGTGCTGGTTCTCGGTAGCCAGGATGCTGAGGAATTCCGGATGCTCGAGAAAGTAGCTCCAGGTGAAGAGCACGAGCTCGCGCATGCCTTCGACGGGTTGGCGATGGGTCAGATCGAGCAGTCTTTCGGCCGAGCGGATTGCGGCATAGCGTCCTTCGAGCACCGCTAGGTAGAGCCCGTCCTTGCCGCCGAAGTAGTGGTAGAGCATGCGCTTGTTGATCTTGGCGCGCTTGGCGATGGCATCGACACGCGCGCCCTCGTAGCCGCGAAGCGAGAATTCGTGCACCGCGGCGGCGAGGATGGCGGCGCTGGTCCGCTCGGGGTCGCGCTTTCGTTCGCGGCCCGCTTTTGTCAGCTTTTTCGCCGGTTCAGCAGGGGCGGGAGCGGCTCGCCGCTCTGCAGTCGCCTGTTTGGTCGCCCGGCGTGGTCGTTCCACGGCCGGAACCTTTATCCGCTGCCTGCTTGCGAGCAGGTCGCCATTGCCCATCGATAACTCTCCGTCTGAAGAGGACTCGTAGCAAGGCGAGCGTTACAAAGCGAGTAACGCCCGGAACTTGCGCACTACATGATGGTGTCCAGCCGAACCGACGCGCCGCTGTTGCCGGCCGACTTCAGCGCCGCCTCGATCGTTGCAAGCGTGCCGAGATTGACGCGGCCGGATGGGAAGAACGGCGGTTCGACGCCGGTATGGAGCGTCTTGACGAGTGCGCCGAGCATGCCGGCCCGGTCGTGCAGCGGATAGGCCGGCAACGGGATGTCATCGAGGCCCGTGGCGTTCGGGCGTCTGATCTGCACGCTGTCTCGCCGGGCCTGATAGGGCTGCTCGCCGCGGGCGGTCCAGATAATCGATACGCGCTCGAAATCGAGCTGCCATTCGCCGGCCCAGGCGGTCTGCGGTCCGGCATCGACCCAGCTGCCCCGGTAGCTCACAGTGACGTTGCCGGGGAAAGTCAGCACCATCGCGGCCGAGGCGTCCATTTTGTAGGGGCTGCCTGGGGGATTCCAGCTCCTTGCCGTGAGTTCGACGGGATCGGCACCGATCAGCATGCGCATCAGGTCGTAGTGGTGGACTGCCATATCGCCGAGCATCGGGTTCGGTACGTTGATATTGCCGCTGCGCTCGGCGAAGGCATTGCGGCGGAAATCGATCTTCGCGCCGATGACCTTGCCGAAATAGCCCTGCTGCGACAGCTCGGCGATGGTCTGGGGTGCCGGGTAGAAGCGGTAGTTCTGGCTGACGCCAAGCACCAGCCGTTTGCTTTCGGCGAGGGCCACGAGGCCCTTGGCTTGCGCCATCGTTTCGGTGAACGGCTTTTCGATAACCGTGTGCTTGCCGGCTTCGAGCGCCTGGCGGGCCAGCGGCTCATGCAGCGCAATCGGCACGGCAATAGTCACCGCGTCGACCGGACCGGCAGCCAGCGCGTCCTCAAGGCGCGGATAGAACTTGCTCAGCGGCTCGTGGAGGCGCGCGGCGAAAGCCTGGCGCTTCTCCTCGACCATATCGACGTAGCCGACGACCTCGATATCGGGATGTCCGGGGAGCACGTGGGTTGCCCAGTTGCCGCCCCAGGCGCCGAGGCCCACATGCACGATCTTGATCTTATCCACTGCCCGTCTCTCCTCGATACTTTTGGCTTGTAAGCGTTGCGGTTGGTTCAATCGGCTACCACGAGCACCCCTGCCGCTGCCAGCCGGCATCGCCTTGACCGGCACACGAGCGCTGTGCTTAGTAACCGACTAGTTACTACCGCTTTGCGGTCCCGATTGTCGATGCTAGATTGCGGCACCAGCCGAGCAGCACGACCGCCCGCGCCTTACGAGGAGGAATTGCCATGACCGTAAGATTTATCGAACCGCGCCGCGATGACCCGCGCGTCACCGAGAACCGCCGCTACAAAATGGTGATCAACGGCAAGAGCGTCGATGCCGCTTCGGGCAAGACGATCAAGCGCGAGAGCTCAGTGCATCCGGGGCTGTTCGTCGGCGAATGGCCGGAAGCCTCGCGCGAAGACGTCGAGACGGCGATTCTTGCGGCCCGCCAGGCGTTCGACGAAGGCCCGTGGCCGCGGATGAGCGGCAAGGAGCGGGCCAGCTACATGTTCGCACTCTCGGCCAAGATCAAGGAGCACGTCGAGGAACTGGCGCTGATCGAAAGCCTCGAAGTCGGCAAGACCCTGGCCGGCGCCCGAGGCGAAATGAACCATTCGGCCGATCTCTGGCACTTCGCGGCGGGTCTGGTGCGCGCGCTCGAAGGCACGACCCATAACGAAATCGGCGGCAACGCGCTTGGCCTCGTGCTGCGCGAGCCGATCGGCGTAGTGGGTATCATTACGCCCTGGAACTATCCACTGGTGATCGGCTCGGAGCGCATGCCGTGGGCGATCGGCGCCGGCTGCACCGTGGTCATCAAGCCGAGCGAATTCACCTCGGGCTCGACCATCCGCTTCGGCGAACTGGCACGCGAGGCGGGCCTGCCGGACGGCGTGATCAACGTCGTGACCGGTTACGGCAATCCGGCGGGGCAGGTGCTCGCCGAGCATCCGCTGACCGACATGATCGCGTTCACCGGCAGCCAGCGGGTCGGCCGCCAGATCGGCGCGTTTGCCGCGCCGACGATCAAGCGTGTTGGCCTCGAACTCGGCGGCAAGGGGCCGCAGGTGGTGTTTGCCGATGCCGATCTCGACGCGGCCGCCGACCAGGTGTCGAGCAGCATTTTCGGCAATCAGGGGCAGACCTGCATCGCCGGCAGCCGGCTGATCGTCGAAAAGTCAGTCGAGAAGGAATTCGTCGACCGGCTGACAAAAATCGCTGCAAAGGTCTCGGTGGGCGATCCGCTCAATGCCGACACCAATGTGGGCGCCTTGATCAACAAGACGCAGCTTGAAAAGGTCGAGGGCTACGTCGACGCGGGCCGGAAAGCCGGCGCCGAAATGGTCATCGGCGGCGACCGCATCGGCAATGGCGGGCTGTTCTATACCCCGACGATCTTCACCGGCGTCCGGCCGGATATGTCGATTGTCCGCGACGAGATTTTTGGGCCGGTGCTCGCCGTGCAGACCTTCACGACGCGGGACGAAGCCATCCGGATGGCCAACGACACGATTTATGGCCTATCGGGCATGGTCTGGTCGCTCAATATCAACAACGCGCTGCAGACGATCCGCGGCATTCGTGCCGGCCGCTGCTGGGTCAACGGCACCCGCGAAGGCGTCACCGAAATGCCGATCGGCGGCTACAAGCAGAGCGGCCAGGGCCGCGAACTCGGCTTCAAGGGGTTCGACGAATACTCCGAGTTCAAGAACATCTACGTGAATTTGGGTGTGTCGGAGCCTTGGGGACCGGCACGGGGATGAACCTACCTTGTCGAGGCGGCGGCAGCATGCTCAGGAGCGTGGGCATTGCGACACAGTGGCGCGGCGCTATTCAATTGTTGTGGGCACACGGTGTGACGACTTAGCGTTAGCTACGGTTGGAGGTGGTGAGAGGACACGCCGTGGGGGGAAACCAGTCGCCAGATTCCCCGTCCAAGGACGGACCAAGCTGGCTCTCAATAGCCGCAGATTTTTTCTTATGGATTGTTCTCGTTGTTTGCATCGCGCGAAGCGCCATGACTTTTCTTGGTCTGCTGTTCATTAGCCTGTTGTTTCATGACGATCCGCATCAGGCGTGGCCTCCTCCATACCTCTTTAATCTTCCCGCCGTTGTGCTGTTCGTATGTGCCGCCGTATTGTTCGTGCGATACGCAATGCACTGGCAGATAGTCGCCATCGTTCTCTTGCTGCCGGTCGCGGTCCTTGACGTTATGCCGCCGGGGACGTTGAACCGTCTGACAGGGATATGAACGCAGTACGCTGACTCACGAATCCCGCGGTACCGGAAACGCGACAGGTGTCAGAGCTTACTGGAACGCCGTCTCCGCGAAACTCCGCAACTTGCGCGAGTGCAGCCGTTCGGGCGGCTGGTGGCGCAAAATTTCCATGGCGCGGAGACCGATCAGCAGGTGCTGGTTGACCTGCGTCTGGTAAAATTCGGAGGCCATGCCGGGCAGTTTCAGTTCGCCGTGCAGCGGTTTGTCGGAAACGCAGAGCAGTGTGCCGTAGGGGACGCGGAAGCGAAAACCGTTGGCGGCGATGGTGGCCGATTCCATGTCGAGCGCCACGGCGCGCGACTGGCTGAGGCGCTGAGTGATTTCCTTCTGGTCGCGCAGTTCCCAGTTGCGGTTGTCGAAACTCGCCACCGTGCCGGTGCGCATGATGCGCTTGGTCTCCAGGCCTTCGAGCTTGGTGATCTCGGCGACGGCCTGTTCCAGTGCAACCTGTACTTCGGCCAGCGCCGGGATCGGTACCGACAGCGGCAGATCGGCGTCGAGGACGTGGTCCTCGCGCACATAGGCGTGGGCCAGCACGTAGTCGCCGAGCTCCTGCGAGTTCCTCAGGCCCGCGCAGTGGCCGAGCATCAGCCAGGCGTGCGGGCGAAGCACGGCAACGTGGTCGGTGATGGTTTTGGCATTCGAGGGCCCGACGCCGATGTTGATCATGGTGATGCCACGGCCGCGGGGCGCAGCGAGGTGATAGGCGGGCATCTGCGGGAGGCGCGGGGGCTGATGGCCGACAGTGCCGCCGCCGAGCCGCTTGCTCTTCGTCACCACATTGCCGGGCTCGATGAAGGAGTCGTAGTCGGGGTGACCTTCGGCCATGTATTCGTGTGCGACCCGCCGGAACTCATCGACGTAAAAATGGTAGTTGGTGAAGATGATGAAATTCTGGAAATGCTCGGCGTCGGTGCCGGTGTAGTGGCTCAGCCGGAACAGCGAATAGTCGATGCGCGGCGCGGTAAACGCGGCCAGCGGATACGGCCCCCCTTCCGGTGGGATAAAAGTCCCGTTGGCGATCTCGTCGTCGGTGAAGGCGAGGTCGGGCGTATCGAAAATGTCGCGCAGTGGGACGTTGAGCGCATTGATGGCCTCGCCATCCAGCCGTTCGTTCGCCCCAACGGCGAAATGCACCGGGATCGGTGTCTGTGACTCGGTGATTTCGATCTTGCCGCCGTGGTTTTTGAGGATGATCGCAAAGTTCTCGAGCAGGTAGTTGTGGAACAGCTTTGGGGCCGTGAGCGTGGTGCGATAAACGCCCGGCGAGTGTAGCGAGCCGTAGGGCAGGGTGGATTCCGTCTTGGCGTAGCTCTGCGAGGTAACCTGTGCCTGCGGATAGAAGGCGCGGACTTTTCCGGGCGGCACGATGCCTTTAGCGAGATTGTAGAGATGCCCGCGAATGAAGCCGGTGTTGCGGTTGTAGATCTCCGCAACGTAGTCGACGGCTGCCGCCGGATCGGTGAAGGCCTTGGGCGGCAGGGGCGGCGGGCTGACGATATTCATTGTTTCTCTGCTCCAGCCGACAATCACCTTTGGGTGATCGGGTCTTTTCCTGCCGTATTGGGAAACCACATTCAATAGCGTTCGCTGGATTCTGCAAACGACCCATGCACCGGTGAACCGCGAGGAGTTTCGGCCGCCGTCCCCCAAGCCCTCAACTGCGCGGTCGATCTTCTCCCAGGGCTGCAACGCTGCGACGCGTTGCAGCCCTCCATTTTTGGGCTTTGTATTTTAGGTGCGGCGGGCGCGGATCTGCACCGGGCGATAGGTCGGGACGGACGGCTTATAGGTGCAGCGCAGGTCGCCGAAACCGGGCAGGCCGGGGCGGTCGGGCACAACAACCTTCGGCAGTACGGAGCCAAGGAAGCCGACGAACGTGCAGCTCATCGAATCGGCGCTCCACGCCTTGCCACGACCGCAGGTGCTGCGGCGAAGCTGGATGTTGATGTTGCGGCCGGAAGTATTCCAGCTCAGGCTGCCGTTGCAGTTGAGGCCGCCGCCGGTAACTTTATAGCTGCCGCGGCCGGTTAGGCAGAAGCTCATGGAGTATGGGCCGTAGAGGCGTTCGGCGACCTGGTAGCAGCCGCCAAGGCCGATGCCGCCACCACCCGGCCTGTCCGGCACGACCACTTTGGTCGATGGGCCTGCAGCGTCCGCGCTTGTGATAAATCCGGAAAGCGCGAGTACGACAGTCAGAATGATCGCCTGCGTAATCTTGAAAATGTTTTGCATCAACTTCTCCTCTTCCTCGCAATTGCACGGTACGACCGCCGCCCGTGCTTCCTTCAACTGAGTCTCGACAATAGCACCGGAACCGGATTTGGCGATGTCGGCCGCGTTTCTTGCTTGCCCGCCGACGACGACAATTTGAAGTCGGTGCGATATTTCTTGAACCGAAATCGCGCCAAGGCTCACTATATAAGCGAGCATCAACACATGACGGCCGAGGCGGGCTGCAAGGCCGACGTCCGCTTGCCGACTAAGGAGGACTTCCCATGGATGCCAAGATGTACAAGGTGACCCACACCGACGCCGAATGGCGGAAGCTGCTGACGCCCGAGCAGTTCCAGATCATGCGCGAGCACGGCACCGAGCGGCCCGGTAGTTGCGCACTGCTCTACGAGAAGCGGTCCGGCACCTTCTCCTGCGTCGGCTGCGGCACACCGTTGTTCAAGTCGACGCTGAAGTTCGAAAGCGGCACCGGTTGGCCAAGCTTCAACGACCCGCTTCCGGGTTCGGTCGAGACCACGACCGACCGCAGCTACGGCATGGAGCGCACCGAAGTGCATTGCGCCACTTGCGGCAGCCATCTGGGCCACGTTTTCCCGGATGGCCCGCCGCCGACCGGCCTGCGCTATTGCATCAATGGCGTGGCGCTCGAGTTCAAGCCGAACGCCGCCAACTAAGTCACCAATTCGTTTGAGCGATCGGGCTTGCCAAGGCAGGCGCGCCGGGCCAGAAAGTGGCCCGGCGGTTCTCGCCGATTTCCCCGGTTCCTCAAGGTTTTGCCATGACCCTTTCAGCCTATTCGGCCACTGTGCCGGTATTCACGCGTCTGCTGACCAATCTCCTCGGCGTCATCGAGAAAGCCGAGGCTTACGCAAAGGAGCGCAAGTTCGACGTCAACGTGTTCGTCGAGGACCGGCTGACCCCCGACATGAACCCCTTCAAGTTCCAGATCCAAAGCGCGACCGACCATACGAAATTTGCGGTTTCGCGCATGGCCGGGAAGACGCCGCCGTCGTGGGCCGACGACGAGAAGACCATGGATGAGCTCAAGGCACGCATCCAAAAGGCGCTCGACTATCTGAAGACCATCACCGAGGCTGACCTTGCCGGCGGTGACGACCGCGACGTGACGATCCGCGTTGGCGGAGAGCCGCGTACCGTCAAAGGCGACTCGTATTTCCTCGCCCGCGCGCTGCCCAACTTCTATTTCCACTATACGACCGCCTACGCGATCCTCAGGACCGGCGGCGTTCCGGTCGGCAAGAACGACTATCTCGGCGGATTTTGAGGCCATCGCGGCCCTTTAGTCGCAATTGACAGCGACGGTGCCGGGGGCCATGCAAAGCCCCCGACACTTTTGTGACAGGTGACCCGTTGCCGCGACTGTCGTTTGTGATCCCCGCCTACAACGAAGAGGCGCTGATCGGGCCTTGCCTTGAATCGGTGCTCAAGGAGATCAAGCGGAGCGGCGTCGACACCGAAGTGGTGGTGGTCAACAACGCCTCGGTCGATCGCACGGGCGAGATTGCCCGCAGCTATCCCGGCGTGAAGGTGGTGGATGAGCCCAAGAAGGGCCTCGTCAATGCCCGTGACGCCGGGTTTCAGGCATCGAGCGCCGAGCTGGTGGCCAATATCGACAGCGATACGATGCTGCCCGAGGGGTGGATCACGACGGTCGTCGATGCCTTTGCGGGCGACCCCAAACTGGTCGGCCTCAGCGGGCCGTTCATCTACTACGACCTGTCGCTGTGGAACCGCTTCCTGGTCCGGCTTTTCTACTACCTCACCTGGCTGATGTACGTGGTGAACCACTATGTGCTGAAGGTCGGCTCGGTGATCCAGGGCGGCAATTTCGTCTTCACGCGCACGGCATGGACCAAGGCGGGTGGCTACGACCGGACCATCGCCTTTTACGGCGAGGATACCGACGTCGCGGTGCGGCTGAGCAAGGTGGGCAAGGTCAAGTGGACCTTTGCACTGCCAATGCTGACCTCTGGCCGCCGCCTCGAGAAGGAAGGCGTGTTCAAGACCGCCGGCACCTACGTGCTGAACTACTTCTGGGTTACGTTCCGCGGCAAGCCGAAGACCACCGAGTACACCGATATCAGGCCGAAGTAGCGCGGCCGCCCTTTAGCTTCTGTGCAGAAGCTAGCGGTTCCAGTTCGGGCAGCAGGATGACGCTTTCCTGCTCGTTGGGATCGGTACGGGCGATCACGGCGACGACCGGCTCTGTCTGGCTTGGGTTGTAGGGCAGGTGGGGCATGTTGGCGGGGATGTAGAGGAACTCGCCTGGCCTAAGCGTCATGTGCTTTTCCAGCCGCTCGCCATAGTACATCGCCGATGTGCCGGAGACCGCGTAGATCGCCGTCTCGTGCCCCTCATGCTTGTGGGCCTTGGCGCGGCCGCCGGGCGGTATCGTCAACACCTGCATATGGATGCCGCGCGCCCCGACAGTCTCGGCCGAGATCGCCGGCGCATAGGTAAATCCCTGTTTGCCGACGAACGGCTCGCCCGATGTGACAACCTTGCAGTCCTGCCCCAAAGCCGTGCTCATCGATGCCTCCGCCTTCCGCGTTCGCGGGAAGCCTAGCCACAAGCTGGACCGACGGGAAGCGTCGAGCGCGAAGGAGTTCAGTCCGCCGCTTAAGTCGCGCCCGCGGCGGTCGTGGCTTCCTGGATCAGTTGCTCCGGGATGTCGTCGAACGAGGCGTAGTTCAGCGAATAGAGCCGGAAATAGAGGCCCTTGGCGGCCATGAGCTGGTCGTGGTTGCCGTTTTCGATGACGTGGCCGTTCTGCAGCACGATGATGCGATCGGCGCCGCGGATGGTCGCCAGCCGGTGGGCGATGACGATGCCGGTACGGCCTTCGAGCAGTTTTGCCAGCGCCTTCTGGATCAGCATTTCGGTGTAGCTGTCGATCGAGGCGGTCGCCTCGTCGAGGACGAGGATTTTCGAATCCGCGACGATGGCGCGGGCAAAGCTCAGGAGCTGACGCTGGCCGAGCGAGAGGTTGCTGCCGCGCTGTTCGAGATGGCTATCGTAGCCGCCGGGTAGGCGCATGATGAACTCGTGCGCACCTACCGCCTCGGCGGCCCGCTGCACTTCTTCGCGAGTGGCGCTGGTCTTGTGGTAGCGGATGTTTTCGATGACCGAGCCGGTGAACAGGAATGGCTCCTGCAGCACCATCGAGACCTGCTGGCCAAGCGAATCCTGGGTGACGTTGCGGACATCGGTGCCGCCCACCAGCACCTCGCCTTCCCAGATATCGTAGAAGCGGTGGACGAGGGCGGTAGCACTGGTCTTGCCCGAGCCGGTCGGACCGACGAGGGCAACGGTCTCGCCCGGGTTCACCCTGAAACCGACGTTCTTGAGGATGGGCTGACCGGGGACGTAACCGAAGGTAACGTTCTTGAACTCGACCGAGCCGTCCATTTCGGGGCTGAGCGTCTTGGCATCCGGCTTGTCGGTGATGTCGACCGCGACGTCGAGCACCTCGAGAATGCGCTCGCCGGAGGCCATGGCGCGCTGCATCACCGAATACTGCAGCGTAAGCGAGCGGATGGGGTCGAAGAAGCGCTGGATGTAGAACAGGAAGGCGACCATCACGCCGAGGTCGAGGCTCTTGTTGAGCACGAACGAGCCGCCGACGACGATCACCATGGCCATGGCGACGCCGGTCAGCGTGTCGACGATCGGCACCATGATCTGCGCGTAGCGCGAGGCCTTGAGGTTTGCGGCGAGGTTGTCATAGGCCTTGTCGTCATAGAGGGCGTAGTTGACGTCCTGCCGGCCCATCGCCTGCACGGTGCGAACGCCGTGGATGCCTTCGGCCATAGCGCCGTTGGCGATCGAACTGGTCTCGCGCACTTCGACAAAGGATTCGCGGGCGAGCGGCATCCAGAACAGACGGACGACGAACAGGGCCGGCATAACGGCCAACGTCAGCAGCCCCAGGCGCCAGTCGAGCACCAACAGCACCACGATGATGCCGATCAGCAGCACGACGTCGCCGACGGAGAACACCGTCGTTTCCATGAACTCCTGCATGGAGTTGACGTCACCTTGGAGGCGCGACATCAGCCGGCCGGCCTCCGTCTTGTCCATGAAGCCGAGCGATACCTTTTGCAGGTGGGCAAACATGTCGCGCCGCATGTCGCTCAACACGCCCTCGGCCGCGACGCCGATGACCATTTCCTGCAGCCAGCTCGCGCCGTAGTTGATGAGAGCGACAAAGCCAAAGCCGAGTGCGATGACCGTCAGCAAGGTACGGTTGGTGTCGCCGGTCTGCATGCCGTGGTCGATGGCGTAGCGGATGATCAGAGGAATGGCGAGTTGCGTGCCGGTAAAGGCTAGAACCGCGGCGATAGCGAGCGCGATCTTGGCCCGATAGGGCCTTGCGAAAGCCCAGAGGCGGCTGACGATCGACTCGTCAAACACCTTGCCGAAGATTTCTTCTTCGTGGCTGACCTGCGAGCCGACCACTGCCTTGGGCGGACGATTGCCAGTGCCCTCGCGCGCCTCTCGGCGGCTGCGCGGGGTGGTTGCCGCGATGATGTTGTCCTGCGTGGTATTGAGGGGCATCAGGCGGCTCCCCGCTTCTTTTCCTTCAGGGGAACAATGTTGTCAGTCGGCCGCACCTGCAGGTCGTAAAGCGCGCGATAACGGCCGCCGAGCGCCAGGAGTTCGGTGTGCGTACCCTGCTCGGCGATCTGGCCATTCTCGATGAAGAGAATGCGATCGGCGTGCATCAGCGAGTTCAGGCGATGAGCGATAACGATCGTCACGCGGTCCTTGGAAGTGCGCGAGATGGCGTTCTGGATCTTTTGCTCGGTCGCCGCATCGATGGCGGCGACGGAATCGTCAAACACCATCACCGCCGTGTTGAGGATGAGGCTGCGCGCGATGGCGAGGCGCTGGCGCTGGCCGCCGGACAGCGACACACCGCGTTCGCCGACCAGCGTGTTGTAGGCGGCGGGCAGGCCGACGACGTAGTTGTGAAGCTGCGCCGACTCAGAGGCGCGGGAGACACGCTGCTCGGGTGCCCAGGGATCGCCATAGGCGACGTTGTTTTCGATCGAGGCGGTGAAGAGGTACGAGTCCTGCTGCACCACGGCCACGGCCTTGCGCAACGACCGCAGCTTCAGGTCTCGGACATCGATGCCATCGAGGGTGATGCGGCCACCGGTCACGTCGTAGAAGCGCGGGATCAGGTGCGCGATGGTCGACTTGCCGCTGCCGGGCGGGCCGATCAGCGCAATTGTTTCGCCGGGCTTGGCCTCAAAACTCAGATTGGTGATGACGTTTTCGGTGGCGCCTTCATAGCGGAAGTCGACGTTCTCGAAGCGCAGCACCGCGCCCCTGGGTTCGATTTCCTTGGCGTCCGGCTTGTCCCCGACTTCCGGTTCGAGATCGAGCACCGCGAACAGGCGCTTGCCGCAAGTGGCGGCGCGGGCGAAGGAGTTGACCATCAGGCCAAGCTGGCGCACCGGCATCTGCAGGATCGTCATGTAGGTGAGGAAGGCGGTCAGCGTGCCGACGCTGATCCGGCCGTCGATCACCTGATTGCCGCCGACCCAGAGCACGAGGCCCATCGAAATCAGGAACGAGAAATTCATCGCCGCGGTGTTGTTGACGCGGATGGCAATGCGCTCGTGGCCAAGCTCAAGTGCGTGCTCGGAGGCCTTCTCGAACTTGTCGAGTTCGTACTGCTGGGCGGCAAAGGCGCGAACCACGCGGATGCCGGCGAGGTTCTCTTCCATGACGCGGGTCAGCACTGAAAGTCGCTCCTGCATCACCGTCCAGGTGGTGCGGAGCAGGATCTGGCAGATCGAGGATCGCCAGGCGACGAACGGCACGAAGCTCAAGGCAAGAATCGCCAGCAGCCAGTCGATGCTGAGTAGCTGGTAAGCGCCGACGCCGATCAGCACGCCGAGGAAAACGACGCGCAGCGCGCCGGTGCCGGGGAACATGCGCACGCCCTCAAGGTCGAGCAGGCCGAGGGTGATGAGGTCGCCGGTGTGGATGTGATCGTGGAAGCTGAAACTCAGCTCCTGCAGCTTCTTGTAATATTGGAGGCGCAGTTCGTAGCCGATGTAGTGGCCAACGGACTCGCCAAAATAGTTCTGAAACAGCGTGAAAACGCCACGGAGGATGCTGGCGACTAGCAGCGTCAGCCCGATAGACCAGAGCGCCGCCTCGGCGTTGCCGCCGGCGGCGGCCGTTGTGGAGGTCAGGATGTTGTGGGCGCTGTCGACCGCACTGCCGAGCAGCCGTGGAATGGCGAGCTGGAAAATGCAGGCGATGATCGTCGAAATAATCGCGAGCGCACACTGCCAGGGATGACCAAAGGTCATCTTGGTAATGCGGGCCAGGACATCGAGACTTTTGTTGAGCTCAGGCTCGTCGGCGCGGGAGACGAGACGGTCCAAATCGGCCGCACCCGTTGCAGTGCTAGTCGTCACTTTAATAACCGGAATGTCGTTAAGGCGGCTCAGGTCGGAGCGGTAGGAAGATCCGGGGCGGCATGAGTCTGGGGTGGTTTCGTTGGGAGAATGAGCCCTTTCTTTTGGGCGTTCAAGCATCGTCTTTGCAGAAATGGCGTCGAAAATGGCTCAAATTTGTCAATGGCATGGGTTGTCATCGAGGGGTTGCAAATATGCATCAGCCAAAAGAATGAGCTGGTAACCAAACGGTTCATTGGTCGCGCTAGATGCGACCGGAAGCGCCTTTACGCGGGCTGATGGCCCAGGCGAGAATCAGCACCAGTATGGCGAGGACGGCCGGGCCGATGGCCAGCAGCCACGATCCGGCGGCCAGAATCGCCGCTGCGCCGGCCCACATGATAGAAGCGAAGGCTTCCGACAGCGTGGCGGCGCGCGACGAAACCTGGCGCCGGCGGAACATCGAGCGGCGGGCCTGGGCGCGGAACCACATCTGGATCGTCGTGGCGGAGGCGGCGGCGAGGGCCGCGCCGAGTCCGGCAGTAAGCGCAACAGCGGGCGACAGGAACGCGGCGAGCAGCAACAATGGTGCCAGGATCACGGCGATGACGACGGCGATGGCCTCGATCTTGGCGATCAGCACCGCGCGGGGGGCTACGGGTGCAGTGACGACAAGGTCATGGGCGTCCTCGCCGGACAGCGCAAGCCAGGCGAGGCCCCCGGCGAGCTGGCCGGCCGCCATCACCAGTACCGGCACGACGACGACCGCAGTTCCGGCGCTGCGGCCAAAATTGATCCAGAGCAGCAGAGCGGGCGGCAGCAGGTAGAGGATTTGCATCAGCGTCTGCGATAGCAGCCACGGGTCGCGGCGCAACAGGGCCCATTCCTTGCGGCGCAGCGCCTGCTTTTGTGACGCCGGACGGAAGGCGGCGGTTGCCTGATGCACACGGGCGTGGCCGATGCCGGCGGCCGCTACGGCATGGCGGGAGAAGCTGGAGGCCGAGACGACGATCGCAATAGCCAGGGCGGCGAAGCCAACGATGAGGATCAGCGCCAACGCGGGAATGTCGCCCATCGCGGCACGGGCGGGGAGCCAGAGCACGCTGGCGACATCCGGGGCATGGGCGACAACGTCCGCCGATTGCAAGACGGCAAAGCGGTTCATCGTGCCGTAGGAGAGAATTGCCGCAGCCTGGATGCCGATGATGAAGGCGGCGCCGATGATCGCCGCGACGATCTGTGCAATCAGCCGCGTGCGCTTGGGCCCGACAAGCTGGAACAGGCCAAGGGTGATGGCGACGCCGATGGCGGTTGCGAGGGCGCTCGACGCGGCCAGCACGCCATAGGCAGCGAACCATTTTGGGCTATCCCTGAACGCCAGCACGTCGATCAGCGGTGCGGCGAGCAGCGCAGAGAGCAGCATGGTCGACGCGGCCGTTGCCGTGGTGCGCACCGCGAACAGACGCTTCGAGGAGGCTGGCGAAGACAGGATCAGGTCCAGGTCGGAGCGGGCGTAGTAGGCGCGCGTGATCGATTCCAGTGCCTGCGACAGCATCACCGACCAGAACAGCAATCCGCCGCCGGTGACGAGGACCAGCGTCGGTTTATCGGGACGGATGCCTTCCGCCAGCCACGGACCGACCAGGGCATTAGCGAGGAGGTGCAGCAAGATCGCCGCGATGACGAGAATGACGGTGAGGATGATGCCGCGGGTGCGTTGGCCCGCCGTCATCATGCCGATCCAGTCGCGCCAGAACAGTCCGAGCTCGTGGCGGGCGAACCAGGCGACCGATGTGGGTTGGGCCATCATGCGGCGGCGCTGCTTTCGGCCGCACTCTCGGCGACGAGGTCGAGGAAGATGTCTTCGAGGCTGACGCCGCCGTGGCGGGCCTTGGCGCGCAGTTCGTCGAGCGTGCCTTCGGCGATAAGCCGTCCCGATGCGATTACGCCGATCCGCTCGGCCATGCGCTCGGCAACTTCGAGGATGTGCGTCGTCATGATGACGGTGACGCCCGACTTCACCTTGTCGAGCAGCACGTTCTTGACCTGGCGGGCGGAGCCGGCATCGAGGCCGGTCAGCGGCTCATCGAGAATGATAAGGCGCGGGTCATGTACGAGGGCGCCGGCGAGGGCCACCTTCTGCAGCATGCCCTTGGAAAAACCGCCGCAGCGCTCATTGGCGTGCGGCGCGAGGCCGAGCCAGTCGAGCAGCGTGCGGGAAGTAGCTTCTGCCTCAGCCGCCGGAATTTCCCAAAGTCCTGCGACGAATTGTAGATATTCGAGCGGCGTCAGCCGGTCGTAGACCATCGGCTCATCCGAAACCCAGGCGATCAGCCGCTTGGCCGCGATGGGGTCGCGCCGGGCGTCGATGCCGAGGACGCGGATCGAGCCGGCGTCCGGCTGCAGCAGCCCCGCAACCATGCGCAGCAGTGTTGTCTTACCAGCGCCGTTGGGGCCGAGCAGGGCATAGAATTCGCCGGCGCGCACTTCGAGATCGAGGCCATCGACGGCCGGCCGGTCAAAACGCTTGCTGAGGCCCTTGATATCGAGGGCGAGGGGAAGGTCGGTCATGGCAGCTCCAGATGAGCCCGCGACCCGAGCCCGCAGCGGAGCATAATGGCGACCGGTTTCGGCAAGATGAATCGCATTTGCAATAGTTTAGATGCCGGCCGGCAGTCACTTCGGAGTGCTGAGGCAGGCGCATCGGTGCCGGGCCGGGATAAACTCCCGGGCAGGGCGGTGACGGCCATTCCCGCCCCACCGAGAGACGTGTACCCTCGAGGGGCGTCCGGCCGTTCGTCCGATTTTTGGATGAAACGGAGGAATATTGTCATGGGCTTATTCGATCAAGGTCTTGGCGGTAAGGGCGGACTTTCACCGGCCGCCATCGCACTTCTGGGCCTTCTGGCCGTGAAGGGATTTGAGAACCGCGACAAGCTGGCCGGTATGCTCGGCGGTGTGCTGGGTGGCGGCAATGCTCCTGGTACCAATCCGAACGGCGGCGCTCAGCCAACTGGAACGCCGCAAACGGCGCAGGCCGGCAATGGCGGCCTTGGCGGCTTGCTCGGCGGCCTCGTCGGCGCAATGGGCGGTGGCGCGTCGAGCGGCCATGTGGTGAGCGGCGGCCTCGGCGATCTGCTCAACAGCTTTCAGCAGGCCGGGCACGGCGATGTGGCCCAATCCTGGGTGAAGGATGGCCCGAACCAACCGGTCGCCCCGCAGCAGGTAGAGCAGGCCGTCGGACCCGATATCATCGACCAGTTGGCCAAATCGACGGGCATGAGCCGCGACCAGTTGCTCGCCAAGCTTTCGCAAGTGCTGCCGCAGGCCGTCGACGGGCTGACGCCGGATGCGCGCGTGCCGACGCCGCAGGAAGCCAATACCGCCACGCGGGCGTGAGGAGCAACCGATGGGAATTATCTGGACAATCATCATCGGCCTCATCGCCGGGATCATCGCCAAGTTCATCATGCCCGGCAAAAACGAGCCGCAAGGCTTCATCTGGACAGCCGTGCTTGGCATCGTCGGCGCACTGCTTGCCACCTGGATCGGCCAGGCGATCGGCTTCTATCATGAGGGCGAGAGCGCTGGCCTGTTCGGTGCGATCGTCGGCGCCATCATTGTGCTGGTCATCTACGGCGCGGTGATGCGGCGGCGCACGCCAAGCTGACGAGCCGATCGGACTGCCCATGCCCGGCGCCAAGTGTGCCGGGCGGAATAAAACATCAAGCGGTGTCATTCACTATCCTCGGAAGCTCGTGCGAGTAAGAATAGCCTCGCCAGTGAGAACGGGGACAAGTCGATGAAGAGGGTGCGTGATGCCGGATAGCCAAGCCAACCTGACCGAATTGGGCGCGCGCTTTCGCGAACTGCACCGCCGGCCCGGCACCTTCATCATTCCCAACCCATGGGACGCGGGGACAGCCAAAATCCTGAGCTCGCTCGGCTTTGAGGCGCTGGCCACGACCAGCGCCGGGCTCGCGCATTCGCTCGGCCGTCCGGACGGCGAGGGTGCCGTCAGCCGTGACGAGACTCTCGCTAACGCCCGCGCCATCATCGAGGCGACCCATCTGCCGGTCGCCGCCGATCTCGAGAACGGTTTTGACCACGCACCCCGAGCCGCGGCCGAAACTATCCGGCTGGCGGCCGAGGTCGGGCTGGTCGGCGGCTCCATCGAGGACGCGACGGGTGAGGCCGACAAGCCGATTTACGATTTCGAGCACGCCGTCGAGCGCGTGGCCGCCGCGGCAGAAGCGGCGCGAAAACTGCCGTTTCCATTTATGTTCTGCGCGCGGGCCGAGAATTTTCTGCACGGCCGTCCCGATCTCGACGATACGATCCGGCGGCTGCAGGCATTCGAGAAGGCCGGCGCTGATTTGCTTTACGCGCCAGGTATTCCGAGCCTCGACGCCATCCGTACCGTCTGCGCGTCGGTCGGCAAGCCGGTCAACACGCAGATCGGCGCGTTCACGGTTGCCGATCTCGCTGCTGCCGGCGTCAAGCGGATCAGCCTCGGTTCGGCCCTGAGCCGGGTGGCGTTCGGCGCGTTTGCCGCGGCCAGCCGCGAACTGCTGGAAAAGGGCACCGCGACGTTCATGCCTGTCGCGATGCCTTATGGTGAGTTGCAGAAGCTGATGAGCGACTAGCCCCCGGCTAATGTGTGCCGGTGATGTTAATCATCCAGGGCGTGCCGAACTTGTCGGTCAACATGCCAAAGCTGTCGCCCCAGGGCGCCTTGGCCAGTTCCATGCCGACAGACGTGGCGCCTTCACGGAGCTGCTTCCAGTAGCCCGTCAGCGCCGCTTCGTCGTCGCCGCTGAGCGAGACCGTCATGGTGTTGCCCGGCTTGAACTCCATGTGCGCGGGCGTATCCGAGCCCATCAGCACGAAGCCGTTGGGCGCCGTCAGCATGGAATGCATGATCTTGTCCTTGTCGGACGGATCCTGCGCCATGTTGCCTTCGCCGAACGTGTTGGTCTCGAGCGTGCCGCCGAAGACGGACTTGTAGAATTCCATCGCCGTGCGGGCGTTGCCGGAAAAGCTGAGATAAGGATTGAGACGGCTGACCATGGTCGTTCCTCCTGTTGTTATGCTGAAAAGCTAGCAGCGGCATGTGACGGAAAATAGGGCGCTGTCCGATCGCCTTCTCAGGCCGGTTGTAGCGCCGTAGGCTGCGCATCGTGCCGTCCGGGCTTTGGGAAGGCGAGCGCCATGAACGCCGCCATGAGGCCGATGGCGGCCGAGGCGATATAGAGCCAGTGATAGGTCCCAAAGGTGTCGAACAGCCAGCCGCCGCCGACCGGGCCGAAGGCCATGCCGATGCTGGAGAGCATCATGGCTGCGCCGAGCACGGTGCCCATGACGCTCTGGCTGAAATATTCGCGGGCGAGGATCGCGTAGAGCGGCATAACGCCGCCATAGGCCATGCCCAGGACCAGGGCGCGGAGGTAAAAATCGCCGAGGCCGCTGACGAAGATATAGCTGTAGATGCCCACGGCCTGCAGCAGGAGGCCGGCGACGATGACGCGCTTGACCCCGATGCGGTCGGCGAGCACGCCGAAGATCAGCCGGCCGAACAGGCCCGCGACGCCCTCGACGCTGTAGATGCTCGCTGCCGCAAGCGCGGAGGCGCCGCAGATCTCGGCGTAGCTAACGGTGTGGAAGATCGGCCCCGAATGCGCGGCGCAGCAAAGGAAGAAGGTGACCGCGAGGACGATGAACTGCGGCGTGCGCAGCGCCGACCAGGCCGAGGCCGGCTGGGCCGGCGCGCCGGCCATGCCCGCGGCCGGGGCAGTTGTGGCAACTGCCGGCGGCCGGCGGATCAGGAACGCCAGCGGGAAGAGGGCGACGGCAACGCCGATGGCGATCATCAGCATGGCGCTGCGCCAGCCATAGGCGCCGATGAGCACGGTGGCGAGCGGGGTCATAACCATGGGGGCAACGCCGCCGCCGATCGAGACCAGCGAAACGGCGAGGCTGCGGTTCTTTTCGAACCAGCCGACCGTTGCCGCCGTAATGGGGGCGAAGAAGGCGCCGACCGAGGCCATGGCGATGCCGCCATAGGCGATCTGGAACACGAGAAGGCTGGTCGTCCGGCTGGCGAGGATGAGGCCGCCGCCGAGGAGGACCGTGGCCATCAGCACCACCGGGCGGGGCCCGATGCGATCGGAAAGCGTGCCCCAGAGGAAGCCGGCGACGCCCATCATGACGAAACCCAGTGTCATCGCCATCGAAATGCCGGCCCGGGTCCAGCCGGTCTCCTCGGCGATTGGCTGCAGATAGACGGGCAGGGCGAAGATGGCGCCCATCGCCAGACACGTGATCAAGGCGCCGGCGACGACGATGACCCAACCATAACGGCTTTCCATTCCACCCTCCTCAGGGACACTCTGCCTCCTAGACGAACGGGAGGCGAGGAAATCGACAGCGGCGGAGCGAATTCGTCACCGCCATAAATTAACCGACGGGTTAATTTCCACTTTGGTTAAGTACTGGCGATGCGATGGGGTGTCAATGCAGGTTTTGGACGGAGCTGTGGATTTTTCGGGCCGGGCGTAATGACGCCGTGGGGGAGGTCCAGGCAAGCGGCATGCTCCCGCGCGACTGGGATCGGACAAGCGGGCGGCGGCGAGACATGGTCTCCTGAGCCGGGTCGTACCGAATGGTGAGACTTTTGCGCCATTCGAGCATAGCTCTCATGGCCTTTCGCGCTGAAAAGGCTCCACCGGAGCTTTTTCTCGGCTGCGCCGCCGCTTGAAAGTCTCGCCACCGCGACCGGGATTTTGGGCCGTTTCGTTGTGGCTGCGCTACCTTAGCTGCGCTGCCGCTTCCCGTTACGGCGCGGGCTTGGAGTTGAGGGGCCAAGGCCGGGGTAGAACCCGGACGATGCGAACATCCTCTCCTCCGTGACGCTTCTTGTGAAAACGCCCCGAGCCTTGCTGCCCTCTCACAAGAAAGCAGCGGAAGCGGCTACGTCCCCAGTATCAAGGACCGGCCACCAACGAAATCGAGCCTGAACCGGAACGACTCCCGGTCCACCCGATCTCCCACCGAACTGGTCGGCCGGTCGAACCGGAAAAGTGTGACCACTTTTCCTGGCCAGCCTCCAGGCACCAACCACTCGTCATGATCTCGCTCTTGGTGCGCGGGATAGGGAGAGGATAATGCGTGCCGAAAGTAGGGGGATAACTTTCTTTGGGCATCGCCTCGCCGGATCCTCCCCCGCGAGAGCGGGAGAGGACAAGGCGCGCCGCTTGCGAATAACTAGCCGCTGCGTCTGGAGCCTACGAATTATGCCCGGCCCAGCCGCCATTGTGCTGCTGCCCGGCGGGGTGCGGATCGCCGGCGTGGGGGAAGGCGTGCTCGGGATGCTGCGCCTCGAATTCGCGCTGCGCGGCGAACCAGAACTGCTGGTCCTCGCCCGCCGGCTGGCCGGCCTCTTCCCAGAGCTGATAGGCGCGCTCGCGGACGCGGTGCTCATACTCTTCGACGTTGATGTCCTGGTCCATGGCCGTCTCCCTGTGTGGCGTTCCGGCAGTAGTAGCCGGCCAACATGGCCGGCACGCGACAGGGCGATGAACCGTCAGCGCGAGAGAAACTCCAAGCCCGGGAATCAGTGGGCGAGGTGGAGCTTATCGAGCGCCGAGATGGCCAGCGGGTTGCCGGAGGCGGCGCGCTGCTGGAGGATTTTGACGAAGGCGTTGTAGTCCACCGTGTCGCCGCCTTCCTTCACCAAGGTCAGCGCCTTGACGTAATCCACCTGAACGCAATGCTGGCCCATCAACTCGCCATGAAACAGCAGATGGCCGGCATCCCCCATGGCGACTTTGCTCTTGTTCTGGTCGGCGATGATTTTTGCGCAGGTAGCCGCGATCTCGCCGGGCGAAGTGCCGATCGCTTTAGCATAGGCCGAGCTTTTAGGGATGATCACCCCATCGCTCTTGGCAAAAGCAGGCGCGGCGCAGAGCAGGCTTACGGCGATTGCGGTGGTGAGAATGCGCATAAATGACCCCCAGTGAAGTATTTGCGTCTGCAGACGAATGTCTGGACCGCTCCTAGATACACCAGTCATTCCCGCGAAAGCGGGAATCTCTGTTTCGATGGCTAATGGCGCACCCGGCGCTCGCGAGGTAACGGAGACTCCCGCTTTCGCGGGAATGACTCTGAAGGACGGGGCAGGCGCTAGGGGCCTAGCGCGCGAAGGGGACGAAGAATGCAGTGGCAGTTCAGGGCGCCGGTGATCGAGTGGCGGGGACCCGCGCCGTTCTTTTATGCGCGCATCCCCGAAACGGTCGGCGCCGAGATCGCGGCGGTGAAGCGGATTGCGAGCTATGGCTGGGGCGTGATCCCGGTGAAGGCGACGATTGCCGGCGTCACCTTCGAGACCTCGCTGTTCCCGCGCGAAAACACCTACCTACTACCGCTCAAGGTTTTGGTGCGCAAGCGCATCGGCGTGACGGTGGGCGACGAGGTGGAGGTGGAAATGGCGATTGGCGGGGTGATCCGCGAGCCGGATTTATGATCCGCACCCCTCCACGTCATGGCCGGGCTTGACCCGGCCACCCAGCCGGCCTCTCCTCATCCGCCATGGGTGGCTTCGTCTACATCATGACCAATTTCCGCTACCGCGCGATCTACACCGGCGTGACCTCTGACCTGCCGAAGCGCGTCTGGGAGCATAAGAACGAGGTCGTTCCAGGCTTCACCAAGCGATACCGCCTGCACACGCTCGTCTGGTACGAGGTCCACGAAACCATCGAATCCGCGATCCAGCGCGAGCACAACATGAAGCACTGGAAGCGCGAGTGGAAAACGGCCCTCGTCGATGCGATGAACCCGGAGTGGGACGACCTCTACCCGACGTTGTTCTGATGCGGCGCGTCTGGCTGGGTGGCCGGGTCAAGCCCGGCCATGGACGGCGGAGAAGGGAGGGAGTTCACGCCGCTCAAGGCCGCCGTCCGAAGGGGACATCTTGGCGTGACGGTGGATGACGAACGGTCTAGGCGCTCTTCGAATGGCTTAGTTCGGCTGTTCCTAAATTTGGCCCACGATGTCCGCTATTAGCTTGTTGATAGGCGATGACTTAGCGAAATATGAGAAACGGTGGTTGCGGGATATAGAGCGCAGAGATCTATGTCCGACGGCCGAGGCCCAAGCCAGCCAATCCGATTGACCGGCGCCGAGCTGCTGGTCTCTCAGTTCTGTCAGTCCAAATCTAACGTCAGCTATTTCTAATATCTTGGCCCTCGATATCATCGTGGCGTTAGGATGGTTGTATAGTAGGTCGATGATATTGCTTGCCTTTGTCGTGTTCATCAAATATGATTGTAAAATCCATCCGAACCAAAACAATTGGTACTCTTGAAGGTCCGAACGATCCCTCACGATTGTCTCGATCATCTCTGCCAAGAAGTCGATGTCTTTAACGTGTTTGCAAAAATTAAATATCGACTTCGCGAGATGTGGAAATCTAACGGCAATGTCAGGTAGTCGCTTATGAACGAGCTTGTCGTGCTCCCTCATAAGCGTCAGCACCAACTCTGCATCCTCCTCATCTATGTTATCGGCGGCAAGTAGCGCTGTCAGATAAGCAAGCTCATCTTTGTTTAGAGCAAGCTTAATGTTTATGACATTTGGCTCGTCGTCGTAGCTCTCGGTGACAAGTCTGCGTCGCCTCTGCAACAGTTTTGATTTTACATCGTCCAATTTGTCATCAAAATTTGCCTGCTTGTCTATATCTCGTATCGTTTTACTTGGATTGACAGAAAGACCTCTGTCTCCAAGAAGTTTTTGTATATAAATAAAGTCGCGCTGGAGCACTTCGCTGCTATCTGAGAATAAGTATATGTCATCCATGAAACGCAACAGTGTGCCCGACCTGAGCGAATGATGTTCGTCGATATAGCGAAGGAAATCGTTTCCGACCATCTTCGATGGATAAAGGCCTTGTACAAGGCAATCTATACTTCGTCCCGAGTTAGTCTCTCGCAAAAATTTGCCAAAATAAGCGTAGTCGTCATCGCTGGCCCCCAAGTTTGCTAGCCATGCCACGAGATCGTGATGGTATATGCTGTTAAAGAAGGACGAGATGTCGAAAGATAGAAAATGCTTATAGGTCTTTTTGGAGGCGGCAATTGCTCCCTTGAAGGCCTTATAGGATTGAGAGGGTGGGAGCGGTCGCCCTTCTACGAATCGATATCCAAAGTGCTGCCGCGTTTCCAAATGTGCCTTTCGAAAGCGAGCTCGATTCCGGTACACCAAGTCATAAAGAAAATATTCGGCGACAACGTCGAGCTTGACGGTCCGTCGAAGATGCAGTCCGGGCTTCGCTGCGTACACGCGCGTTTGAGCCAAGAACGAGTAGCCCGGCTCTTCCGCAAGGCATTTAGCAATGAATTGCTTTATCTGCTGCTCGCCGCTTTGAATTAGAACCTGATTGGTCTCAAGCGGAAATAGTGCTTTGGCAAAATCATCGAGATAGAAGTCTCGCGTAGACCACTGCGCCGGCGCGGGCGCCGGCGGTTTCAAGAGTGGCTTCGGTTTCACCATCGTTTTTGACTTTCGTTCGGACGGATCAGTCCAGACGTACGCGACTATACCGGCCGGAACTCCCGACCGCACTCACGCCTCAGCTGCACCCCGTCGTGGTGCCGCAGTCCTCGCACACCATGCAGTGGCCGCTCACTTTCATGCGCATGGAGCTGCAGTTGGAGCATTGGTCGCCGGTGTAGCCTTTCATGCGGGCTTCTGCGCGCAGCTCCGCGAGGTCGCGGGAGGGCGGGGGTGAGGGGATGGGGTCGAGCTCGCCGGCGTTGAAGGCGGGCGGGGCGACGTTCGGGTCGGCCTTGTAGGCGGTCGAGGTACGGAGCGCCGTGACCGTCGAACTCTGGATGCCGCCGACGGGGTTGAACGCTTTTGGCGCCGAGGTGGGCACCAGCATCAGGTTCTGGTCCTTTACCCGGCCGCGCGTCATGCCGCGCGACACCAGCGATTGCGCCGGCACCGGGGCAGGGGCGTTCGATGAGCCGCGGGCCGCCGCTTCCTCGGCCGCGCCTTTGGAGAGCGCGGTGGGGGCGGCTTCGCCCGAGACATGGGCCAGGTCGTCGCGATCGAGATAGGAGATCGCGAGTTCGCGGAAGATGTAATCGAGCATCGAGGTCGCGTTCTTGATGCGGTCGTTGCCCATCACCATGCCGGCCGGCTCGAACCGGGTGAAGGTGAACGCCTCCACATATTCGTCGAGCGGCACGCCGAACTGCAGGCCGAGCGAAATCGCGATGGCGAAATTGTTCAGCATGGCGCGGAAGGCGGCGCCTTCCTTGTACATATCGATGAAGATTTCGCCGAGCCGGCCATCGTCATATTCGCCGGTGCGGAGGTAAATCTTGTGGCCGCCGACGATCGCCTTCTGGGTGTAACCCTTGCGGCGATCCGGCATCTTTTCGCGGTCGCGCACGCGCTCGACGATGCGCTCCACGATCTTTTCGGCCACCTGCGGCACGCGGGCCATCGGGGCGGCGGCGATGAGGTTTTCGAGCGTGTCGTCGTCCTCATCCTCGTCATCGGCGAGGAGGGAGGCGTTGAGCGGCTGGCTGAGCTTCGAGCCGTCGCGGTAGAGTGCGTTGGCCTTCAGCGCCAGCCGCCAGGAGAGCATGTAGGCCTCCTTAGCGTCCTCGACGGTGGCGTCGTTGGGCATGTTGATGGTCTTCGAGATCGCGCCGGTGATGAAGGGCTGCGCGGCAGCCATCATCAGGATGTGGCTCTCGACGCTGAGGTAGCGTTTGCCGATCTTGCCGCAAGGGCTGGCGCAGTCGAACACCGGCAGGTGCTCGGCCTTGAGGAACGGCGCGCCCTCGAGCGTCATGGCGCCGCAGACATGGGTGTTCGCCGCCTCGATGTCTTTCTTCGAGAAGCCGAGGAAGCCCAGGAGGTCGAACGAGAAATCCGCAAGCTGCGCGTCGGTGACGCCAAGGCCCTTGAGGAAATCGGCGCCCAGCGTCCACTGGTTGAAGATGAATTTGATGTCGAAGGCGGAGGCGGTGGCCTTGTTCAGCGCCTCGATCTTGTCGTCGGTGAAACCCTTCGTCCGGAGCGTCGAGGGGTTGATGCCCGGCGCCTGGTTGAGGTTGCCGTGGCCGACCGCATAGGCCTCGATCTCGGCGATCTGCGATTCCGAATAGCCGAGGGTGCGAAGCGCCGGGGGCACCGCGCGGTTGATGATCTTGAAATAGCCGCCGCCCGCGAGCTTCTTGAACTTTACCAGCGCGAAATCGGGTTCGATGCCGGTGGTGTCGCAATCCATCACGAGGCCGATCGTGCCCGTCGGCGCAATCACCGAGACCTGCGCATTGCGGTAGCCGTGCTTTTCGCCGAGCGCGAGGGCTTCATCCCACGATGCTTTGGCGCGCGCGCTTAGTGCGTTGTCCTTAAGAGACGGGTGATCCAGCGGGACGGGGTTGATGCTGAGGCCTTCGTAGCCCTGCGCGTTGCCGTGAGCGGCGTTGCGGTGGTTACGGATGACGCGGAGCATCGCCTTGGCGTTGCGCTTGTAATCCGCGAACGGGCCGAGCTCGCCCGCCATTTCGGCCGACGTCTTGTACGAAATGCCCGTCATCACCGCGGTGATGGCGCCGGCGATCGCGCGGCCTTCCTTGCTGTCATAGGGAATGCCCGAGGTCATCAGTAGGCCGCCGATGTTGGCGTAGCCGATGCCGAGGGTGCGGTATTCGAATGAGCGCTCGGCGATGGCACGGCTCGGGAACTGCGCCATCATCACCGACACTTCGAGGACGATGGTCCAGAGCCGCGTCGCATGCTCGAACGCCGCGACGTCGAACGAGGAGTCGGCGTTGCGGAAAGGCAGGAGGTTGATCGAGGCGAGATTGCACGCCGTATCGTCGAGGAACATGTACTCCGAGCAGGGGTTCGACGCGACGATGTCGCCGGCCGCCGGGCTCGTGTGCCACTCGTTGATGGTCGTGTGATACTGGATGCCGGGATCAGCCGAGGCCCAGGCCGCATAGCCGATCGATTCCCAGAGATCCTTCGCCTTCAGCGTCTTCACTACCTTGCCGGTGATGCGAGCCTTGAGGTCCCAATCGCCATCAACCTCGACGGCGTTGAGGAACTCATCGGTGACGCGGACAGAGTTGTTGGAGTTCTGGCCGGCAACGGTCAGATAGGCCTCCGAATCCCAATCGGTGTCGAACACCGGGAATTCCATCTCGGTATAGCCCTGCCGCGCGAACTGGATGACGCGCTGAATGTAGTTCTCGGGCACGGACGCTTTCTTTGCGGCGCGCACTTCGCGCTTCAGCGCCGGGTTCTTGGTCACGTCGAAGCAGTCGTCGCCATTGCCCTCGCAATTGACGGCGGCCTTCATGATGGCCTTCAAGTGCTTCGACACAACCTTGGAGCCGGTGACGAGCGCGGCGACCTTCTGCTCCTCCTTCACCTTCCAGTTGATGTAGGTCTCGATGTCGGGGTGATCGATATCGACCACCACCATTTTGGCGGCGCGACGCGTCGTGCCGCCCGACTTGATGGCGCCCGCCGCGCGGTCGCCGATCTTGAGGAAACTCATCAGACCGGACGAGCGGCCGCCGCCCGACAACTTTTCGCCTTCGCCGCGAAGCTTTGAGAAGTTCGAGCCGGTGCCCGAGCCATACTTGAAGAGCCGTGCTTCGCGAACCCAGAGGTCCATGATGCCGCCGTCGTTGACGAGGTCGTCGCTGACCGACTGGATAAAGCAGGCATGCGGCTGCGGATGCTCATAGGCCGACTTGCTGGCCATCAGCTTGTGGGTGAACGGATCGACGTAAAAGTGCCCCTGGCCGGGGCCGTCGATGCCATAGGCCCAATGGAGGCCGGTGTTGAACCACTGCGGCGAGTTCGGCGCGACCTTTTGGGTCGCGAGCATGTAGGCAAGCTCGTCACGGAAGGCCTTGGCGTCTTCCTCGGAGGCGAAATAGCCGCCCTTCCAGCCCCAATAGGTCCAGGTGCCGGCGAGGCGGTCGAACACCTGCCGGGAATCAATCTCGGAACCATAGCGCTCGTTTTCGGGCAACTTGGCCAGCGCCTTCTCGTCGGGGACGGAGCGCCACAGCCACGAGGGAACGTCGTTCTCCTCGACCTTCTTCAGGACTTTGGCGACACCTGCTTTACGGAAATACTTTTGGGCAATGATGTCCGCCGCAACCTGACTCCAGGTCGAGGGAACCTGCATGTCGGCCAGCCGGAAGACCACCGAGCCATCGGGGTTCTTGATCTCGCTCGTGGTCGAGCGAAATTCGATTCCGGCATAGGCCCCGCTCTCGGCGGAAGTGAAACGACGTTCAATGCGCATAGTCTCTCAAAATCCCCAAAATAGCGGGCGCACGTTCCCGCAACCGTTCCGCAACGGCATCTGCCTCTGTTTTGACGCTTGCCAACCGAACCCTTGTGCGTGGGTTCTGCTTTGCCCCGACTGCCTCGAGTCGAACCGGTCTGATGCCGGCCCTTGCCTCGGGGACTTTGCTTGCTCTTTCCGGCGGGCACTCGCAGCCATCCGGACCGTCGAAAAGGTTGTGCCGATTCAAATTCGGCGTCAACAGCGAGATTGCATCTTCCGTCTATCTCTAGTGGTTGGCGAGCTACAGATCGCTACTTCTAGTGGGTCTAATATGTGGATTACGGGGATAAACGGCAAGGGAAAACTGCGTCCCGGAGGCCCGAGAATCAGCTTTGTGAACGGTCGATGTCGCTCATCTCACGTGCTCGATTTTCGAGCTAAACCAGCGTCGCAACTTGACTCTTTTTCGCCATAATTGCTCAGGCGGAGCTTCATTAACCCTTCGCACATCGCCTCGACTCGAAGGCATCGAGTCTGTCGCAAAAGCGTCAAGGACAAAATTTGAAGCGGCCGGTGGATTGGTCCGACACCACCGGTAGTGGTGACCGCTAGTGCGCGAGGAAAGCCGGCACGCGAACGAGGGCGTCGGCACGCGCGGCCGGATTAGTTCCGGTGTGGGCAACGCCAGTCCCAGATGCCGTGAATGCTAACCCATCCTGGGTGTGAACCTTCAGGCTCGGATGATCGAAGTCATGGTAGGCGCCGGGGTAGGTGACGATGTCGACCAGCTCGCCCGCTGCCTTGGCCGCGGCGACCATGTCCTCGCAGGGCTTTGCGGCAGTCCAGTCATCGGCCTCGCCGATGAGGATGAGCAGCGGGATGCGGCTCTTCCATTTGCCGGTCTCGAACGGTACCCGGCAGCCGGGATAAAAAGCGACAGCCTTTTGAAAGTCGGCGGTGACGTCCTTGGGAGCGTGCCGCGGCTCGACCGAATAGAGCACGCTCGAGCCGCCATTGGACCACCCGAGCAGCGATACCGCGTCGGCCTTCACGTCACTGCGGGTGTCGAGATAGGCCAGTGCCGAATCGGCGTCTTCGGGGCGGTCCTTGCTCGGGCTCACATCGCGGTCGGAAACCTTGCACTGCGAGTCGAGACCGCGGGAGGTATAGCTGTCGGGGAAAAGGACGATGAACCCCTGCGCCGCGAGGCGATTGCCCCAATCGGCATGGCGTTCGCTCGGCTGGCCCTCCTTGTTGATCAGGCCCGAGCAGCCGTGCAGGGCGACAACAGCAGGGAAGGGACCAGGGCCGGCAGGCCTGTAGAGGAAGCCCTCCAGCGTCACTCCGTGCCGGCCGGGAAAGTTGACGCTTTCGGGCGTCGTTGTCGGAGGCGAGCCGGCATTGGTGGCGGGCTTTGCGGCGAGAGCTGGCTGGCCGGTCGCGGCGGCAACGGTGAATACTAACGCCAATGCGAAGTGGATGGAGGATATGCGTTTTGGCCACATGGTCGCTCTCCGAGACGATCTCGCCATATGGGTATCAAGGCAAGTCTGCACCGCAAATGAATGCCGCATTCGGTCGCGGCTCTCGGTTCCACCGAGGCAGGCCGCTCGACTAATCCGGCACGTAGGTCAGCCTGATAACCTCCTCGCCAATCCGTTCGCTGGTGACCAGACGGAGCGGCGGTCGTGCCCCGGGGAAGAACGGCTTGCCGTGACCGACGACCACGGGATGGAGATAAATCCGATACTCATCGATGAGGCCAAGCTCGGCGAGGCTTGCGGCCAGTTCCGGGCCACCAACGTCGATCTCGCCTGGCTGCTCCGCTTTCACCTTACGGGCCGTTGCCTCGATGTCGCCCCTGACGAGAGTGGCGTTGGGACCGACCGACTGCAATGTGTGCGACACGACCCATTTGGGATGGTTCCGCCACGCAGCGGCGAAGGCGTTGAGTTCGCTGTCCCACTTCGGATCATCGACGTCCCAGTAGCGCATGACCTCATAAAGACGCCGCCCATAGAGGGCTCCAGCCTGAGTGGCCGTCTGATCGATAAAATGGCGAAACAGCACCGGATCCGGATCGAAGGCCGTGTGGTCGATATAGCCATCGAGGGTTTGGTTCATTCCAAAGACAAACCTGGCCATGCTGCTGATCTCCACCCCGGGCGTTTCAGCATAGCTGTAAGCCGCCCGAACGGCAGCACGCTTTCCGCTTTTGCCTAGGCGAGGCGAAACGGCCATGTTAGACGAGGCAAACGGCGTAACGCCCCATCGACGCGGACACGATTCATGAAGCCATTCTTTGCCGAAGTTTTCATCTGGTGGGGTGGTAATACCTGGGGCACGCGCCTCGATACGTGGCTCAACGGCGAATATGTTGGCTCGGACGATCAGGGCAATCGCTACTACAAGGCCAAAGCCGGCGCGAGGAAGCCGAACCGCCGCTGGGTGATCTACAACGGCTATCCCGAGGCAAGCAAAATCCCGCCCGGCTGGCACGGCTGGATGCACCATCGCACCGATGTGCCGCCGAGCGAGGAAAGCTACACGCCGCGTGAGTGGGAACTGCCGCATCTCCAGAACTATACCGGCACATCGGCCGCCTATCGGCCCGATGGCAGCCTTCTCAACAAAGGCGAGCGTCCGCGGGTAACCGGTGACTATGACGCCTGGTCGCCGGAGTAGGCGTGGGCGGAGAGCCCGCCCGTTGGTTCCTCTGATCTCCAGGCCCGCGAGGCGCTTGTGACTCACCCCTCATCCGTCTCGGCCTTTGGCCGATCCACCTTCTCCCACAAGGGGAGAAGGTAAGATGTGGCATGGGCCGTCCCTCTTTCTTCCTTCTCCCCTTGCGGGAGAAGGTGGCGCGCAGCGCCGGATGAGGGGTGGGCCATATGCCCGCCGTTTCGTATGGGCGACACTGCTGTCGTTGGTTCTGGCCTCGCCTGTTTTTGCCGCCTCGGTCGCTAACCCCGTTGCGACCTTTTCCGGCCTCGACAAAATCACGGCGCGAGTGACCAATTTCGACGTCTACGTCAACGAGACCGTGCAGTTCGGTTCGCTGCAGATCACGCCGCGCGCCTGCTACACACGGCCGGCGACAGAGACGCAGCAGCGGACATCGGTCTTCATCGAGGTGGACCAGGTGAACCTCAAGGGCGTGACTGACCGCATCTTCACCGGCTGGATGTTCGCCGACAGCCCGGCGCTAAACGCCGTTGACGATCCGGTCTACGATTTCTGGCTGGTCGACTGCAAACAGCGCTCCGACGTGCCGCCGCCGACTGCCACGAATGCAGCGCCCGCGCCATCACCGGCCCCTGCACCGGCGGCCGTGCCGCCCGGCACCACGGCCGACACGACAACCACGCCATCCGAGACGACGCGCACCGAGAGCGGTTCCATTATCACCTTGATGGACCCCAAACCGGCCGCGGAAAGCAATCCGGACGGGCAGTAGGCGATGGGCGCGATCGGGTGGACACGAGTACTGCCGGTCTTGCTGATGACCATTGTACCGGCGCCCGCCCTGGCCGCGGGCTGCCTCTACACCTCGGGCGATGCGACGCTTGCGGTAGTCGACGACAGCCATGGCGCGGCGATCGGTTTCGTAATCGCAGGGAGCGGGCAAGACAGTCTGCAATGCACGCTCAAGTGGCCGCAGCTCGATCCGAATCCCAAGCTAATCGGCTGGCCCACTCCCGTGGAAGGGGTCTGCGGCCATGGCCCGAAGACGTCGATGGTGCTACGCGGCGAATTTTCTGTGCAGCTCCCGGCGCCCGATCTGCCTCCACCTACCGCGCTGTACTTTGCTGGCCGCACTTTCTATCCCTCGCCCGACTGTAACGACACTGTCATCGTCTCGAGACAGTTGCCGGTTGATGTAGCGCCAACCGTGCCGGGGGCATCGCTGGCCAATCACCCGGTTCATACCGTCACCGTCCGGCCGGACGGTACGATCGTCGCCAACTGAGCACAGTCCGTTCCATTGACATTTGTCCTTGTCGGGCCTAATTAACCGATCAGAAAATTAACTGTACGGTTAATCTGCATGAACACCGATCACCTGAGCGCCACCTTTTCGGCTCTGGCCGATCCCACCCGTCGCGCCATCCTCGCGCGGCTCACCAGCGGTGAGGCGTCGGTCAACGAACTGGCTGAGCCTTTCGACATGAGCCTGCCCGCCGTTTCGAAGCATCTAAAAGTGCTGGAGCGGGCGGGGCTGATTTCGCGCAGCCGCGAGGCGCAGTGGCGGCCGTGCAAGCTCGAGGCCGGGCCGCTCGAGGAAGTGTGGGGGTGGGTCGAGGTTTATCGCCGTTTCTGGGAGCAG
>Ga0268266_10000733_pt1 | contig 44017 bp, 53 predicted proteins | sample KBSS13metaG_FD_190356 | JGI IMG/M metagenome (GOLD analysis project Ga0268266, IMG submission 190356) | Switchgrass rhizosphere microbial communities from Kellogg Biological Station, Michigan, USA - KBS S1-3 metaG (SPAdes) (version 2) | ecosystem: Host-associated > Plants > Roots > Rhizosphere...
GAAGCGATGCGGTCCCGGACGCAGCTCAAATCGGCCTGCGGATTTGCCCACCAGACGCGTGGCGAATGAGGCGGAATCGTCCATCTGGTCGCGCATTGCCAAATCCGACAGCATCGCCCTTGCGGATCCGTCATCAGCGCCAGCGGACGAACCGCGGTTCTCGGCGGCGGCGGTACGTGCGGCTTCCTCGTCCGATGCTACGTCGGAAAGCGAATAAACGGTCGCCCCCCGAGCTAGCGGATTTGGTGCGCTATCCATGTGAAGGGAGACGAACAGGCCAGCATTCAGCCTTCTGGCGACGGCCGCACGGTCCTCCAGACTGAGGTACCTGTCATCGGCGCGGGTCATCGCCACGCGAACGCGGCCGCGCTTGACGAGCAGGTCGCGCAGTTCCGTAGCGAGCGCGAGCGTTAACTGCTTCTCAGAGACCTGCCCCGACACACTGACGGCCCCCGGATCGGTGCCGCCGTGACCGGCGTCGATGACCACGATCGGACGGCCTGCGGTCCCCGGCCCGCCGTAAATACGGTCATTCGCAGAGGCCGGGAGCTCGACGCTAACGCTGGCCTGCTTGCTGTCAGCAGCCGCGCCGCTTCGTGCTCCTCCGAGGACAAGCGTGGTCGCCACGGCTGCGGTCAAACCCGCGCCGGCCATCGCGCCCTTTCTCGTCCAGTTAGTAGTCAATTTCCCCGCAAACCCTTGATCGAATGCAGCAATATATCACTCTAAAGAGGTTAAAGCGAAATTATCCACTTTTGTGTGAGGCTTTCGCTAGTGCGGCGGTTGCGACCAATAGGCCACAATGCTAACCGCAATTCATCTCCGGCACGTGCCGGCGAGTTTTCACCGCGCCCAGTCGGCTGCGGCCCACGAGGTTGACGCTCGCATGATGTTATCGAACGCCCCCGCCACGCGATTTGTCGAGGCGACCGGCGTTGTTTCCGCGCCAGGACGCGGGATGGCACATGCAGCAGAGGCACATTCCACCAATCCCGCCACGGCCCGCGGCTTCGTTCCGCCCGGCCTGGCCCTAGTTATGGCGCGCTCCGGTTTCACGGCTGGATGGCGCGCCCGGAGAATTTTCAATGTCCATGCGCATGCTGATCGACGCGCGCCACCCGGAGGAGACCCGGGTCGCGGTGGTCAAGGGAAACCGGATCGAGGAATTTGACTTCGAATCCGCTGAGCACAAGCAGCTCAAAGGCAATATCTATCTAGCCAAAGTTACCAGGGTTGAACCGTCCCTCCAGGCGGCGTTCGTCGATTACGGCGGCAACCGTCACGGCTTCCTCGCTTTCAGCGAAATCCACCCGGATTATTACCAGATCCCGAAGGCGGACCGCGAAGCCCTCCTCCGCGAAGAGGCGGAGCACGCTGCCGAGGAAGAGCGCCTTCGCGAGGCCGAGGCAGCGGCGTACGATGACGAGCCCCCGGCAGACGAAGAGGAAATGCCGGCCGACGAGAACGGCAACGGCGACGAACATGCCGAAGTCGGAACCGGCGCGAACCGCTCTCCAGTCGATGAATCCGCTGCCGACGAACTTCGGCGGAAGCGCCAGAATCTGCGCCGTCGCTACAAGATTCAGGATGTCATCCAGCGCCGCCAGGTGCTGCTGGTCCAGGTCGTCAAGGAAGAGCGCGGCAACAAAGGCGCCGCCCTTACCACCTATCTCTCGCTCGCCGGCCGCTATTGCGTGCTGATGCCGAACACGAGCCACGGCGGCGGCATTTCGCGCAAGATCTCGAACGGCGCCGACCGCAAGCGGCTTAAGCAGGTCATGACCGACCTTAAGCTGCCGCAGACCATGGGCCTGATTGTCCGGACTGCCGGCCTCTCGCGCACCAAGACTGAGATCAAGCGCGACTTCGACTATCTCGCCCGCCTGTGGGACGAGATTCGCGAGCGCACGCTGGGAAGTACCGCCCCAGCGTTGATCTACCGTGACAGCGACCTCATCAAGCGCGCAATCCGTGACCTCTATCATCGCGACATTGATGAAGTCGTGGTGGAGGGCGACGAGGGCTTCAAGGCCGCCCGCGGCTTCATGAAGCTGCTGATGCCGAGCCACGTCAAGCGCGTGAAGCAGCACACCGAAACGACACCGCTGTTCCAGCGCCACGGCGTGGAGGATCAGCTGTCGGCCATGTATCAGCCGGTCGTTCAGCTGAAGTCCGGCGGCTACCTCGTGATCAATCCGACCGAGGCGCTGGTTTCCATCGACATCAACTCGGGCCGGGCCACCCGCGAGCACAATATCGAGCAGACAGCGACCAACACGAACCTCGAGGCCGCGCAGGAAATCGCGCGCCAGCTGAGGCTTCGCGACATGGCCGGCCTCGTCGTCATCGACTTCATCGACATGGAACAGAACAGCCATGTCCGTAAGGTCGAAAAGGCCATGAAGGAGGCGCTGAAGAACGACCGCGCCCGCATCCAGGTTGGCCGCATCTCGGCGTTCGGCCTGATGGAAATGAGCCGCCAGCGCCTGCGGACCGGCGTTCTGGAAGCTTCGACCAAGCCCTGCCCGCATTGCGAAGGCACCGGCCTGATGCGCACCGCCTCGTCGGCCGGCCTGTCGGCGCTGCGCATGCTCGAGGACGAGGCTGCTCGTGGTCGCGGCGAGCGGATCCTGCTTCGCGCGGGCCGTGACGCCGCCGTCTACGTGCTGAACAAGAAGCGTCTCGAACTTGGCGAGATCGAGGCTCGCTACGGTGTGTCGATCGAAATCGTTATCGACGAGAGCTTCGAGGGAGCCCGGATGACAGTCGAGAGTTCGGGCCCGCGCCCGATCGCTCCCGAGCGGCCGATGCACGCTCCCGTCATTGAAGACGAGGACGACGAGGTCGATGCCGCATTGGGCCTCGATGAAGACGAGGACGAAGATGAAGAGGAACGCGAGGAGCGCGCCGACGAAGGCGAGCGGCCTGGACGTCGGCGCCGCCGCCGCCGCCGTGGCGGACGCGGACGCGGCCGTCGAGATGTAGAAGGCGGAACCGAGGCCCCAGCCGAAGCTGCCGGCGAAGACGAAGTTTCTGAGGAAGCGCTTCCGGCTGAGATTCCCGAAGAAAGTGCACCCGATAGCGTGAAGCGTCGCCGTCGCCGTCGCGGCCGAAAGGGCGGCGCAGTAGAAACCGGCGCTGACACCGAGGCTACAGCTGCTGTGCAGCCCGACAGTTCGCCGATGGTGGAAACTCCGACCGACGAAGAACCGCCGATCGCGACCACTGAGGCTCCTGAGGAGGCCAAGCCCGCGCCCAAGAAGCGCAGCCGTAAGAAGGCTTCTCCCGTCGAAGAAATCGCGGTGACGGAACCGGCTCCGGCAGAGGCGCCGCCCGCCGAGACCGCTGATGACGCTACGCCTCCCGCCAAGCCTGCGCGCAAGCGTCGTACAAAGGCGTCAGCGGAAGCACCGGTGGAGCCCGAGGTGCCCTCTGCACCACCCCCGGCGGCCAACAATGACACCGCTGAGACGGACGATGATGGTGAGCCTCGCCGCAGCGGCTGGTGGCAGCGCACCTTCGGCTAGATTTCATGGGAGGTTCACCGGCGGCCATGTTAAGCGGCCGGCCATGAACTCGCTGATGTCCCGCTTCACGCGGCTGCTGATGCTTGCGCTTATTCTGGCGTCGACGGCCTGGCGGCCGGCGTTGGCTCAGGACGACGATGACGGCGGTCCCTCGGTCCTTCGCGACAGCGAGACCGAGCTACTGTTCAAGGATATCTCGCGACCGCTGATCAAAGCCGGCGGGCTCGATCCTAACAGCGTCCGCGTCGTCCTGCTGAACGACCCGGAGATCAACGCCTTCGTCGCCACCGGTCAGACGGTCTACGTCCAGTCTGGCCTGATGATTGCCGCCGACAATGTGAACCAATTGCAGGGCGTCATAGCCCACGAGCTTGGCCACGTTGCGGGTGGCGATTCCATTCGGTCAGAAGCAGGTGCGAAAGAGGCGACCGGCATTTCGATCGCCACGATGGTGCTTGGCGCACTCGCGATCGCGGCCGGCGTTGGCGGCGATGCTGGAATGGGCATCATGATGGCCGGTCAGCAGGCCGCGACGAGCAAGTTCCTCGCATTCAGCCGCGCGACCGAGAGCAGCGCCGACCAGTTCGCCGTCCGCGCGCTCGGCGGAGCAGGCGTCAGCGGCAAGGGCTTCCTCGACTTCTTCAAGAAGTTGCAGAACCAGGAATACCGTCTCGCGATTTACGCGACGGATAGCTACGGTCGGACCCACCCTCTCTCTTCCGAACGCGTCCAGGCGCTCGAGCAGTCCCTTCAGAAGGACCCTGCATGGAGCAAGCCGATCGATCCCGCTCTCGAGGCTCGTTTCGAGCGAGTGAAAGCCAAGCTCATCGGGTTCATCGATCCGAAGCACGCGGTCGTCAAATATCCGGAGAGCGACCAGAGCGTCCCGGCGCACTATGCAAGGGCCTATGCGTATCACATCGGCGGTTACCCCGATAAAGCCGAGAGCGAGGCCGATGCTCTGCTCGCAACCAATCCGCACGACCCGTTCTTCCTGGAATTGAAGGGTCAGATCCTCCTCGAAGGCGGCAAACCCAAGGATGCGATTGCGCCCTTGCGCGAAGCGACCGAGCGCTCGGGCAATATGCCGCTGATCGCAGCGATGCTCGGCCATGCGCTTGTGGCTACCGAAGACCCAAAGAATTTCGACGAAGCGAAGCAGGTCCTTAAAGTCGCAGTCAGCCGCGACAACGAGAATCCGTTCGCCTGGTACCAGCTTGGCATCATCTACGACCGGGAGGGCGACCAGGCCCGGGCCTCGCTCGCCAGCGCCGAACGTTTCAGCCTCGAGGGCAACCCGCGCCAGGCAATGCAAAGCGCCCGAACCGCCATTGCCGGCATCAAGCCAGGAACGCCCGATTGCCTGCGTGCTCAGGACATCGTTATGGCCGCCCGTGGCGAATTGGCGAACAAGAAGAACAAGAGGTCATCCGACGATGACCGGCAGCAGGGGGGAATTTTCGCGGTGAAGGGCGGCGGTAAGGGCGCGGACAAATTCTCGCCAGCGGATCTCGTATGTCGGGGAGCGTGAACAGCGCGCCGCACGGCGGCTCAATCTGGACCGCGATCATCGGCGGGATCATCGGGTCGGCGCTGACCGCTGGCGTTCTGGTTTACGTTGCGCCCCACTACCTTGCGAGCAAGATCGTCCGCCAGGGCATGCTTGCCGACCCGCAGATCCTTCCCGACACTGCAGACGCTCTCCGCGACGCTCAGTATGTCCCCGTGCTCAACGCGAACCGAAAGGCGATCGAAACGCCGTTCGGAACCTCGTGGAAGGGCGCCGAGAAGCCCGACGTCACGCTGGTCGAATTTTTCGATTACGCCTGTCCCTATTGCAAGGCGAGCAACCCGATCGTCGACCGCCTGCTGCAGGAAGATAAGGGCCTTCGGGTCGTTTATCGGGAGCTTCCCATCCTCGGCCCTGACAGCGTTACGGCGGCACGCCTTTCGTTGGCGGCGTCCAAGGCCGGACGTTTTGCGAAGTTTCACGACACGCTTTGGGCAACTGGGCGCCCATCGCCGGAGGCCAACTCGGTCGCCGCGCAGGCTGCCGCGATCGCGCCCCAACCGCCGAGCGATCCGGCGATCGAAGCCGAGATCAAGCAGAACTTTCAGCTCGCCGGACAACTTGGTGCAACTGGTACGCCGCTTTTCGTCATCGGCAACCGCGTGATGAACACCGCCGTCGGCTACGAGGGCCTCAAGAAGTCCATCGCCATTGCCCGAGCGCGGAGCTGAATTCGCGCTAGAGAGTAGCGAAGAAGAGTATCGTGGCGACGGCCATCACAGCCGTGGCTGCCCAGCCAAGGACTGCCCCTTTCGGGCCGAGAGTTAGATGTCCCATCACCTTTGGATTGGTGACGATCAGCATCATGATCGCCATTAGCGGAGCCGCGAGCACGCCATTGATAACCGCGCTCCAGTAAAGAGCCCGGACCGGGTTCACCCCGATGAACTGGAGCAAGGCGCCGGCTAGGGTCGTCACGACGATTGTGCCGTAAAACACCTTTGCATTTTTCGGCTTGGCATCGAGGCTCGCCCGGGTGCCGAACATGCCCGACACGCCGTAGGCAGCTGACCCAGCAAGGACTGGAACCGCGAGGAGGCCGGTCCCGATGATGCCAATCGCGAACAGCAGGAAAGCGAAGCGGCCTGCGACAGGTTCAAGCGCCTGAGCGGCCTCGGACGCGGTCTGGATGGTGGTCACTCCGTTTGCGTGAAGGGTCGCGGCGGCAGCGAAAACGATGAAAATCGCAACGACATTGCTGAACACCATGCCGATGAGCGTGTCCTGGCGGATTCTCTTCATCTCCGATCCCGCTCGCCCGGGCGCGACGCAAAGTGGCTTGCTATGATGGCGCCGTTCCTCCTCGATCTCCTGCGCGGCCTGCCAGAAGAAGAGGTAGGGACTGATTGTCGTACCAAGGATCGCGACGAAGCCAGTCGCGAATGCCCCCGTCCATTCGACGTGCGGGATCAGCACGCCGCGAATCGCCTCGCCCCAGGGAATTTTAACCGTAAAGACAACCGCGACGTAAGCGAACAAGCTCAGCGTCGTGAACTTCAGGACGGCTGCGTAGCGTTCATAACTGAGGAAAATCTCGAGCAGAACACAGAGCAGCCCAAACCCAAGCGTATAGGCCAGGATCGGGCCCGGGATGAGCATGTCCATCGCCGCGCCCATCGCGCTGAGGTCCGCCCCCAAATTGATGACATTGGCGAACAGCAGCAGCGTGACCGCGATCCACATCAGCGGCTTGGGGTAGTGATGGCGCAGGTTCGCCGCGATGCCGCGGCCGGTGACCGATCCGATCTGGGCGGCCACGTCCTGGATCACCGTCATGAAGGGCAGGCAGAAGAGGAGACTCCACGACAGGCCGTAACCGAACTGCGCGCCGACCTGGCTGTAGGTGCCTATGCCACTTGGATCATCGTCGGCAGCGCCGGTGATCAGGCCCGGGCCGAGCCGAGCGAAGAAGCCTTGCTTCTCCTTGTCCGTCCCGTCGCTCAGCTTTCGATCCCCTTGAATCCCTGCGCCACCACATACCACTCGCTTGAATCCTTGCGGCTGGCTGGCGGCTTGGCGTGCTTCACGGTCGTGAAATGCCGCTTCATCTCGGCGACAAGCTGGTTATCGGCGCCGCCCGCAAGCACCTTTGCGACGTAAGTTCCGCCGGGACGAAGTACCTCGGTAGCGAACTCCAGCCCCGCCTCGACCAGCGCCATCGTGCGCAGATGATCGGTCTGCGGATGGCCGACCGTATTCGCTGCCATGTCCGACATGACGAGGTCTGCGGGACCGCCCAGCTCCGTTTTGAGCTTCTCCGGCGCGGTTTCGTCCATGAAATCCATTTGCAGGATAGCGACCCCATCGATCGGGTCGGTCGGCAACAGGTCAATGCCGACGATGCTCGCCTGCGGGGTCTTGCGGCGAACTACCTGGCTCCAGCCGCCCGGCGCAATGCCGAGGTCAATCACCGCCTTCACGCCGCGCAGCAGGCCGAAACGCTCGTCGAGCTCGATCAGCTTGTAGGCGGCACGGCTGCGATAATTCTCGGCCTTGGCGCGCTTGACATATGGGTCATTGAGCTGCCGCTCCAGCCAGCGCGTCGAAGAGACTTTGCGGCCCTTCGCGGTCTTTATGCGCTTCACAAGACGTGGCCGTCGCGGGCCATCAGCGAGCGCAATATGCCTTCACGAATGCCGCGGTCGGCCACACCGAGGTTCTTGGCCGGCCAGATTTCGATAATCGCCTCCAGGATAGCGCAGCCGGCGACGACCAGGTCCGCACGCTCATTGCCGATGCAGGGCAAGCTGGAGCGCTGGCTGTAATCCATCTCGGCGATCATCGTGCTGATCTTTTGCATCGCTTCGATCGGCACATGGAGGCCGTCGACCGCCCGCCGATCATAGGCGGGAAGCGCGAGATGGACGCTTGCGAGCGTCGTCACCGTCCCGCTGGTGCCGAGCAGGCGGATGCCCTCGCGGTTCTCGGGGAGCATGGTTGCGAAATTGGCGAAGGCGCGCCGCGCGCGCTCGCGCATGCGGAGATAGGCTTTGACCCGGTCCGGACCCTCGAGCTGCTGCTTGCCCTCGCTCTCGGTCAGCGAAACGACGCCCCACGGCGCGCTCCACCAGGCCTTGATCTTGGGCCCGGTGTCGCTCTGGTCGACCAGCACCAGCTCGGTCGACCCGCCGCCGATGTCGAAGATCAGGGCCGGCCCGTCGCCCGGTTCAAGCAACTTGTGACAGCCGAGAACCGCCAGCCGGGCTTCCTCGGCTGGCTCGATGATGTCGAGAACGATCCCCGTCTCGCTGTGCACCCGGTCGGCAAATTCACCGCCGTTCGACGCGCGGCGACACGCCTCAGTCGCGACCGAACGCGATAGTGAAACATTCCGGCGCCTAAGCTTGTCGGCGCAAACGCCCAAGGCGGCGACGGCGCGGTCCATTGCCGACTGCGACAGGCGGCCAGTCTGCGACAGGCCTTCGCCCAGCCGGACGATGCGGGAGAAAGCGTCGATGACGGTAAAGGCGCCGTCGCTGGGACGAGCGATCAGCAGTCGGCAGTTGTTGGTGCCAAGGTCGATCGCGCCATAGGTATGACGGTGATAATCCCGCTTTCCCGCGGGTCTTGGTTCTGATGGCCCGCCCTCAGCCGAATGGTGGAGGGCCGGCGCACTGGCGACACCCTGCGCCATCGTAACGCCCGTTCTTCTGCACCGCGAGGAATGTCGCGGCTGACTTGAGTGGAGTTAAACCACAGATAGGGGGTCGAGAGCAAGTTTGGGCCCGCGCAAACGTTGACAGCGCAAGCCTCCATTTCTATCTCGCGCGCTCCGCCGAAACCGGCGTTGCCCCGTCGTCTAATGGTAAGACTACGGACTCTGACTCCGTCAATCGTGGTTCGAATCCACGCGGGGCATCCACCCTCGCACTAATGGTGCGAGAGCGTCTTTGAGACCACTTCGCGCCAACCTTCGATCAATTTTAAGCGCAACTCGGGGGCCATCTGCGGACGAAACTCATCGTCTTGGGCCGTAAGTCGCGAGATTGCGTCGAGATCGGGCCAGACCCCAGTCGCCAACCCGGCAAGAAACGCCGCGCCCAGGGCCGTGGTCTCAAGGTTCTTTGGTCGCGCAACCGGTACATCAAGAATGTCAGCGAGAAACTGGCACAGCCAGGCATTCGCGGTCATCCCACCGTCGAGCCGGATCTCAGGCGGTGTTGTGGCACCATCGGACTTCATTGCCTCGATCAGATCGAGCGTCTGATAGGCGACCGCCTCAAGCGCGGCCCGAGCAAGGTGAGCCCCGGTCGCGCCCAACGTGAGCCCGTAGATCGCGCCGCGCGCCTCGGCATCCCAGTGCGGCGCGCCAAGCCCGACGAACGCCGGGACCATGTAGACGCCGTGATTGTCAGGCACCTGCGTGGCGAGGCTGTCGGTCTCCGACGCGTGGGCAATCACCCCAATCCCGTCGCGGAGCCATTTGATCGCCGCCCCGGCGACGAAGATCGAACCCTCAAGCGCATAGGTCGTGCGTCCGCCAATTCGCCATGCGGGCGTCGTCAGAAGCCGATGCTGTGACCGGACAGCTTCCTCGCCGGTATTCAGCAGCATGAAGCAGCCCGTGCCGTAGGTCGACTTAGCCCTCCCCGGCTGGAAGCAAGCCTGCCCGAATAGGGCCGCCTGCTGGTCGCCGGCCATCCCCGCAATGGGGATTTCCGCGCCAAACAGGTCGGGGTCCGTGGTACCGAAAACTCCGACATTCTCGCGTATTGCAGGCAGCATCGCCTCCGGCACGCGGAACAACCGGCAAAGCTCGGCGTCCCACTCGCCCTTATGGATATTCAGCAGCGACGTGCGGCTCGCATTGGTAAGATCAGTGGCATGTACCGCGCCGCCGGTCAGCCGCCACAAGAGGAAGCTGTCGATCGTGCCGAACGCCAGGTCCCCGCGCTCCGCGCGTTCGCGAGCACCGGGGACCTCGTCGAGAATCCACGCCACCTTGGTCGCCGAGAAATAGGGATCGAGCAGCAGGCCAGTGCGCTCCCGAACCAGCTCTTCCAGTTCGTCTGCCTTTAGCTCGGCGCAGCGCTCCGTCGTCCGTCGGTCCTGCCATACGATGGCCGGGTGGATTGCCTCGCCAGTCGCCCGGTCCCACACCACGACGGTCTCGCGCTGGTTGGTGATGCCGATGCCGGCCACCCGACCGAGATCCACGTTTCCGAGCGCTTCCCGTGCCACGGCGAGAGTATCGCGCCAGATGTCCTCGGGATCATGCTCCACCCAACCTGGTCGCGGATAATGCTGCGGCAGTTCGCGTTGCGCGATCCCAACCAGTTGCGCTTGGTCATCAAACACAATCGCACGCGTCGAGGTTGTGCCCTGATCGATCGCCAGAATGTGATCGGCTGCCCCCACGCGTCGACCATAAGATGCAGCGTTATGCGCTGGAAGGGGTTCTAGGCCCGTGGGCACAACAACCTTTGACGTGGAAGCCAGCGAGCATGGCGAAGCACGCCTGATCATCGTCTCGTCGGGCAAGGAGCGCCGCGTTTACGAACTTCCGGGGAACGAGCAGCAGCAATATTCGGAATTCTTCCGCGATCTCTCGCGCGACTTCGGGACCCGGCTTCCACATGTCTTCGCCGAGCCGGCCGAACACCCAGCACCCTCAATCCACTGGCGCCCCCTCCTCACCGAGAATGTCCATCCACAAATTCTCGTCGGCTATGGCGATCCCGCGGTCTTAAAGACCGACGACGGCTGGTGGCTAATCGCGACTTCGAACGACGCGCCCGACTCGTTCCCAATTCTCCATTCGATCGATCTCGATCACTGGGAGGCGCGCGGCTTCATTTTCCCCGAGGGCAGCGACCAGCCTGCGTGGGCCGCCAAGGGACGAAGCGTCGCCGATTTCTGGGCTCCGGAAATGGTGAAGGTCGGCGACGAATACTGGGCCGTCTTCACGGCCCGCCAGCGCTCGAACGCATTGGCGATCGGTTTGGCACGAGCGTCACATCCGACCGGCCCGTGGATCGACAATGGCGAACCACTAGTCACCGGCAAGCCCGTCAACACGACCGGCATTCCGAACTCTGCCGTGAGCGGCGGTGTTATCGATAGCCACATCTTCGCCGACGACGGGGGCACGACCTATCTGTTCTGGAAGGAAGACCGGAACAGCATTTGGCCACGCCCGCTGGCGATGCTGCTGCGTGAGCAGCCGAAATTGATCGACGAGCTCTTTGAAGGCGCTGACGACCGCCGAACGGCCGCTTTTGCAGCGGCCATCGTGCCTTGGGCAAACCAACGCAGGCCGATGGAGCGTTTCTTCCTGATGCAGCCCTTCATCGAAGCCGCGCTCGCCAATTGGAACCGCGTCCGTAAGGCGCTTGTCGGCTATGGCTTGGCCTCGACCATCGTCGAAGCGATGACCACGCCGGTTCGCGGGCAGCGCATCGCGCCCGACGGCCGCTCGCTGCTCGGCGCGGGCCCAATCGTCCTCAGCAACGACCTCGACTGGGAGGGTCATCTGATCGAGGGGCCATTCGTTACGAAGCAGGAGGGACGCTACTGGCTATTCTACGCTGGAAATGATTTCTCGACGCCATCCTACGGCATCGGCGTCGCGGTCGCGGACGATCCGCTGGGGCCCTATGTGAAACAGCCGGAGCCACTACTTCGCTCGACCACCGACTGGACCGCGCCCGGCCACGCTTCGGTGGCACCAGGACGCGACGGCAAGCCACAGCTTTTCTTTCACGCCTTTCATCCCGGCACGGGCGGCTACAACACCTTCCGCGCACTTTTGACTGTGGGGCTGAAGTTCAGTCCCCAGGGCGTCGAAATCGTCGAGCTTTAAGAGACCGGGCGGACGGTTCCGCCACCATCGATCGCCGACGTAACCTGCGGGTTGCCAATGTAGCGGACCTCGCCGCCGCCATTTACGCCGGCCGTCAGCGTCTCGCGCGCATTGACGAAGACCTTCCCGCCGCCATTCACGCCGACGCCGACGTTCCCGCCGCGAACCGAGCGAAGGTCGATGACACCGCCGCCGTTCACGCCCGCGGCGACCTGCGCCTGTTCAGCGAACCCGTTCGTCGCATGGATGGTGCCACCCCCGGTAATTCCAACCCCGGGCAAGCTCGGAGACTGTATCTCGACGCGCAGCGTATAGTGCTGCGGACAACGATCGTTGCACGTGTCGATCTTGAGCCGGCCGGTGCCGTCAACGCGCATGCGGGTGAATTGCGAGCTTCCCTCTACGATTGTCACGCGCTGCATAGGGCCGGGAACCAGGGTCACATCGCCGCCGCCAACCAGCTCGACATTGTGAAACGCAGGAACCGGCATATTTTCCGTGGCAATCGCCGGCACGGAAGCCGCGAGCGCAACGAGCAACGAAGGAAGCATATAACGCATGGCCGGGTGTCCTTTAGGTAGCAGTGCGCTACATTTGTAGCGTGATCGGAAACCACTGTCCAGAGCCTTGTCGCAACGGCCGTTCGGGAGCATTTCAGCCGCCATGATCCGGATCATCGGCAGCTTCGTGAGCCCTTACGTCCGCAAGGTACTGGCCTGCATGAACCTCAAGGGCCTGGAATATGAGGTCGACCCAATCACGCCTTTCTTCGGCAATGAAGAATATGAGCGCCTGAGCCCGCTGCGCCGGATCCCGGTGCTGATCGATGGCGACGTGTCGATGTGCGATTCCTCGGTGGTCTGCGCTTATCTGGACGACGCCTATCCCGAGCGTTCGCTGCTGCCGGCTAGTCCGAAGGACCGCGCGCGAGCCCGCTGGCTGGAGGAATTCGCTGACACCCGCCTCGGCGATGTGTTCATCTGGGGCTTGTTCTATCAGAAAGTCGTGCGTCCGGCGGTCTGGGGCGAACCGACCGACGAAGAACGTGTTGCGAAGACGCTGACCACCGAGATTCCGCAGACACTCGACTATCTCGAGCGCGAGCTTCCGGCCGATGGCTTCTTGTTCGGCGACATCGGTCTCGCCGACATCGCCATCGCGAGCTTCTTTCGGAACGGCGCTTATGCGGGGTTCGAGCCGGATTCCGATCGCTGGCCTGTCACTGCCTCGTTTGTCGAGCGCACTCTCGCACACGACTCGATCGCGTCATTGCTGCCGTACGAAGACGTCCAACGCAGCGTCGAGATAAAGTCGCGCCGCCAGGCTCTGCTCGACGCCGGCGCGCCGCTGACGAGCGAGACGCTCGGCCAGCGCGAACCCCGCAAGGGCTACATGCGCCTTTAGCTGGCGAGCCTCTGGTGGCCGGAAATCCAATGTTCCAGCCGAGTCCGGAACGAAGGTTTTGATGGAATGAACCCGGGCTCCGGCAGCGGAATGGCGACAGGCTCCGCGCCCGCCTCGTAGAGCATCAAATTCTGCGGCACCTTCGGACGCAGCGTCTCCCGACCGCGAAGCATATCCTCGGCCATCCCAAGCGATCGGTGCACGTCCTCGGCCGTGAACGGCTTCATCAGGCACCCCAGAGCGAGGTCGGGCATCGCGAAACGCGGCGCCTTGCCACTCACGAACAGGCATGGAATGTCGAGTGCGGCCAGCCGCGCGGCAACGGAGAAGCCCGTCGAATTATGCGCGAGGTGAAGGTCGAGCAGGACGAGATCGGGGTCATGCTCCTCGGCCGCGGCAATCGCCGTGTCCGCGTCGTCGGCAGTCGCCACGACCCGATATCGAGGATTGTCCTCGACCAGGAATTTGAGCGTGCTTGCCAGTTGATGGTCGTCCTCGACCACTAGGATCCTGAGCACCCGCGAGTCTCCCCTACTCGGCGAGAAGAAGATTCTTCCCCGAAAATCCGTGGGTTGGATGCTCGCTCGGTTTCGGCCCGCTGCGAATCCCCCTTGAACAAAGTTAACGCCGAAGTGAGTCGACGCCGCGCCGAAGCGATGGAGCAAAATGAAAAAGGGCGCTCCGGCAAGCCGGAACGCCCCACTCTCCCCAACGAGATGTTCGAATTTACCGGTAGAAAATGTGCTGGCCGATCTTCTGAGCCATGCTGAGACGATGGCCCCATGACGGGTCGACGTAATCGGCGTGATACCAGAGCACGTCGTTCGACAGGCTCGGAATGACGTTCGACATGGCGAGGCGGGTGACGCCCTGCGCTTTCGACCATGCCGCCGAGGCGGTGTTCACCGTCGGAAACTGGCCGTGGCGGACGAACGAGAATTGCGACGGCTGCTTGACCACCGAGCACCAGCTCGACGGATATTGGCCCGAAGCGGCACGGTTCATGATGACCCGCGCAACGGCAAGCTGGCCTTCGAGCGCTTCGCCGCGAGCTTCGAAATAAACTGCGGTCGCAATGCAATTCGCCTCTTCGCTCAGCGCCGCGCCGGTGCTGTACCGGTCAACGAGCGCGTAGAGCGGCCAGCCGGCCTTGTAGAGCCACGCGGCTTCGGCGTTGATCGATGCCGGAAGCGACGCCGAGACGGTCTGTGCCGGCTGCTGGGCAGTCGAGATCACCGCAGATGTCAGGCTCGCCTGCGTCGCGACAGCGGTCGTGCCGAGCGCCTTGGCGCCCTGGTCGACATCAAGCGCGCGCACCGCGGCCGGAACGTTGAGGTTCCCCGCAACATTCTGCGCGCTCGCCTCGCTCGAGCCGATCGCCAGCATGAATAGACCGATGACCGCGGACGCAGCGCGCCCGCCGATAAGCTTTACCAACTTTTGAGTTCCTCTTGCCCTGGCGGACGGGTCTTCCGGCAGCGCCGTGATGGCGCTTCGCTTGTTCGCGTTGCCGGAAGACCCTCCCGTCTTGCCCTGGAGCCCGGCGTCTAAAGCGCCTCTGGGCTCACTCGCTCTCAATCGCTGAAAGCCAGATATGTTAGGTTAAATTCGAGTCCAACTGCCTAGCGGTAAACCGTTAGACTCGTGCGATGGAATCCGGAACACTTTCAAATTGTTCAGTTTTCTGGTTTTTCCGGTTCGGTTCAACGGCACTTTCGAACGGCTCGTCGGCAAGCTAACGCGTTCTGGAACAGGAGTTGTCCCGCGATGGCGCATTGGCTGATGAAATCTGAACCAGAAAGCTACAGCTGGGACAATCTGGTGAGCGACGGAGCGACCGAGTGGGACGGAGTCCGCAACAATGCCGCGCGTCTCCATCTCAAGGCCATGAAGGCGGGCGACGAAGCCTTCTTCTATCACAGCATGTCGGACAAAGCCGTGGTCGGGATCATGAAGGTCGTTCGCGCGGCCGAGCCTGACCCTAAGGCGCCGGATTGGGTTCGAGTCCGCGTCGAGCCGGTGCGCAAGCTGGAACGCCCCGTCACGCTGGCTGACATCAAAGCTGAGCCGGCACTCGCGAAGATGGAATTGATCCGTCAGTCGCGCCTGTCGGTGGCACCCGTCCGCGACGAGGAATGGGCGAAAGTGCTGGGAATGGCGAAGCGCAAATGATCCTGCTGGCGCTTGCCGTGGCGGCTGCGCAGCCGCCGGAAACGCCGCGCTCGTTCCTCACGCGCGTCTACGCCAATTATTCGAAGTCCGACTTCAGCCCGTTTGTCCAGCCGGGCCGCTACTTCGCACCACGGCTCGTCGCCGCGATCGCCGAGGATTCGCGGCTAGCCCACGGCGAGGTCGGCTATCTGGACGGGGACCCACTCTGCCAGTGCCAGGATGCGTCGGGGCTTCACGCCCGGGTCAATCGCGTGAGCAACACGGGCATCGGCAGCGCTACGGCCGAAGTCGTCCTCGATTATCCCGACAATACGCCTGCCCACGTTCGCTTGAGGCTGATCCGGACCAAGCTGGGCTGGCGCATTGCCGACGTATCGGCGGGTGACGAGCCGAGCCTAATCCGCGCGCTTGAGCAGTCGAACCGCAAGGCGCGGAGCAAGCGTTAAGCCGCCTCCAGTTTCCTCGCCTCGCGCTTGCGCTCGTGCGGGTCGAGGAAGCGCTTGCGGATCCGGATCGCCTTGGGCGTCACTTCGACCAGCTCGTCGTCCTGGATGTAGGCGATCGCCTGCTCCAGGCTCATGCGCTTCGGCGGCGTCAGGCGGATGCCCTCGTCCTTGCCCGACGCGCGGAAGTTGGTGAGCTGCTTCGACTTCAGCGGATTGACCTCGAGGTCCTGCGGCTTCGCATTCTCGCCGATGACCATGCCTTCGTAGAGCATCTCGCCCGGCGACACGAAGAGGATGCCGCGCTCTTCCAGCGCGTTCAGCGCGTAGGCAACCGCCCCGCCCTGCTCCATCGAGATGAGGACGCCGTTCTGGCGGCCGGCGATCGGGCCCTTGAACGGGCCATACTTCTCGAACAGCCGGTTCATGATCCCGGTGCCGCGCGTGTCGGACAGGAATTCGCCGTGATAGCCGATCAAGCCGCGCGACGGCGCGCTGAACGTCAGGCGAGTCTTGCCGCCGCCCGACGGACGCATGTCGGTCATCTCGGCCTTGCGCAGCGCCATCTTGTCGATGACCGTGCCCGAGAATTCGTCATCGACGTCGACCACCACCGTCTCGTACGGCTCTTCCCGGCCATTCGGGCCATCGCGGAACAGCACGCGAGGGCGGCTGATGCCGAGCTCGAAGCCCTCGCGGCGCAGCGTCTCGATCAGCACGCCAAGCTGGAGCTCGCCGCGCCCCGCGACTTCATAAGCCTCGCCGCCGGTCGTCTCGGTGACTCGGATCGCGACATTGCCTTCGGCCTCGCGCAACAGGCGGTCGCGGATGACGCGGCTCTGCACCTTGTCGCCGTCCTTGCCGGCGAACGGGCTGTCGTTGACGGCGAAGGTCATGCTCAGCGTCGGCGGATCGATCTCGCGCGCGTGCAGCGGCTCGGTGATCGTCGGCGTGCCGATGGTGTTCGATACGGTAGCTTTCACGAGGCCCGCGATGGCGACGATGTCGCCCGCCTTGGCTGTCTCGACGGGCACGCGCTCGAGTCCCTGGAACGCGAACAGCTTGGTGACGCGGCCATCTTCGACGACGTTGCCGTTGACGTCCATCGCGCGGATCGGGTCGTTGATGTTGAGCGTACCGCTCTCGATACGGCCGGTCAGGATACGGCCGAGGAAGTTGTCGCGGTCGAGCAAAGTCGCGAGCATCTTGAACTCGCCGGCCGGATCGAGCGCGGGCGACGGCACATGGTCGACGATCGCCTGGAAGAGCGGCGTCAGGTCGCCCTCGCGGACGCTGTCCTCGGTGCCGGCGTAGCCGGCGCGGCCGCTGGCGTAGAGCGTCGGGAAATCGAGCTGTTCGTCATTCGCTTCGAGGTTGAGGAACAGCTCGAACACTTCGTCGAGCACTTCGGCGGGACGCGCATCCGGGCGGTCGATCTTGTTGACGACGACGATCGGACGAAGCCCGAGCGACAGCGCCTTGCCGGTCACGAACTTGGTCTGCGGCATCGGCCCTTCGGCGGCGTCGACCAGCAGGATCACGCCATCGACCATCGACAGGATGCGCTCGACCTCGGCGCCGAAGTCGGCGTGGCCTGGCGTGTCGACGATGTTGATGTGCGTGCCGTTCCACTCGACCGAGGTGCATTTGGCGAGGATCGTGATCCCGCGCTCTTTCTCGAGGTCGTTCGAGTCCATCGCCCGCTCCTCGACGCGCTGATTCTCGCGGAAGGTGCCCGACTGGCGGAAGAGCTGGTCGACAAGGGTAGTCTTGCCGTGATCGACGTGCGCGATGATCGCGACGTTACGCAGGTTCATGGTTTTTCCCGGGAAATGTGAGCCGCGCACATAGTTACAAATGCCTCATGTTGCAATGCAGCATCGCAACGCGATCCGCGCCTTGCGCGTTTAGCGATGCAGTCCAGATCAAGGAGATTTGTCATGCCCCGTGGCGCGTATACAGCCAAGCAGGACCGCAAAGCCGACCATATCGAGAAAAGCTACGAAAAGCGCGGCGTTTCCAAGAAAGAAGCGGAGGAGCGTGCGTGGCGCACAGTCAACAAGCAGGACAAGGGCGGCAAGAATGACGGGCACGGCCGCTCATCGAGCCGCAGCGCCGCCGCCAAGAAGGGCTGGGAAACGCGCCGCAAGCGCAACGGCTGAGCTACTTCGGCAGCCGTTCGAGAATCTCGAAACCGCGTTCGAGAGCGCGCAGCTCACTATGCGCCAGGCGCGACAGCCGCCCTTCGAGTGAGGCGTCGGCGACCGGTGGGCTGGCAACAGCCTGCCGACCCTCCTCGGTGAGCCGAAGCGCAAGGCGACGGCGGTTTTCCGGATCAGGCTGGCGATCGACCAGGCCGCCGCGGACGAGCACGTCGACGGCACGGCTAATCGCGGGTGCACCGCGGTGCACTCGCGCAGCCACCTCATTGAGCGTTGCCGGTTCAAGTTGGCCTACAGCCGCGAGGAGTTGCCGCTGCTGTCCGAGCGCCTTGGCGGCAGCCATGTCGCCGCCATGAAGCTCGACGAGCTTTGCGAAACGATCGGCGAGCGCCGCCGGTGTGCCTCCCCCAAACATGATTGCAGCCTAACAAATATTCTTTCTTTGGCAATATTGCTGTTGTTAAACCGCTGTGATCGCGCCTTGCGTTATCGACCAGCCGCCGCGATGACGCGCCAGTGAGCACGCGTCCTTCCCTTCCTCGAAACGTCTGGATCCTCGGCTTCGTCAGCCTGCTGATGGATCTGTCGAGCGAGATCTATCACGCGCTTCTCCCGGCCTTCATCACAGTCGTGCTCGGCCTTCCGGCGACCGCACTCGGCGCAATCGACGGCGTGGCCGAAGCGACCGCCAACATCGCCAAGCTCTTCTCGGGCCGCCTGTCCGACCGTAGCCTGAAGCGTAAGCCCTGGGTCGTTGGCGGTTACGGACTCGCGGCACTGTCGAAGCCCCTATTCCCGCTCGCCGCGAGCGCGCCGGCCGTCCTGGTCGCGCGCTTCGCCGACCGCATCGGCAAAGGCATTCGCGGCGCCCCGCGCGACGCGATGATCGCTGACGAGACGCCACCCGAAATCCGCGGCCGCGCCTTCGGCCTTCGTCAGGCGATGGACACCGTCGGCGCCCTGCTCGCGCCCATCGTCGCCATCGGACTGATGATACTGCTCGCGGACAATATCCGCAGCGTCTTCTGGATCGCGGTCATCCCCGCGGCCTGCTCGTTCCTGCTGGCCCTTGTTGCCCTGCGTGAGCCCGAACAAAGTCTTGCCGCGCCCAAGCGCTCACCCTTCTTCTCCGGCTTCCGCCAGCTCGCGCCCGAGACCAAACGCCTGCTCGCCGTGGGCTTCCTCTTCGGGATGGCGCGCTTCTCCGAAGGCTTCCTGATCCTCAAGGGGATCGAGATCGGCCTATCCGAAGCCTGGTCACCGCTGACGCTCGCCGTGTTCAACCTAGCCTACGTCGCGCTGGCTTACCCTGCAGGGGCGCTCAGCGACCGGATGAGCCCGCGCTCCCTCCTCTTCGCAGGCATCGCCGCGCTGATCGCTGGCAACCTGATCCTCGCCTGGAGCACTACGCTCAACATGGTCATTCTGGGCGTCACCCTTTGGGGCGCCCACATGGCGCTGACGCAGGGCATCTTCTCGCGAATGATCGCCGACAGTGCGCCCGAGAACCTGCGCGCGACCAGCTTCGGCGCTTTCTGGTTCGTAACTGGGATCGCCGGCCTGCTCGCCAGCCTCGGTGCGGGCATGCTGTGGGACCGCGACGGCAGCACCGCCACGTTCATCGCCAGCGCAGGCCTCGCGGCGCTCGCGGCGGCGATGCTGCTGCTTCTACCCGAGGAACGCCGCGCCTAGCCCTGGCCGACGACCACCGGCTCGTCGACCGGGTCCTTGAACGGCGGCATCCGGCCGGCCGCTCGGTTTCGATCGATGAACTGATGCTTCAGCCCGGCCGCGACGTGCAGCACCATCAGCGCGATCAAGATCCATGCCGCAGCAACGTGAACGCTCCCGGCAAGCTCAGCCAGTTCCTTGGAAATGCCCGGGATCTTCGGGATCGCTATCCCGCCCGCGAGCTGGATCGTCGGCCCGGGCACATGGCCCGACACCGCGATAACGCCGCCAATCGGCATCGCGATCAGCACGAGGTAGAACAGGCGATGGTTCCAGGTGCCGGCAAGCCGCTCCCACCGCGGCAGCTCGGGCGGATAAGGCGGCGGCGGGTTGATCAGCCGGTACGTCAGCCGTGCCAGCACGATCAGCAGGATCAGCGCGCCCACCGTCCGGTGCCAGGTGAACAGGTTCGTACGGTCCGGCCCCTGCGCCATGTCGGCGAAGCTGAACCCGAGCCACAGCTGCAGCAACACCAGCAGCACGGTCACCCAATGGAAGGTGGCCGCGACGTTGGAATAGCGACGCAGCGGATACTGTTCGCGGGCTTCGGGCACGGTGGCCATGACAATCTCCCGTCTTTTGACAGACGGGCAACGCCCTAGCTCGTGAATTTCTCCCCGTTTTCCGCCTTATTTAACAACAGTTTGGAGAAGCTGAAGTCGCTTCTCATCCGCGCTTCCTGCCGATTCAGGCCATCGACGATCTTCGCCAGTCCCTCGCTGTCGGCCCAGAACATCGGCCCGCCGCGATAGACCGGCCAGCCATAACCATAGACCCACACCACATCGATGTCGGACGCGCGCTGGGCAATGCCTTCCTCGAGAATTTTCGCGCCTTCGTTGATCATCGTGTAGAGCGTCCGCTCGACGATTTCCTGGTCGGAAATCTCACGCCGCTCGACGCCCTGCTTTTTCGCGAAATCCTCGATGATCTGCTGCACCACCGGCGACGGCGTCGGCCTGCGCCTCTCGTCATAATCGTAAAAGCCCGCGCCCTTTTTCTGGCCCCAACGGTCGATCGCGCAGAGCGCGTCGCGAACATTCTCAACCCGGTTGGGGTCACGGTGCCAGCCGATGTCGACACCCGCGAGGTCGGCCATCTGGAACGGCCCCATCGGCATCCCGAAGTCGACATGGACGCGATCGACCTGTTCGGGTGTCGCGCCTTCCAGCAGCAGCTTGGTCGCCTCGATCTGCCGCGGCATCAGCATGCGGTTGCCGATGAAGCCGTGGCACACGCCAGCGACCACCGGCACCTTCCGGATCTTCTTCCCCAGACCCATCGCGGTCAGCAGGACGTCGGGCGCGGTCTTGTCGCCCCGCACCACCTCGAGCAGCTTCATCACGTTCGCGGGCGAGAAGAAGTGCATGCCGACGACGTCCGCCGGCCGCGAGATGCTCGCCGCAATCTCATTGATGTTGAGGTAGCTGGTGTTCGACGCCAGGATCGCGCCCGGCTTGGCGATCTTGTCGAGCCGCCCGAACACTTCCTTCTTCACGTCCATATTCTCGTAGACCGCCTCGATGATGAGGTCGCAGTCGGCGAGCGCCGCGAAGTCGAGCGTCGGCTGCAGATAGCCCATCGCTTTCTCGACTTGCTCGGCGGTCATCCGCCCCTTCGACGCGGTCGCTTCGTAATTCTTGCGCATCAGACCGGTCCCACGATCCAGCGCTTCCTGCCCCATCTCGACGATCGTCACCGGAATCCCCGCCGACAGGAAGTTCATCGAGATGCCGCCGCCCATCGTCCCCGCGCCGATCACCCCGACGCGATGGATCGGACGCGGCTCGGTATTCTCCGGCAGGCCTTCGATCTTGTTCGCCTTGCGCTCGGCGAAGAAGAAGTAACGCTGCGCCGCCGACTGCTGACCGGTCATCAGTTCCATGAACATCTTGCGTTCTTCGATCGCGCCTTCAGCGTAAGGCCTGGAGCAGGCGAGCTTCACCGCCTCGACATTCTTTAGCGGCGCTTCGAACCCACGGAACCGCCTCGCATTCTCCTTGAGGAAATCATCGAACACCGAGGGGTCGCACTCGTTGATCTTATACTCCCGCTCGCTGCTCTTCGGCAGCGGCCGGACGTCGCGCACTTCCTCGGCATAGCCGACGGCGTGCGGGATCAAATCGTCCTCCTCGATCAGCCGGTCGATGAGCCCGCAAGCGAACCCTTCCTTCGCGCCGATCGGGTTGCCCGTCGCGCACATCTCCAGGGCCTTGCGAACCCCAGCCACGCGCGGCAGCCGCTGCGTCCCGCCCGCTCCGGGCAGCAGGCCCAGCTTCACCTCGGGCGTCCCCATTTTCGCCGACGGCACCGCGACGCGATAATGGCAACTCAGCGCCACCTCGAGCCCGCCGCCGAGCGCCGTCCCGTGGATCGCCGCCACCACCGGCTTGGTGCAGGCCTCAATCCGGTCGACCACTGCGGGCAGCCACGGCTGCTGCGGCGGCTTGCCGAATTCGGTGATGTCCGCGCCCGCAAAGAATGTGTTGCCTTCGCAAGTGATCACCACCGCATGGACGCTGTCGTCGGCCTCGGCCTGCTCGATCGCGTCGACCAGCCCCTGCCGCACGGCAGTCGACAGCGCGTTCACCGGAGGGTTGTTCGACAGGACGATAAGCACGTCGCCGTGCTTGCGGGTCGAAATCGGACTGGTGGTCGTCGGTGCGTCGCGAACGTCGGTCATTGGGGCCTCCGGCGACCGCCGCTAGGCCGCTGCTGACAGCTGTGCAAGTGTGCCTCGATGCGCGGTTATGCCCGTCCAAAGGCAGGCCGAGCAGCGGAATTTCCGCCCGCGCTCACGCATGCGCGCGGCGAAGCTAGCAAGCGTTAAGCGACGAAGTCACCGACCTGGAACAGTCCGGAATTGCAGGGCGTCATCGGACTTCTTGCTGATCTTGTCGTCGCTGATCGAGAAGTACGTGTACTTGCTGTACGGGTCCCTAAAATTGGCCCGCGTTCCCCGGAGGTCGTAGACACAGACCACTCCGTCCTGGTTCTTGTCGAACGCGGTGCTGAGGGTGTTTAGGTTGTAATCACGCGCTTCGCTCAGGGTCGCGAACTGTTGGCCGAACACACCGCTCAAATATTGCAACTTCGCCGCATCGTCGTTGCCGAACGCGGATTGCAGCCCGCCCTCAATGAGGTTCCAATATGTCCCGGGGCCCACCCCGAAAACCTGCGTCGGTCCGCCATTGAGGAGCTTGGAATCGCTGCTGCACCTGGCCTCGGTTTGAGGGTCGGCGAAGGCTGGTTGCGGGGCGACTGTCAGCAGAAGAAGTGCGGCCGAGACGAATGAAGTCTTCATGCTCTGTCTCCGTATGGGCAAAGCGCGCGACTCGCGAGCAGCAAAGTACCGTCGCAACCCTTTGAATAATTTCGGTCGCCGGACTGGTGAGCTTGTCTTTAGTTAATCACTCGCAAGGTCGAGGCATTCGGGCGAACCCTAGTGGCAGGAATGGGTGGAAAGCTGACATTAGATTTCGCCCAGCGCCTCCTGTCGCTCGTCCTCAGTCCAGAGCGTTATGGCTCCAATGCTTCGCTGACCCTTCGCGTGTGCCAGAACTGCAAGAAGGCTCCTCACGTCCGCGTCATTCTGCGCATCTCTAAAGTGCGCCAGCGCAGGCGTAATCACGTCGCGCATTGCGGTCTGGTATGCGCTTGCAAGCCAATCAGGGACAAGTGGACTGCCGCCTGCGTTCCTGCGCTCTTCGATGGTCGCAATGAGGGCATAGGCGCGCCAATCAGGTTCTACCTGCGCTTTCAGGAAACGAACAAGTTCAGGAACGACTGCGTAAGCCGCCGTCCCTAAGTCGCCCTGATGGTGCGTCCGGTCCCAAAGTTCGTCATAGCCTTGGCCGAGGTCGCCGTTTTCTATCGCGTTCAATGCGGATCGAGGGTCGTAGGTTTGGCCATAGGCATCGGTGAGCCGCGACCATTCAGCAGTATCGTTCATAATCCCTCCCAGTCCCCCTTAGCTGGACGCGCTTATTGGCAGGAATGGGTGGAAAGCTGCCACTCGCTTTCAGTGACGGCCAATCTTCCTTCCCAGAAAGCGGCGGCCATACAAAGCGATTTCCTTTGAGATAAGATACATGCCGCCAACGCAAAGCAGCGACACCCAGAGGTAACGGGCCTCGCCAAGAGACGGTCGCATAAGCCGTTGCGCGTCAATCAGGACGTATAGGTTCCCTAAAAACGCCACGACTGCCAAGGCCAGAAATGCTCTAGTTACGGTCATTCTCGCTACCCAGATCGTCGGCCTGAATATGGAGCAGCCTCGCGAACGTTTGCAATGGGTGGAAACCTGCCGCTCGCGTGGCTACCCGCTGCGGTGAAATGGGCGGAAAGAGTTCGAAGAGGTTCGCCAGGGCGACTCTGATCGCACTGCCTGTGCTCTGGGCAGCGGCATTGTACTTGACGTGGTTTGACCACGATGACTGCCTCGACGCGCTACGAAGGGTTGGCGGAGGGACCGATGATGCGCTCTATCGATCATTGATACCCGAGTGCGCCCAAACGGCAGACCGCCTCCACATAATCGTAACGTGGGTCTTGGGCGCCTTGGTTTTAGCGGAGGTTGGCATTTGGTGGCGCTTCGTTCGGCGCAAGTGAAAACACTGCCCTAATGGCAGGAATGGGTCGAAAGCTGCCACTAGCGAAACTGCTTTCCTAATTGGATTTCCCGTGCTTGGCTCAGGCGCATGGAGCAGAGTCCCCTTCCTGACTTACGGCACATCAAAGTTGACGAAGTGGAGGAAGTGGAGGGAGCCCCGTTTTCACTCATTCGATTCTACTTCTTGCGGGATTCTCGGCGTCATCAGTGCGAACATTGGGAACATTCGAGCCTGAAATGAGCGATCTCGACACGTTCCGCGCCGACATCCGCGCCTGGCTCGAGGCCAATTGTCCGGCGGAGATGCGCCAGCCAATCCGGTCGGAGGCCGACTATTGCTGGGGCGGGCGCAACTGGGCCTTCCAGTCCGACGCCCAGAAGCAATGGCTCGAGGTCATGGCGGAGCGCGGCTGGACCGTTCCCGACTGGCCGAAGGAATATGGCGGCGGCGGGCTGACGCCCGAGCAGGCGATCGTCCTCAAGGAAGAAATGGCGCGGATCGGCGCCCGGTCGCCGCTCGTCAGCTTTGGCATTTCGATGCTCGGGCCCGCGCTGCTGAAGTTCGGCACTGAGGAGCAGAAACGCCATTATCTGCCGCAGATCGCGCGCGGCGAGGTCCGCTGGTGCCAGGGCTATTCCGAGCCCGGCGCCGGGTCGGACCTCGCCGGACTCCAGACCAAGGCGGAGGACAAGGGCGATCACTGGCTGGTCAACGGCCAGAAGGTCTGGACCAGCTATGCCGACAAGGCCGACTGGATCTTCTGTCTCACCCGCACCTCGACCGAGTCCAAGCAGGGCGGAATCAGTTTCCTGTTATTCGACATGGAAACGCCCGGCGTCTCTACCAAACCGATCCTCTTGATCAGCGGCAGTTCGCCCTTCTGCGAGACCTTCTTCGACGATGTGAAGGTGCCCAAGGAACAGGTCGTCGGCGAGGTGAACAAGGGCTGGGACGTCGCCAAATATCTTCTCGGCCACGAGCGTGAAATGATCAGCGGCATGGGACTTGGCGGCGGCGGGTCGCTTGGCGCCCGGACGAAGCCGGCCGACCCGGTGCTTCGCGCCGAGATCGCGGCGTTCGACGTCGACGCCCTCGCTTTCCAGGCGATGAGCGAACGTTTTACCGCGATGTGGAAAGCCGGAGAGGCTCATCCAGCGTCGCCGTCGATGATGAAATATGCCGGGACTGAGCTCAACAAGCGCCGCAACGAACTGGTGATGGCGGCCGGCGGAAGCGACGCGCTGGAAGAGGCGGCCAAGCAACCGCGCGATTGGCTCCGCTCCAAGGGCAATTCGATCGAGGGCGGTACCAGCGAGGTGCAGCTCAACATTATCGCCAAGCACATCTTGAGGCTGCCCGGTGTTTAGCTCCAGCCACGTTCGTCCTGAGCCTGTCGAAGGGCGTCGGCTCGGCGGTCGCACAGCGCGCTTCGACGCAGTTCATCCTGAGCGACGCTGCAGGCGGCGTCGAAGGGCTCAGCACGAACGAGTGGTTTCCCTGTGCTTTTAACCGACGACCAGAAGATGCTCCAGGAAACCGCGGCGAATTTCCTCGCCGATGAGGGAAGCATCGCGGAGCAATATCGCCACTGGCGCGACACGCATTGCGAGGATGGCTTCGGCCACGCGCTGTGGAGGCAGTTCGGTGCGCTAGGGCTAACCGGCATCGCCATTCCGGAAAGCAATGGCGGGCTCGGCCTTGGCGCGACCGAAGCCGCGCTGGTGCTGGAAGAGATCGGCAAGAACCTCACGCCCTCGCCTTTCCTGACAACGGCAGTCGTCGCGGCGAAGGCGATCGAGGGCACGGCGCACGCTGAGCGCTGGTCTCCGGGCATCCTCTCTGGTGAAGCAGTGCTCACGCTCGCCGTGGACGAGAGCCCGCGCCACGCCCCCGATCAAATCGCGCTCGAGGCCAAGCGCCACGGAAACGGCTTCATCCTCAACGGGCGTAAGCGGTTCGCTGTCCAGGCCGCTTCGGCCGACATGATCGTCACCGCCGCCCGAACCTCCGGCTCACCCGGCGATCTCAACGGCATCACTCTGTTCGGCGTCCCGCGGGATGCCGCCGCGCTCGAGAACGTGAACCTCACCGACAGTTCGAAGGCCGCGCGGTTGACCTTCGACAATGTCGAACTCGATGCGGACGCGGTGATCGGCGAGGTCGACAGCGGCTGGGCGCCGTTGTCCCGCGCCTTGAATGCCGGCCGCACCGGCACCGCTGCGGAGTTGATCGGGGTTGCCACCGGCTCCGCCGCCTTGACCTTCGACTACCTCCGCACCCGCAAGCAATTCGGCAAGCTCATCGGTGAGTTCCAGGCGCTGCAGCACCGGGCTGCGCATCTTTACGGCGAGATCGAGATCGCTCGCGCCGCGGTCCTGAAGGCCGCGCAATTGCTCGATTCAGGCGACGATAGTGCCGAGCTTTGGGTCTCAGTCGCCAAAGCCAAGGCTGCAGACGTCGCGTCGCTGGCCGCGCGCGAGGGCGTCCAGATGCACGGTGGGATCGGGATGACCGACGAGCATGACATCGGCCTGTACCTGAAGCGGGAAGCAGTTCTCGGGGAATTGTTCGGCGATGTATATTACCACCGCAATCGGGTGGCAGAGCTCAGCGGTTATTAGCCCTTGGCGCGATAGCCACCGATGATGCCAAGGATGAAGCTGGTCGCGAGCGCGAGCTGCACCTTGCCGTCCGGATCGCTCCAGCCAAAGTAATTCGCTCCCCATCCGAAGAGGGCAACGAAAATAGCTACTGCGATACCAACGATCATGAGACGCCTTTCCGAGTGCCGGACGCACTCCCGGGAATGGCTGATGATGCGCCCATCACGGTAAACAGAGGGTAAAAATGACCAAAAGCTTGCCGTTATTTCACCTTGCTTCCATAGGCGCGCACATCACCCTTTGGCCGAGGCAAAACTCATGAAAGCGCGCGTTTTCGTCACCCTGAAACCCGGAGTGCTCGACCCGCAGGGCAAGGCCATCCACCACGCGCTCGAGGGTCTTGGCTTCGGCGGCGTCAATGATGTCCGCGCCGGCAAGCTGATCGAACTGGATCTGGCCGACGGAACGAGTGACGGCGAGATCGAAGATATGTGCCGCAAACTCCTCGCCAACACGGTGATCGAGAATTTCCGCGTCGAGCGCCTCCAGGACGCATGACCTGCCACGTTTCCCGCATATTTCGCGGGTAATCATCGGGCAGCGAGGAGCATTCGAATGAAGAGCGCCGTCATCGTTTTTCCCGGGTCCAATTGTGATCGCGACATCGCGGTTGCGTTGGAGGATGTCACCGGCCGCAAGCCGGCGATGGTCTGGCACCGCGACAGCGAACTTCCCGCCGGCACCGATTTCATCGCGCTTCCCGGCGGCTTCTCCTATGGCGATTATCTCCGCTCAGGGGCGATGGCCGCACGCTCGCCGATCATGCGGTCGGTGACCGAGGCCGCGAACCGCGGCGTTCCGGTCATCGGCATCTGCAACGGCTTTCAAGTGCTGACCGAGAGCGGGCTCCTGCCCGGCGCGCTGATGCGCAATGCGGGTCTCAGCTTCGTGTGCAGGCCGGTGCGGCTGAAGGTCGAGAACAGCCAAAGCCTGTTCACCAGCGGCTACAATTCGAGCGAGGAGATCGTCATTCCGGTCGCTCACCACGACGGCAATTTCCAGGCCGATGAGTCGACGCTCGACCGTCTCGAAGGCGAAGGTCGTGTCGCCTTCCGCTACCTTGAAGAGGTCAACGGATCGGCGCGGCGTATCGCGGGCATCCTGAACGACGCCGGCAACGTGCTCGGCCTGATGCCGCACCCGGAGCGCGTGATTGAGCCGGCCCACGGCGGGACCGACGGTCGCCGCTTGTTCGAAGGGCTGCTCGAAACCGTCAGTTAGACGTGGTGTACCTTGGAGGTAACGTCGGTGCAGCCGGTGGTCGCCGGCGGCGTCATGCACATCAGGACGCGATCAGGACCCTTGGTGTCGATGACCCGGACGTAACGCTCTAAGGTCATGGGCTCGACATAAATGACGACGGTGGTCGCCTGCGCCGCCGCGGCGCATCCCAGGATCGCAAGGCCAAGAGCAAAACGAACCAAACGCATCGAATTCCCCCTGCCCTCTTCCTCAACCTGGGCCGTTGAACCGATTATGAACGAGCGTTCATGCGTCGACGGTGAATGGGGTGAAGTCAGTCCCGACGTCATAAACATCGACGCCTTCCTTCCTCTTCAGCCAGCCAACCACAATGTAGGTCACGGGCGTTAGAAGCACCTCCCAGCCCACCTTCAGGACAAATTGGCTGAGCATGACCGCGCCGAGCGTGGCCACCGGCCAGTCGGCCATCCCGTAGAAGGCGAGCGGGTAGAAGATCAGGCTATCCGCGCCCTCGCCGATGACCGTGCTGCCGATTGTCCGCGTCCAAAGGTACTTGCCCTCGGTCCAGATCTTCATCTTGGCGAGCACGACGGAGTTGAGGAAATCGCCTGCGAAAAACGCAGCCATCGATGCGAAGATGATGCGCCAGCCCGACCCGAATACTCGTTCATAGGCGTCTTGGCCGGTCCATCCCTCACCGACCGGCAGATGCACCACCGTCCATTCCATTACAGCCATGAACAGCATCGCAGCAAAGCCAGCCCAAATCGCACGGCGGGCCCGGGCAAAGCCGTAAACCTCGGTCATCACATCATCGATGACGTACGAGATCGGGAAGAACAGAATGCCGGCGCCGAACGGCCAAGGTCCAATGCCCGGTAGGTCAACGAATGAGCGCTTCTCGGCACCGATTACGTTCGACAAAAGCAGCACCACGACGAATGCCACCATGACGAAATCGAAATAGCGGAATCGCGCATTGTGCAGCGTGCGCGCCTCGACGTGCTTCAGCTCTTTCCCCCGCATGGCCTAGGCGTAGCGCGGTTCCTTGCCGCGTCAATTGCGGTTAGTGACGCGTCCACGCGCGCCCGTAGCTCAGTTGGATAGAGCACGTGCCTTCTAAGCATGAGGTCGCAGGTTCGACTCCTGCCGGGCGCGCCAATTACAAGGGGAGCATCGAATGCCCGCCAAACGCCGCTCGATCTTCCGGTCGCTTTATGTCCAGGTGTTGATCGCTGTCGCGCTCGGTGTGTTCGTCGGGTGGATGTGGCCTGCGTTCGGCGCGTCGCTGAAGCCGCTGGGCGACGGCTTCATCAAGCTGGTGAAGATGATCATCACGCCGGTGATCTTCCTGACCGTCGTCACCGGAATCGCCGGAATGCGCGACCTCGGCGCATTTGGCCGCATTGCCGCGAAGGCGCTCGGCTATTTCATCGTAGTCTCGACCCTGGCGCTCGCGGTCGGACTGATCGTCGCGAACGTTGTTCAGCCGGGCGCTGGCCTCAACGTCGATCCCACAACGCTCGATACGAGCAAGGTCGCTACCTACATCAGCGAGGCCAAGGAAACGACCGTCACCGGCTTCCTGCTCAACATCATCCCGAGCACGATGTTCAGCGCCTTCACCTCCGGCGAAATCCTGCAGGTCTTGCTCGTGTCGATCCTGTTCGGAATCGCGCTGGCAATGCTTGGCGATCGTGGCGACAAGCTGCTGGACGCCTTGAAGACGATCACGGCAGTCGTGTTCCGCGTTGTCCGCATTCTGATGTACGCCGCCCCGGTCGGCGCGTTCGGAGCGATGGCCTTCACCATTGGCCAGTACGGCATCGGGACCCTGACCAATCTCGCTGAGCTGATCGTAACCTTCTACGCGACGTCGCTCGCCTTCGTGCTGGTTGTTCTGGGTCTCATCAGTTGGGCCGCTGGCTTCTCGATCCTGTCGCTGATCCGCTACATCAAGGACGAGCTACTGCTGGTGCTTGGCACCTCGTCATCCGAAAGCGCGATGCCACTGTTGATGGAGAAGCTTGAAGCCGCCGGAGTGCCCAAGCCGATCGTCGGCCTGGTCGTCCCCGCCGGTTATTCCTTCAACCTCGACGGGACCAACATCTACATGTCGCTCGCCGCGCTCTTCATCGCACAGGCGACCAACACGCACCTGACGTTTGGGCAAGAATTGCTTTTGATGGGGGTCGCGATCTTAAGCTCGAAGGGCGCCGCCGGCGTTACTGGATCAGGCTTCATCGTGCTCGCGGCGACGCTTTCGGTCGTACCGGACATCCCGGTTGCTGGGATGGCACTGATCCTCGGCGTCGATCGCTTCATGAGCGAATGCAGATCGCTGACGAACTTTGTCGGCAATGCGGTCGCGACAATCGTCATCGGACGGTGGGAGAAAGCGGTCGACATTGATAATCTCCGTCGGACGCTGGCTAACGCCGGTGAGCCGAACGACGCCGAAAGCGATCGCCTCCAGCTAAAATCCTAAAGACGCGATCGTCGCCTCGATGTCGGCGGTTGAATCGCCGAGCATGCGGTCAGCAACACTATAGCTGTGGCTCGCCTGGTAGGCGTTTCGGCCGCGGTTCATGTGGGTCAGGTCGAAGTTGCGAATGGCGCGTAACGAACGCGGTTCGCAAAGGAACTTGCGGATTGAGCGCGAGTTTCGAACCTTGACGATCAGGATGTCCTTGCTCCGCCACAGAGCGTGGCTGACGTCTTCGGCGCGCTCGACGCACTGCTCGAGAAGGTATTGATCAAGACTTTGAGGATCCGTCGATCCATCCCGAGTAAAATCGGCAAGGTGAACGATGATGCGTGCGCGGAGGTCGTGGTCATCCGGCAATAGGGTGAACAGCTCCATCCAGCTCGCATTGACGCGGACCAGCGGCTTGTCGGACGTCGATGGCAGGCACGAGACCGACCAATAATTTCGCTCGGTTCTGCGTGGAATCGGGATGCAGCGCTCGCCATACAGCCGCAGAATATCGAAGACATCATCCGCCTGCGGCCGTCTCAGCAGCTTCTGGAAACGGTCGGCATATTTGAACCGCAGCTCGAACGATTCTGTCCGTTCTTCGGTATCTTCAAGCTCCGCGCCGTTCAGCCACGCGCGTTGCTGGTCGTCCCCCACGAACTGTCGAAGGCCTTTCAGGGGACCAGCTTTCCGGGGTTCATGATGCCGAGCGGGTCGAGCGCATGCTTGATTGCGCGCAAGGCATGGATACGCCCCGGCGGCGCGAGACGCCCGAACTCGGCCAGTTTGAGCTGCCCGATGCCGTGCTCGGCCGAGATTGATCCACCAGCGTCGGTGACCAAATCGTCGACGAATTGCGTGATCGTCGCACCCTCGTCTTCGTACCAGTTGGGGTTCGAATGGCCGGCCGCGCGAACGTGAAAATGGATATTTCCGTCGCCCAGATGGCCGAAACCACTCGCAATCACGCCGGGGAAGGTTGCTTCCACTTTCTTCGCCGCCTCGACGATGAAGTCGGGCATGTTCGTCACCGGTACCGAGATATCGTGAGCAAGCGTCTGGCCTTCGGCGCGCTCGGCTTCCGAGATCGTGTCCCGGATCTTCCAGAAGGCCTCCGCTTGCGCCTCGTTCGCCGCTAGAACCGCATCGCCGATGATGCCCTGTTGGAGCGCCGCGCCAAGAAGCTGCTCTAACTCAGCGGCAACATCGGTGATCGCGTCCGCGGTCGTCGCTTCAATCAGCACATGCCATTTATGCCCGTCGTTGAGCGGCGCGCGGGTGCCGGGGACATGCTTAAGCACAAGCTGAAGCGAATCCTCCGGCACCAACTCGAATCCTTCGACGCTGCTCGTTCGTGCTTCGAGGAACCGAAGTAGTTCGAGTGCTCGGCTAGGCGTCTCCACCCCCGCCCAGGCAACTGCTCGCGCTGCGACGGCAGGTACCAGGCGCAAGGCAACCGCCGTCACGATGCCGAGCGTCCCTTCGGCTCCGATCAGCAACTGATCGAGGCTATATCCGCGGTTGTCCTTCTTCAGGCCGGTCAGGCCGCTGTGGACTGAGCCGTCGGGCAGCACCGCTTCAAGGCCGGCAACCAAAGCGCGCATCGTCCCGAACTTCAGCACTTGGGTGCCACCTGCATTGGTTGAGGTCAGCCCCCCGATGGTGCAGCTTCCGCGAGAGCCAAGCGTCAACGGGAAGCGCAGGCCAAGGTCGTGTGTCGCATCGTGGAGCGTTTCCAGCACCACGCCGGCCTCCGCGATCGCCAGCCGATCCTCCGCGCTGATGGAACGGATGCGGTTCATCCTGCGCATCGAGATCAGAACCTGAGACCCGTCGGGCGACGGTGTCGCGCCGGCCGCCATTCCGGTGTTCCCCCCTTGCGGGACAAGCGGCACGTTGAGTTCTGCCGCGAGCTTTACGATCGCCGCCACCTCTTCCGTCGATGCTGGAGACAGGATCGCCGGTGACGCTCCATGCACTCGGCCGCGCCAGTCCCTGACCCAGGGCTCGATGTCAGATTGCTCGGAAATAACGCCGTGCGGGCCCAGCGCTTCGCGGGCGCGCTCGATCAGTCTGCTTTCACCTTCGGTCACCAGGCCGCAATAGCGCGCTTGGCAGGACCGCGCGACACCGCCAAACGGAACTGATGGACAGGCCATCGATCATGCTCATCGTTGCCCGCGCCCAAAATGGCGTAATTGGCCGCGACGGCAAACTCCCCTGGCACATCCCCGCCGACCTCAAGCGCTTCAAGGCGCTCACCATGGGAACTGCGATGGTAATGGGCCGCAAGACGTTCGATAGCCTGCCTGGGCTACTACCGGGACGCCGCCACATCGTTCTGACACGCGACCGCAACTGGTCGACCAAAGGGGCGGAAGTGGCTCACACGATCAATGAGGCGCTTGGCCTGGTGGGCGACCGAGTGTCGGTCATCGGCGGCGCAGAAATCCTCGCTCAATTCCTCCCGCTCGCGGACACGATCGAGCTTACCGACGTGCTTGCGGACATCGAGGGAGACACCTCGATGCCGGATCCACGAAATTCCGGAGAGTGGCGCGAGATCGGAAGGGTTGATCACCCCGCCGCAGACGGCCGCCCGGCGTTCCGCTTCGTAACGCTAAAACGCGCCTAAGTCTTCGGCCGAGCCGTCGCGTAGGCGCGGAAGCGTTTCAGCTGCGACGCAAGCACCCCGTCGACGATCGGCGCGAGCTTGTCCGCACTGCCGTTGGCGAATCCCGCAGCGCGGTAGTCCAGCGTCAGCTGGGAACCGCCAGCCGTCGATTTGATCTGGACGTCCATCACGCCGGTCGTCGCCTCGAAAAGGAGCGGCCCGAGCGAGCCGGTCAGGAGGATGCGCTTGCCCGGATCCACATAGGTCACCCGCATGTGCTCAACACCGCCGCCGTCGGGGAAGTTTTCGCAAAAACAGCCGCCGGGTCTCGCCGAGAATGACAGGTTCTCCGACTTGCCACTGTAGGTATGCTGGGGATCCCACCAAGCTGGCAGGCTGGCGAAAGCTTCGAACGCGACGTCGGGCTTAACGACCAGCGGAATCGTTTGCTTGATCTCAAACCCGTTTGAAGACGAACCGACCACTCCTGCTGCTGCCGGAGCCGACAGTGCGAACAGCGCGAATGCGAGCATACCCTTCATAAGACCCTCCCGCTTTGCGGGAGGATGCCTTGGCTAGGCCGTGCCGTCCAGAATCGCGTCGATCTGCGCGGCCACGTCATCGACCGACGCCATGCCGTCGACGCGGCGCACGAGCCCCTTTTCCTCGTAGTAAGGCAGGATCGGCGCTGTCTTTGCCCGATACTCGGCCATGCGGGTCCGCACCGTCTCTTCGTTGTCGTCCGGTCGGCGTTTGAACTCGGTCGATCCGCACACGTCACAGACACCGGGAACGGCCGGAAGCTTGAAGTGGTCGTGATATGGGGCGCCGCAATTGGCGCAGGTGAAGCGGCCCACAATGCGCCGGACCAGCTCGTCCTCGTCGACCACTAGCTCGATCACGTAGTCGAGCTTGCGGTTGCGCTGCGACAGCAGGATTTCCAGGGCCGCTGCCTGATGTTTGGTCCGCGGGAAGCCGTCGAAGATCGCGCCCTGCTCAGCCGACGCATCGAGCCGCTCGCCGATCAGCGCGCTCACGATCGCATCGCTAACGAGCTCGCCGCGGGCCATGATTTCCTTGGCCTTGATGCCCACCGGCGTACCCTTGGCGACCGCTTCGCGCAGCATGTCGCCGGTCGACAGCTGGACCATTCCACGCCCGGCCTGAAGCCGCGCCGCCTGAGTTCCCTTGCCGGCCCCAGGTGGGCCCAACAGGATGATGTTCAGCATGTCGAAGGGCGCTCCCCTGCCCGCGTTGATGCCTATCGCCTGCGCGGCGTCGTTTTGAGCTTAGCCTTCTTGATGAGATCGCCATACTGGTGAGCGATCAGATGGCTCTGGATTTGGCTGACCGTGTCCATCGTGACGTTGACGACGATCAGCAAGCTGGTGCCACCCAGCGCCATATGGAACCCGGCCTCGTCCGATAGGATCTCTGGAATGAGACAGATGACGACCAAGTAGATCGCACCGACCACGGTGATGCGGTTGAGCAAATAGTCGAAATACTCTTCGGTCGCCTTGCCCGGACGGATCCCGGGGATGAAACCGCCGTGGCGCTTCAGGTTCTCGGCCGTTTCCTCGCTGTTGAACTGCACCGCTGTGTAGAAGAAGCAGAAGAACAGGATTCCGAGCCCGTAGAGCCCGAGATAGGCTGGCGAGCCGCGCTGCAGAATCGTGCTGATGGTGATCAGCCAGTCGCTTGCGCCACCTTGGCTGTTCGCTTGGTTGCCAGCCCACTGGAGCACCGTCAGGGGCATCAGCAGCAGCGACGACGCGAAGATCGGCGGAATGACGCCGGCGGTGTTAAGCTTGATCGGCAGGTGCGAGCGCTCCTGCTGCATGCCGCGCGCGGTCTGGCGCTTCGGATACTGGATCAAAACCCGCCGCTGAGCGCGCTCCATGAAGCAGATTCCGAGGATCAGCGCGGCGCCGAGAACGATGATACCGACGATCGGGAAGGCGCTCATCTGCCCAGTGCGGCCCTGCTCAAGCAACTGGGCGATACCCTGCGGCAGGCGGGCGACGATGCCGGCCATGATGATCAGCGACACGCCGTTGCCGATGCCTCGGCTGGTGATCTGCTCACCGATCCACATCAGGAACAGGGTTCCGCCGACCAGACTGACTGTGCCCGCGATCTCGAACAGCAGGCCGGGCATCACGACTGCGGTGATGCCCTTGCTGACGGATTGGGTCTCAAGGCCGCGGACCGCGAGGTAGCCCTGCACGAGCGTGATCGCGACAGTCAGGTAGCGGGTGTACTGATTGAGTTTTTTGCGCCCCGTCTCGCCTTCTTTGCGAAGCGCTTGCCAGGCCGGATAGAGCGTCGCGCCGAGCTGAACGACGATCGACGCCGTGATGTATGGCATAACGCCGAGTGCGACGATCGAGAAGCGCGACAGTGCGCCACCCGAGAAGGTGTTGAACACATCGAGGATGCCGCCGCTCTGAGTTTCATACAGAGCGCTCATCGCGACCGGATCGATACCCGGCACCGGAACGAACGACAGCAGGCGGAACAGAATCAGCGCGCCGAGGGTGAACCACAGCCTCTTCTTGAGCTCTGACGCCTTGGCGAAGTTCGCAAGGCTAATGCTGGAGGCGAGTTGTTCGGCTGCGGATGCCATATTCTTACTAAATCCCCTGGGCTCTGCGGCTCATATAAGCCGCGTTGCCGTCATTGCGAGGGCGGTGAGGCTTAGGCCTCGGCCTTCGCGGCCGACTTGCGCGAGCCCTTCTTGGCCGCGGCCAGCTCGGCGGGGTCCTTGCGCTCGATCAGCTCGATCGAACCGCCCGCCTTCTCGACCGCTTCGCGAGCGCCCTTCGACACGCCGGCAACCTTGAGCGCCAGCTTGGTCTTGAGCTCGCCCTTGCCGAGCAGGCGAACACCATCCTTGCCGCCGCGAGCCAGGCCAGCGCCCTTCAGCGCGGCGTGGTCGAGCGTGCCCTTGATGTCGAGCTTGCCGGCATCGATCGCCTTCTGGATCGCGCCGATGTTCACCTCGGCATAATCGCGGGCGAAGATGTTGTTGAAGCCGCGCTTCGGCATACGCATGTGGAGCGGCATCTGGCCGCCCTCGAAGCCGGCGACCGAGACGCCCGAGCGCGACTTGGCGCCCTTCTGGCCACGCCCGGCGGTCTTGCCCAGGCCCGAACCGATGCCACGGCCGACGCGAACTCGCGACTGGCGCGCGCCCTTGTTGTCACGGATTTCGTTGAGTTTCATGTTCGTGCACTCGCTTTCGCTTTTGTCGCGCGGGGCCGAAGCCCGGGATTGTGTTTAGCGCTCGACGCTCACCAAATGCGCCACTTTGCGGACCTGGCCAGCGACCTCAGGGGTCTCTTCCACTTCCACACTGCGGTGCAGCTTGTTGAGCCCAAGCCCGACGAGCGTCGCCCGCTGGGTCTTGTCGCGGCGGATCGGCGATCCGGTCTGAGTGATCTTGATCTTCGCCATTAATATTACTCCGCGATCGCTTCGGCCTGGGCCTCGGCTTCGGCGGCGCTGGCGCCACCGCGGCCGAGCAGGTCAGCGACCTTCTTGCCACGGCGCTGCGACACAGCGCGCGGGCTCGACTGATCCTTAAGCGCCTCGAAGGTCGCGCGGATCATGTTGTACGGGTTCGACGTGCCGACCGACTTGGTCACGACGTCGTGGACGCCGAGGCTCTCGAAGATCGCGCGCATCGGGCCGCCGGCGATGATGCCCGTTCCCGCCGGGGCGGTACGGATCGTCACCCGGCCAGCGCCGAAGTGGCCGAGACCGTCGTGGTGAAGCGTGCGGCCGTCGCGCAGCGGAACGCGGATCATCGCCTTTTTCGCTGCTGCAGTCGCCTTGGAAATCGCTTCCGGAACCTCACGGGCCTTGCCGTGACCGAACCCGGCGCGTCCCTTGCCGTCGCCGACCACGACGAGCGCTGCGAAACCGAAGCGCTTACCGCCCTTCACGGTCTTGGAGACGCGGTTGATGTGGACGAGCTTCTCGATCAGCTCCTCGCCACCTTCCTCGTCGTCACGGCGACCACGGCGATCGTCACGCCGGCCGCCGCGTCCGCGACCGCCGCCATCACGGCCACCGCCGCGCCCGCCACGCGGGCCACGGCCGCGCGGAGCGTGCTGCTGCTGCTCTTCGGCCTGGGCCGGAGCAGCGTCGGCGACCTGAGCGATTTCGGTCGCCTCGGTGCTGGTCTCGTTGGTCTGGTTTTCTTCTTGCATTCTAGAACTCCAGTCCGCCTTCGCGGGCAGCGTCGGCGAGGGCCTTCACCCGGCCATGGAACAGGAAGCCGCCACGGTCGAACACCACGGTCGACACGCCGGCCTTCTTGGCGCGCTCGGCAATCGCTTTGCCGACGGCAGCCGCGCTGTCCTTGGTGGCGCCGGTCTTGCCCTTGACGTCCTTGTCCAGGCTCGAAGCCGAAGCGAGCGTCTTGCCCGCCGTGTCGTCGATGACCTGGGCGTAGATGTGACGGCCCGAGCGGTGGACCGACAGCCGCGGCTTGCCAGCGGCACGCCCGCGAAGCGAGGTGCGCACCCGGCGGCGGCGGCGTTCGAAGAGAGAGAGATGAGCCATGGCTTACTTCTTCTTGCCTTCTTTGCGGAAGATATACTCACCGCGATACTTGATGCCCTTGCCCTTGTACGGCTCGGGCTTGCGCCAGCGGCGGATCTCTGCGGCAACCTGGCCGACCTTCTGGCTGTCGATGCCGCTGATCTCGACCGTGTTCTGGTCGGGAGTTTTGACGTCGATGCCTTCCGGAACCGGGAAGTTCACGTCGTGGCTGTAACCGAGCTGCAAGCGCAGGTTCTTGCCTTGGGCCTGGGCGCGGTAGCCGACGCCGGTGATCTCGAGCACCTTGGTGAAGCCCTCGGTCACGCCCGTGACGAGGTTCTGTACCAGGGTACGCTGCATGCCCCACGCGGCGCGGTTGCGCTGCGCGTCGGTCAGCGGCGTGACGCGGATTTCACCCTCGGCAATCTCGTACTTCACGAGATCGTCGAGCATCTGCATCGCGAGCTGGCCCTTGGGACCCTTCACGGTCAGCGTGCCGCTCTCGACGGTGGCGGTAACGCCAGCCGGAAGGGCAACGGGTTTCTTACCAATGCGGGACATTAGAATACCTCCGCCAGCACTTCGCCGCCGACATTCTGGTCGCGCGCTTCGGCGTCCGACAGCACGCCGCGCGGAGTCGACACGATGATCGTGCCGAGACCGTTGCGGATGCGCGGAAGCTCGCGGGCGGCCGAATAAACGCGGCGGCCGGGCTTGGACACGCGAGCCAGATGCTGGATCGCGGGCTGGCCCTCGAAATACTTGAGCTCAATGCGAAGGCCCTTCTGGCCCGCAAGCTCTTCTTCCGAATAGCCGCGGATATAGCCTTCACGCTGAAGCACATCGAGCACGTTCGCACGCAGCTTCGACGCCGGAGTCAGGATCGAATCCTTCTTCGCCGACTGGCCGTTGCGGATGCGGGTGAGCATATCACCCAAAGGATCGGTCATCGCCATCTTCTAACCCTTACCAGCTCGACTTGATCACGCCTGGGATGAGGCCCTTGTTGGCCAGTTCCCGAAGCATGATCCGCGACAAGCGGAACTTGCGGTAATATGCGCGCGACCGGCCGGTCAGCTCGCAGCGGTTGCGAATCCGCGTGGGATTCCCGTTGCGTGGCAGTTCCGCCATCTTGAGACGCGCGATCAGGCGCTCGGTGTCGTCCTTGCTTTCGTCGTCAGCGATCGCCTTCAGCTTCGCGTACTTCGATGCAATCTTCTGGACGAGCTTCTTGCGCCGCTCGTTCTTGTTGATCGAACTCAGTTTCGCCATGACTTAAGTTCTTCTCCTAACGGGGAAACCGCTTACGCGGCTTCCCGCTGCTCCTCTGCCGGGAAGGGGAAGTTGAACAGGCGCAGCAGCTCGCGCGCCTCTTCATCCGTCTTCGCGGTGGTGGTGATGATGACGTCCATTCCCCGGACCTTGTCGATCTGGTCGTAGTTGATCTCGGGGAAAATGATCTGCTCCTTGAGGCCCAGCGCGTAATTGCCGCGGCCGTCGAACGACTTGGCATTCAGCCCGCGGAAGTCACGGATGCGGGGCATCGCGATCGTCACGAGACGATCGAGGAACTCGTACATGCGGTCGCGGCGCAGGGTGACCTTGCAACCGATCGGCATGCCTTCGCGCAGCTTGAACTGAGCGATCGACTTCTTCGCCTTGGTGATGACAGGCTTCTGGCCCGAGATCTGCTGCATTTCGGCAGCCGCGGTCTCGACCTTCTTCTTGTCCTGGGTCGCCTCGCCGACGCCCATGTTGATCACGATCTTGTCGAGGCGCGGGACTTCGAGACGGTTCTTGTAACCGAACTTCTCGGTCATCGCCTTGACGATGCGATCTTCATAGTCGCCCTTCAGGCGCGGCTTGTAGTCCTTCGGCGCCTTCGACGGCTTGCCGGCGGTCTTCGGAGCCGGAACCGAAGCTTCTTCAACCTTCGGCAGCGCTTCGACTGCTTCGGCTTCAGCCTTCTTCGACTCGCCAACCAGCTCGACCTGATCGGGCGCGGTTTCCTGGGTCTCTTCGACCTGATTCTTTTCGTCAGCCATGGATCAGCTCTCCGGTCTTGGCCGCGACACGGACCTTCTTCCCGTCGCGAACCTCGAAGCGCACGCGCGACGGCTTGCCGTCGGCCGTCGCAATCGCGACCTTCGACACGTGCAGCGGCGCTTCCTTGCGCTCGATGCCGCCCTGCGGATTGACCTGGGACGGCTTACGGTGACGCGCGTGGACGTTGATGCCCGACACGATCACCTTGCTCTCTTTCGGCAGCGCCTTGACGACTTCACCGGTGCGGCCTTTGTCCTTGCCGGACAGAACCACGACCTTGTCGCCCTTCTTGATCTTCTGGGCGGCCATCACAGTACCTCCGGCGCGAGCGAAATGATCTTCATGTGCTTCTTGGCGCGAAGCTCGCGGACCACCGGGCCAAAGATACGGGTGCCGATCGGCTCCTCGTTCTTGTTGACGAGCACGGCGGCATTGGAATCGAAGCGGATCACCGAACCGTCGGGACGGCGGATGTCCTTGGCGGTGCGGACGATCACCGCGCGGTGAACGTCGCCCTTCTTCACGCGGCCGCGCGGCGCGGCTTCCTTGACGCTGACGACGATGATGTCGCCGACGCCGGCAACTCGCCGCTTCGACCCGCCCAGCACCTTGATGCACTGAACGCGCTTCGCGCCGCTGTTGTCCGCAACGTCCAGGTTGGACTGCATCTGGATCATGGTTCGACCCTAACCTCTCTCAATCTCGACTCAGGCGTCCGCTTCCGCGTCGGCCTTGGCTTTCTTGGCCGGCTTCTTGGCGGCGGGCTTCTTCTCTGCCTTTTCCTCGGTCGGCGTAGCCGGCGCGGCATCGGTCGGAGCAACCTCGTCGGGCTCCTTGATGTCGACGGTGCCGATCTTGGCCGTGCCGATGCGGTCGACGACGGTCCACGTCTTCAGCTTCGAGATCGGGGCGCACTCTTCGATGCGCACGATCTCGCCGGCGCGGAACTCGTTCGCCGCGTCGTGAGCGTGGTACTTCTTCGACAGCTTGATGATCTTGCCGTACAGCGGGTGCTTCACCCGCCGCTCGACACGGACCACCACGGTCTTGTCACCCTTGTCGGACACCACGGTGCCGGTGAGGACGCGCTTTGGCATTCCTATCTTCTCCTCAACCCTGCGCCGAAGCGTTGGCGCGGGCGCGCTGGTGCTGAACCGTCTTGATGCGCGCGATGGTGCGGCGCACCTCGCGAACACGGCTCGGCTTCTCGAGCTGGTTGGTCGCCGACTGGAAGCGCAGGTTGAACTGCTCGCGCTTCAGCTCGACGAGCTGCGACTGCAGCTGATCGTCGCTCTTCTGCTTGAGATCTTCGATCGCGGCCATCTTAGTGCTCCTCTGCGGCCAGGCTCTCGCCCAGGCGCGCAACAACTTTGGTCTTGATCGGCAGCTTTTCGGCCGCGCGCTCAAAGGCCGTCTTGGCGAGCGCGCCGGGGACGCCGTCGAGCTCGAACAGGATGCGACCGGGCTTGACCCGGGCGACCCAGAACTCGGGGCTGCCCTTACCGGAGCCCATGCGGACTTCGGCAGGCTTGGAGCTCACCGGAACATCCGGGAACACGCGGATCCAAAGGCGGCCGCTACGCTTGATGTGACGCGTGATCGCGCGGCGGGCCGCTTCGATCTGGCGCGCGGTGATCCGCTCCGGTTCCATGGCCTTGAGGCCGAAGGCGCCGAAGTTGAGCTCCGTGCCACCCTTGGCGTTGCCGTGGATGCGGCCCTTGAAGGCCTTGCGGAATTTGGTGCGCTTGGGTTGCAGCATGTCTTACTATCCTTCGCGCTTACCGGTTGCCGCGTTCTTCGCGCGCCGGACGGACGCCGGAGGTCTGGGCCTCCATCATCAACCGGTCCTGCGCGAGCGGATCGTGGGCAAAAATCTCGCCCTTGAAGACCCACACCTTCACGCCGCAGACGCCATAAGCGGTGTGCGCTTCGGCCTCGGCGTAATCGACGTTGCCGCGCAGCGTGTGCAGCGGAACGCGGCCCTCACGGTACCATTCGGTACGCGCGATTTCGGCGCCGCCGAGACGGCCCGAGCAAGTGATACGAATGCCTTCGGCGCCGAGGCGGAGAGCCGACTGGACCGCGCGCTTCATGGCGCGGCGGAACGCGATACGGCGCTCCAGCTGGTCGGCGACGCCCTGGGCGACGAGCTTGGCATCGACTTCCGGCTTGCGGATCTCGACGATGTTCAGGCTGACTTCCGAGCTGGTCATCTTGCCGAGCTCACGCTTCAGCTTCTCGATGTCCGAGCCCTTCTTGCCGATGATCACGCCGGGACGCGCAGCATAGATGCTGATGCGGCAGGTCTTCGCGGGACGCTCGATGACGACCTTGGAGATCGCGGCCTGCGGAACCTTGGCGAGGATGTACTTCCGGATCTTGAGATCCTCGAGCAGCAGCCGGCCATAGTCCTGCCCTTCGGCGAACCAGCGGCTGTCCCACGTGCGGTTGATCTGCAGGCGAAGCCCGACAGGAGACGATTTCTGACCCATTACGCTTCTTCCTGCTCGCGAACGACGACCCGGAGGCGGCTGAACGGCTTGACGATCCGCGACGAACGGCCACGCGCACGGGTCGCGAAACGCTTCATCGAGATCGACTTGCCGACACTCGCCTCGGCAACGACCAGAGCGTCGACGTCGAGGTTGTGGTTGTTCTCGGCATTGGCCACCGCCGAAGCGAGGACCTTGCGGACATCCTCGGCCATTCCCTTGGGAGAGAATTTGAGGATGTTCAGCGCTTCCTCGACCTTGCGGCCGCGGATCATGGTGGCGACGAGGTTCAGCTTGCGGGCCGAGCCGCGGATCGTGTTACCGACCGCGAGCGCTTCCTTCTCGCCGACCTTACGGGGTGCGACTGGCTTGCCCATTAGCGCTTGCCCTTCTTGTCCGACGCGTGGCCGTGGAAGGTGCGGGTCGGGGCGAACTCGCCGAGCTTCATGCCGACCATGTCCTCATTGACCGACACCGGCACGAACTTGCGGCCGTTGTAGACATTGAACGTCAGGCCGACGAACTGCGGCAGGATCGTCGAACGGCGCGACCAGGTCTTGATCGGCGCGCGGCCACCCTTGTCCTGCGCGCTTTCCGCCTTCTTCAGCAGCGAAAGCTCGACGAACGGGCCTTTCCAGATGGAACGGGCCATTGCTTAACCCTTCTTCTTCGCGTGACGGCTACGGATGATGAACTTGTCCGTTGCCTTGTTGTGACGGGTGCGGGCACCCTTGGTCGGCTTGCCCCACGGAGTGACCGGGTGACGGCCGCCCGAGGTCCGGCCTTCACCACCGCCGTGCGGGTGGTCGACCGGGTTCTTGGCGACGCCGCGGGTCAGCGGGCGCTTGCCCAGCCAGCGCGTGCGGCCGGCCTTGGCGAAAGTCTGGTTGGCGTTGTCGGGGTTCGACACGGCGCCGACGGTCGCCATGCAATCCGAGCGAATGTAGCGCTGCTCGCCCGAGTTCAGGCGGACGATGACCATTCCGCGGTCACGGCCGACGACCTGCACATAAGTGCCGGCGGCACGGGCGATCTGGCCACCCTTGCCTGGCTTCATCTCGACGTTGTGCACGATGGTTCCGACCGGCATCTGGCCGACCTCCATCGCGTTGCCCGGCTTCACGTCGACCTTCTTGCCGGCGATGACCTTGTCGCCCGGAGCGAGACGCTGCGGAGCGATGATGTAGGCCTGCTCGCCACCCTCATAAGAGATGAGCGCGATGAACGCCGACCGGTTGGGGTCATACTCGAGCCGCTCGACGGTTCCGACGACGTCCCAAAGACGGCGCTTGAAATCGATGATGCGGTACTTCTGCTTGTGACCGCCGGCGATCCCGCGCGAGGTCACGTGGCCCTTGTTGTTGCGGCCACCGGTCTTGCGCTTGCCTTCGGTCAGCGCCTTGACGGGCTTGCCCTTCCACAGCGCCGACTTGTCGACCAGGATCAGGCCGCGGCGGGCCGGAGAGGTCGGCTTATATTGCTTGAGAGCCATGGCTTAGATCCCGCTCGTCACGTCGATCGACTGGCCCTCGGCCAGGCGAACGATCG
>Ga0268266_10000736_pt1 | contig 43813 bp, 28 predicted proteins | sample KBSS13metaG_FD_190356 | JGI IMG/M metagenome (GOLD analysis project Ga0268266, IMG submission 190356) | Switchgrass rhizosphere microbial communities from Kellogg Biological Station, Michigan, USA - KBS S1-3 metaG (SPAdes) (version 2) | ecosystem: Host-associated > Plants > Roots > Rhizosphere...
CGGCGAGATACATTTCGTACCCCGATGCTGTAGATTTGGCGCGAACATTCGGCGCAAAAATCGAGTGGGACGCCGCGGATCGCACGGCATGGTGCTTCATCAATCGTGGCGACATGCGAGAATGGATTTTCTTCACCGACGTGCGGACGTTCAAGGAGCGCTACGAGCTGGTCCGCGAGCGTGGGTTGCAGGGATTCTGTTCGTGGGTTCTCGGAACGGAAGATCCAGCGATTTGGGATTTGTTGCCTTCGCATAAATAATGAACCGCGAAAGCGGCAGATGGGCTGCCGCACTCCAAACAGTTCTGCTTTGACAGGTAAGAGCGCGTCCGATACGCTTTTTTGTTCACTGCAACGCAAAATTTGCAATGAGGAATGACTGAGAGTTTCATGGCCGAAGAAAAACTTCCGACGCGAGCACAGGACTTTTCCGAGTGGTATAACCAGCTGGTTTTGAAGGCGCAACTTGCGGACTACGCGCCGGTGCGCGGCTGCATGATCGTGCGGCCGTACGGGTGGGCGCTCTGGGAGAACATTCAGGCCGCGCTGGACGGACGCTTCAAGGCCACGGGACATCAGAACGTGGCGTTTCCGCTGCTGATTCCGAAGAGCTTCATTGAAAAAGAAAAGCATCACGTGGAAGGGTTTTCGCCGGAGCTGGCGGTGGTGACGATCGGCGGCGGCGAGGAGTTGGCGGAGCCGCTGATTTTGCGGCCGACTTCGGAAACCATCATCGGCCACATGTGGTCGAAATGGATTCAGTCGTACCGCGATTTGCCGGTGCTGATGAACCAGTGGAACTCGGTGGTGCGCTGGGAGCTCCGCACCAAACTGTTCTTGCGCACGCTGGAGTTTTACTGGCAGGAAGGGCATACAGCGCACGCTACGCAGCAGGAAGCGATGGACGAAACGCGTCAGATGCTGGACGTGTATACGGATTTCGCGGTGAACGATGCGGCGATTCCGGTGATTCCGGGAGCGAAGTCTGACGCCGAGAAATTTGCGGGCGCGGACATTACCTATTCCATTGAAGCGATGATGGGCGACGGCAAGGCACTGCAGTCGGGTACGTCACACTATCTCGGGCAAAATTTCGCGCAAGCGTTTGAAGTGAAGTATCTCGATGCGACGGGCGTGCAGCAGCATTGCTGGACGACGTCGTGGGGACTTTCGACGCGCTTTATTGGCGCGATCATTATGGTGCACGGCGATGATCAGGGACTGGTGCTGCCGCCCAAGCTGGCGCCGTATCAATGCGTGATCGTGCCGATCTTCAAGAATGATGAAGAGAAAGCCTCGGTTTTGAGCGCTGCGAAAGAGCTGAAGGCGCAACTGGCTCTGGCGAAGATTCGCGTGGTGCTGGACGAGCGCGAAGGACAGAGCCCCGGCTGGAAGTTCAATGACTGGGAGATGCGCGGAGTGCCGGTGCGCGTGGAGCTTGGGCCGAAAGACGTGGCGAAGCAGGCGGCGGTGGTGGCGCGGCGGGATCGTCCGGGACGCGAAGGCAAGATTTCGGCTTCGCTTGCGGATTTGCCGGTAACGATTGAAAAGTTGCTGGTTGAGATTCAGCAGGCGCTGTACGACAAGGCGCTGGCGTTTCGTCGAGCGAACACCCAGGCTACTGCAACTTACGATGATTTAAAGAAAGCGGTGGAGACCGGATTCGCGTTCGCGGGATGGTGCGGCAGCGGCGACTGTGAAGCAAAGATCAAGGAAGAGACGCGGGCAACGATGCGCTGTATTCCGTTGGATCAAGAGGCCGTGCTGGGTGCGGGAGCGCCTGCGGGCAGCGGCAAGTGCGTCTATTGTGGGCAAGCGGCGAAAGAGCGCGCCATCTTTGCGCGTGCTTACTAGTCGAAGATAGATAAAACCATGAGCGATGTTATCTGGGAGTTCGCGCACTCGGTTGAGTGCGGAGCGCCGCGGGCGTTTGCGTGGGGGTGTTGGACGAATCCGGAAAATTGGGATGATCCGCCGGCGCGGTTTGAGTTTGAAGGGCCGTTTGCGGTTGGCACGCGGCTGACGACGGTGTTACCCGGCCAACGGCTGGAATCGGTGATTCGGGAAATTGCGGATGAGCGCGAAGCGCTGATTGAAATGGAAGTGATGGGCGCAACCGTGCAGTTCCGATGGCGATTCGAGGAACTCGCGGCTGAGCGGACGAAGATGACCCAGGTCATCCGTCTCGTTGGAGATAGCGGCGCTTCGCTGGTTGAGCAGGCAAAAGTGATGGAGGAGAGTGTGCCCCAAGGCATGGAGAAACTGGCAAAAGCGATTGAGCGAGAGTGGCTATCCGCCAGACGCTAGCAACCAGGGCGGCGCTGCAGCAGGGCAAACCTGGTGTATACAAAAGTGGACTATTTAGGATTCGTAAAACCCTGCGGATGGGGCTCTAGCCTGTTCAGTACGAAATTCCTAGGACGCATTGCAAATGACTGAATCGACGCCTATTAAATTCTGATGGCACAGCTTTTGTTGTGCAGCGTGTGCTGGCACAGCGCTTGCAATTGCACTAGCAAGTGTCCCCTGCGGTGAACTGTCCTTCTGCCGCAACAGGTTCCAGAGTTCCATAAGTAAAAACCGACAAGGCCTCCTGGCAGGTCTGCGCCGAATTGTGCCTCGGAGAGGATCCTCTATGAAGCGCCCAGCCGCTGCATTGCTTGGATGCATAGCCGTACTGTTGTTGATCGCTGTCGCGGGTGTCGCGACGATTCCCACCGTGCCGACTGGAACGTGGCAACCCATGGGTTCGATGGCTGTGGCACGCAGCGGGGCCGCCGCTGTATTGCTGCAGGACCAGCGCGTCCTCATCACGGGCGGTAACAACGGAACCGATGCCGTGAACAGCGCGGAAGTCTTCAACACGGACGGTTCATTTGCAAATGTGAGCGCGATGGGCACGCCGCGAAGCGAGCACGTAACGGCGTTGCTCATGGATGGGCGCGTATTGGTGGCTGGTGGTGTGACAGTGGGCGGCGGCACGACGAATTCAGCGGAGATTTTCGATCCGTGGTCGGATTCGTGGATAGCGGTGGCGGGTGGGATGACGGAGGCGCGGAGCAAAGCGACGGCAGTGGTGCTGGCAGATGGGCGAGTGCTGATTGCCGGCGGACAGAATGGGAACGCACCCAGCTCCACGCTCGAAATTTTCGATCCAAACACGGGGCAATTCAGCTTTGTGGGATCGCTGTCTTCGCCGCGCATGGGATTGGCTTCGGCAAGTTTGGCCGACGGACGAGTGTTGATCACGGGCGGATCGAATGGCAGCGTGCCCGTCGCGACGAGCGATGTGTTCGATCCGACGACGAATACGGTTTCCGCGGGACCGGCGATGACTTCGCCGCGCGTGGGGCATTCAGCAACATCGTTGCTGGATGGCAGGGTCCTCGTTGCGGGAGGAAATAACGGGTCCGCGGATTTAGCTTCGGCAGAGATGTTTGATCCAGCGGTTGGCGGATTTGCGGTGGTTGCGTCGAATATGGCGGCGCCACGGCGGGATCACGGGGCGATTGTGCTGCCGAATAACAATGCGGTGCTAATTGTTGGTGGAACGTCCGCTGGGAATGAGGTTGGGACGGCGGAGACGTTTGTGCCTTCGACGGGTGCGTTTTCTGCTACCGGATCTCCAGCAGCGGCTCGGGAACGGGCATTGGCAAGTGCGTTGAGTCAAGATGGATTGCTATTGATGGCTGGCGGTTCAACCGCGGGCGTACCGGCGAGCAGTGCGGAGCTGTACGGGTTTGCGACGGTGAAGACCGACGCCGCGGATTATCAGCCGGGAAGCGTGGTGACGATAACGGGAAGCGGGTGGCAGCCAGGTGAGACAGTTACGCTGACGCTGGTGGAAGCACCGCTGTTTGACACGCACCCTTCGATGACTGCGGTCGCGGATGGACAAGGACATATTACGAACAGTGAGTTTTCGCCGGACGAGCATGATCTGAATATTCGCTTTTATGTGACGGCGGTTGGAAACCAATCCGGCTATCAGGCGCAGAATACGTTTACCGATGCGAACCCAGTGTCGCTCAGCGTCACGCCGAGTCCCGTAACAGTTGCTCCCGGTACTGCGGCAAACTACACCGTGACGGTCAATTTTGGCGGAAATGGCAATCCGTGCACCGTCACGTTCGCTACTTCAGGGCTTCCTACCGGGGCAACCGCGATCCCCAATTCTGGTTCGGTTACGAACGGCAGCACGAGCGCGCCTTTACAAATAACGACTACCGCGTCCGGAGTCAACGCCACACCAGCGGGTTCATACACGATCACGGTTACAGGCACTCGCGGGTCAGGCTGCCAGGGAAGTGGCAACGTCGTGGGGACGGCAACGTTGAACGTGCAGGAACCAACGACGACGACTCTGACCAGCGGGACGAATCCGACTGTGTTTGGGCAGAGCACGCTGCTGACGGCGACGGTGACGCAGACGGTTGGTCCGACTACTCCGAATGCTGGCGCGGTCACTTTCAAAGACGGAGCCACGAACTTGGGGGCCGGTCCGATCGACATTGACGGCACAGGCAAGGCAACGCTGACTGTGTCGAACTTGTCGTTTGGGTCGCACAGCCTGACGGCTTCGTACGGCGGAACGACGAGCTTTGGCACCAGCAATTCCAATACTGTCTCACAGTCCGTGAATCAGGCGGCGACGACGACTTCAGTTGTGTCGAGCGTAAATCCATCGGCGGTGGGACAGTCGGTGACGTTCACAGCCACGGTTGCAGCTTCTAGTCCAGGTTCGGGCATTGCGACTGGGACAGTGACATTCAAGGATGGTGCGGTGACGCTGGGGACGGGAACGCTCAATGGCAGCGGTGCGGCTACGCTCGCGACGTCAGCACTGACGCTGGGGCCGCATTCGATCACGGCGGTGTATGGCGGCGACACGAACTTTACGGGAAGTACGTCTTCGATTTTGACGCAGACGGTGAACCAGGCCTCGACAACAACAACCGTGGCCTCTTCGGCGAACCCGTCGGTGTTCGGACAGTCCGTGACGTTCACCGCGACCGTTGTCGGGAGCGGAGGCGGTACGCCCACAGGAACGGTGACGTTCAAGGACGGAGCGACGACGCTGGGAACCGGGGCGCTGAACGGCAGCGGCGCGGCGATCTTCAGCACGTCCGCGCTGAGTGTGGCGACCCATTCGATAACGGCTGTATATGGCGGGGATTCGAACTACACGGGCAGTACGTCTTCTGCACTCTCGCAAGTTGTTAGTCAGGCGGATACTTCGACAGCGGTGACTTCATCACCGAATCCGTCGGTGTTTGGACAAACGGTGAACTTCACAGTGACGGTGGCGGCGGTCTTGCCGGGAGTGGGTACGCCGACTGGCACCGTTCAGGTCAAGATGGGCAACACCGTCCTTGGCTCAGGAACGTTGAGCGCAGGGCAAGCGATTATTGCGGTGTCCAGCGGCCTTTCCGTGGGCAACAATGGCGGTATCAAGGCGTTCTACAACGGCGATACGAACTTTGCGGCCAGCCAGACGCAAAACGCAACGCAACAAACGGTAAATCAGGCGTCGACGACAACCAGTGTTGTGTCTTCGGGTTCGCCTTCCAATTACGGCCAGCCAGTGACGTTCACGGCGACCGTGGCGGTCGTTGCGCCCGGAGCGGGGACACCGACGGGCACCGTGAATTTCTACGACGGCGGGACGTGCGCCGTGCCAGGCGCGTCACTGGGGAGCGGAGTGCTGAGCGGAACCTCGCCGTTCCAGGCGAGCGCCAGCACGGCTACGCTTGACGCGGCGCACAGCCCGCATACAGTGCTGGCCTGTTACGGCGGCGACACGAATTTCCTCGGGAGCAACGCGAACACCAGTCAAGCGGTGAACAAGGCTTCGGTGACCGCCACGATTACGGCGAGCGATAAAACGTACGACGGGACGAACGCAGCGACCATCACGAACTGCACGCTTACGGGCAAGATCGGAACAGACGACGTGGGCTGCTCCACAAGCAATGCGACGTTTGCTTCGGCGAATGCAAGTGCTAACCCACAAACAGTGACGGCCACGGTGACGTTGACGGGAACGACGGCGGGAAATTACACGCTGGGTGCGAACACAACGGCGACGACAACCGCGAAGATCAATGCGAAGTCTGTAACGCCGAGTATTACGGCCGACGACAAGGACTATGACGGGACGACGGCTGCGACGATTCACTGTACGCTGGCGGGCGTCCTGTCCGCGGATACGGCGAACGTAAACTGCACGGGAACCGGCACGTTCGCAGATGCAAATGCGGGGCCCGGCAAGACGGTGACGTCGAACAACCTGGCGCTGAGCGGCAGTGCCTCTGGGAACTACGCGTTGTCCGCAACGAGCGCGAGTACGACGGCCACGATTCGCAGAGTGGACGCGACGATCAACGTAACCGGCTACAACGTGATTTACACCGGCACGGCGCACACGGCGACGGGGACGGCCACTGGCGTTGGCGGCGCGGACCTTAGCGCGTTCTTGAACCTGAGCGGAACCACGCACACGGACGCCGGAGACTTTCCGGCCGATGCGTGGACCTTCACGGGCAGCACGAACTACAACGACAAGAACGGGACGGTACACGACCACATCGACAAGGCGAATGCCACAATTACGGTCACGTCGTACAGCGTGACATACGACGGCGATCCCCATATGGCGACGGGAACGGCGAAGGGCATTGGCGGAGTGGACCTAAGTGCCAACCTGAACCTGACGGGAACAACGCATACGAATGCAGGGACGTACACCGACACCTGGACGTTCACAGGAAGCACAAACTACAGCGACGCGACAAGCACCGTGAGCGACGTGATCGCAAAAGCCGATCCGGTGATCACCGCGACGGGTGGAACGGTTACCTACGATGGCAACCCCCACGGCGGAACGGCGACCGCGGTTGGCGTGAAGGGTGAAGCGCTGACTCCGGTGAATGTGGCGTACACAGCCGGTGGAGGGGTGCTGCTGACCACGGCCCCGGTGAACGCGGGGAACTACTCTGTTGCGGCGCGTTATGCGGGCGACGCGAACTACACCCAGAAACAGAGTGCGGCAGTGCCGCTGATCATCAGCAAGGCGAGCGCGAACATTTCGGTGACGCCGTATAGTGTGACGTACGACGGCGACCCACACACTGCGACCGGATCGGCGACGGGAGTGGAGAACCCAACCCCAACGGACCTTAGCGGCCTGCTACACCTTGGCGGGACGACGCATACCGCGGCGGGCGACTACCCGACGGACAGCTGGACGTTCGATGGGAACGGGAACTACAACGCCACAAGCGGGACGGTGCATGACTTTATTGATAAAGCGGATCCAATTGTGACCGCGACGGGCGGGACGTTCACGTACGACGGAACTCCGCATGGAGGTTCGGCCGCGGCGGTGGGTGTAAAGGGCGAGGCACTCGTGCCGGTGAATGTCGCGTACACGGCTGGCGGAGGCGTACTGTTGGCGACGCCGCCCGTGAACGCAGGGAACTACTCCGTGGCGGCTAGATTCGCTGGCGACGCCAACTACAAACCAAAGCAGAGCGCGGCGGCCTCGTTGGTCATCAGCAGGGCGAATGCGCATATTTCGGTGACGCCGTACGACGTGACATACGATGGAAATCCACATACGGCTAACGGTTCGGCAACAGGTGTGGAAAGCCCAACTCCAGCTGATCTAACAAGCCTGCTGCACCTCGGCGGGACGACCCATATTACGGCAGGCGACTATCCGGCGGACAGCTGGACGTTTGATGGCAACGAAAACTACAACGCAACGAGCGGGACGGTGCACGATCAGATTGACAAGGCTGATCCTATCGTGACCGCGACGGGGGGCACGTTCCCCTATGACGGGAATCCGCATGCGGGTTCTGGCTCCGCGATGGGAGTGCAAGGCGAACTGTTGACTCCAGTCAACGTCGCGTACACCGCCGGCGGAGCCGTGCTGCTTACATCGGCCCCGGTAAACGCAGGGAACTATCAGGTGGCGGCCCGATTTGCTGGCGACTCAAATTACAACCCGAAACAGAGCGCTGCGGTGCCGCTGATCATCAACAAGGTGGACGCGCACATCACGGTGACCGGATACAGCGTCACGTATGACGCTAACCCACATACGGCGACTGGGACTGCTACGGGTGTGGAGAGTCCGACTCCGGCTGACTTGACGAGCCTGCTGCACCTGAATGGCACGACGCATACAGATGCGGGAGATTTCACAGACAACTGGACGTTCGATGGCAATGAGAATTACAACGCAACGAGCGGGACAGTTCACGACCACATTGAGAAAGCGAACGCGAACGTCAGCGTGACGGGATATTCCGTCACTTACAACGCAGCGGCGCACACAGCTACCGGGACCGCGACAGGAGTTGGCGGAGTCGACCTGAGCGCCGGCCTGAATCTGACAGGCACTTCGCACACGGACGCCGGCGACTATCCCGCCGATGCGTGGTCGTTCTCGGGTGGCCCGAACTATAAAGACCAAAGCGGAACGGTGCACGACTTCATCGACAAGGCGAATGCGACGGTCAGCGTGACGGGTTACACCGTTTTCTACAACGGAGCACCGCATTTGGCGAGCGGAACGGCGACGGGAATCGGCGGAGTTGACCTAAGTGCCGGCTTCAATTTCAGCGGGACGTCGCACACGGATGCTGGAGACTATGCGAGCGACTCGTGGTCGTTCTCAGGCGCTCCGAACTACAAAGACCAGAGCGGGTCGGTCCACGACCACATCGACAAAGCGCTGGTGACAGCTACTGCCGGCAGCGGTGCGGCTACCTACGACGGCAATACCAAAACGCCGACAGCTTGCGCGGTGAGCGGTGTCTACACCGGCGACCTGACTTGCACAAACAATCCGGCAAGCGTGGGGCCGAACGCGGGCACCACTGCCATCGCAGCGGTTGTAAGCGGGACGGGCCTGACCAACTTCCAGATCTCGTATGTTCCGGGATCGTTCACGATTGACAAAGCTGCGACGACAACGACAGTAACGTTTGAAGCCGGGCCATACGTTTACCGCGCGACGGCTTTTACTGCGACGGCTGCAGTTACCGGCGCAGGTGGGCTGAATGCGCCGGTAACGCCGGTTACCTACAGCGGCGATTGCGTCAACGTGACCGCAGGCGGATGCACGGCGAACGCAAGTTACGCCGCAAATGGAAACTACTACGGCAGTTCGGGAAGCGCGAGCATCATGATCACGCCGGCGATGCCGACGATCATCATGACGGGACTCACCACCGCCTATGATGGAAATCCGCATCCGGCAAGCGGGACAGCAAAGGGCATTGGCGGTGTAACGGTGCCTGGCAGCTTCTCCTTCGTTTATACGCCGGGGGGCAACGCGGTTCCGACGCTTCCCGGAAGCTATTCCGCGCTGGGGACGTTTACTAGCGGGAGCCCGAACTATGTGTCGGGAGGAAGCGGCACTGCGGCCGTCAACATTGGGTACGGCGTTTGCAGCGCCGGCCCGGGCGGAGTGATCTTGCCGCCGATCAACAGCGACGGGAGCAGCGTGTATCAGCGCAAGGGCGGGAGCACGATTCCGGTGAAGTTCCGGGTCTGCGCCGCTAACGGAAGCGTGATCGCAAATCCTGCTGCGGTGTTTGGCTCCAACAGTGCCGGCTCCATCACGATGCTTAGCGCAGTGCGTGGCACGGTGACGGTAGTCAACGAAGATACGATTGCTGACATACCTGACGTAGCGTTTCGTTTTGACGGCTCGCAATGGATCTTCAATATGGCAACAAGCAATCTCCAGTCAGCGAGCACCTATACATTTAGAATTAATCTGGCGAACGGCGATATCGTGTTCATGGTCGGAGTGAAGTAGCAGATTCGCGATTGGAGATAGGCTGAATCAACTTGCCGGTGACTCAGCCTATTCTTTACTTCGCAACATAAGCGGGAACCACGCGGGCGAAGTCGGCTATGGCGATTTCCGGTTCGGCGATATCCGGGTGCCAGAGCTTTTCCCATTCGAAACAGAAATAGCCTTTGTAATTGGTAGCGGCGAGAGCTTGCATCTGGCGTGCAATGGGGACGCTGCCTTTGCCGGTGAGGACGTAGCGCGCTTCGCCGTTGACTTCGACGGAATCTTTCAGGTGAGTGTGCTTGATCCAGTGACCGAGCTCGCGAACGGTGACTTCGGGTTCCTCATGGCCAGAGACGAAGGTGTGGTGGGCGTCCCAGAGCAGAGCTGCGTTGGAATGGTCGGCTTCGCTCAGAACTTGCTTCAGTAGCGGCGTAGTGACGAAGTCGCCGTGGGACTCGATGATGACGGTGACATTGTGAGGCTTGGCGTAGATCGCGAGTTCGCGCATGCCGGCGGCGACTCGGTGGATGCAATCTTCGCGGTCGCCTTCTAGCTTGTTGCCGTAGATGCGGATGTAGGGAGCGTCGAGTTTCTCGGCGAGATCGATGAAGCGCTTGGCGTCGGCAATGCTTTTGGCTCGCTTGTCGGGGTCCGTGTGGTGCATTTCGGAGGAGCTGCCGAGATCGGAGACTTTAAGGCCGTGAACCAAGATGGCCTTCTTTGTGGCGGCGATTTGATCGGGCGCGAATTCGGGGCGGTTAGGGAGGTCAAGGTCGCCGAGAATGCAGCGGATTTCGATGGCGGAGAAACCGTTGGCGGCCGCGAAATCGAGAATCTGCGCAAAAGGCCATTTGGGACAGCCGAGAGTGGAGAAGGCGAGCCGTGGCTTCTCGGTGGCTGGCAGGTATGGAGGAGCCAGCGCGGCGAGAGCTGAAGTGGCAAGGAATTCGCGACGAGTGGTGTTCATGTGGTCCTCGTAATGCGGTCAGGATTCTAGCACTGAGGGGGTAGCGGGGACGAAACACCTGTACGGAGGGGTTATTGATGAAGGAAAAGGACGAGTGCTACTTTCGGCTAGTAAGCAAGTCAGTGCACCAGCTGCGGTTTGCGGGCGCACAGGAGAAGAAAAGTGGTACTTGCAGGGCGAAAAAGGACCGGATTGCGCGTGGAACACCGCCTCGAGCGTGGCGAAGGGAAGTTGAAAGCGATTATCGTGACGGCGATCCTAGCTCTTGGAGTGATCGCAGGCATAAAGGTAATTCCGCCGTACGTTGCCTACTACCAGCTGAATGACAAGGTTCAGGAGATTGCGCGCTTCGGCGTGGTGGAACACAACACCGAAGACCAGATTCGAGATAAGGTCCTGAAAACGATTGACGATCTGCAGATTCCGGCGACCAAGGATAATGTGAAGGTCAGTGCGGGATCCTCGCGCGTGTCCATTTCGGTGGACTACACGGTGCCGGTCGAGATCCTTTTTTATCATGTGGATTTGCACTTTACGCCTAGCAGCGAAAATAAGTCGATCACGTAGACTCTGGGCGCTCGCTGTAAGCAAAGCCGCGGCGCGATCACGCATCTAAACTATTGAGAACTGATCCGGAACTGTGGCTTTGCGGCGGCGGCTGCAGTAAGAGACACTAATTGCGTGGGCGCGCGTCCAAACGCTTAGCCTGCCTTTCAGCCCGTTGGAGAAAACTTGCGAATCCGCATAGCAAAGGGATTCTGGACGTCGAAGTACGGCCTGACCCTGCTGGGTGTGGTGTTTGGTTGCTTCGTTGTTGCGGCGAGCATTTTCGGCTACTACTACGTGAAGTACGGGCGAATGATTGACGCCCGGCTGTCCGGCAACATTTTTCAGAACACCACACAGATTTTTTCGGCACCCGAGGAGATTTCGCCGGGGCAGGCTTGGGGACCCGACGACCTGACGACCTACCTGCAGCGCGTGGGATACCGGCCCGAGGCGGATGATGCGGCGCTGGGGCAGTATACGGCGAATGGCAACGTGGTGGACATACGGCCATCGAAGCTTTCCTACTTCGCAGCGTCGAATGCCTTGGCGGTGCAATTCACCGGGAAGACGATCCGCTCGATCCGGCCATTGAATGGCGGCGCGGAAATGGGCGTCGCCGAGATAGAACCCGAGCTGATCACCAACCTATTTGACAGCGCGAGAGAAAAACGGAGGCCGGTGCGCTATGAGGACTTGCCGCCGACGCTGATTAACGCGATCTTGTCGGCCGAAGACAAGCGGTTCTTTGAGCATCCGGGCTTCGACTTCATCCGCATCTTTGGCGCGGCGTGGAACGATTTGCGGCATGGAACACATTTGCAGGGCGCGAGCACCATCACGATGCAGGTTGCGCGCACGTTCTTCCTTAGCACGGACCGGAATTGGCGGCGGAAGCTGGCGGAAGCGATGTTGAGCTTCGAGTTGGAGCAGCGCTTTTCCAAGCAGAAGATTTTCGAGATGTATGCCAACGAGGTTTACCTCGGGAACCGGGGAAGCTTCGGCATTCGCGGCTTCGCGCAAGCGAGCGTGGCGTACTTTGGCAAGGATCTGCGGCAGCTGTCACTGGCAGAGTGCGCCTTCCTAGCTGGGATTATTCGCGCGCCGAATTATTACTCAAGCGCGGATCGACGTCCTGAGCGGGGGGCACAATCTCGCGATCGCGTGATGACGCAGATGATCGAGAACAAATACATCAGCGCCGAGGACGCGCAGGATGCAAAGACCGCTCCCTTGAAGCTGGTGCGCACGGCAGTGACTTCGAGCGAAGCGCCATACTTCGTGGACATGGTGAAGGACCATCTGCTCGACAAATATTCCGAGAACGACCTCTTAAGCCAGAACTATCGCGTGTATACGACGCTCGATCCGGCCCTGCAACGCGCAGCTGCCGCAGCAGTGGAAGTCGGCATGAAGAATGTGGACGACCTGCTGCAAAAGAAGTACGCCAAGAAAAAGACGGTCAAGGGTAAACCCGCTGGGGCTAAGGAGATTGTGCCGCAGGTGCAAGTGGCGCTGGTGGCGATGGATCCGAAAACCGGAGAAATACGGGCCTTGGTGGGTGGCCGAGACTACGGCCAAAGCCAACTGAACCATGCGATTGCGCATCGGCAGCCGGGATCGGTCTTCAAGCCATTTGTCTACGCGGCGGCATTCGACAACGCCGTGGATGGTGTTCAGCCAGTTGTAACTCCCGCCACGACGATTGATGATGAGCCGACGACGTTCGAGTTTGACGGGCAGGAATACACTCCGAACAACTACGGCGAAAAGTTCATGGGGCGAGTCACGGTACGTGAAGCGCTGACGAACTCTCTAAACGTGGCGACGGTGAAAGTGGCGGAACTAATCGGTTACGGACGTGTGGTGCAGATCGCCCGCCAAATGGGGCTTGGCAACAACATCAAGGCGACACCCGCCGTAGCGCTGGGCGCTTATGAAATGACGGCAGTAGACGTGGCGGCCGGCTACACGGCCTTTGGCCAGAACGGGGTCCGAGCCGAGCCGCAGTTTCTCCATGAAGTCGTGAGCGCAAACGGGACGATGCTGGAGAAGGCCACGCCCGAGACGCATAACGTGCTTGATCCGCGCGTGGCGTTCTTGGTGACGAGCTTATTGAAAGATGTGCTGAACAAGGGCACCGGCGCGACAGTGCGGGCACGGGGCTTTTCGCTTCCCGCAGCAGGAAAAACGGGAACTTCGCGCGATGGCTGGTTTGCGGGATTCACGTCAAACCTCGTGACCGTGATCTGGATTGGCTTTGACGACAACCGCGACCTGGGCTTCGCGGGTGGCCAAACGGCGGCGCCGGTCTGGGCCGAGTTCATGAAAAAGGCGACCGCGTTGCCGGGCTACCGCAATGTGAAGGACTTCGACATCCCGGAAGGCGTGCAGTCAGTGATGATTGATCCGGAATCGCTGGAACTAGCGACCTCTGGCTGTCCTACGACGCGGGAGGAAGTGTACGTCGGCGGCTCCGCGCCAACACAGTTCTGCGAGCTTCATGGCGGGCATGGAATTATCTCGTCGGCAGGCTCGGTGTTGTCACATATCTTCGGTGGAGGGCAGCCAACTCCGCCGGTCGATCCGACGAGGCCGGCCGGTGCGGGAGTGCCAGGCGACGGCAAAACGGTGCTCGGCCCGGATGGCAAACCGCAGGAAGCGCCTACTGCCGACGGAGACCAAAAGGACAAGAAAAAGAACCCCTTGAAGAAGATTTTTGGTATCTTTGGAGGCAAGAAGAAGGACTCCGATAAGCCGCAAAAGCCGCCGGAGAAGGGAGAGTCGCCATGACGCTTTATAGGATGGCGGTTCCAGCAACAGTACTCCTCGCAAGCTTTGGTCTCACCTCCGCAGGACAAGTCACAGACGACACGCCGGTCAGTTCAAGTTTTGCAACGTCAGTGCAGACGCCAGCTCAGGGTGCGCCTACGCCAGGCGCGCAGACGCTTTCGCCCGAGGAAATGGCGGACATCTTGATGGCGCGGAAGGAATATCGCGAAGCCGCGATCTCCTACAAGAAGTTAGTGGAAACGAATCCGCGCAACGCGATTTACTGGAACAAGCTGGGCATTTCCTTGCACCAACAGGAAGAGCTGGGCGCCGCCCTGAAGTCGTACCAGCAGGCAGTAAAAATTGATCCGAAGTATGCGGACGCGCAAAACAATATTGGAACGATCTGGTATCAGCGGAAGAAATTCGGGAAAGCTATTCGTTCGTACCAGAAGGCTCTGAAACTGCGTACCGATATGGCTGTGTTGTACAGCAATTTGGGCTACGCATATTTTGGCGACAAAAAGTATGAGGAGTCGATCGCCGCATTCAGGCAGGCATTGGCGCTTGATCCGCAATGCTTTGACCGCAATTCCTCGCGTGCAGGTTCAATACTGCAAGACCGCTCCGTCAGCGATCGTGGCCGATTCTATTTCTTGCTGGCGAAATCCTTCGCTCAGGCCGGAAACGTCGATCGAGCGCTGGTCTATCTGCGCAAGGCCAAGGAAGAGGGCTACGGCAAGATGGATGATGTGAAAACCGATCCAGCGTTCTCGGCGATGGTGAAGCTGCCGGAGACCCAAGAAATTCTGCTGCCCAAGACCGATCCGACGCTGCCCTGAGCCTATCCAACAGCGTGCTTCGATTGCGTCGTCATGGTTGCTGTCTGTAAAGCAACAACGATCGTTCCTGCGAATTTGAGCGTTCGCGCTCTGTTACAATTTGCGCATGAAATGGAAACTGGCGCGGCTCGTGTGCCTTGCTCTTGGCTTTGCAGGTTGCCTAGAGCCGATGTCTGGCCAAATCGTAGCTTCTGGACGGCCTGTCGTACCCGCTTCTCAAGGTATTTTCCTGGTTTTCCCATTTGAAAATGACGGAGCAAACGCCCGCCTGGACTGGCTCGGCGAGGGCCTGGAAGAGCTAACGGTACAACGGCTGTCGGCAGCAGGTCAGAAGGTCTTTACCCACGCAGGCCGAACGGGGGAACTCGATCGTTACGGGCTGCCGGCGAACGCGCAGTTTAGCCACGCAACGATGCTGCGGATTGGTGCGGATCTGGACGCGGATTTTGTGGTGTTCGGAAAGTTTATGTCTGACGGCAAGTCATTGACGATCGAGGCACACACCTTGCGGGTAAGTCCGACGAAATTGTCCGATACCGTCAAAGAAACGGGCACCCTGGATTCGCTGATGGAGTTGAACGCCAAGATCGTATGGAAGCTGCTGGCCGCAAACGACAGGGGACTTCCGATCAACCTCGCGGAGTTTTCAAAGTTGCAGCGGCCATTGCGGCTGGATGCGTTTGAACATTACATTCGCGGAGTTCTGGCTACGGATGACGACGGCAGGGTTAGGGAGTTCAGAGAGTCGGCCCGACTCGATGCGGATTGGCCTGCGCCGGCGTTCGCGCTAGGACAGGCGTATTATTCGCGCCGCGACTGCGATGCAGCGCTTACGTGGCTCGTCAAGGTTCCGGCGGGAAGCTCGCTTTCGACGGAGGCCATGTTCACGACGGGGGTCTGTCGGTTGCAACTGAATCAGCCGGACAAGGCGGAAGAAACCTTTTTGGCGTTGCAGAATAATTTAAAGAATGACCTGGTGGCCGGAGCGGAGCTGCCGGAAGTGCTAAACAATCTGGCTCTCGCGCGCGCGCGACGCGGGAACACGACGGCGGCTGCGTCAGGCCTGTTGCGGGCACTGGATTTGGATCCGGACGAGGACGATTACCCGTTTAATCTCGGCCTGCTGTACTTGCGGGGCAACGACGCTACGACCGCAGCGAAGTATTTTCGCGAGGCTTCCGACCGGGAGCCGGAAAATCCGGAAGACCGGGCCATGCTGATCTACGCGCTGGAAAAGACGGGAAACAGGAAGGAAGCCGCGGATGAGAGAAATTCGGCGCTGGAGACCCTGGGACCAAGTGCGCTTCCAGCCGTGAAGCCCGAGACGTTGGCGAGGTTGGACCGCATTTCCGCCGAGCTGGATGTGACGACTCTGCAACTGCAAATTGCATCGCGCGACTCCAATGGGAGCACGAACGCAGATACAGTCTCATCGGCGGTGAGTTCGCCTACGTCATTGGTGCGGAAGGGAAGGCAAGAGTTGGCCGCGGGGCGCGTCGACGCTGCTGAGGCGGACTTTCGCGCGGCTTTGGCGGCTGCGCCGAATGATCCTGCGGCGCATCGCGGAATGGCGGAAGTGTTGCGGCGGAGATCCAAACGGACCGAGGCCATTCAAGAATTGCAAGCAGCGCTGGCGGAACGGGACTCAGCGGTGGATCGGACCACGCTAGCGCGGATTTACCTGGAGCAGAAGAAGCCCGAGCTGGCGAGAACAGAGCTTCAGAAAGCTCTGAAGATTGCGCCGAACTATTCAGAAGCGCGGCAATTGCTCGAGCACTTGCAGAACGGGAACGGGCAGGCAAAGTCGGCGACGCCATGAAGCAGCGTTGGGAAATGGACTATCTGATTCGCCCGATTAACTTGGCGATTGCCGCGATATCGTTGCTGCTGTTGTTCCTGCCTGCCGCCAGCGTTTCTGATGAACATTCATCGCAGCCACTCGTCATGGAATTGAACATCGACGGTGAAGTCGAGCCCGTCCTCGCGAGTTACATCAAGGAAGGACTAGCCGAAGCGGCACGGAGAAATGCTTCTCTGGTGCTGATCACGATGGACACGCCGGGCGGGCTGAGCGATTCGATGAAGGACATTATTCAGCACATTCTCGCGTCGCCCGTGCCGGTCGCGGTGTATGTGGGACCGACAGGAGCACGGGGAGCGTCGGCGGGATTTTTCATTCTGATGAGCGCGGATGTGGCAGCAATGGCGCCGGGAACGCGGACCGGCGCAGCTTCGCCTGTGATTGCGATCGGTGGCTTCACGATCGGTGTGGACGAAGTGCTGCGCCGAAAGATCATGAACGACGCCAAGGCTTTCTTACGAAGCTATTCGGAGCAGCGGGGCCGCAACGCAAAACTGGCGGAAGAAGCGGTCACCGATGCGCGTGCCTTTACGGAAAAGGAAGCGCTTGACGGGAAGTTGATCGAGTTTGTCGCGACGACTCCGGAAGGGTTGCTACGGGATCTCGACGGCCGGACCATATCGCGGTTTGACGGAAGCAAGACTACTTTGCAGCTGACGAACTATCAGCGGGCCGCGTTTGAGTTGTCTGCGCGGCAGAAATTCCTGGCTCGCATCGTCGAGCCGGATATGTTCTTCCTGCTGCTGATTCTGGGGACACTGGGACTGTACGCCGAATTTACGCATCCGGGCGCGATCATTCCAGGCGTCGTGGGAGCGATCTGCTCGGTTTTGGCCCTGTATGCGATGCACTTGCTACCGGTGAATATCGCGGGTGTGCTGCTGATTTTGACGGCGGTCACGCTTTTTATGCTGGAGGCGAAGTACACCAGCCACGGTGTTTTGCTGTTGGGCGGCGTGATCGCAATGATTTTTGGAGCGATTTTCCTGATCCGTTCGCCGCTAACCACGGGCGGTGTGAGCATCGGAATGGCTATAGCTGTGACGCTGCCGTTTGCGGCCCTTAGCGTGTTCTTGATGCGGCTCGTTTTGCGTTCGCGAAAATGGAAGCCAGCGACCGGCAGGGAAGAGTTGTTGAGCGCGCAGGGTGTGGCGGTGAGGGGGTTGAAGAGTGGCGTTGAAGGCATGATTCGGATTCATGGCGAAACGTGGCGGGCCGTGTCTGAGGCCGACATTCCGACGGGCGCAGCAGTCAAGGTATTGCGCATCGAAGGTTTGAAGTTGCATGTAGCACCTGTCGGAACGGAAGGTTAGGCAGATCTTGTTGATTTGTGGGTCGTTCAGGGGAGAGCGGAGGACACGATGAATATCGGGTTGCTGGGAATTGCTTTTGTGGTGCTGTTGATTTTGATCTGGTTCCGCAATTCGATTTACATCATCAAAGAGTGGGAGCGCGGCGTTGTCTTGAGGCTGGGTAAACTGCTCCCGCATGCGAAGGAAGGCGGCATCAATTTTGTCTTCTGGCCGATTGAAACACTGTATCGAATCAGCTTGCGGCTGGAAACACTAGATGTCCCCCCGCAAGACATCATTACCCATGACAACGTGTCGGTTAAGGTCAACGCCGTATGTTATTTCCGGGTGGTGGATGCGAACCTTGCTCTGTCCCAAGTCGCGAATTATCAGTACGCGACATCGCAGTTGGCGCAGACGACGCTGCGCAGCGTCGTAGGCCAATTCGATTTGGACGAGATTCTGGCGCAACGCGAAAAGGTGAACGACAAATTGCAGCTAATTTTGGATCAGGACACCGAAGCTTGGGGAATCAAGGTCAGCAAGGTGGAAGTGAAGCAGGTCGACATCCCCGAGCAGATGCAGCGGGCGATCGCGCGGCAGGCAGAAGCGGAGCGTGAGCGTCGCGCCAAGGTTATTCACGCGGACGGTGAATTCGAAGCTTCGGCGAAATTGGCTGAAGCCGCGAAAGTGCTCGAGACGCAGCCATCGGCAATCCAGCTGCGCTACCTGCAAACGTTAACGGAGATAGGTGTCGAGAAGAACACAACGATTGTGTTTCCGCTCCCCATAGATATTATTAATAGCTGGGTGAAAAGTTTGGGAGGGCAAACAAAGTAGATGGGGGCGGGCAAGCGATCCAGCGCGGGGGAACGCGTACTGGAAGGGCGGCATGTGATTGGGCTGTTTTTTCTCATGCTGCTTTTTTCGGGCGTGTTTTTTACGCTTGGATATGTGATGGGGAAGAATCAGTTGGACGCACAGGTGCGTGCGGCCTCCACGCACGGCGCTGATGCCGACTTGCCGCTGAAACAAGATCCTCCCGCCAAGCAGGGAAAGAGTCCAGTCAGCACACCGGACACCGCAGTTCCTTCGAGCGACACGAGCACAACTCCGCCAAGTTCCGAGTGGGAGTTCTACCGGGCAGGGGAAAAGAAGGCGACGAACGATCACTTGAAGCCGGCACCTGCCTTGGCGGCCCCTTCGCCGAAGACGATCACCACCAGCGCGAAAAACGCTGCACAGCCTGCGCCTGTGAGTAGGAATGCTTCTACCAGCGTCCCGAAGGGTTCTTACTTGTTACAGGTAGCCGCAGTACGATCCGAGGCGGACGCGGTTTCGCTTGCAGGCGAACTGCGGAAAAAGAAGTTTCCTGCATTCGTACAGACGCCGCAGGGCGATAAGTACTACCGCGTACAAGTTGGGCCATACAGCGACCAAAAGGCCATGCAGACCGCAAAAAAGGGCCTGGAAGCTGCAGGCTTTAGAGCGATCACCAAGCACTAATGCCGGAGCACGCGCGGCGGTTCTGGCATTCCTCCGATCCAACCAAAGGCTATTCCTCCTGGTTTCGTCTCCTCATTTCAGCCATCGCTGGCGCAGGCCTCGCGCTGTCGTTCACATGGCTATATTTCCCGTTATATTCGTGGGTCAGCGTTGCCGTGCTGATGATGATGGTGCTCGGCGCGCGCCCACAGGTGGCGTATTTCTGTGGCCATGTTCACGCGCTGGCGTTTGTACTGACATCAGTACCGTGGATCGCCGAAGTCTTAGCAGTGCATGGCGGAATGCCGCTCCTGGCAGGCTGGGGTGTGCTGCTTCTGATTGCGTCGGTATGGGGGATGCTGACCGGAGGCTTTGCCTGGGGCGTGAACCGCATCGCGCGCACGAACATGGCTCTGGCGTGCATAGCCGCTCCATTCATGTGGGTGACGTTTGAGTTTGTGCGAGCGCACTTGCCGGAAATCAGCTTTCCGTGGAATTTGCTGGGGTATTCTGCGGCACAGAATCTGCCGCTGGCGCAGGTGAGTACGGTCACGGGAGTTTACGGGCTGTCGTTCGTGATGGCCGCGTTCAATGCGCTGCTGGCTTGGGCTGACTCGGCCAAGGCGACAAGCTTCGCCAAGCGATTTGGACCGATCGCTGTCGCGATCCTAGTTCTCCTCACTGTGGCGTATGCCGGCAAAATCTTGATGCCTGCAGCGCAGGCAAATCATTTCGCTCGTGCCGTGCAGCCGAACTTTCCAGAAGTGGAGTCATACCCGTCCGACTGGTTTCAAAAATACGCGGCCGACATGGACGAGTTGGAGGAACTCAGCCTCGCGCCGGGCACGCACCCCACGGATTTGATCGTGTGGCCGGAAGCGCCGGCGCCTTTCTCTTGGCAGGACAATCAATTTTCGAAGCGCGCCTCGGGTTTAGCGATTCGCGCGGGACATCCTTTTCTTGCGGGAGTAGTCGAGTGGAAGAGTGAAACGCTGTCTTCCGGCCACACGGGGCAAGCCCCGTACAACAGCGCTGTCCTGGTAGATTCGCAGGGACAAAAAGTTTTTACATATGACAAGCGACATCTGGTGCCGTTTGGCGAATACGAGCCCTTTCCCCTGATTCATCGCGTGGTGCAGAGCGTTTCGAGTGAAGTGGGCGGATTTCACAAGGGAAAGGTCGCAACGATCGGGCACTTGCCAGGTGGCTACAGATTTGGCGTCTACATTTGCTATGAGGCGATCTATCCGAGCGAAGTGCGCGAGTTCGCGGCGCATGGCGCGAATCTGCTGATCAACATTTCGAACGACGGCTGGTTCGGAAAATCCGCCGCAGCCGAGCAGCACTTGCGCATGGCACGCGTGCGCGCTGTCGAGAATCGCCGTTGGGTGCTGCGCGTGACGAACAACGGGTTGACCGCGGCAATCGATCCTTACGGCCGTATGTATCAAACGATTCCGCGCGACGTCCGCGGAGCGGTGGATTTGCCCTACGATTTTCGCACTGACACGACCATTTACACGCGCTTCGGCGACTGCTTCGCTTGGTTGTGCGTGGCGGTTTCGGTTATTCTGCTTGTCAATACTTTTCGCAAGACGACCTTTCGGAAAACGACATGATCCTGGAAGACCTAGAATATCGCTACGACGGCTTGAAGCAGCGCATCACGCTCGTGCGGAGCTATCTTTGACGCGCCCCATTTCCGCGAACAACTAAAAGCTCTCGAAGAAAAAATCGCGCAACCGGACTTCTGGGGCGACCAGGACAAGGCACAAAGTGTACTCCGCGAGCGCAAGCGCGCCGAAGACCAGATTTCTGCGGAAGGCAAGTTGGATTCGCTGGTCGGCGATATCGAGACATATATCGATCTGGCTCAAGGAGAAACCAATCTAGCGCAACGTGAAGAATTGCTGAAGGATCTGGACCGCGAACTCGTGGGCGCGGATTCGTACATTTCCGAGCTTGAGACGCGTACATTGCTTTCCGGCGAAAACGATCATCTGAACGCCATCATGACCATTAAGCCGGGCGCCGGCGGAACCGAGTCGCAAGACTGGGCTTCGATTTTGTTGCGCATGTACCTGCGTTGGGCGGAGCGAAAGGGAATGAACGCCTCCGTCCTAGACGAAACACAGGGCGAAGAAGCTGGCATCAAGAACGCTACGATTCAGTTTTCCGGTGAGAACGCCTATGGTTTGCTGTTCGGCGAAACCGGAGTTCACCGCCTCGTGCGCATTTCACCTTTCGATCAGGCGGCGCGGCGTCACACTTCGTTTGCTTCCGTGTTTGTGATTCCCGAAGTAGATGATCGCATCGAAATCAACATCAAGCCCGACGACCTGAAAGTGGATACATTCCGCTCTGGCGGCAAAGGCGGTCAAAACGTCAACAAAGTCGAAACCGCAGTGCGCATCACGCACATCCCGACGGGCGTGGTCGTGGCTTGCCAGATGGAGCGCAGTCAGCACAAGAACCGCGAGATGGCGATGAAGATGCTGCGTTCCAAGCTCTACGATCTGGAAATTAAAAAGCGCCAGGAAGAGTCAGACAAGCTAGACGAAACAAAAATGGACATTTCCTTCGGCAGTCAGATTCGTTCTTACGTGATGCAGCCCTACCGTATGATCAAAGACCACCGCACGAAGTTCGAAATGGGCGACGTGGACCGCGTGCTCGACGGCGACATTGATCCCTTCATCCGTTCTTACCTGATGGCGAAAAAGACCAAGGGTCGACTGACCGCTGAGCCGGACGACGACGCGGAATAATCGACCAGATCAATCTTTGAGGGCAATTGTATGAGGCCGCGAATACTTATACGAGCCGTGCAAGGCTTTTTCGGAGTCTTCGGCTACAAGGTAGTCACGCTTGACGCTGCCAGACCCAGCTGGGGCCTGACTCAGTTTTTCCCTCTGCTCAAACAGTTCGGCTTTGAACCCAAGAGCATTTGGGATGTTGGTGCAAATCGAGGCGACTGGACTCGCGCGGCGTTGCAATACTTTCCAACGGCGGATTATACGCTCATTGAGCCACAAGACGACCTGAAAGAGAGCATTGCCGGCGAGTTACGAGCCGGGCATAAAATTCGGTGGATCAACGCCGGAGCAAGTAACGAACCAGGTGTCCTTCCGCTGTATGTTTCGGCCAAAGATCAGAGCAGCTCATTTCTCGATTACGACCGCATCAAAGACGATTCCGTGCGCAAGGTCGAAGTGCCCATCAGAACTCTAAACGAGATTCGTTCGTCACTGTCGCTTCCTGTTCCCGAGATACTCAAAATCGACGCGGAAGGCTTCGACCTTCGCGTGCTGGAAGGTGCGTCGGATTTCCTTGGCCGTACCGAGATTATTCTGGCAGAGGCGGCCATCGCTCAGCTGGATTTTGAGAACTCGGCGCGCAATCTGCTGAACGCCATGGACGGATACGGCTACCGTCTATTGGAGATCACTGACCTTCATCGTTCGCCGCGCCAGGGCGTTCTTTGGCTTTGCGAACTGGCCTTTCTCCACAAGTCCAGCCATCTGTTTGCGCAGGCTCGCTACTGACGTTTCCCATTACCGGCTCCGTTCAATCCCTCAAATTGCCGTTCGGTGCAGGTATAAGCAGTCTGGATTCAATGCGTTGCCTAAACGCATCAGGGAATGCTATTTTGAATGGTCGGGCCAAGTGCGTCCCAACGCGTTGTCGCGCGACAATCTTGAAGTTAAACCGAACTGTGTACGGGCATAGCCGCTCTTTTCAGGCAAACGCCGGAAGTGCGTTACCCCTAGCCAGAACTGACCCGGGTTTCAGGGTTTGTACTTGCAAACCCTGAAGTGAAAGAGACCGCTAACCCCAGAGGAGCGTTCGTTGAGCGAAGGACTACAGAACTACCTTTTTACTTCGGAATCTGTCACTGAAGGCCACCCAGACAAAATCGCCGACCAGATTTCCGACGCAGTGTTAGATGAGGTCATGCGGCAGGACCCCAAGGGCCGCGTTGCCTGCGAAACTTTAGTCACAACCGGATTGGCCGTGGTCGCGGGCGAAATCACCACTTCGGCACACATTGACTACGACCAGCTGGTGCGCGACACGATTCGTGGCGTCGGCTACGACCGCGCGAAATACGGCTATGACGGCGAAACGTGCGCGGTCATGTGCACCGTCAAGCGCCAATCGCCCGACATTGCGATGGGCGTGGATACGGGCGGCGCGGGCGATCAGGGCTTGATGTTCGGCTTCGCATGCGATGAAACCCCTGAATTGATGCCGATGCCCATCCAACTCGCCCACCAGCTGACCTACAAGCTCTCCGAAGTCCGCAAATCCAAAAAAGTTGATTTCCTCCGGCCCGACGGCAAGTCGCAGGTCACAATCGAATACCGCAAAGGCCGTCCCGCCCGCGTGGACGCCGTCGTGATTTCAACCCAGCACAGCGAGACGGTTTCCAACGACGACCTGCGCGCAGCGATTACCGACTACGTGATCAAGCCGGTCGTTCCCGCCAACATGCTCGACAAAAACACCAAGCTTTACATCAACCCAACCGGTCGCTTTGTGATCGGCGGTCCGATGGGCGACGCTGGTCTAACTGGCCGCAAGATCATCGTGGACAGCTACGGCGGCTACAGCCGCCACGGTGGGGGCGCGTTTTCCGGCAAGGATCCTTCGAAGGTGGACCGCTCCGCCTGCTACATGGCCCGCTACATCGCGAAGAACGTTGTGGCCGCTGGGCTGGCGACCAAGGCGGAAGTCCAGCTGGCTTACGCGATTGGCGTCGCCGATCCCGTCAGCGTGATGGTGGACAGCTTCGGCACAGCGACGATTCCCGAGGAACGCATTACGGAACTGGTTCGCGAAAACTTCAAACTGACGCCGAAGGGCATCATCGAGACGCTCGACCTGCGTCGTCCGATCTACAAGCCGACGGCTGCCTACGGGCACTTCGGCCGAACAGGCGCGGGTTTCACCTGGGAAAAGACCGATCGTGCCGATGCGTTGCGCAAAGCTGCTGGAGCGACGGCCGAGGTCGCGGCGCGTTCCTAATTCGCTCAAGCGAAATTGCATGGCTCGTTGTTTGTGATTTCCCCGCCGCGGCGAGCCATCTTTCTACTCGGACCACCTGAAACTCGGTAACTCAATCAAGGAGCATTTTGTGGCGACAGCTGAACTCAAGAAGGGCGACGTAAAGGATATCGCGCTAGCCGATGCAGGCAAGCGGAAGATCGAGTGGGCGCAGCAGCAGATGCCGGTGCTGCAGTTGATTCGCAAGCGTTTCATCAAGGAGCAGCCCCTGAAAGGGCTGCGCGTTTCCGCTTGTCTGCACGTGACGAGTGAAACCGCGAACCTGATGATCACGCTACGCGACGGCGGCGCGGATGCGGTTCTCTGCGCGTCGAACCCGCTCTCCACGCAGGATGAAGTCGCCGCCTCGCTGAATCGCGATTACAACATTCCGACCTACGCTATCAAGGGCGAGGATAATGAAACCTATTATTCGCACCTGCGTGCCGCTCTCGATCATCAGCCGCAGATGACCATGGATGATGGCGCCGACTTGGTGACGATGCTGCTCACCAAGCGCACCGATCTCGTCGGCAACGTGATCGCTGGCACCGAGGAGACCACCACCGGCGTGATTCGCCTCCGCGCCATGGCCAAGGACGGCACCCTGAAGTATCCGGTCGTTGCGGTGAACGACGCGCAGACCAAGCATTTCTTCGACAACCGCTATGGCACAGGCCAAAGCACACTGGACGGCGTGATTCGCGCCACCAATCTTTTGCTTGCGGGACTCAAGGTCGTCATCGCCGGATACGGCTGGTGCGGCCGCGGTGTCGCCATGCGAGCCAAGGGCCACGGTGCGGACGTCATCGTCACCGAAATCGATCCGGTGAAGGGAATTGAAGCGGTGATGGACGGCTTCCGCGTTCTGCCGATGGCCGATGCTGCCAAGGAAGGCGACGTGTTCATCACGGTCACCGGCAACAAGAACGTGATCCGCTCCGAACACTTTGAGCACATGAAGTCGGGCGCGGTGGTTTGCAACAGCGGCCACTTCAACGTCGAAATCGACATTCCCGCGCTGGAACGCCTCTCCAGTGGCAAACGCGAAGTGCGGCCGTTGGTTGACGAATATCAGCTGAAAGACGGCCGCCGCATTTGCTTGATCGGCGAAGGCCGTTTGGTGAACCTCGCCACCGCCGAAGGCCACCCCGCTTCCGTGATGGATATGAGCTTTGCCAACCAGGCGCTTTCAGCGGAATACCTGGTCAAGAATGCGAAGGAACTGAAGGCCCAGGTGTACGTCGTACCAGAGCACCTCGACAAGGAAATCGCGCGGCTCAAGCTCGAATCCATGGGCCACAAACTCGACAAGCTCACCCCGGAACAGGAACAGTACCTGGCGTCCTGGCAGGAAGGCACCTAGTCAGTTTGCCTTCTGTAACTCGCAGCTCTTGAACTCAAAAATCATCTGGCGTGGCCCGTTGTCCGGGGCTCGATCCAGCGTTACGACAGACGTGATCTTGGTCGGGATTTTTACCCCACCGACATCCGAATATTCCAGTACTTCGGAATCCGTTCCGGAATCGTGCGGGTTCGTGTGCGTTTCTATGCGTTGACGCGTCCGCAAGAAGCCCTGTGGTGTCTCGATGTATTCCGGATTGATGGTCACCGTTCCCTCGGGGAGTTTCATCGTAAATTCGATCGCTTTGAAGTCTCGTCCCATCCAAAGCGTAGCGTGGGAGTTTCCGTCTGCTATCGAAATCACGTAGCGCCCGTCCTTTTCTTCCAGCGTAAAGTTTTCGTTCGGTTCCGGCAGGAAGCCAACTATCAGATGCCGTCGGAGATCGTGCGCGGTGGTGGCAAGCGACGCCTTCTGCTTTGGAAGCAGTTTCGCGACCCACTCACGCCCCGTGGTATCGTCGCTGGCAAGGTCAATCCTTTCCGTGAACTTCGGGTCTCCGCTTTTGTCCACGGTCATCCAAAGATGAACTGACTCCAGGACTTGAAGACCGCGGCCGTTTTTCAGCGCTTCCGGTCCAGCCAAGTTTGCCAATATCGATCGCCAATCCGTCACGACTTCGCAGCGGTAGCCGGTTACTCCCAGCCGGGGAAGGTTGTAATAAGCTGAGCGAGCTTGTTTCATGATCGCCTCTTTGTTTTTTTCGTCATTCCTGCCGAGGCGCGATGCGAAACCCGCAAGGCTTGCTGCAATAAGAAAAGATAGCAGGGCTTGTTTCATGGCCTCTCCGTCGTGGGATTTAGTAGATTGCGGTAAATATATTCCAAGTAATGTTAATCGCCGGCGTTTCGTAGAGAAGCGTGGTGGAAGGTACAATGAGTGCGCCTTGTCGCGTTCGCGATCTGGTCGGGGAAAGGTTGACAAGACTCGATGTGGGATTTGACGGCAGTTGCCCTGGAAACAGCAAAAGTGCGCGGCAGCAGGTACGCCGATGCGCGGCTGATGCACCTTCGGCAGCGTGATTTGACCACCAAGAACGGACAGGTCGGCACGCTGGCGCAGTCGGAATCTATCGGTATCGGTATTCGCGTCCTTGCGAGCGGCGCTTGGGGATTTGCGTCCACAGATAAATTGACCCGCGAGGGTATCGCAGCTTGTGCGGCCAAAGCGGTTGCAATCGCGAAAGCTTCCGCACTCGCCAAGCGCGGCGAAACGAAAATGGTGGACGAAAGCGCCTATGTGGACAGCTGGCAAGCTCCTCTTCAAAAGGATCCGTTCGAGATTCCGTTGGAATCGCAGCTCGATCTACTGCTTAAGGCCGATGCGGCCATGCGCGCCGTCAAAGGTGTCACCCTGACTGAGACCGATATGCAGTTTCGCAAGATCGATTCCTGGTTCGCGTCCAGCATCGGCTCACGCATCCATCAGCGCAAAGTGATTTCCGGCTGCGGCCTTGCGGCGACTTCTTTTCAAGAAAGCGAGATTCAGAAGCGTTCCTATCCGAACAGCTTCGGCGGACAATACGCGCTGGCCGGATACGAGTTGATCGAATCGCTCGAGCTACTCCGCCACGCACCGCGAGTCGCCGAAGAATCCGTCGCCCTGCATTCTGCGCCGCAGTGTCCCGAAAAAACCGGCACGTTGCTGCTCGATGGAAGCCAGTTGGGATTGCAGATTCACGAATCGGTCGGCCACCCGATCGAACTCGATCGTGTTTTGGGTCAGGAGGCGAATTTCGCAGGCACAAGCTTCCTTACGCTGGACAAGCTAAACAAGCTGAAATACGGCTCGCAGATCGTCAACGTCGTCGCGGATGCACGCTTGGCCCATGGACCGGGACTGGGAACCTTTGCTTACGACGACGAGGGCGTACCGGCGCAATGCACCGACATCATCAAGGACGGCCAATTCCGCGGGTACCTGTCCAACCGCGAAACAGCGAAGCTGATCGGTCTAAGTCGCTCGTCCGGAACCATGCGCACCGAAAGCTGGAACCGTTTGCCCATTATTCGCATGACCAACATCAGCTTGAAGCCCGGCTCGGGCACGCCGGATGGGCTGATCGCAAGCACCGACGACGGCATCTGGATGGAAACGAATCGTTCGTGGTCCATCGACGATCGTCGCTACCAATTCCAGTTCTCCACGGAAATTGGCTGGGAGATCAAGGGCGGCAAGAAAGTCCGCATGCTCAAAAATCCTAGTTATAGCGGCATCACCACGGAGTTCTGGAATTCCTGCGATTCGATTTGCGGTAGAGAATATTGGACTCTCTGGGGCACTCCGAATTGCGGCAAGGGTCAGCCGATGCAGACGATGGGCACCGGCCATGGCGCAGCGCCTGCGCGCTTTCGCAACGTCAAGATGGGCACCGCCTTTTCAGGACATTGACGGGACACTGAGGTTATGGCGACCAAAAACAAAGGCACAGAGGCGGGCGCGCTCTGTTCTGCGAGCGGTCTCAAGAAAATCATTGATTCTGTCTTGCGCTTGGCAAAAGCGGCCGGTGCGGACGAAACCGAAGTCCAACTCGACGAGACGATCGATGCGTTGACACGCTTCGCCAACAACGCCGTCCATCAGAACGTGGCGGAGCAGGGAGTAACCGTTTCGGTCCGGACCGTAACCGACCGACGCACGGCCCGCGCGACAACAAACCGTCTCGATGAAGATTCACTTCGCAAAGCCGTCGAATCCTCCCTCGAACTCGCGCACAGCCAGCCGAAAAATCCCAACCTGCTGCCGATGCCCGGGAAACAGCGCTATCGAGCGGTGAACCGGTTCTCACGCGAAACCGCCGCCCTAAGTCCCGAGACACGCGCACGCACTGTAAAGCAAGTCAGCGATTTGGCAATCCGCAGCGGCCAGGTCGCCGCTGGCATTTTTTCGTCGGGCCAATCCCAACTTGCTCTCGGTAATTCGCGCGGACTGTTTGCCGTGCACCGCCAGACGCAGGCCGAGTTTTCTATCACCATGCAGGACGATCCCGCCTCTAGCTGGGCCAAAGCCAATTCCGGCGATGTACGCAATATCGACCCACAAGCCCTAGCCCGCCGCGCCAGCGAAAAAGCAAAAATGGCAAAAGACGCGCAAGAACTCGCGCCGGGAAAATACACCGTAATCCTGGAACCTGCGGCAGTACTCGACCTGGTCGGGTTTCTCTTTTACGACTTTGCGGCTACCGCCCTGGCCGATCAACGTTCCTGCCTCAACAAACGGATGGGTAAACAGCTTTTCGGGAAGAACATCGGAATCGTTGACGATGTCTATCATCCGCTCCAGCTCGGCACTCCTTTTGATGGCGAAGGCATGCCGCGCCAGCGTGTTTCGCTGGTGGAAAGGGGTGTTGCAAAAAATCTCGTATATTCCCGGGCCAGCGCCAAGAAAGCGCACAAGAAACCCACTGGCCATGGCTTTGGCCTGCCAAACGAATACGGCGAAGCGCCCATGAATCTGGTCTTCGACGGCGGCAGTTCCTCGGTGGAAAAGATGGTCGCAGGCACCGACCGCGGCCTCTTGGTAACTCGCGTCTGGTACATCCGCGAAGTGGATCCCTACGAAAAGATCATGACCGGCATGACTCGCGACGGCTTGTTCCTGGTGGAAAAGGGCAAAGTGACCACTGCCGTGCGCAACTTCCGCTTTAACCAGTCGCTCATCGAGCTGTTACAGAATGTTCAAGAAATGGGCCCTTCTGTCCGCACAACTGCCGAAGAAGCCTTTGAAATGGTCGTCCCGGCGATGAAAGTGACCGGTTTCCAGTTCACCGAGCCGACTAAGTTCTGACCTCTTTGGTCTTTCTGAGCCCTAAACCTCACCAATCAGAAATCCAATTTTGAATATCGAATTTCTGCGTTGTACAGAATCGTCCCGCACACCCTATAAACAGTCATGGTTCTGCCGTCCGATTGGCGCCAGTGGCAGTCGAGCACCCGTGTGCGCCCCAACTGGGGCCATCCGGACCATGACGCCTGTGGCACTGGCTTTATCGCCCGCTTGGGCGGTCCTGCTGGTCACGACATTATTGAGTACGCGTTGACTTCTCTCGAGCGCCTCACGCACCGCGGTGGTGTGGACGCTGACGGCGCAAGCGGCGATGGCTGCGGGCTCCTTGCCGCGCTTCCGACCGAATTCTTCAAAGCCAAAGCCGTAGAGCAGGGAATTGACCTGCCGGATCAATTTGGTGTCGGTTTCGCGTTCTTCCCAACAGATTCTGTCGTCGCCGCCAAAGCCGCCATCGAGGCTGCGGCCGAGCAGGAACGCCTCCGGGTCCTTGGCTGGCGCCGTGTTCCAACCAACTCCAATTGCCTCGGCCGTCGCGCGCTCGAAACCATGCCGGAGTCTTGGCAATTCTTCGTAGCGCCGTTTCACGTTGCGCGTCATTCCGATCGCTTTGAGTGGCGCCTCGCCATTCTACGCAAGAAGGCCGAATCGCTTCTGCCGTCGCGATGTTACATCTGCTCGCTTTCCTCGCAGACTGTCGTCTACAAGGGCCTTCTTACGCCCTGGCAGTTCCCCCAATTTTTTGAAGACCTGCGTCAGCCTTCTTTCGAAACCAGTTTCGTCATTTTTCACCAGCGCTACTCCACGAACACCCAGCCGGCCTGGGGCCTCGCGCAGCCTTTCCGCTACGTCGCACACAACGGCGAAATCAACACGATCGTCTCCAACCGCCGCTGGCTTCGCGCGAAAGAAAAACAGCTCCGTGAGAAGCTAACCGTCGGCTCTTGGTTTCAGGCGCTCGAACCCAACACCAGCGACTCAGGCAGCTTTGACAATGCCCTTGAAGTGAAATTGCTCGAGGGTTTTTCGGCGGAAGAATCCATGCTGACGTTGGTTCCTCCCGCTTTCGAGAACGATCCGCTACTCTCGCGCGACGTCAAAGGCGCACTCTCGGCGCTTTCGCAGCAAAGCGAACCATGGGACGGTCCCGCTGCTTTGATTTTTTCTGATGGCGAGTACGTCGGCGCAAAACTTGACCGCAATGGCCTTCGCCCAATGCGTTACACACTAACCCATGACGGCCTGCTCGTCGTGGGCTCGGAAACAGGTTTGCTTGACTTCGAAGAGTCGCGAATCGCCGAACGCCACCGCCTCGGCCCCGGCGAAATGATTATCGCCAGGCCCGAATCTGGCTTGCTCCTCCGCTGGCGCGACATTCTCAAGCGTCTCGGCAGCCATCAGACCAAGTTCACGCCGCCGACCGTCCGCCGCCTCGACACGTCAGTCGCTTCGACCTTCTCGCCAATCGAGTCGCCTCGCCGCGCTGCGGCCGCCTGCGGCTGGACGGAAGACCAATTCAAGATTCTCTTCTCCGCGCTTGTACACGGCAAAGAGGCCGACTGGAGCATGGGCGACGACGCACCGCCTGCCTTTCTTTCAAATCTGCCGCGCACACTTTGGGACTACTGCAAGCAGCGCTTCGCCCAAGTCACCAATCCGCCGATTGATCCGTTGCGCGAAACACACGTGATGTCTCTGGAAGTTCGCCTGCCCGGGACTGCCGCCGCTCCAGGCGGAGTCGTCTTGCCCGGCCCAATCCTCTCGCAAGGCGAATTCGCCGACCTGGCCGCGCAATTCGGCCCGGTCCACACAACGAATTTTACGTTTCCTGCCAACACGGGAGTCCCGGGAGCACGTGGCGCAATCGCCCAGTGCTTATCTACCCCTCTGGGTGGCAACGCGCGCCCGGGGCTCTTCCTCCTGTCCGATCGTGGCATCGGACAAGATCGTGCCGCCCTTCCTGCCTTGTTGGCGACTGCTGCGTTCTGGAAAGCCATGGTCAACGAAGGCCTCTTCGATGTGCCGTTGGTCGTCGAAACCGCGCAGGCTTTTGACACGCATCACGTCGCCCTTCTTGTAGCCGCCGGTGCCAGCGCCGTCGTCCCTTATCTGACCGAACAGTTTGCCGAAGCCGAAGAACTCGGAGGCTTCAGCAAAGTTCGCAATGCCGTGTACGCCGGTCTTCGCAAAGTCCTAGCCCGCATGGGCGTCTCGACGCTCGCCAGCTATCGCAACAGTTATCTCTTTGAAATTGTTGGCCTCTCCGAAGACCTCTGTGCAGAATTTTTCGAAGACGCCGCCGACTTCGCCGGCCAGAAATCGCTCGACGAGCTGCTCACCGACTATCTGCGAATGCACAGCGAATCCTTCGCCAAAACAGGCGAAGAAATGCCCGACGCCGGCCTCTATCGCTTCCGCAAGGGCGCCGAGTTGCACGCAAACTCGCCCGAAGTCGTCCGCCGCATCCACGCGCACGTCAAAGCGCCAGAAGCAGGGAAGTACCCGGCCTTTGAAGAACTCTCCGACGCCAACGGCGTGGTTTTTCTGCGCGACCTCCTCGACACCGTCGCCTCAACGCCGATTCCTGTAGAAGAAGTCGAACCTGTCGAATCCATCCTGAAAAAATTCAGCACGCAAGCCATGTCCCTCGGATCGCTGAGTCCCGAGGCGCACCGCACGCTGGCGCTGGCCATGAACCAGCTCGGTGGCCGCAGCAACACCGGCGAAGGCGGCGAAGACCCCGATCTCTGGATCAATGAACCCGAAGCAGCTAACAAAATCAAGCAAGTCGCTTCCGGCCGTTTCGGCGTCACCGCGGACTACCTCGTCCACGCCCAGGAACTCGAAATCAAGATGGCCCAGGGTTCCAAACCCGGCGAAGGCGGCCAGCTCCCCGCGAAAAAAGTCACGCCGTACATCGCGCGTATTCGCCACGCCACGCCGGGCACTCCGCTGATTTCTCCGCCTCCACACCACGACATTTACAGCATCGAGGACCTCGCTCAGCTCATTCACGATCTGCGCGCCGTCAATCCGCGCGCCCGTATCGGCGTCAAACTCGTCTCCGGCGCAGGTGTCGGCATTATCGCCGCGGGCGTTGCCAAAGCTGGCGCTGACGTCATAACCATCAGCGGCCATAACGGGGGCACCGGCTCTTCTCCGCTCACGTCCATCAAAAACACGGCGCTGCCTTGGGAAATTGGTTTGCGCGAAACCCATGAGACTCTGGTTCGCGCGGGCCTCCGTTCACGCCTCTCTCTCCGCGTGGACGGAGGCCTGAAATTCTCGCGCGACATCATCATTGGCGCGATTCTCGGTGCCGACGAATTTGGCTTCGGCACGGCATCATTGCTTGCGATCGGCTGCGTCATGGCGCGTCAGTGCCATCTCAACACCTGCCCGGTTGGCATCGCTACTCAAGACGAAACCCTCCGCGCCCGCTTCGCTGGCAAACCAGAAATGGTTATCGGCTATTTCCGAGCACTCGCGGAAGAAATCCGCAAAAAGCTCGCTGACCTCGGCGCAAACTCTCTCAGCGAACTCAAAGGTGCTTACGACTGCCTGCGTCCCCGCAATCCGAATTACGCAGAAACGCCCGCTCTCGCGCTCGAATCCAACATGGACTTCCGCGTCGCTCCCCAGCAGACCCCCGGTCTCCACGCCTCGCTCAGCGAAGCTCCCGCCGAGCAGCAAACGGTCCCCGACCCGGATTCCCACATCGCGCCCATCCGCAACTCCGACCGCAGCGTCGGCGCAAATATCAGCGGTGAACTCGCTCGCGCCCGCGCTGCTGGCGCAAACTCGCTGCAGTCTATCTCTCAGGAATTCCGAGGCAGTGCAGGCCAGAGCTTCGGCGCATTCCTCGGGTCCGGCATCGACTTCAAGCTCCACGGCGAAGCCAACGACTACGTCGGCAAAGGCCTTTCCGGCGGCACCATCGCCATCACCGCCGGCTCCAACGCCTCCCGCCGCGGCGACGTACTCTCCGGCAACACCGTGCTTTACGGCGCTACATCCGGCCAACTCTTCGTAGCCGGCCGCGCTGGCGAACGCTTCGCGATTCGCAACTCAGGCGCCCTCGCCGTTGTCGAAGGCGTTGGCCAGCACGGCTGCGAATACATGACTGGCGGAGTCGTCCTCGTCCTCGGCCCGCTTGGCCTCAATTTCGGCTCCGGCATGACGGGTGGCCTCGCTTACGTTCTCCGCGCCGAAGCCGAAGACGTTCTCCATCGCGACTTCGTTACCGTGGAAGATATCTCGAACGCCGAAGACGCCTGGCTGCGCCAAGTCCTCCAGGAACATCTCGATCGCACCGGAAGCCCACGCGCCGCGCGACTGCTTTCCCGCCGCGGCCCGTTGCCAATGCTTCGCGTTCAGCCGATCCATCTGCAGGGCACCATCGAAAGCACCTGGCAGTCGGTTCTTGCGAAGCTGAATTCCAATCTCGCGCTTGCAGTGGAATCGCAGCACGCCGCCGCTTCGCACGCGGTTTCCGTTTGACGTGGCTTTGTGCCGTCAATGCCTTAGATCGCTTTAACGATAAAGGAGGACGACTTCTTTTCCAGCCCGCGTTTCCGCTATAATCCGGGGCACAATCGCCGCCTATGGACTTCGACCAACTTTCAACCTTCGTTTACGTAGCTAAGCTGAAAAGCTTCTCCCGCGCGGGGCAAAAAGTTTTCCGCTCGCAGTCCGCCGTCAGTGCCCAGATTCGCCAGCTCGAACAGGCCTATCGCGCTAAACTTCTCGATCGTTCCGCAAAATCCGTTGAGCTGACCCCGGCTGGCGAAGTTCTCTTTGACTATGCCGAACGTCTCCTTCGCCTCCGCGATGAATCTGTCCAGGTCGTCGCCGATCGCGGCAACGTCGTTCAAGGCCCTGTGGTTTTCGGCGCCAACGAAGCCACCTGCCTCTATCTCCTCCCCGACATCTTCGCCGAATTTCAGCGTAAGTACCCGCAAGTCCACATCAGCATCTACCGCAATTTCAGTCACAAAATCTTGCAGCGCGTCGAAGATGGCTCCGTGGACGTCGGCATAGTCACCATGCCACTTAAATCGCCAAACCTCAAAGTCCACCACATTTACAAAGACCGCATGCGCTTTATGGTCAGCTCCAAAAACCCGCTGGCCAGCCGCACCAAAGTCACCCTCGAAGAAGTCGCCGGGCAGCCGCTTATCTTTCCCCGCACAGGTTACACGCGCCAGGTCCTCGACAAGCTCTTCCGCCCGTATCGTTCCCGCGTCCACGTTGCCATGGAACTCCCCAGCATCGGCATGATCAAACGCTTTGTCGGCGCGGACGCCGGCGTTTCTTTCATCAGCGAAAGCTTCGCCAAGGATCAGATCAAAGCGGGAGAAGTAAAACTCCTCAGCGTGGAAGGTGTCGATCTCTACCGCGAACTGGGCTTAGTCTATCGTCGCGACCGCAGCTTGCCGCGTGCCGCCCAAGCTCTGATCGGCCTCATTCGCGAACACAAAAATCTCTCTGGTTCGTCAGAATCCGCTTAGCGTCATTTCTCCGCCGAATACTTCGGCACATTAAAGTCCGTGCTGGCAATCGCTCGAGCAATTACATTTTCTTGTATCTGGATCAGGTCGCTGTCCGCGTAGGTCATCCCCAACATCGTCAGCACGTCTTTCCCGCGCCCGATCACCACCAGCGTCCCCGACCAATCATGCTCATCGGCAGTTCCGCGATACCTGTACTCTGCAGCGGGCGATCCGCCAACCACCGTCTTCCTTTGCGAAATAAGCCGATAGTTCGTGTAGATTTCCTTCAATCTCTTCTCAACGGAAGCCGCCGTCGCATCCAGCGAATCCTTCATCTTTTCCTGCCCAACTACCATCAGCGTGGACTCGTTCGAAGTCCCCATCGCCACAATCGCATTCGGCAAGGCCTTGCGCGCATCCTCAATCAATCCCCAGCTCGGCGCCTTGTACATCCGGAATCCATGCGAAAAATTCGTATACAGCGTCCCCTGCACCTCTTCATGGTTCGGCGGAAGTTCCTGCTCTTTCGGCGGTGATGGTGGCTGCGCATTCGCTGCCAGCGTATTGGCCGGAGCCGAACTCGCTTTGATCGCTGGCGCCGTCACGTTTCCTGCATCTGTCGTCGCGGGCAGGGAAGGCTTCACAGGTGCGTCAGATATTTTCGACTTGTTCGCTGCACCGGAATTGTCTGGGCCGGCATTCTTTGCGGAGCTTGTCTGCTTCGCCTCTGCCGGTTTGCTGGCCGTTTTTGCCGGCCCAGGCGGCGCGCTCGCCGCCTCAGTTCCTGTCCCGCCGGTCGGCACAATCGAGGCAATCTTGTCTTTCTCCACCAACACAAACCCGAAGTCCGTCTTCACGCGAAACATGTTGTCTTCGTATCCGACTATCACGCCAGAGAGCTTCTTGCCGTCCTTCAGCTTGATCTCGTCCGCCCATGTTGCCGCCGAAGCGGAACACAAGGCGGTCAGCACAAGGATTTGCTTCGCAGGAACTCGCATATGGTCAGTATTGCGCCGAATTTTGCAAGCCCGCAACTGTCCTGTAAGCCGGGTTTCCGCCGGTTAAACGGGTAAAGGTTCTATCCGTGGGGGCGGGTTTTCAGAGGTGGTTCCGGAAGCTCTACTCCGAAGCGCTTTCAGATCAACGACCGCGTGAGCTGGTCCTCAATCGTATTCAGCAGTTTTATGACGCCTTCTTCTTTGCCGACTACCGCCCTCACGCCCACTTGGAGCGCTTGTGACTCCAGTTCGGCCGTTTTATACAGTGTGAAGATCACGACCGGTGTCTCCGGCAGCCTTTGCTTGAGCTCGGCCGCAGCCTTGACTCCGTCGCCGTTCGGCATTTTGTAATCCAGCAGGATTAGGTCCGGCTTTAGTGCTACAGCAGCATCCACGGCCTGTTCTCCATCGACAGCTTCACCGCAAACATCCCATTTGCTGTAAAGAGTGAACAGATTGCGAAGCGTATGTCGCATGCTGGCGCGGTCTTCCGCGATGAGAATTCGAGGCATATCCCCCACCAAGTTCAGTCGCGACTGGGTGCGCGAATTTCACCTGTTAGATTTGACAGTGCCGCTCGCCAAAAGGGAATACACTCTTTTCCTGATTTCCCTTTGCTAACAAACCTCGCTTCGAGTTACAAACCATTCTGCCTTATGTCCGCCTACAGCCCACGGACGTAGGTAAGGAGCGTACGCGGGGCTGCGTGGCTGGGAACGCGTGCGTCTCCGCTGGCTTCGCTGTTCCGGTTAACCCGCCCGAACAAGTCGGTGCGAAGGTCAAGCAATTTTGGGGTGGATAGCTAACTCCGCCGCGCGGGCCCTCGAAAGAAAGGCATCATGAAAGTTAGAGAACTAATCGCCGAGCTGCAAAACTTTCCACCTGACACCGATGTCGAGCTTTATGCGGGTAAGTGCTGCGACGTCATGCCCATACGCCAGGTTTACCTCCATCCAGGCGGCGCGGAATCTCCGTCCGTTGTTCTGGTTGACGAAACGCAAGAGCCCTGCATTCCCGGACGATGCAACTGCTTGTAACCATCTGCGATTTTGGCCTGCCCTGATTGTTGCTGGAATCGATGGCTGTAACGCAATTCGGCTCTCTGGCTCAGAAAATAGAATTGCGATGGGCGTTCGCGCGTAGCAAAATCCGTTTTTCAATCACAATCGAGTATCTCGAATACAGCGACTGCTCGATTTCGCCGAGACCCTAATCAGTGCTAACGATAAAGGGCGAGGCTACCGTGTTTGAGCACAATCTTCTCTTTCGCTGCCGCAAATGTGATTGGTGGGCGATTGGAATACACCATTCTGACGAAGCAGTCTCGCGCGAAGATCTGGACAATGCCCAATTCGATGTGAAATGCACGTCGAATGAGTGTGGCTGGTCAGGGCATCTCAGGGGTAGCGAAGCCTATAAAAGCGTTGCCAAGTCGGAATCGTAGCAGGTTTGTCAGTCGCTCTTTACCATCGCCCTTACCGCCTATACCTCTAGCAGTCTGACCTCCTACAGCAAACCGCCCACGGGTTCACGCATCGTTTCTTTAAGACAAAAACCGGATGCCGCCTTCACCGCTCAGCGCGGTTGAATTGTCTATTCCCGCCCAGCTCAATCCAACTACGGAGGGTTCGGTGCCCTTTCGCAACAAAGGTGCGGTCATGCTCGACCTGGGTGGTCGGATCGCTTTTGCAAGCACATACTTTTGTGAACTTGTCGGTGTTGAGCACCAGAGAATTGCCGGAATGTCCTATCTCGATTTCATTTTCCCCCAAGACACAAAGGAAGCCAGCAAGCTATTCGAAGAAAATAAGCGGCTTCACACCGCTCCATTTCGCCTTCGCCTCCGCCGCACGGACGGGAGTCCGGTTTGGGTCGACATTCAGGGAGCAGCGCTTCAAACGGCCGGAGGGGAGTTCTACGCGATTTCAGCCACTGTCACTGCTGCGGCGCCACCCCTGTAATCGCTTCCAAACTGAATCACCGTGACGCCTTCTCGCGCCTTGGCTGTAACTTTGAGAAAGCTCTCAAGCCAATTTACGATGCGATCTCTGGCTCATCCACGGGCGATACGTCTGTACGCTAAACAAGCGGCTCTTGCGCCGCAAATCGTTCATCAACGCCTGTCGTTTTTCTTCGATGTCATCCGCATTGCCAGACATCAGATCGCGGCGCGAGAGTTCAACGCCAACATCGGCTGCTTGCACTTGTGTCCGTCCGCTTAGAAAGTCCCCGAACGCCACGGCTTTCGTTACCTTGAATTCCGAACGCTTGTCTCGATTTATGGCCTCGATGCGCTCTTCCAGCGTCTCCAGCACTTGCTTGATGCTTTCAGAAGAAAATTGTGGCTTCTTCGATTTGGAAACACTCTCCCCGGCCGCTGTGGTTAACCACTTGTCGCCCTCCCTCGCCACGTAGCCCTGCATCTCCAATATCGCGAGGATTTGCTGAGCCTGTTTCCCATCGAGCTTCAAACACTTTCGCAGTTCGTCGGCGCTCCAGTTGACCGCGCCGCGCGTGTCCTTCAGAAAGCTCAAAAGCGCATCGAGTGGGATGTTCGGCAGGTTCAGTCCGGACGCTTCCGCAGTTTTCCCCTTCGTCGCCAACCTTTTCGCCATCTGCCTCAGACTCCCCGGGCAATTTCTCCACTACTTCGCGTGCAGTCTGAATGTTAGCCCAGCAGTAAAGCCGATAGGGTAGCCGGGAGTTCCGTGAATGCGCCAGACGGCTGGCGCACCTGGCGTCACACGAGATTCAAAATAGTTTTGCGTTTCGTAGTACTGCTTGTCCGTCAGGTTGTCGACGTCGAAGCTGAAATCCACCCACTCTCGAATCCTTTTGGTGACCGCAAGGTCAACCACGTCAAGTCCCGAGGCGCGGATGCCGGAATCAAGGCCATCCAGGCGATAGTTCGAGACATGACGCCAGCGAAGCGAACTGTAGATACCGTGCCACCCGGAAAGAGTCACGCCGGCATCCTCCACATTGTGCGGTGCGCTATCCACGTAGACCCTCGGCGATGTGCCGCGAAAGAAAGACTGGGTCACCTGCGTTATGCCGGCGTTGAACGCTAGATGCCGGTTGATGCGAAACGAGACCTTTCCTTCGTAGCCGTAGCTTCGGCTTGGCCCTTTGAATTCAAACGTTCCGTCGTCCGGTATGTAAACCTGATCATTCGACCTGTCGATCAGAAATGTATCGGCACTGATAGAAAATCGGCGCGCGTTGTAAGCCGCGCCGAACTGGTAAAAGTCGGTTGTGGCAATGCGCGGAGAATTGGGCATTTCGACAATTCCGCGCGCGTCCTGCGTATTGATTCCTCGACCGTAGTTGAACGAAATCGAAAGGGGAACGCGGGACGACGGCGAATACGAAACACTCGCCTTTGGCTGGAGCTTGTTAGCGGCCAAGGTACTGTCGACGCTCGGATTAATCTGGTCGTCGTCCCGCCAACTGAAGTAGTCCCACCGGAGACCACCCGTTACGTTCAGTCTGCCATGCAAGAACTGCAAGCTCTGCTGTACGAACCCAGCGTAATTGGGAACAAACAAGTAGGACCGTGTCTCTATCTCCAGTGGAACTCGCTCATTCTGTGCATAAAGTCCGACATTGATTTCATTCGCATGGAAATTCGCTCCGGCAGTCAAAAGAGCCGGCGCCCCGAGCAGGCGATAGAAATGCACATATTGCGTATTCACACCTTCTTGATAGCGTGAGTCATGCTGCTGGATTCCGTCATTCGGAATCTGGTCGGTCGGGCTGGAAGGATGGTTCAGAAAAAACGTAAAGTTCGAATACAAGTCAAACAACGACCGTCCGAAGAATGCATCCACCTTGAAGCTGTCCGGCGCGCCAATTTGCTTTCGATAATAGCCCGCGGCAGTGCCCAGCCGAACCCTTCCGCCGTCCCATGGATCGATAAATCCAAATAGGTCCAGCTCGCCAGCGGCCACTAGGTCGAGCGGAATTTGACCGGAGGAGTAAAAGTAATTCGTCCCGAAGTTCATCTTGAAACCGATGTCTTGATTGCCGCTAAGGTGCCACGTGTAGTTGCCCGTGACGTTAATGCGCTTGTAGCGAAGATGGTTGATGAACGGGCCGTTTGTGTAGGTGCCCTCGTAGGAGATGAAGGAATCCACCTTTTCGGCATCCGGGCTATAGGCGAGAAAAGTCCGGTATGTATCGAACGACCCGGCTTGTGTTCTTAACGTAATTTCGTCAGGCAGACTCTCCTTGGTGCGTATCTGCACTACGCCAAGGCCGGAGAAGTCGCCATACTCAGCGCTGAACGGGCCGTTCAGGATCGTCACATCCTCTACCAGCTCCGGCGTCAGCGACTTAAGTGCTCCAAGGTATCCTTGCCCGTGTCCTTGGCTGGCCTGATTCTGCGGAAGATCATTTACGACTACCTTCAACCCGCCATTGACGCCGCCGTGATCCAGATTGAACCCGAAGCGGCGGATTTCGAGCGACTTTCCGCCGCCTTCATGTTGGCCGGCGTTGATTCCAGCGCCGAGAGATTCGAGCATCTGATCGTCGCGCTCAAACAGCGTCTGTGAATAAACTTCCGCGTTACGAAGGTCGATACTTGGTTCAATTATTGAACTTACGATAACCACGCTGTTGTGCTTGGAAAGTTGAGCAAACTGGATGTCAATCTCCAGAGGCTGTCCGAACGCCACGGAAACCACCTTGCTGACGCTATTAAAACCCTGAGCTTGAGCTGTGAGCGTGTATTCACCTGGCGCTACGTCTGGAAACGCAAATTTACCCTGCTCGTCGGTCGTCGCTTGCCGTACAGATTCGCTGGATGAAAGCTTCACCACCGCACTCGGTACGACCAGTCCTTGTGGGTCGATAACCCCTCCGCGGATCTGGCTCTGATTTCCTGCTCTTAGGGGGACGACGCTTAGGAATACAAAAAGCACAAACGCGAAGTATCGTGCGCGCGAATTGGAAACTTGACGGAACATTGCGATCAACATTATCTGCTCGTAGCCTCTTCTGGGTCACGTCCGGTACCGCTCGCCCAGCCCGGAACATACAAGCGCTTAGCTCGTCGCAAACCTCTTCGAATTGCGTCTGATTGAAACTACGAAAGAGAAGGGAATTTGGATGGTGGGCGGTAGAGGACTTGAACCTCTGACCCCCTGCTTGTAAGGCAGGTGCTCTAACCAACTGAGCTAACCGCCCGTCGAATGCGGGCACGTCTCTGCACGACACATCAACCGCTACAGACAGTTTAAGTTACTTGCCCACTCGCCGACAACGTCTGGTTCAAATCACTCGTTCTCTATCGACACTGTCAACCAGCGGCAGACGTTGTTTCGCGCGCGGTGATCTCGTACCGAAAGCTATCCGGATCAAGACAGTCCAGCCGCCCCGCTGCCGTTTCCGCTTGCGGATACATGAGGAAACCGACTGGCCCCAGCTTCGAACCGGGCAGGGAAACGTCATGCGCGTAGTTGTACGCCATCCAGTTCATTTCCCATGAGCCGAACAGCCGCGCACGTGCTCTCTTGACCGCATCGTGGTCCATCGGCAGATTTCCGGGTGGTTCCTCCAAAGCAGCCTTGCGTACATCGGCTGGGTCTACCGGTACCCAGCCATACTCCTCCAAATAAACCTCGGCCCGGCAATGCTGCGCTTTGGTCACAGTTTCGGTGGCTGGGCCCAGGCTTTTGTAGCCGAGCGCAGACTTGGCAAGGCGAATGCCGTAAACATCCCGAGCAGGCAGGCCCGACGCTCGTGCCAGCCCCACAAACAGTGCATTCAGGTCAGCGCACTTGCCGCCCAGGTCCTTACTTTCCAGCATGAAGCGAATGTCGCCGAGCCCGCAGCCCCGCGTCTTCGGGTTGCGAAACGTGTTCTCCACGGTCCACTCGTAAATCGCTCTCGCCTTGCCGATATCCGTATTCTTGCCTGCCGTGATTTCCAATGCTTTCGCTTTCACAATCCCGTCGGTCGGCAATAGCTTGGTCGGCCGCAGAAAGTGCTCCAGGACTTCACGCTCTTCTTTCGGATGTTTGCCCGGGCTTGCGAGGTCTAAAGCCACGTTTCGCGTAGCGACGTGGCTGGTCGCCGTCACAGCTGGCTTAGCCCCGTCCGGAAACTCAACAGACACCATGGCAAGGCCATCGTGCTTGTCTTCAACAAGCTTGGCCACACCCGTACTCGCGTCAAATGCGTTCGCCTTGGTCTTCTGATACGGCGTGTCCGCTGTCAAAGCCGCGGGCAGCCAGACTCGGCTCTTGCCCTGCGGCTTAAGGATCTCGACCCGCGTCGTGATTTCGAATGTGCGCCAAACATCCGCTGACGCCTCAGCATTGTGGATTGAAGAGCGAGAGAGTTTGTGAGGAAAAGCAGCTCCGACTGCCGCTGCGCCAGCGGAACCCAAAAAACTACGACGATCCATTGTTCCTCCGAAGACTCTCTGCGCAGCGCTCCAAGAAGACTACACCATCACATGCTTTTGCCGCGAGTTCCGGCAAAAAAATGAAGATTTTGAGACAGCAGGAGAACAAAAAAAGAGCCGGCGATTTCTCACCGGCTCTTGGGGTATTGCTAAGGATTTTTGTTTTACGAACGACGACGGCGAAGGAACGGTGCGCCCGCCAGGCCGAGGCCCAACAGAAGCATCGAAGCCGGTTCCGGCGTCGAAGTTGGAGGGCCAACACCGACGTCGTTGGAGATCGCCAGAGCGCCCTCACCCTGCATCGTCTGGATGTGGGTGGTGGTGGGGTTCACTCCGGTTACGTCGAACACAAACGTGTAGACGTCGCCGGGTCCGCCACTGGTGATCGTGATGCCGCCGCTGCTCGAATTCGAGCACCAGAAATTGGTGTTCAAATTCAAAGTGCAGCTATTACCGCCGTTATTTCCCTTGATGATGGCATCCCATGTTCCAGCGTTCGCGCTGATGCTGGAGAAGGAAACATTCGTCGCGCCAGTAAACTGGACTGCGAACGAAGACAACGTTCCCGACGCCGTCGCATTCCTCGTGTCGACCGTCATGGTCACTAGCCATCCACCCGATCCGTCGGAACCGCCCGACGTAAAGGTGTACGTTACGCCGCCTGCACTCGTGGTATCCGCTTTTGCTACCCCAGCAAAGCTGATACACACCAGAGCCAGCAGCGCTCCAAATACTAGAACTTTCTTCATGAAACTTCCTCCGGGCTGTTGCACACACTTAATGCGGGGACCGGTGAATCAACCTGTACTTATGCAAGTACTGTACCAAAGAACAGGTATGTCCGCAATGAGTCCGTTGGAAGCTGTTTATTGAAAACAATGGAGTTAGTTGAGGTTCGAGTCGGCACAGACTGTCCCATGGGCCAGTGTGTGCAAACATTTGCCACTCTGACGCGGCCGCTGGTCACTTTCGGGCGCGGCACCGTCTGCTACTTTGGACGCCGTTCAGGATGACGGCTCACGATTCACGCAAAGGGTGCGTCCGGCAGCTACTTTTGCCCACCGTTCCAAATGCTAGAGCCGGCGATTTAATCGCCGGC
>Ga0268266_10000742_pt1 | contig 43678 bp, 30 predicted proteins | sample KBSS13metaG_FD_190356 | JGI IMG/M metagenome (GOLD analysis project Ga0268266, IMG submission 190356) | Switchgrass rhizosphere microbial communities from Kellogg Biological Station, Michigan, USA - KBS S1-3 metaG (SPAdes) (version 2) | ecosystem: Host-associated > Plants > Roots > Rhizosphere...
GACATGCCCCTCAGCTTGCAGACCCGGTTGCTGCGGGTCCTGGAAGAGCAGGAGGTGACGCCCCTCGGCAGCGAGACGTCCGTCAAGCTCGACCTGCGGGTGATCTGTGCCTCCCACCGCAACCTGCGTGAGTTGCTCCTCCGCGGGATGTTCCGCGAAGACCTGTACTACCGCCTGAACGGAATCACACTCGAGCTGCCGGCCTTGGCCGCGCGTCGGGACAAGGAAGCCCTCATCCGCAAGTGCATCGCCAGCGAGATCCCCGCGGGAGCCGGTGCTTCCATTGAAGGCGCGGCACTCGATCGCCTGGCGAGCTACAACTGGCCCGGCAACATCCGCGAGTTGCGCAATACGATCCGCACGGCGCTCGCCATTTGCGAGAACGGTGTCATCCGCGTCAGCGACCTGCCGCCGGAGATCACCCATCCCGGGCGCCAGAGCACCGGTTCAACCGAACAGGACATCTCATTGGAGCACGCCGAGCGGGAGGCCCTGCTGCGCGTCATCGAGAAGAACGACTGGGTCATGAGTCACGTTGCCACACAGTTGGGCATCAGTCGGAACACGCTTTATCGTAAGATCAAGCGGCACGGGATTCCCCTGACACGGAACTGACGAGGAAAGATCTATGAGCAAGGGCATGGACAAGAAGAAAGAGACCAAGAAAGAACCTAAGCGCACGCCGGAAGAGAAGCGCGCAGCGAAGCGCGAAAAGAAGGAACAGCGGCGCGGCTGATCGCCTGACAGGAAACGCAGCCGGCAAAAGCGAAGCTTTTCGCCGGCGTGCGACGAAGTCAGGCTCCGCGCGGCCAACCATGGCACCTACGCAGCCACTGAAAACCACGCTTTTCAGTGGCGTGAGAGAACCCGGGCTCTGCGCGGCCAGTGCCGCGCTAATAAACTAGGGCACCTGGACTTGTACGATGTCCCCGGGATGCGCGGCCGATCCGGACACGATCACCAGGTAGCGACGCATCGTCGATGCCTTCACTTCCACAATCTGCCGAATCGGCCCGATGGCATTTACAATCGCGGCCCCCGTCGTGTTCGTAGCAAACGACGCCAGCGGCTGCAGAGCTCCGGTTCCGTCCGGTTTTTCTGCCAGCGCCAGCAGATAGGGCTGCCTCGGCTGCAACCCCGTGGCGGATACCTGCAGGACCTGCAACAAACCCTGGTCAAACAGTGACACGCTGGTCGGTGCGGACGCAGCACCTGCAGGTGCCATCGTGAGGTGCGCCACCTGCCCTGCAACACCCAGCGGCTGCAGCCCCTGCAACCCGCTGCCCTCGGTCACAGCGCCTGGAACATACACAACCGCCTGCGGTCCCTGCCCGATCGGCGTTTCTCCGATCACTTTGTTGGTGGTGGTGTCGATCGCGATCAGACTGTCGCCGTTCTCCAGCCCAACGTACATGCGCTTACCGTCACCGGATGGCCAGACTCCATGCGGCAACTTGCCGACGGGGACGGTTGCGACCTGCGCGCCATCCGATACCCGAAACACCTTCACCACATTCGAGCCACCGACCGTGACGTAGGCAAAGATCTGCTTGTTGATGCGGGCAAAATTGACATGGTTGGTAATTGGACCGGTATCAATGGCCCGCAGCACGGAAAATGGCGGCTTCGCATCGAACACCTCCGTTTTGCCCGTGTCCTTCAACGTCATCCACACCTGCTTGCCGTCGGGCGTCGCCGCGATGTTGGGGCAGAACGCGCTCACCTGGGCAACGCGGCCCACGATCTGGTGATCCGCGACCGTGATGACCACGGTCTGCGGATTGAACGATGAGCAGACATAGGCGTACTTCCCATCCGGAGAGAAAATCTGCATTCCCGGGCCGGCGGGCACCGTGATCCGGGTTTTCTCCTCGTAGGTCCGGGGATCGAGGACGGAGATGTAGTCCTCACCGCGCACTGTTACCCAGACTTCATCGCCATTCGGAGTAAAGAACGCCTCATGGGGCGAGCGGCCCACGTAAGTGGTGTGCTTGATGGCATTGGTGTTTGTGTCAATGAAGGTCACGGAGTTGGACCCGATGGACACCACCACCAACGTGCGATGGTCGGGAGAGAAACCCAGGCCGTGGACCAGCAGTTGCCCGCGATACAGGGGGCTCAAATTACCCGGCGACGGCTCGCCCAACCGGATCACGCCCAGCAGCGTGTTGTCCGCGGCATCCGTTACCGAGACGGTGTTGGAAAACTGTTCGGCTGCATAGACCCGGTCGCGGTGGCTGATGGGAATTTCAGGTGCCGATATCGGGCCGGGGACCTGGCCGGCCGATGCACTGCCCGCGGCCAGTGCCAGCGCACAGAGCGCCATTCTCATTTGTTCGAGTCCCGGATTGCCTGACGCATCACCGCGATCTCCTGGGTCTGAGCCACGATGATCTCCTGTGCAAGCCGCCGCAACTGCTCGTTGTGTCCATACCGCAACTCCGCCTGCGCCATCTCGATCGCGCCCTGGTGATGCGGCACCATAGTCGCCACGAAATCCCTGTCAACGTCTCCGCTCGGCGTCACTGCCATTGCAGCCATCATCTTCGTCATGGCCGCCTCGTTCTCTTTGAGAAATGGCGCTTCCGCCTCGTCAGCCGCCAGCACGAGCGTGCTCGCAATCAGCACCCCCAACCCGAACAACCCCTTGTGCATAGCCTCAAACCTCGATCTTGCGAGCGACTTCCACTACGTTGCGGGACGGCAGACGAAAGCGGTCAACCACTTTGACGGCATTGCGGAACAGAAAGGCAAACAACGGCATGCGCCAGTGAGCGAGCCGCGCATGGCCGGGCTTGCGTACGATCAGATCACGCGCTGCAAAGTAGACCCCGCCGTCGGTGTCGAGTTTCGGATCGAGATGCTTCAGGTTGGTGAGCGCCCGGCACAGGTCGGGAATTTCCATGAAACCGAACCGCGTGACGGCATGCCAGATGCCTTCGCCAATGTGCTCCGCTTCGCAGCGCCGTTCGAGCTCAACCCGCGGCGTCTCTTCGAATACCACAGTCAGTGTCACGACCCGCTCGTGCAATGAGCCCATATGCTCGACGTGATAGATCATCAGCGGCGGAATCGTCTGGGGTGACTTCGTCAGGAAAATAGCCGTCCCGGGTACCCGCGGGATCTTGCCTGCAGCGAGGTCCGCGAGGAATTTGCGCGAGTCCTCTGGGGATCCCGCCAGTGCGTCATGTACGCAGTCCAGACCGGACCGCCAGGTGCTCATGATGAAAAAGATGCCGGCGCCCAGAGTCAGGGGCAGCCAGCCGCCTTCCGCGATCTTCAGCAGATTGGCCGAGAAGAAGGCCAGGTCCACGATGAGGAAGACGCAGGCGACAGTCAGCGAGACCGCAAGCGACCACCGCCAGATCCGGCGCATCGCCGCATACAACAGGCATGTGGTCAGCAACATGGTTGTCGATACAGCCGTACCATACGCGCCCGCCAGCTTGTCGGATCTGCCGAACGCCACTGCGATCGCCACGGTGGCGATCATCATCATCCAGTTCACGGCGGGGACGTAAATCTGTCCATACGTCTCGTCCGAGGTCTGCCGGATGTTGACCCCCGGAAGCCAGCCGAGTTGCATGGCTTGCCGGGTCATTGAGAACGAGCCCGTGATAATGGCCTGGCTCGCAATCACCGTGGCGAGGGTCGCGAGCACCACCAACGGATACACCGCCCAGGCCGGCGCAAGCTGGAAGAAAGGATTGCCAGAGATAGTCTGCTTCTCGATCAACAGCGCCGTCTGACCGGCGTAGCACAGAAGAAGTGACGGCAGCACGATCAGATACCACGAGCCGCGGATGGGCCCCCGCCCCAGGTGGCCCATGTCGGCGTAGAGCGCCTCCGCGCCGGTGATACACAGGAACACGCCGCCCAACACCAGGAAGCCGACCCCGCGGTGGTGCGCCATGAATTCAATCGCGTAGACGGGATTCACCGCCACGAGGACATGCGGGTTGCGAACGATTCCACTGACACCGAGCACCGCGATCACCACGAACCACAGCAGCATGATGGGACCGAAGGCACTGCCGATTTTTTCGGTTCCGAAGCGCTGCGCCGCAAACAGCACGACCAGAATCGCGACGGCGATCGGCATCACGAAAGACTCGAGCTGATCGCTGACGACATTGACGCCTTCCACCGCGCTCAATACGGAAATAGCGGGAGTGATGACACCATCGCCGTAGATGAGAGAGGCACCCACCAGTCCCATCACCGTCAGAATCCGAACGCGCGCGCCGTGCGTGAAGCTGTTCGCGCCAACGAGAGACATCAGTGCCATGATTCCGCCGGCACCGTGATTATCCGCGCGCATCACGAACGCGCAGTACTTCACCGAGACGGTGATGATCAGGGTCCAGAAAATGAGGGAGAGAATCCCCAGCGCGCTGGCAGCGGTGAACCGGCCACCCATCGCCTGCGAGACCGTCTGTAACGTGTACAGCGGGCTGGTGCCGAGATCTCCGTAAACGATGCCGAGTGCAGTCAGCCAGACCCGGTTGTTTTTATCTTCGTGTGCAGCGGGCATTCCCTGGATTATACCTACGGCGTCACTGTTACGCGCCACACCGTATTGCCAACATCATCGGCCACGAGCAAAGCCCCCTGTTTGTCCAGAGCCACGCCGACCGGCCGCCCCCAGGCCTCGCCTCGCTCATTGACGAAGCCGGTCAACACATCGACCGGCTCTCCGGCCGGACGCCCATTGTGGAAGGGGACAAACACCACGCGATAGCCGCTGAGCGGCTTGCGATTCCAGGAGCCATGTTGGCCGACAAACATCCCTTGCGAAAACGGCCCGGCCGCCCGATTCGGCAAACCGGGCTCGTACACGAGCCCCAACGAGGCGGTATGCGCTCCCAGGGCATACTCGGGCACGATGGCCTTCGCGACCATGTCAGGTTGCTGCTCCTTCACCCTCGCATCGACATGGGTGCCGTAGTAGCTGAACGGGAACCCATAGAAGCCGCCGTCGACCAACGGGGTCATGTAGTCGGGCACCAGATCGCTGCCGAGCTCATCGCGCTCATTGACGACAGCCCACAGCTTACCGGTCGACGGCACCCATGCGAGCCCATTGGGGTTGCGCAGCCCCGAGGCGTAGATGCGGTGTTGACCGGTAGCGGGATCGATTTCCCACACGGCCGCCCGGCCTGCTTCGGCGGCGAGCCCGTTGTCACCTGCATTGCTGTTGGATCCGACCGTGGCATACAGCCGCGAGCCGTCCTGACTGGCAATCACATTTTTGGTCCAGTGATGATTGATGGGCCCGGCCGGCAGATCGACCAGCTTCGCCGGCGGGCCTGTCACATGGGTGTCACCTTCGGCATAGTGGAAGCTGACAACCGCATCGGAGTTCGCCACATAAAACCGGTTGCCCACCAGCGTCATGCCAAATGGCGAACTCAACTTGTCAGCAAACACGAAACGCGCATCCGCGGTACCTGCTCCCGTGGTATCCCGCAGCAGGGTGATCCGGTTGGCGCTCGGCGTGATCGAGCCCGCGCGCTTCATGACCTTCTTCTGGACCCAACCCCTGAGGCCCTTGCCGTCTTGCGGCTTGGGCGGCGCGTTTGTTTCAGCGACCAGCACATCCCCATTGGGCAATACATACAGCCAGCGCGGGTGATCCAGCCCCTTGGCAAAGGCCGTGACGGTCAAACCTGCACCGGGAACGGGCATTCCGCCAGGCGGCCAGCCCTTGGCGGGCGCGATGTGCAGGACCGGAATGAGTGATTTCTGTGGCGGCGGCAGCTCAGGATGGGCTCCCATCCCCGCCTCGACGGGCAGGCGCGCCGTGCCGCCGCAACTTGCGACCAGCACCGCAAGTCCGGAGGCCAACAGCCGCGAGGAAGTGTACATGGGGTGATGAACAGCAATTAAGATGCCGCCTTTGGATCGGCCGGCAATGGCAAAGCAACACTTGCTTACAGTCTCTGAAGTGCAATCTTTCGGAAACTTCGCCCCCGGTTGCACAGTCAACGGTCGGGGCCTTTGCAGGCGGCAGGCCTTTGCAGGCGGCAAGGCCGAGTAGGGAGTTCAGAAGCTGGTGGATCAGTGGTAAACGAACAAGAGAATGAGACAAACGACCCGGCTCAGCCGCCAAAGTCGTTCTTCCGCAGATATCGCGCCGTCATCATCGTAGTCATCGCCTTCGTAGTGCTGGTGCTCGTGGTCCTCAGGCACCACAAGCACCAGCAGGAGCTGGCCGCCCTGGAAGGCGGCGGGCCCGGCGGCGGCCGCGGAGGGGCTGCGGCCATGGGCGGGGGTGGTCGCCGGGGTGGCGGCGGTGGCCCCAACAGCGCCGTCGCGGTAACCATCGCGACCGTGGCATCCGGTGACATCGAGATCCGGATTCCCGCGCTGGGGACCATCACGGCCCTGGCCACAGTGACCGTGCGACCGCAGGTGAGCGGCATTCTCACCAAAATGCTGTTCCAGGAAGGTCAGCTCGTCAAAGCCGGACAGGCACTGGCCGAAATCGACCCGCGCCCCTTCCAGGCGGCCCTGGAACAGGCCAAGGGCAGCCTGCGCAAGGACCAGGCCCTGCTGGCCGATGCCAAGCTGGACCTGAAGCGCTTCGAGGAGTTGATCAAGGAAGACTCTGTTGCGCAGCAGCAGCTCGACACGCAGCGCGCACTGGTCGATCAGTACAGCGGCCAGATTGAATCGGACCAGGCCGCCGTACGCACGGCGCAGATCAACCTGGACTACGCCCACATCGTCTCACCCGTGAGCGGCCGTGTCGGTCTGCGCCAGGTTGACCAGGGCAACTATGTCACTCCCGGCGATACCAATGGCCTGGTGGTGGTGACCGAGTTGCAGCCGATTTCCGCGATCTTCGCGATTCCGGAGGATCACGTGAACGCGCTGATGGATCAGCTGCAGGCAGGCAACGTCCTGAGCGCGGAAGCCTACGACAAGGGCAACGACTCCAAGCTCGGCGTGGGTCAGGTGAAAGCGGTCGACAGCCAGATCGACACGACCACCGGTACGATCAAGCTGCGCGCGATCTTTGCGAATGAGGATGGGCGCCTGTTTCCCAACCAGTTCGTGAACATCCAACTCATCGTCAACACCTTGCACGATCAGATTGTCATGCCCAACGCCGCCGTGCATCGCGGGGCTCCGAACGGCGTGGTCAGTACGTTTGTTTATCTGGTCAACACGACCGAAAACACAGTATCCGTGCGGCCGGTGACTCTCGGAGTCGTCGACGGCGAGCGGGTCGCAGTCACCAAGGGCCTTGCCGCCGGCGATATTGTCGTCACCGAAGGCGGCGACCGCCTCAGGGAAGGCGCATCAGTCATTCTGCCGGCCAACACGCCACAACATCCGACGACCGCGGCGCCCGGACAGCCGCACAAGCGCGGCAACGGCAAATGGAATGGCCAGCATCGCGGTAAAGGGCAACAGGCTCCGCCTTCCGCCACTCAGAAATGAACCCGTCGCGCCTATTCATCCTTCGGCCAGTCGCCACCACACTGTTGATGCTGGCGATCCTGGCCGTGGGCATGATCGCCTATGTGCAGTTGCCCCTGTCGGCGCTACCGGAAGTAGCCTATCCGACGATTCAGGTACAGACGTTCTATCCAGGCGCCAGCCCCGAGGTCGTGACGTCGGCGATCACCGCGCCGTTGGAAAAGCAGTTCGGTCAGATGCCTGGACTGAACCAGATGTCTTCGACGAGCTCGGCCGGTGCGTCGGTCATCACGCTGACATTCAACCTGACGTTGGCCATCGACGTGGCGGAACAGGAAGTCCAGGCCGCCATCAGCGCCGGCCAGAACCTGTTGCCCCAGGATCTGCCGGCGCCCCCGATCTATGCCAAGGTCAATCCCGCTGACGCCCCGGTCCTGACCCTCGGTATCACTTCCGCGGTGATGCCTCTGACCCAGGTGCAGGACATGGCGGATACCCGCGTCGCCCAGAAGATCTCGCAGTTGAAGGGCGTGGGCGTCGTGAGCATCAGCGGCGGACAGCGGCCGGCGGTCCGGGTTGTGGTCAATCCTCGCGCGCTCGCCGCCTACGGCCTCAACCTCGACGACCTGCGAACAACGATCAGCACAGCGAACCAGAATGGTGCGAAAGGCACGCTGGATGGACCTGCCCGCGCCTACACGATCAACACCAATGACCAGATCCGCAGCTCCGAGGAATACGGCAACATCATCATTGCCTACCGCAACGGCTCGCCCGTTCGCATGAAGGACGTTTCAACGCTGGTGGAAGGCGCCGAAAACACCAAGCTGGGCGGCTGGATGAACGGCACCCAGGCGCTGATCCTCAACGTTCAGCGCCAGCCGGGCGCAAACGTCGTGGACGTGGTGGATCGAATCCACACGCTGCTGCCTGAATTGAAGGCGTCGCTGCCGCCCGGCGTCGATGTCGATATCCTGACCGACCGGACCACGACCATCCGCGCGTCCATCAAGGACGTGCTGTTCGAAATGATCCTGGCCGTTGTGCTGGTCGTGCTCGTCATCTATCTGTTCCTGCAGGATGCGCGCGCGACTCTCATTCCGAGCCTGTCGGTACCGCTGTCCCTGATCGGCACCTTCGCCGTCATGTACCTGGCGGAATTCAGTCTCAACAATCTGTCACTCATGGCGCTGACCATCGCGACCGGCTTCGTGGTGGACGACGCCATCGTGATGATCGAGAACATTTCGCGCTACATCGAGCAGGGTGAGCGTCCCCTGCAGGCGGCGCTGAAAGGGGCCGGCCAGATCGGCTTCACCATCATCTCGCTGACGGTGTCACTGATTGCGGTGTTGATTCCCCTGCTCTTCATGCAGGACGTCGTCGGGCGCCTGTTCCGCGAATTCGCGGTGACGCTGGCCGTGACGATTCTGATCTCGGCGGTGGTATCGCTGACGTTGGTTCCCATGCTGTGCGCGAACCTGCTGAAACAGCATGGCCTCAAAGAGCAAGAGAAGAAAGCACACGAGCAGGAGAGCTCCGGCTGGTTCGGCCGGATGGTTGCCTGGTATGGCCGCAAGCTGACTTGGGTGCTCGACCATCAACGCCTGACGTTGTGGGTTGCTGTTGGGACTCTGGTCGTCACCGCCGGATTGTATGTTGTGATCCCCAAGGGATTCTTCCCTGATCAGGACACGGGACTCATCCAAGGCGTGTCGGATGCTCCTGAAGGCGTCTCCTACGCCGCAATGGCTGAGCGCCAACAGGCCCTTGCGCAAGCGATCCTGAAAGACCCCGACGTCGCCAGCCTGTCTTCGTTCATTGGCGTTGACGGTAACAACGTCACACTGAACAGTGGCCGCTTCCTCATCAACCTGAAACCGCGGGACGAGCGTTCGACCACGGCCAGCGACATCATCCGGCGGCTGCGCAACGAGACCACGAATGTCGTGCCGGGCATGACGCTATACATGCAACCGGTACAGGACCTGACCCTCGACAACACGGTCAGCCGCACTCAATACAACTTCACCCTGGAGAGCGCGGACGCTGCTGCGCTTTCGTCCTGGACTCCCAAGCTCGTTTCCCGCCTCAAACAGATCCCGCAGTTGTCGGATGTGGTGAGCAACCAGGAGGACAACGGACTGGCAGTGCAGGTCACCATCGACAGAGACAGCGCCGCGCGGCTGGGTATCAGCGTGGGCACCGTCGACAACGCACTGTATGACGCGTTCGGGCAGAGAATCGTCTCCACGATATTCACTCAGTCGAACCAGTATCGCGTGGTCCTGGAAGCCGACCCGGAGGAGTATCAGTCGGTCGACACCCTCGCATCCATTTACGTACCCTCCTCCGGCGGCGGCCAGGTGCCGTTGTCGGCAATCGCCAAAGTGACCGTGGAGACACGGCCGCTGTTGATCAATCACCTGGCGCAGTTCCCGGCAACCACGGTGTCTTTCAACCTCGCGCCGGGCGCGTCACTGGGCGCGGCGGTCGATGCAATCGAAGCCGCTGAGAAAGCTGAGAACGTACCCGCCAGCATTCACACGACGTTCCAGGGTGCGGCCCTCGCCTTTCGCAGCAACCTGACCAACGAGTTGCTTCTGTTGGTGGCGGCGGTCCTGGTCATGTACATCGTGCTCGGCGTGCTCTATGAGAGCTTCATTCATCCGGTCACGATTCTGTCGACCCTGCCGTCGGCCGGCATCGGCGCGCTGCTGTCGCTGATGTTGGCCGGTGACGACCTGACCATCATTGCGCTGATCGGCATCATCCTGCTCATCGGCATCGTGAAGAAAAACGCGATCCTCATGATCGACTTCGCCATCGATGCCGAGCGCACCCAGGGCATGAGCCCCCGCGAAGCCATCTACCAGGCGTGCCTGCTGCGCTTCCGGCCCATCCTCATGACGACGGTGGCGGCCATTTTCGGCGCCCTGCCCCTGATGTTTGGTACGGGTACGGGCTCAGAGCTGCGGCATCCGCTGGGGGTCAGCATCGTAGGGGGTTTGCTGGTGAGCCAGGTTCTGACCCTGTTCACAACTCCAGTGATCTACCTCGCATTCGATCGCGTGGCGAAGCGTTTCGCACGCGATGATGAAGAGACCGAGCTGGTGGACCGCCCGGCGTGAATATCTCCGCGCCCTTCATTCGCAGACCCGTCGCAACGATCCTGTTGACGTTCGGTGTCGCCTTGTGTGGCGTCGTCGCCTTTGGGCTGCTGCCGGTGGCTCCCCTGCCCAAGATCGAGGCACCGGCGATCTTCGTCAGCGCTCAGCTGCCGGGTGCGAGCCCCGAGGTCATGGCGAGCTCGGTGGCCACGCCACTCGAACGACACCTGGGCGCGATCGCCGATGTCGATGACATGACCTCGCGCAGCAGTGTCGGCAATACCAACATTCAGCTCACATTCGGAATCGATCGCGACATCGACGGGGCCGCGCGGGATGTCCAGGCTGCCATTGTGGCCTCCCATGCCGACCTGCCCTCCGCGCTCACGCGCAATCCGAGTTATCGGAAGCTCAACAGCTCGCTGTTTCCGGTGATGTCGATTGCGATGACCTCGGACGTGCTTACGCAGGGTCAGATCTACGATGCCGCGGATGCGGTCATTTCGCAGCGGCTTTCACAGATCAACGGCGTTGGTGGCGTCAACGTAAGCGGTTCAGCGCTCCCGGCTGTGCGGGTGGAGATAAATCCGCTGGCCGTATCGAAGTACGGCATTGGCTTACAAGACATCCGCGCAGCGATCTCCAACGCCAACGCAAACGCCCCGAAGGGGGCGATTGAGTCCAAGGGCCTGCATTACCAGATCTACACAAACGACAACGCAAGGGAAGCGGAGCCCTACCGTAACCTGATCATCGCCAACCGCAACGGCATCACCGTCCGGCTGGGCGACGTGGCGGAAGTCACCGACATGCAGGATGGAGCCACGGAAAACATCCGCACCTACGGCCTCTACAACGGCAAGCCGGCCATCTCCGTCCAGGTTTTCCAACAGCCCGGCGCCAACATCATCGATGTGGTGGACGCCGTAAAGGCCGAGTTGCCGCAGTTGCGTGCGTCGATCGATCCCAAGATCGACCTGGTGGTGACGTTCGACCGCTCGATCACCATCCGAGCCTCATTGCGCCAGGTGGAAGAAACTTTGCTCATAGCAGTCGCGATGGTCATTTTCGTCGTCTACATGTTCCTGCACAGCGCCCGCGCCGCGCTGATTCCTGCCGTGGTGGTTCCCATCTCACTGATCGGCACGTTCGCGGCGATGTACCTGCTGGATTACTCGCTCGACAATTTCTCGTTGATGGCCCTCACCATCGCCACCGGCTTCGTGGTGGACGATGCGATCGTCGTCATGGAGAACACGACGCGGCACATTGAAGAAGGCATGTCGCGCATGCAGGCGGCCTTGAAGGGCGCCACGGAAGTGGGCTTCACGGTCATTTCCATGAGCTTGTCGCTGATTGCCGTGTTCATCCCGTTTCAGCTCGCGGGCGGCATCGTGGGCAAGCTGTTCCGCGAATTCACGGTGACCCTGTCGGTCGCCATTCTCATCTCGCTCGTGATCTCCCTGACCACAACGCCGATGATGTGCGCCCGCCTGTTGGGGCGCGACCGGAACCGCAAGCCAACCCGTTTCGCTGCCTGGTTTGAGCGCCGTTTCCAGCAAGTGCGCGAACGGTATGAACACACGCTCGCCTGGTCGCTCGATCATCCACGGCTGATGATGATGTTCCTGTTGGCGACCGTTTGCCTGAACGTCTATCTGTACTTCGTGATCCCCAAAGGATTCATGCCGCAGCAGGACACGGGGCAGATCTGGGGAGGCATTCGCGGCGATGCCGATGCGTCGTTCCAGTTGATGAAAGCCAAGTTGCAGGAAGTCGCAGGGATTCTGCAGCAAGATCCGGCGGTACAGAGTGTGACCGGCTCCGTGGGCGGAGGCGGCTTTGGACCCGGTGGCGGCGGCGGTGCGAGTGCCAGTGTCAGTTTGACTCTCAAGCCGCTCGCGGACCGTGATACCTCCGCGGACGGTGTGATCGCGCGTTTGCGACCCAAGTTGAATCACGTGACCGGCGTGCAAACCTTTCTGCAGGCCGCTCAGGACTTTGGGGGTCCCGGTGGACGCTCGGCCAACTCTCAGTACCAGTACACACTGATGGGCGACGATCTCACCGAGCTGCGCAACTGGTCGCAGAAGCTGCGCATCGCCCTGCAGAATGTCAAAGAGGTCGAGGATGTCGACACCGACCTGCAGCCGGGCGGTCTCGAGGCCGACCTGATTGTGGATCGCGATGCCGCCTCGCGGCTCGGGCTCACGGCGAGCCAGATCGACAATACCCTGGGCGATGCGTTCGCCCAGTCGCAGGTCTCTACGATCTACAACCCGTTCAGCCCGCAGCAGTATCATGTGGTGATGGAGGTTGCGCCGGAGTACTGGCAAAACCCTGACACACTCAAGTCGCTGTACGTCAGCACTTCGGGCGGTGCGGTGAGCGGCACTCAGGCAACGCAGGCAGTGGCTGGCACTACTACCATTGGCGGCGCGAAAACCGCGGCCGCCGATGTTGCTTCCGACCTGGCGCGTAATCTCGCAGCCAACTCGTTGGCCAACGCGGGGCGCGGCAACACCTCGACGGGTTCGGCGGTGAGCGTGAAGAAGGAGACGGTCGTGCCCTTCTCCGCGTTCAGTCACTTCGAGGAAGGCACCACTCCTACGACCGTCAACCATACCGGCACCTCGGTCTCCACCTCGATATCGTACAACCTGCCCGAGGGCGAGTCGCTCCAGGTCGGCACCAACGCAATCGAGCGCACCATGAACGAGATCCACATGCCGACCACCATTCACGGCACGCCGTATGGCACAGCGCGGCTGTTCCAACAGAATGCGAGCGCACAGCCGCTCATGCTGCTGGCCGCACTTCTGGCCATCTACGTCGTGTTGGGCATGCTGTACGAAAGCTACTCCCAACCAGTCACCATTCTCTCGACGCTGCCGTCCGCGGGTGTAGGCGCGCTGCTGGCGCTGTTGGCCACCGATATGGAATTCAGCCTGATTGCCTTCCTGGGGATTCTGCTGTTGATTGGTATCGTGAAGAAGAACGCGATCATGATGGTCGACTTCGCGCTCGATGCCGAGCGCACGCTGGGGCTGACTCCGCGGGAAGCCATCGCGCGAGCGTGTTCCCTGCGATTCCGGCCGATCATGATGACTACCATGGCAGCTATTGCCGGCGCCCTGCCGCTGGCGGTCGCCTACGGTGACGGCACGGAGATGCGCCGCCCGTTGGGAATTTCGATTGTGGGCGGACTCGTGGTCAGCCAGTTGCTGACTCTGTACACCACGCCTGTTGTTTACCTGTATGTCCACCGCTGGGGCCGCAAGAATCGATACAAGCAGTCCCGGTTGCTGGAAGCGAGCCTATGATGCGGATTGTTCGGGGAGTGCTCGTTGCGACGAGCTGTGCGGTGTTGACTGCCTGTGCTGTGGGGCCCAACTACAAACGGCCCACCATGGATCTGACCGCCGCCTATAAGGAACAGGACGGCTGGAAACCCAGCGAGCCGAACGACGCGTTGGATCGCGGCAAGTGGTGGGAGATCTATCACGATGAGGTGCTGAACAGCCTCGAGGAACAGATCAGCATCTCCAACCAGACCGTGTTGGCGGCAGCCGCCAACGTGGAGGAAGCTCGCGCGGTCGTGAGACAGGCCCAGGCCGGCTTCTGGCCTCAGGTCAATCTCAATGCCAGCCGCACTCGCACAGTCCAGGGAAGCGCCGGCGGCTCCATTGTCAGCGGCACCGGCGGAACGACCGTCATTTCGACCGGGCAGACCAAGAGCACAACTTCAACCATCACCCAGTTGGGCATCTCAGGCGATTGGGAAATCGACCTGTGGGGCCGCATCCGCCGTCAAACGGAAGGCGATCGCGCCTCGTTGCAGGCAAGTGAAGCTGCGTTGGCCAGCGCCCGGCTCGCCGCACAGGCGGAGCTCGCTACTGATTACTTCGAGCTGCGGGCCCAGGATCAGTTGCAGATCATTCTGAATGACATTGTGGCGGCCGAGCAGCAGTCTCTGAAAATAACCGAGAACCGCTATCGGGTCGGCGTCGCGGCGAAAGCGGACGTCGTCAGCGCACAAACCCAACTGCTCTCCAGCCAGGCGCAGCAGGCCAATGCGCCGTTGCAGCGCGGCCTTCTCGAGCACGCTATTGCGGTACTGGTTGGACAACAGCCAGCCAACTTCTCCCTTCCTCCCGTCACGATGCGCAACGATGTGCCAACCGTGCCTGCGGGGCTTCCGTCCACTCTCCTCGAACGGCGACCTGACGTCGCTGAGGCCGAGCGGCAAGTGGCTGCATCCAACGCGCAGATCGGCGTGGCAATCTCAGCCTTCTTTCCCACGCTGGATATAACGGGCTCGGATGACTATCGGGGCAACACCATCAGCCACCTGATACGCAGCGCGAATCGGGTCTGGTCCATCGGCCCGTCTCTGGCCCTGACTGTTTTCGATGCCGGACTGCGGCGTGCTCAGGTGGCACAGGCGCGCGCTGCTCACGAAGTGACTGTCGACAATTACCGGCAGACGGTGCTGACGAGCCTGCAGCAGGTTGAAGATGAACTCACCACATTGCGGGTGTTGGAGCAAAGCGCGGTCATTGAGGACGCGGCCGTCAAAGCCGCGCGCGAAGCCGAGACGCTGACATTGAATCAATACAAGGCGGGTACTGTGCCGTACAGCAGCGTGATCACTGCGCAGACGACGCGATTGAATGCCGAAGAATCGGCGTTGAACGTGTTGTCATCGCGGCTCCAGGCCAGCGTCGCGATGGTCAAGGCACTAGGCGGCGGCTGGCAGGCTCCACGCCGTTAGGTGGCCGGCACGAGCCGTAACCGGGTGATTTCCGACGGGGCGCCGAACCGGTTGGGTGGGCCCCAGTAACCGGTTCCCCGGCTCACATACACCCAGAGTTGGTTCAGCTGGTGCAGCCCGGCAGTGAAAGGCTGCTGAAAGCGCACAAACAGATTCCAGGGCCAGAACTGCCCACCGTGAGTGTGACCTGACAACTGCAAGTCATACCCTGCCGTGGCCGCTGCAGAGGCTGAGCGCGGCTGATGCGCGAGCAGAATCCGGGCTCCGGCGTTGGAAGGGGCACCCGCCAGCGCTGCGGCGGGATCGCTGCGTTGTTGAGGGTTGAAATGGTGCGCGCTGAAGTCCGTCACCCCTGCGATGACCAACGGCGCGCCATCGTGAGTCAACACGGCATGCTCGTTGAGCAACACGTTCAGGCCGAGACGCCGAAACTCCGCGATCCACGGTCCCGCTCCCGCGTAGTACTCATGGTTACCGGTGACCAGGAAAGTCCCGTGACGCGAGCTGAGTCGCGCCAGCGGCGCTGTATGACTGCCGAGCTCCCCAACAGGACCATCCACGATATCGCCCGTGACGGCAATGAGATCCGGACGCAAGCCATTGACCGCGTCGACGATTGCATCCACGTATTCCTTGCGAATCGCATGGCCGACGTGCACGTCGCTGATCTGCGCGATGGAGAAGCCATGCAGCGCGGGCGGGAGGTTCTGGATGGGGACATCGACATTGACGATGCGCGCCCTACGCCGTGCAGCCGCAAACCCAACCGCCGTCGCAATGACTGCGAGCCCTACAACGGACATAGCGGTAACCGAACGCAGTGTATATTCGTGCGCCGGTGACAAGGTCAGCGCGCCCACGAGCAGCAGCAGATCGCGCAGCAGAGTGAACACGAGCAACAACGACGAGAACCCCGCCATGAACAGGCCAGGACCCGCCAGCCGCGCCGCCTGCAGTCGCGGCAGCCGGCCGCGGGCCAGGATGGCGAGCAGCATCATCCCGACAGATCCGATCACCACTGCTGCGCCTACCAGGCGCACGGGCGCCGGCCCGAGGTCGGGCACCAGACGCCAACCTATGTAAGCGTGCAACAGGCCCAGAATGGCTATGAAGTACATGAGACGTCGACCGAATCGCATGCAAAGTACCTAGATGGGAGCCCCCGCTCCAGCTTCAAGTGCTGCCCCGGTGTTTCCCGACGGGCTGCCCGTCCCGCGCCGCTATTGGTCCATCGCGGCCACCATCCTGGGCATCATGATGTCCGTGCTCGACAGCAGCATTGCGAACATCGCCCTGCCCTCCATCGCGCACGATTTCGATGCCACCAAGGCCGCCTCCATCTGGGTGATCAATGCGTACCAGATCGCCATTCTCGCGGCCATTCTGCCACTGGCGTCCCTGGGTGAGATCGTCGGTTACCGGCGGGTATTCCAGTCGGGACTGGTGGTGTTCACCCTGGCCTCACTCGGCTGCGCCTTGTCCCATTCGCTGCTCTCATTGAGCATTGCACGCGTGATCCAGGGTTTGGGCGCGGCCGGCATCATGAGCACCAATGCCGCGATGGTCCGGTTTACATATCCCCAGAGCATGCTGGGCCGTGCCATCGGGATCAATGCGTTTGCCGTTGCGACCTCAGCCGCCATCGGCCCGACGGTGGCCTCGGCCGTCTTGTCGGTCGCGCCTTGGCCGTGGCTGTTTGGAATCAACGGCCCCATCGGGCTGATCGCCGTTCTCATTGCCGTGCGGGCGCAGCCGGAATCTCCCAAGGTAGACCGGCCGCTGAACTATGTTGGCGCGGCATTGAATGCCGGCACTTTCATACTCCTGGCGAGCGGCCTGCAGGCCCTGGCGCATGATTCCGCCGAGCCGTTGGCACTCATCCAACTCGCCGCCGGGGCGCTGTTGGGATGGGTGCTGGTGCGGCACGAGCTCGACCGGCCCGCGCCGCTCATTCCCTTCGATCTGCTGCGGATCCGGGTATTCTCACTCTCCGTCGCCACCTCGGTGGCTTCGTTCCTGGCACAGATGGCGGGGCTGGTCGCGTTGCCGTTTGAGATTCAACGTCTGGGGCGCAGCGCTGTAGAGACAGGCCTGCTCATGACTCCATGGCCGGTGGCGGTGGCCGTTGCCGCGCCGATCGCCGGACGCCTGGCTGACCGCTATCCAGCCGGCATACTCGGCAGCCTCGGAATGATCTGTATGTCAGCGGGGCTGGCGCTGTTGGCCGCGTTTCCCGAAGGCGGGAGCTCGGCTGACTTCATCTGGCGGATGGCACTCTGTGGGTTGGGATTCGGGTTCTTCCAGGCACCCAACAATCGGACCCTGTTGGCAGCAGCGCCGCGGGCACGTAGCGGCGCCGCAGGCGGCATGCTGGCCTCGGCTCGACTGCTAGGTCAGACGTTGGGAGCAGCCGGAGTGGCGATTCTGTTCCGCGCCTATCCCCACTCCGGGTCGAACATCATTTTATGGTGGGCTTCCGCTTTCGCGGTGGTCGCCGCACTCTTCAGCGTGTCGCGGTTGCGTCCGTGAGCCCGCGATACTCCAGCAACGGTCCGATCTCCGGCGGCCCGCCGTAGAAGTTGCGGAACATTGTCTGCGGATCAGCGCTGCGACCGCGCGACAGGACTTCCTGTCTGAGTCGATCGCCGTTGGCGCGTGTCAGGCCGCCCCTTTCATGCATCCACTGTCCGGTATCCCGGGCCAACACCTCGCTCCACAGGTAAGCGTAGTAGCCCGCGGAGTAACCACCCGCGAAGATGTGCATGAAATAGGTTGAGTGGTAGCGCGGCGGAATAATCGGGTAATCCACGCCGTTGGCCTTCAGTGCGGCAGCCTCGAATCGCGCCACATCAGCCGCACTCGGCGCCTGCTCCACAGTGATGCGGTGCCAGGACTGGTCGAGAAGCGCGGCGGCGAGATACTCGGTCGTGGCGTAACCCTGGTCAAACTTCTGTGCCGCCAGTACCTTTTCCAGCAGATCCTGGGGCATGGGCTCGCCTGTCTGGTAGTGCCGCGCATAGTGCGCCAACACCGCCGGCTCACGCGCCCACATTTCGTTGTACTGGGAGGGATACTCGACAAAGTCCCGCGGCAGCGACGTACCTGAGAGCAACGCGTAATTCACGTTGGACAAAATTCCGTGAATGGCGTGGCCGAACTCGTGGAACAGGGTGATCACTTCCTCAAAGGTACACAACGTCGGCTGGCCGGGCTGCGGCTTGGGAATGTTGGTGTTGTTGGCCACCACCGGCTTCAGATCCAACAGCCTGGACTGGCGAACGAAATTATTCATCCACGCCCCGCCCTGCTTGTTGTCGCGCGCGAAAAAGTCACCCAGGAACAGAGCGAGCGGCGCGCCGTCGGTATCGAACACCTCGAACACTCGCACGTCGGGATGATACACGGGCAGGTCGTGGCGCTCCTCGAACGTCAGGCCATACAGCTCCTGCGCGGCGTAGAACACGCCATCGCGCAACACATGCTCGAGCTCGAAATACGGCTTTACCTGCGCCTGGTCGAAGTCGAACCGCTCGGTGCGCAGCTGCTCGGAATAGAACTCCCAGTCCCAGGGCTGCAGCTCAAACGATGCGGTATGTTGGGTCGCCGCCTCCGAGTCGATCAGCTTCTGCATGTCGGCCGCGTCCTGTTGGGCCCGGCCCAGGGCGACCGGGGCCAGGTCGCTCAGGATCTGGTGGACTGCGGCCGGATTTCCCGCCGACTCGTCTTCGAGTTGGTAGGAGGCATGGTTGGGGTAACCCAGCAACGCCGCCCGTTCCGCCCGCAGGCGCACGATTTTCGCGATGATCGGCGTGTTGTCCGAATCCGTATCGGAGCCGTTGCATCGCGCCTGTGACGCGCGATACACCCTTTCGCGCAAGGCGCGATTCGTCAACTGGGCGAGCGGCGGCTGGTTGGTCGTGTTCTGCAACGCGATCACCCACTTGCCTGTCAGGCCACGCGCCTGCGCCGCCGCGGCCGCCGCACCCACCTGCACGGCTGAGAGCCCATCCAGCTCGGTCACGTCATCGACGACAACCGCGCCGCTTTTGGTTGCTTTCAACACATTCTGCTTGAAGAGCGTGGTCAGCGAGGACAGCTCCCCATTGATGTCGCGCAGCCGCGCCTTGTCGGCCGCGCCCAGCCGGGCGCCGGCGCGCACAAATTCGATGTAATAACGGTTCAGCAGTTGGAGCGACTCGGGGTCCAGGTGCCCGGCGGCGCGCTGCTGATACACCGCATCGACGCGCGCAAACAACGCCGCGTCCAGAAAGATCGCATCCTCGTGAGCCTGCAGCTTCGGGGCGATCTCGGAGTCGATGGCCTCCATTTCGGGGTCGGTATTGGAGGCATTCAGGTTGAAAAACACACTGGAAACGCGATTCAGCATCAACCCGGAGCGCTCCAGGGCGACAATCGTGTTCTCGAAGTCGGCGGGCTCAGGATTGTCCACAATCTGGCGCACTTCCTGGCGCTGCTGGCGCATCCCCTCCTCGAAGCCGGGCCGGTAGTCGGCGTTGCCGATACGGTCGAAGGGCGGCAGCTGGTAGGGCAAGCCGCTGGGGTGCGAGAAGGGGTTTTCGGCCATGTGACGAGTCCTGCTATCCTCTGCGCCCGATCATACCCGACGGGCACTACATGGGATCGATACTGTGAGCATCAAGAAAGACTCCGTCGTCACGTTCAACTACACCCTGAAGAATGACGCCGGCGAGGTCATCGACAGCTCCGCTCCCGGTGAGCCGCTCGCCTATCTGCACGGCCACGGCAACCTGGTCCCGGGTCTCGAGCGGGAGCTCGAAGGCAAGACGGCCGGCGACCAACTGACTGTCAAAGTCACCCCGGGCGACGGCTATGGCGAGCGCAACAAGGATCTCATCCAGAAAATCCCGCGCCGCTCCCTCAAGGGAATCAATAAGATCACGGTCGGCATGCGGTTGCATGCCCAGACGCAGGAAGGCCCGCGCGCCGTGACCGTAACCGCCGTGACCGGCGACATGGTGACCATCGACGGCAACCATCCGCTGGCGGGCCAGAACCTGAATTTCGATATCGCGCTCGTCGAAGTACGCGATGCGACCGAAGAAGAGCTTGCGCACGGGCACGTGCACGGTCCAGGGGGACATCACTGAGATGAAGGCGCGTTGGGTATGGGCAGCACTGAGCTGCAGCCTGGTTCATGTTAGTTGGGCGGATACTGTAGTCGTAACGGCAGATCACATGATCGATGTGATCGCAGGCAAAACCGTCGAGCATCCCCAGATCACCATCACGGACGGCCGTATCACGGCTGTTGGGTCCCAAGGTGGCAGCATTCCCGCAGGGGCCCGCCGGGTCGACCTGCCCGGCATGACTCTGTTGCCGGGACTCATCGATATGCACACACATATCACCGGGGACCCGCAATACAGCGGCTACAAGGGACTCGAGTTCACGGACAACTTCTGGACGGTGATCGGCGTGGCCAACGCCAAGAAAACCGTCGAAGCCGGTTTCACCACAATCCGCAACGTCGGCTCGGCCAACTATGACGATGTTGCGATCAAACAGGGTATCGAGACGGGCCACATTCCGGGGCCGCGGATCGTTCCCGCAACCTACGCAATCGGCGCCACCGGCGGTCACTGCGACTCGACAGAGTTTCCGCCATCTGTGTCGGTGCCCTCGCCCGCGGTGGCCAACGGCCCGGATGAGATTCGGGCCACCGTGCGCAAACTGCGCAAGTACGGCGCTGAAGTCATCAAGTTCTGCGGCACCGGCGGCGTGTTCTCCAAGACGGACAGCGCCAGCGGCCAACAGTACAGCCTGGAGGAAATGAAGGCGCTGGTGGACGAGGCTCACATGTTGGGCCTGAAAGTGGCGGTTCACGCCCACGGCACCTCGGGAATCAAGGATGCGATCCGTGCCGGCGCCGATACCATCGAGCATTGCAGTCTTGCCGATGCCGAAGCGTTCGCGCTTGCGAAGCAACACGGCACATACTTCTCGATGGACATCTACAACGATGACTACATCATGGCGGAGGGCGAGAAGAACGGTACGTTCAAGGAGTCGCTGGAGAAGGAACGGGTCATCGGCCTCAAACAGCGCCAGACGTTCCAGGCAGCCCTGAAAGCCGGAGTAAAGCTGGTTTTCGGCACCGATGCGGGTGTTTACCCCAACGGCGACAATGCTCATCAGTTCGCCACGATGGTTCAGTGGGGAATGACACCCATGCAGGCCATCCAGGCCGCTACTGTGACAGCGGGCGAAGCGCTGGGGCGTTCCTCGGATGTTGGGGCAATCGCAGTGGGACGTTATGGAGACCTGGTCGGTGTCACCAGTGATCCGCTTGCGGATGTGAAGGTGTTGCAGTCGGTTGCGTTCGTGATGAAGGGCGGCGAGATCGTGAAGGGCGCACCGAAGTAACCATGCGTTCGACGGGCACTTTGTTGATCGGCGTCCTGGCTCTCGTAGCCTCCGTCTCGCAGTCAGCCTCGTGCCCGGCCACTCTCACGGCGCAAGCCGCCGAGGCTGAAAAGCAGGCGATCCTGCAGGTCATTGCCGGCATGCAGGATGCCTGGAACCGGGGCGACTTCCGGGGCTACATGCAGGGTTTCAAGAACCCGGATGTGGTGTTTGTTTCCGGCGGCCGGTTTCAACAGGGCTGGCAGGGAACGCTCGACCACTACATCCGGGACTATGGCGGCTCCGCCGAAGCGCGCGGCACACTGAAGTTCCACGATATCCAGGTGGAGATGCTGGCACCCGATGCCGCGCAGCTGATCAGTCAATACGAGCTCAATCGCCCGCAGCATCCGCAGTTTGGAATCAACACGCGACTGATGCGAAAGGTGGACGGACATTGGGTGATTGCCTTGAATCACGTGTCCTCGAGCGAGACGCCGCCGGCTAAGTAGCCGCTCCCGCGATGCGAACCATCGCTGCGACGCTGCGCTCAACATCCTCATCGGTCATCGCCCACGACGGCACGCTGATTCTGACCGCGACTCGTCCGCGCCAATCCGTCATCGAGCACCAGTCGATGCCCTCTTTCTGCAGCGCCGTCACCACCCGGCGGGCCCGGGAGGCATCGCCAAACGGGACCATGACCCGGTTGAGTACCACTTCGTTGAGAATTTCCTGACCGGCCGAGCGCAGATCGCGCGCGAAGCGGCGTGCCTGGCGACAATTGCGTTCAAACAACTCCGCGAGTCCCGACTGTCCCAACGATCGTAAAGCGGCCCAAACCTCGACTCCGCGCGCACGTCGTGACAGGTCCGGAAGGTTTTCCCCGGCGACGGCGGTCACTGCCGGCAGCGTGTTGGGATCGCGAACGAACACCAACCCGCTGTCATACGGCACATTCAGCCACTCGTACGCATCGGTCGCCCAGGAATCAGCCTGCTCGAGCCCGCGCGTCAGCGGGCGCAACAACGGGGATGCCTTGGCCCACAGCCCGAAGGTGCCATCCACGTGAACCCAGGCGCCCAAAGCGCGCGTGCGTGGAATGAGGGCCCCGAAGTCATCGAAGGATCCCGAGTTCACATTGCCGGCCTGCACGCACAGGATCGTCGGCCCCGCAATCAGCGGCAGGCCTGAGGGCCGCATCCGCCCCTGATCGTCACTCGATACGCGCACTATCCGCGCCGATCCCATCCCGAGCAGGCCCAGCGATGCAATCAGCGAGGAGTGGACCTCGTGGCCCGTAATGACCGTGACGGGCGGCGCACCGGTCAATCCATCGGCTTCAATGTCCCAGCCCGCGCGGGCGAGCACGGCATTCCGGGCCGCCGCCAGGGCCGCGAAATTGGCGGCCGCGGCTCCGGGCACGAACGCAGCCCGGGTGCCGGTCGGCAGCTCCAGGAGCTCCACGAGCCATCGCAGCGCGACAGCCTCGAGGTGCGAAACGCCGGGCGTGCCCAGGCGCTCCAGCAGCGCAACAGTCAGGCTGGGGTCGCTGGATTGCGCGGGCATAGGCCCATCGAGCTCGCGCAGGTCGCGGGCCGCCGCGGCCGGTCGGGCTACGGGTCTGCGATCGAGGCCTTCCAGGTAGGCCCGCGCGCGCCGGACCGCATCATCGAGAATCGAATACACATGGGGAGTTTACGCGCTATCGTAGGAGTTGTCCGGGCCCCTCGCACTTGGCAGAGGATTTGCAGTGACTGAGCCCAATCTGACTCATTGGCCCAAACATGCACCAAAGCATCTGCCGCTCCCGGAAACCTCGCTCTGGTACAACCTCGAAGCCTCGGCTGTCCGCTACCCGCGGAAGGCCGCTATCGTCTTCTATGACACGATCCTGTCATACGCCCAGCTGAAACGCAGCGCCGAACAACTGGCCGGCTTCCTGCAACATCGATGCGGCATTCAACGCGGGGATCGCGTCGCGCTGTTCCTTCACAACAGCCCGCAATTCATCATTGCGTATTACGCGATCCTGCGGGCCGAGGCCATGGTGGTCCCGGTCAACTCGATGAGCACGGCTTCGGAGTTGACCCACATCGTCTCGGACTGCGGGGCCCGAGTGTTGATCACGGCACAGGAGCTGCTGATCCATGCGAAATCTCTGGTTTTGCAACACACCATCGTCGCCTGCTATTGCGACTATCTGACCGCGCCCACCGATCTCGCTGTTCCCGACTTTCTGAAGGCCCCCTCTCTCAGCTGGGCCGGGTCGGCTGCAACGCCATGGGCAGACGTTCTCGCGCTGCAGTTGGAACCGTTGGCGCATGTCGGAACCCCCGATGACCTCTGTGTCATGCCCTACACCTCGGGGACGACCGGTAAACCAAAGGGTTGTGTCCACAGACACCGCAGTGTGATGCACACGGTGGTCGCGCTCTCACGCTGGCACGAGAAATTCTCGGAAGAAGTCGTTCTCGCGGTCCTGCCGCTGTTTCACGTAACCGGCATGCAGAACAGCATGAACATGACTCTCTACCTGGGTGCCACCATCGTGCTGTTACCGCGCTGGGACCGCGACACCGCGGCAACGCTCATCAGTCGCTACGGCGTGACAGGCTGGACGACGGTTCCCACGATCATTGTCGATCTGCTGTCGAGCCCGAATCTCGAGCGATACGATCTCTCCAGTCTGACGAGTGTCGGGGGCGGCGGCGCCGCCATGCCCAAGGCGATCGCGCAGAAACTGCAGACGTTATGTGGGCTGACCTACATCGAAGGCTACGGCCTGTCGGAAACGATGGCGCCCTCCCACATCAATCCACCGGATCGCCCCAAGCCGCAGTGCCTCGGTCTGCCGATCTTCGATACGGACTCGCGCGTCATCGACCCGCAGACACTCGTCGAGCTGGCACCCGGGGAAGTGGGTGAGATTGTCACCATGGGTCCCCAGGTGTTTGAAGGCTACTGGCACAAGGAGGACGCCAATGCGGAATGCTTCATCGAGGTGGACGGCAAGCGGTTCTTTCGCACCGGCGACCTGGGCTACGTGGATGAGGAAGGGTACTTCTTCTTTGTCGACCGGCTGAAGCGGATGATCAATACGGCCGGCTTCAAGGTTTGGCCGGCGGAGGTGGAGGCGCAGTTGTATGCGCATCCGGCCATTCAGGAAGTTGCCATCATTGCGAGGCCGGATGAGCGACGCGGCGAGACAGTGAAGGCAGTTGTCGTGCTGCGCGCGGCAGCCCGCGGTCATGTTACACCGGAGCAATTGACGGAGTGGGCACGGGCCAACATGGCGGCCTACAAAGTCCCCCGTTTCTGGGACTTCGTGGAGTCACTGCCGAAGTCCGCCAGCGGCAAGATTCTGTGGCGGGTTTTGCAGGAGCAGGAACCGCGGCTCAACCCAGATGTTTGATTTCCGGCAGCGTCGCCAGCAACTCGCGTTCAGCCTTGCGCGGATCATCGACTACCGTGCTGTGGACGTTGAAAATCATCGTTGCGCGCGTGTTGAGGTCATACGCCGGCCAGCCGGGACTGCCGGATCGTGCGAAGGCGAGCCAGGCCTCGCTCATCTGGTCAGCGACCTGCTGTGCTTCCGCCGCGCCCTCTCCGATAAACGACTCAGACAACCCCACGTTGTCAAACACCATCGGGAGGTCCAGCGCATGCCCACACCGGAAGCGGCCCCCGAAGACGGGAGATTCCCATTCCAACCGGTACATGAACACGGGAGCCGCGGCCTGCCGCGCCTTGCGCTCGGCAAGGGTGATCGAATTTCCGCCGATCCCGCGGTCGGCGGTGATCTCGAAATACAGGTCGCTGGGTGACAGCTGAGGATGCAGGCGCCGGTAGAGTTGAATGACCCGCGCCGCATTCTCAGGCCCTTGCAGCCATTTTTCGAGACTGCCGGGCAACGCCTCCCAGCTCAGCGTGAAGCTCTCCGGAGGTTGAAACAACAAGGTCATTTCGTCCTTGTTGTATCCGACCAGCAGCGGGATGCCGGCCGAAATCGCCGGTGCCTCCGGGGCATAGGGATGGGTGGTCAGGTTCCGACCGTCCAACACGGGCGTGAAGGCACGAATCGCCGCCCCCTGGGTGATCGCATCCAAGGCGTCGATGAGCCGCGGCGCCGGCATCTGCTGCAACTCATCCACCTGGTGCGGCCGCAGCCCGAGCCGGTCCATCAAGCCGACCGCAAAGCCCCGCGCGTGCTCCGGCAACATGGCCCGCAGATAAGGCCCGCTTTGAATGATGGCCCGGTGGAACAGTCCGCGGGCGGCCGGCATCGCCATCAGGGCACCGACCTTCCCACCGCCGCCGGACTCGCCGAAAATCGTGATATTCGCGGGATCTCCCCCGAATTCACCGACATTGTCACGGACCCACCGCAGGGCCGCGACCAGGTCCAACTGTCCCACAGTGCCCGAGTCGGCGTATTCCTCACCCCCCAGCTCGGCCAGATACAGATAGCCGAACACGTTGATGCGGTGATTGAGCGTGATGACCACGACATCACCGCGGCGGCTCAGATTCTCGCCGTCGTAGGCCGGCGAAGACCCCGACAACAGGGCAAATCCGCCGCCGTGGAACCAGACCATCACGGGACGCTTGCGGCCGTCACGCAGGGCCGGCGTCCAGACATTCAACACCAGGCAGTCTTCACTCTCGCCGGTGTCGCGAATCCAGGAGCGCCAGGGGGCCGGGCGCGGAGCTTTGGTCTGGGGACACTGATCACCGTGCTCCAACGCATCGCGCACGCCGGTCCACGGATCCGGCAGTACCGGGGGCCGGAATCTACGCCGGCCGCCGGTCGGCCCGCCGTAGGGAACACCGAGAAATGTATGAACGCCGTCGGCAACACGGCCGCGAATCTTTCCTGCCAGCGTGTCCGCTTCGCAGAATTCGGGTTTCATGCGGCAGCAGCATAGAGGAAACCGGGAAAACCGCAAACGTGACAGCGGTGCGGGTCCGTGTTGGTGTTGGGACTCTCAGGCCGGCGGCGGCGGTGGCGCTTCGCTCACCCAACTGCGCCAGACGGACACCAGCGCCGCCATCAGGGCGGGGCCCAGGAAGATGCCGACGAGGCCGAACGATTCGACACCGCCCAGGATGCCCAGCAACACCCACAGGAAGGGCAGCTTCGCCCCTTCCCCGATGATGACGGGACGCACGAAGTGGTCCGCAATAAACAACACGACGCCGCCTGAAATCAGCACGCCGATGGCGGCTCCCAGGGCGTTGTGAGGAGGGCTGGCCAACACCAGGGCGACGGCCGCGAACACCACCGGGGCGGCAAACGGGATCATGGCGAAGATGCCGGTGACGGCACCGAAGAGGATGGGATGCGGTGCGCCGCAGATTGCGTACACGCCTGCCATGATTGCGCCCTCGGCAACGGCAACCAGTACGATGCCATCGACGGTCGCTCGAATCGCCTCAGTGGCCCGGGTCATCAGGCCTTCGACTGTTGGTCCAAACAGGCGGCGGCCAACACGCGGCACATCGCGCTCGAGCGAGTCGCGGTTGAGGTACACGAAATACAGGGTGAGCAGCGTAAACACCAGGGTGCTCAGGCGCCTGATCAATTGCACGCCCACGACCCGTGTCCACTGGTAGATGGCAGGCCTGGACTGGACAGTAGCGGCGGCAATGCCCGCGTGCTCGCCGCCTTTGTCGGCGGGGCCGTGAGCCGCCACCGCGGACATATTGTCGAGCCAGACGCCATTCAGCCAGTCTCCCAGCCAGGGCAATTGTTGCACCCAGTCCGGCAGGCCCGGCGGCCCCTTCGAGTCCAGAAGCGTGCGCGCGAGCGCGATCGCCTCACGAACCGCGATGATGCCCCCATAGACCAGTGGGACGATCAGGACCAATCCAACGATGAGGGTGAAGGTCAATGCGGCCCAGACATCCCGGTGCTTGCCGCTGAAGTTGCGGAGCCAGCGGTCGTACAACTTGGACGTGCCGATGGCGAGCACCACGGCCCAGCACAACGCGGGCAGAAAGTGCTGCAGCATCCAGCCGCCCAGCAGCATCAACGCAATGATCAGCGCGTATCGCGCGATCTTCTGATACACAGAGACGTCCGGCGTGTCCACGTTGTTTCTTTATCAGGGATACAGCTCAGTATACAGGCGTTTATAATCACCAATGATGTTCTCAGAAACCGTACCGGCCGTTCTTTGAACCTTTCGACTCCGCCCTCGGCAGCCGAACGGATTGCGTGCCCGGACTGCGGACTGATGCAGCTTTTGCCCCAGCCGGCCCCCGGCCAGAAGGCTGAATGCGCGCGCTGCCTGAAGGTGCTGGCGGGCTCGGCAACGGGGCGGATCGGCGCCCCCTTGGCATTGGCCATCGCCGCCATGCTGCTGCTCATTCCTTCGACCATCGCCCCCCTGCTGCTGGTGACGACTTACGGGGCGGACCGGGAAGCGTGGCTGCCATCGACCGCAGCGGCCATGTGGAACGACGGCTTTGCCTCCTTGGGGATCTTGATTGCGGTCTTCAGCATTGCCTTGCCCTACGTCTACCTCGGGCTGCTGATCTATGTCCTGGCCAGCCTGCACTGGCGTACCGGCGCCCGCGTTGGATCCGCCTTCCGCTGGAGCAAGCACCTGCGGCCGTGGGTCATGATCGAGGTCTTCCTGGTCGGAAGCTTCGTCTCCTACAGCCGGATCAAGGCGGTCTCCAACGTGACTGTGGAGGTCGGAGGGTGGGCATTGGTTGCTGCAGGGCTCGTGCTGTTGGTCGCGATCGTCCAACTGGATGAGCGCACCGTGTGGGAAACATTACGCCCACAGCGGCGCGATCCGGATCGAGAACCCGGCCGTGATGCAACCGTCGCCTGCATCATGTGCGACCTCATCGTGGGAATTGAGAACGAGGGCGAGCCCTGCCCGCGCTGTGGCGCCAAGCTGCACGTGCGCAAGCCCGCGTCCCTTGAACGCACTGTGGCGTTCGTGGCCGCCGGATACCTTTTGTACATACCCGCGAACACCCTGCCCGTATTGACGACGGTTCAGTTCGGTCGTGAAGAACACAACACGATCCTCAGCGGGGTCATCGAGCTCGTGCATAACGACCTGGTCCCTTTGGCCATCATCGTCTTCCTGGCCAGTATCGTACTGCCGCTCGTGAAGCTGTTCGGGCTCACCTGGATGCTGATCGCGACGCGAGTCAAATCGAGCCGCTGGCTCGTCAGTCGCACCCAGCTGTACCGGACCATCGACACCATTGGGCGCTGGTCCAACATCGATATCTTTTCGGTCGCGATGCTGGTGGCGGTCCTGCAGTTCGGCGCCTTGACGGCCGTGCACTCGGGGCCGGGCCTGGTGGCCTTCGCTGCTGTCGTGATCATCACGATGCTGGCCACTGCTGTGTTTGACTCGCGGCTCATGTGGGATGCGGTTGCGGAGCGTGAATGACTGAGACTCCCGAAGTTCGAGACGAAGAGCCGCGCGCGACTATTCGTGCCCAACGGTTCAATTGGGTGTGGCTGTTTCCGATCGGGGCCGCAGCCATTGTCCTGTGGCTGGCGTGGCGCAATCTCGCCGAGCGTGGTCCCGCCATCACCATTTCCTTCCGCAACGTCGATGGCCTGCAGGCCGGGCAGACGAAGATTCAGCATCGCAATGTGGACCTCGGAACCGTCGAGTCGCTCGAGCTGACACCTGACATGTCGCGCGTGATCGTGCACGCTCGCATGACACGGCAGGCCACCAACCATCTGACTCCCAATACACGCTTCGCAATCATTGCCCCGCACGTGGGCGTGGGCGGCATATCAGGCCTTTCGACCCTCGTCTCCGGCTCCTATATCGAAATGTATCCGGGCAAGCCCAGTGACGAGTCCAAGCGCGATTTCGTCGGCCTGGATGAGCCTCCGGCGCTCGCGCCAGATACCAAAGGACGCTCCTTTACGTTGTTGGCCAACGACTTGGGCTCGCTCACGCGCGGCTCTCCCATTTCCTACAATGGCATTACGGTCGGCGAGGTCGAAGACTACGTGTTGCGCCCGAATAACAAGGGCGTGCAGGTCACCGCTTTCGTCCGTTCTCCGTACGAGACGCTCGTCCATCCGGAGACCCGCTTCTGGAACGCGGGCGGCGTGGATCTGACCCTGGGATCGCAGGGCCTGCGCATCCGCGCCAATTCCTGGGAGCAATTGCTCTCAGGCGGTATTGCATTTGCAACACCGACCGAGGTGCTCGGGAAGGAGCCGAGCGCAAACGATGCTGTGTTTGGTTTGTATGATAACCGCCGGGCGGCAGACCGTGCTCCACAAGGCCAGACGCTCAACTACGTTGCCGACTTCCTTGGCAATCAACGAGGACTCGACACCGGGACCGCAGTGGAGTTGCAGGGTATCGAGGTCGGCGAGGTCACCGAGGCCCATCTGGCCTATGACGAGAAGAGGCATACGCTCGTTACACGCGCAAATTTCTACGTCGATCCGGAGCGCGTGGAAATCCTGAACATGCCGAAGGGCGCAGATGCCAATCAGCATGATGCCGTGCAGAAGTGGATCGAGACACTCGTCAACGATGGCATGCGCGCGCAGGTGTCCTCGGCGAGCCTCCTCACCGGGACGAAGCTCGTGGGTCTCGAGATGGTGGCGAACGCGCCGAAGGCTCACATCGAGCACGAAGGCGAGGCGATGATGATACCAACGAGCACGGCAGGCGATTTCACGGCCGTGTTGCAGGATCTGCAGAGCGTGTTGAAGAACATCGATCGCGCCACTTCCGGGCCGCAACTCGGCCATGCACTGCAGTCGCTCGATGAGACGCTCACGCGACTCGACAAGGTCACACACGACATCGAGCCCGACATCAAGTCGCTCATCAAGAGCCTGCGCGACACCGCGGACTCCGCCCAGAGCACTCTGAATACGATTCAGGGCATTGCGGGTAACAGCGCGCCGACCGGAACCGATCTACCCCGCATGATGCGCGAACTGACTGAAGCGGCACGCTCGGTACGCGGCCTGGCCGATTATCTCGATCGTCATCCGGAAGCTTTGCTCCGCGGACGCAAGGGAGAGGACAAGTGAAGTTGTTTGGGGTTGCCGTTATCTGCGCAATGCTCGCGGCCTGTGCATCCAGTCCGCCGATGCAGTACTACACCTTGACGGAAATGCCCGCTGCGAGCCGGCTCACGGCACCTCAGGGCATGGAACCCATCCGACTCGACCGGGTCACGATCCCCACCGAGCTCGACCGCTCCCAGATTGTCCGGCGGCTCGATTCAACTCAACTGCAGATTGTGGAGGATGTCAGGTGGGCCGCGCCCCTGGATGAGACGATCCGGCGCATCCTGTCGAATGACATTGCCGCCCGTCTGCCGCCGGGCGCCGTCGCGAATCCCAATGAGCCTTTTGCAGGCGAGAAACGGCAATCGCTGGCAGTTGATTTCTCGGAATTCTACGGCGACCCGTCCTGCGCGGTCACCCTGCGCGCAACGTGGACATTGAAGCCGAATGGTCTGCAGGGTAGCGAGGAGACCAAGGCGTCTCCCCAGGGCGGCTGTAAAGGGGCCGGCTCGATCCCGGAGGCCATGAGCCAGGCACTAGGTCAACTCAGCGACCTGATCGCGGCGTCGATCGCAGGGCCAGGTGTACGCCGGGCTCAGTAATCGTCTGAATCGCCCGCTGCGGCGAGTCGGCTGAACACGTTCTCCATCACGTTGACGCGTGCGACGTACACGCGCACTTCGTGATCGCCACATCGTTGCCCGTCATTCAACCTGAAATGATGGCGCGCGAAAACATCGCCCGCACCCGCGCCGCACAGGTGGATCACTGCGGCCAACTCTCGCTTCTGCCGCGGAGTAGCGTTTGTTTCGTGATGGCGCTCGAGGGTGTGAACCACGGCTCGATCCAGATACGCCGAGGTCAGCTCAATGGAGTGACTCGGGATGACCCGTGTGTACAAATTGTTGAACCAACACGAGTCTTCGACAACGACGTGATCGTGGATGCAATATCTCTTCGCTTCCTCGAACGTGCCGTCCGTCAGCTGGTACATGCCGACAGCGCTCGATGCCGGCCGATACACTCCGAACGGATGAACCGTCCAGGACCAGCGCCAATACGTGCGTGCCACGGGATTTCCCGAGCCTTCGACTTGTGCCAACGCGGCCAGCAACTCAGGTGACATCACGCTGGTTGAGAACTTTTCGAACGCTGAGCTGTATTGCCGCCACGTCTCGGCCGGCGTCTTGTTCAACGTGTCGCTGACTGGAAAGAACAGCTCCGAGGGCTTACGGACAACCTGGTAGATCCAGTTGACAGTGAGCGCAACGGTGGCCGCAGCAGCCAACAGCACAATGACCTGCGCGGGGCGCGGCGCCCGATCGAATGCGCGCCACCAACGCTTGCGCTGAGTGCGGCTGGGCCAGTAGCGGACCCGCTTACGCGCCGCCTTTCTTCGTCTCTTGGCTATTGGCGCCGGACCCCGAGGTAATACGCGATACCCAACAGCCCGAACCAGAAGGGCGCGACAAAGAGCGCCACGCGGGTATCCGGATCCCGCCAGAACATGGCGGCCACAAACAGCAGGAAGGCAATCACCGCCCAATTGACGACCGGCCAGCCCGGCATCCTGAAGGGGACACCCTTGACCCGGCCTGCGTTGACCGCGCTGCGATACTTCATGTGCGAGACCATGATGATGATCCAGACCCACAAGGTACCGACCAGCGAGATGCTGGTGACCCAGGTGAAGACCTGCTTCGGCACGAAATAGTTGAGAACCGTGCCGATCAACATCACGGCGGCGGAAACATGGATGCCCGCGGCGGGAACGTGCTGCGGGCTCAACCGGCCGAACATCCGCGGCGCCTGGCCCTGCAGGCCGAGCGAATACAGCATGCGGCCGGTGCTGAAGATACCGCCGTTACACGAGGATGCAGCGGCCGTGATGACCACGATATTGATGATCGTGGCCGCGCCCGGAATGCCGATCTTCTGGAACATCATGACAAACGGGCTCATGTTGGGATCGAGCTCATCCCAGGGCACCAGCGCCATGATGACCGCCAGCGCGCCGATGTAAAACAGCAGAATCCGGAAGATGATGCTGTTGGTGGCGCGCGGCAGGTTGACCTCCGGGTTCTCGGCTTCGCCCGCGGTCACTCCGATCAGCTCGACCCCCTGGTAGGCAAACATGACGATCTGCAGAGTCAGCAGCACCCCCAGGATGCCGCCCGGCAGAAAACCCTGGTGGCTCCAGAGATTCGAGAAGCTGGCGGTCTGTCCCAGGGCCCCGATGTGGAAGAAAATGATTGCCAGTCCGCTCACAATCAACACCACGATGGTGACGACTTTCAACAGCGCAAACCAGAATTCCAGCTCACCATACACGCGGACGGCCAACATGTTTGTTCCATACAGCAGGCCGAGGGCAATGAGACCCGGCAGCCACTGCGGCGTATCCGGCGACCAGAAACGCACATACACGCCGATGGCAGTCAGCTCGGCCATCGCAGTCACGACCCACATGAACCAGTACGACCAACCCGTCACAAATCCTGCGAAGGGACCTACGAATTCCTCGGCGTAACTGGCAAACGAGCCGGCTACCGGCCGGTACGTGAGCAGCTCGCCCAACGCCCGCATGATGAAGAAGATGGCTATGCCGCCGACGGCGTAGCTCAGCAGCAGACCCGGACCGGCTTTGTGGATGGCGCCGGCCGAACCCAGGAACAGCCCGACGCCGATCGTGCCGCCGAGCGCGATGAGCTGGATGTGGCGGCTCTTGAGGCTGCGCGTGAGTCCTTCTGAATTCTGCATGGACCAAATCCTGTCGACTCCAACGATGGCGCGGAGTTTAAGTCATCACGACCGGTGGGTCTTCAACATTTATGCGACCAAAGTCGTTATCGCGCCGTGACAGGCAAACACGGTAGGCTGCGGCGCGTTCCGGGACTGGATGTAAAGAGAGAGACGATGGGTAAGGACACTGAGCCGTCGGCCACCGGCCGGCGCAAATTCCTCAAAGCGGCGACACTGGCAGGTACCGGAGCCATTGCGGCCGGCGCTGCCGCGGTGGGCGAGGCAGTCGCCGCCGATGCGGCCGCAGCCCCCGCGGCGAAAAAATCACCTTTGCAGATCACTTCACGCGACTCCGAACAGAGTGCACCGCCGCCGAATCTGGAGGGGGCGACCCATACAACCTGCGGCAGCGACTTCATGGTCGATGTGATGCGCAACCTCGGCATCGAGTATGTCGCGGCCATCCCGGGCAACACGTTCAAGGGCCTGCACGAGTCGATCATCAACTACGGGATGATGACGGCGCCGATGCTGGAGCACATCTCATGCATGCATGAGGAGATTTCCGTCGCCATCTCGCATGGCTACGCCAAGATCGCCGGCAAGCCCATGGCCTGCATGATGCATTCGACTGTAGGCCTGCAACACGGCTCGATGGCCATTTACAACGCCTGGGCCGATCGCGTTCCGGTGTTCGCCATTGTCGGCGCACAAATGGACGCCGCCAAACGCCGCAGCTACGTCGACTGGCAACACTCGGTGTTCGACGGCCCTGCCCTCGTCCGTGACTTCACCAAGTTTGATGACACGCCGATCTCGCTCTCGCACTTTGCCGAGTCCGCCAATCGCGCCTATAAGTTCTCCATGACACCGCCCTACGGCCCGATCGTGTTGGCCGTCGATCAGAACCTCCAGGAGGATCCGATCGAAAAAGGGGCTGTGGCCAATGTGCTGAAGCACGTGCAGTCCTCGCCGCCCCGAGGCGATGATGCAGCCGTCCAGGAAGTCGCCCGGCTGTTGGTCGCTGCTGAGCATCCGGTCATCGTTGCGGACCGTGCAGCACGGACGCCTCAGGGACTCGCTCTGATGGTCGAGCTCGCGGAGGCCCTGCAAGCTCCGGTCATCGACATGTATGGACGCATGAATTTCCCGTGGCGACACCCGCTCAACCAGACACGCTCGCAGGCCGATAAGATCGGCGAGGCCGATGTCATTCTGGGCCTGGAGCTCACTGACTTCTGGGGCGTCACCAACGGCAGGCTCGCACCGGGAGCCAAGCGCATCAGCATCACTGCAGGTGATCTGTACCTGAAGGCCAACTATCAGGACTTCGAGCGCTTCACTCCCGTCGACATCGCAATCGCCGCGGATGCCGAAACCACGTTGCCTTACCTGATCGAGGCGGTTCGCAGGGCGACCACTTCAGGCCGCCGCTCCGTATTCAAGGCGCGGGGCGCCAAGTTGGCACAGGATCACCAGGCCGCGCTGGCGCAATCCCGGGAAGCGGCAGCGGTAGGTTGGGATGCTCAACCCATCACCACTGCGCGGATGTGTGCAGAAATTTATGAGCAGATCCGTCACGAGGATTGGGCGCTCTGCAATGGAACAGTGTTCCAGAACAACTGGCCGCAGCAGCTGTGGACCGCGACTCAACACCATCAATATATCGGCGATTCGGGTGCCTACGGGTTGGGATACCTCCCAGGCGCCACCGTAGGCGCAGCGCTCGCCCATCGCAAACACGGTCGCCTGGCGGTCGCCATCGGCGGCGACGGTGATCTGATGTTCACACCGGGTGCGCTATGGACCGCCGCGCACCATAAGATTCCACTCCTGTACGTTGTGCACAACAATCGCGCCTACCACCAGGAAGTCATGTATGTGCAGATGATGGCCAACAAGCGCAACCGCGGCATCGATCGCGCGCACATGGGGAACGCGATCACCGACCCGAACGTGGATTTCTCCAAGTTGGCAAACGGCATGGGCGTGTTTGCCGAAGGGGCCGTCACGGATCCGAAGGATCTTGCCCCGGCGCTGAAACGCGCGATTGCGGTTGTGAAGCGGGGCGAGCCCGCCCTGGTCGACGTGATCTCACAAGGACGCTGATATGAAATGGTTGTGTTGGGGCGTTACGATTGTCTCGATTTCATTGGCGGTGGCTGCCGAGAAGACCGGAGATGCAGCCAACGGCAAGCGCCTGTTCATGACGGTCGGGTGTTATCAGTGTCATGGAACCACCGGCGCCGGCGGCGGCATCGCGGGCCCCCGGTTGGCGCCTGATCCGTTGCCGTTCGTCGGGGTGAAAGCCAAGCTGCGAACCGCCTCGGGCCGCATGCCGGTGTTTTCGGAAGCAGTCCTGAAGGATGCGGAGATTGCCGACATCTATGCGTATCTGCAGAGCATTCCCGCCGGCAAGAGTGCGCGCGACATCGAGTTGTTGAGTCACTGATCGGGACTTGAGTCTCGGGTTGAACACCGCGGGACATGTACTAAAGTAGCGGAAGCCAACGGAGGGCTCCGGGCTTTGGGTATCGAAGGACGTGTTGTCAGAATCGAGACGGTCGCGACACTGGATGTGCCGCGGAACAGTCGCGTCTCGACCGGGCGGCCCGCTCACGGTCCCTCCAGCAATGTAAGACACGACGTCTACGACGATCCTTCCGTCGATGGAACGGTCGAGATCGCAGACATTGCGTGGCTCCAGGTCGCTCGGATCACCGCCGCCCGCCACAGGGTGGCTCATGAGCCGCCTGCCTCATTCGTTCCTGCGGCCGCAATCGTTCTGCAGATCACCGGCAAAAGCGTGATCGAGCAACAGGGGCGCACTGTACGGCTCGCGCCGGGCCATTGGTGCATGTGCGACTCGACATTACCCTACACTCTCACCAGTCCCGGCAGCTCGCAGCGCCTGGTGTTGCTGATTCCGCACGACTGTCTGGACGATGACATCGACCTCGAGGAGTTCACCTCGCGGTCGTTCTCAGGCACCGCCGGTGTCGGCCGCCTCGTGTTTGGAATCGCCGCATGGCTGGTCGAAGAGCTGGCCACCATCCACTCCGAGCGCGCCGATGTGCTCGCCAAAACCATCACCCAGATCATCAATCTGGCCATTCACGAGAAGATGGGACGGCGCAGTCAGGAGCCCGCCCGCGGCACTCTCGGCGATCGCATCCGCGCCTACGTCGCGGACCACTTGCGCGATCCGCATCTCTCGCTCGACAGCATCGCCAAACACCTGAATTCCTCGAAGCGCAGCCTCCATCGCGCGGTCAGCGCCTCCAGCAGCTCCATCCATGATCTCATCTGGCACCAGCGCCTGGATCGCTGCCGGCGCGACCTGCTCGATCCGGCCCAATCGCGCCAGACCATCGCCGAAATTGCCCATTCCTGGGGCTTCAAGAATTTCACCCACTTCAGCCAGGCCTTCCGCGAGCGCTTCGGTGTGTCAGCTCGCGAAGCGCGCCGCGCCGTTCTGACTTTGAACGACTAACGTCTGTAGGACCGGCGCAACAAAAGCCGTTGAATTGTCGAAGGCGTCTCGTCCACGCCGGATTGGCGCTCTCACCAAAGTCTCGTGACGCTCTCACCAAACACAGAGGTTTGATTGCGGCGTAGTCTTCGCCGCGCTGCGTCCCGCGCAGTGTGACAACGCTCGTTCGTCACAGGCTCGTCAACGGTTGCTTGGTCGCTACCGTCCGCGCCCCTCAACTCGGAAAGGACAAGGATTGATTCATGAAGAAGCTCATTCGGCCGGATGACACGTCCGTGGCGGTGGATGCGTTCGTCAAACGCTCGCTGCGGTCCGCACACTTCCGTGCGGTCACGATTGGACTCGCACTGAGTGTCGGCTCGACGGCCGCCTGGAGCGAGGAAGCCGCCAAGGCTGACGACGTACAGCTGTTGGAGGAAATTGTCGTAACCGCACAGTTCCGCGAGCAGGGCCTGCAGTCCACGCCTGTCGCGATCACCGCGGTCAACGGTTCGCAGCTCGAACAGCGCACGCTGTCGAGCGTCACAGACCTGAATGGACTCGCCCCCAACCTGACAGTCACCAAGGGAACGAACACCAACGGCCCGTCGGCCCAGTTGTTTGTCCGCGGCGTGGGTCAGAGCGACGGCCACCCAGGTCTCGAGCCCGGTGTCGGTCTCTACGTCGATGACGTGTACCGCGGACTGTTGCTCGGTACAGACCTCGACCTGACCGACCTCGATCGCGTGGAAGTGCTGCGCGGTCCGCAGGGAACCCTGGCAGGCAAGAACTCACTGGGTGGCTCGCTGAAGCTGTTCTCAAAGAAGCCCACCGATCAGACCGACGGTTACGTCGAAGCGACCTACGGTAAATTCAACCGGGTCGAGCTGCGCGCCGGCGGCAACTTCACGATTGTTCCGGACACCCTGTATGCACGTGTTTCCGGCGCCTCCAAGCAGGTCGACGGCTACATGCAGCGACTCGACTACGCTTGCATGCACCCGGGCACATCGCAGACGCTCACACAGATCCCGGTCAACACGGGTTGCCGACTGGGCACGGAAGGCGGCGAAGACGTCAACGCCGCGCGCGTTGCACTGCGCTGGATAGCGACCGACAACATCGAAGACAACTTCGTCGGCGACGTCACTCGCGACCGCTCCGAAGTGCCTGCACTGAAGCTGATCTCCTCGACCAACGCCCAGCACACGGGCACGCCCACAGGCCCTCTCCTCGTACCGGGTGGCGGCGCGCAGTACATCACGGGTGCTCACGACTACACGACGTACGCAACGTTCGTTCAGCCTGGCTTTACCGATCCGCCTTCGCTGGCGGGCAAGCCGGGCGCCGGAACGCATGGTGCAGTGGCTCTGCCGACCACCGATCCCATCGATGCCTGGGGCATTTCGAACAACCTGACCTGGAAACTCGCAGACAACTACACCTTCACCTCAATCACCGGCCTGCGCCGTTATATCGGTCAGTACTCCATCGAGGTGGGCGGCTCGCCGACTCCGGCGCAGTTGCTGAATGACACGTGGTCGCAGCGCCAGTTCACTGAAGAAGTGCGCTTGAACGGCACCTCGTTCGAAAGGTTGGACTGGACCCTCGGTGGCTACTACTACGATCAGCTGGCGTACTTCGGCGGTCTGAAGATGCTGAACCCGGGCACCGTCAACGCCACCGGCGCTTCAACGGAAACCCTGTTCACGGGTAGCGACCCGATTCCCTCGAAGAGCAAGTCCGGATTCGCACACAGCGTGTATCGCCTCACGGACCAGTTGAGCTTCATCGCAGGTATCCGCTACACGAGCGAGCAGAAGGACTACACCTTCCAGCGCCTCGATCCGTACGATCCTACTCAGCCCAGCTATAACCCGGTCGCCGCGTTGAACAATACGACCGGTCACTACTCGGGCAGCCATACGGACTATCGCGGCGGAATCGAGTATCAGTGGACCGAGAACCTGATGACCTATGCCCAGTGGTCAACCGGGTTCCGGGGCGGTGGCGTCAACCCGCGTCCGTTCATTGCCGCCGAGGCCGTTCCTTTTTCAACCGAGACGGTGCATTCGACCGAAGCCGGTATCAAGACCGACTTCCTCGATCACCACTTCCGTGTGAACGCCGCCGGCTTCTACAGCCAGTACGAGAACATTGCGTTCGTCAACACCCAGCCGCTGATCATCAACGGTGTCAGCAACCAGAACTCGACGCCGGTGAACGTCGGCGCTGCGCACATCAAGGGCGTGGAGGCCGAAATCGAAGCCCGTCCGTTCGGCGGCTTGCAGATCGATGCTTCGGCCAGCTACCTGAAGTTCAATTTCACCCAGATCAACCAGAACGCCTCTGTGTTGATTCAGGGTGTGTCGCTGAACACCAAGGAGCCTTATGCGCCGGATCGTCAGTTCAACGTCGGCATGCAGTACGTGCTGCCGTTGGGCACTGCCGGCAGCGTGACTCCGCGTATCGATGCGAACTACCAGTCTGACTTCTTCACTGACATCAGCAACTCAGCGCTGGGCCACGTTGGTGGTCGCACTCTGGCAAACGCTCGGATCACCTGGAAGTCCATGTCGCAGGACTGGGAGACTGCAGTGGCGGTTACCAACCTGACCGATCACTTCTACTACATCAACAAGGTGTTCGGCGCGGCCCCCACCAACATCACGGAAGGCCAGCCTGGCGCTCCGCGTGAGTGGATGGTTACGGTCAAGCGCAACTTCTAAAAGTGCAAGCAAAGGATTCGGGCGCGGCGGTTCCCTCAAACCCAAACCGCCGCGCCTGAGTCCCGTTTGGGTGGGTGGACTGCGGAAGCTGCCGCCCACCCATTCGCCCGGTGCCGCTTCCACGGTCCGAGGGCCAATCTGGGCCCAACACGGACTTGTCATTGGAACGGCCTATGTCTCTCCTTAAACAATACTCTGACGAGCGCGCGGCACTCGTCCAAACCGCGGTGTCAAAGGCGGCCGCCGTTGTCCTCGGCCGGCGGCGGGTTCTTTCCGGTTTCCGCTGGCGGGATGATTTGATCATCACTGCCGCCGAGGCCATCGGCGGTGTCGAGCAGGCGGACGTTCGCTTGGAAGGCGATGAGCTGGAAGCTCATGTTATCGCCACGGATCTGACAACTGACATTGCTGTTCTGCGGATTGCTTCGGCTGCAGCCAGTGCCAACGCGCCCGGGCTGAATGCCCGCGTTGCCAACGCTGGCGCTGACACTAACGTGGATGCTGCACATGTCGCGGCTGCCAACGCCCCTGCGCCAACGGCGGCGTTGCTGCGCGTGGGTGAGACCATCGCTGTCGTTGGCCGCACGCTTCGCGGGCCCATTGCCCTCTGGGGCTCCGTGCAACTCGCAGGCCCCGCTTGGAGCTCCCGCCGCGGTGGCACGATCGACCAACGCATCGAGTTGGATGTCGGTTTCGACCCCTCCTTCGAAGGCGCCGCCGTCATCGACACCACCGGCAACATCGTCGCGATGGCCGTTCCCGGCCCCTACCACCGCGTCCTGGGCATCCCAACCTCCACGATCGAATCCGTCGTCGCGAAGGTCGACCAATTCGGCCACCTCCCCAAACCCTACATCGGCATCCGCCTCCAACCCCTCTGGCTTGACGACGACACCCGCACAAAGCTGGGTAGGAAAGCCCGCGGCATCGCCGCCGTCGGCGGGATCGACGCCGGCTCCCCAGCCGAGCAGGCTCACATCGAGCTCGGCGACCTGTTACTCACGTTGGACGGCCAGCCCGCCGATAGCGTGAACGACATGGCCCGCCGAATCGGCAGCGCCACCCCTGGCCAAACGATCTCCTTGGAAGTGCTTCGCGGCGGCAAGCCGCTGACCATCGACGTCCAAATCGGCGAGCGCCCACGGCATTGATTGCCGGTAACGACCCGCCGACGGCAGTCGATCCTCGCGTCGGCGCACCCGCGCCATCGCCTGCGCGCCTAAGGCCGCCCTACATCGCGCCGACGGGTGCGTGGCCGCGGCGGCAGCATGGCACCTGCTTACTGACGCCCGCCGATGTTGCGGCAATGTCTGAACTGGTGCGTACCATGTCTGACCGCCCGCGGAGGGCGCCCACGGCGCGGGGCCTTGCGGAACCGCTTAGTCGCCCCCACGGTCGTGCGGTGAGTGCAATTCTTGCTACCGCCGACGAACCTTTCCGCAATCGCGTCCTGGAGCGCCTGCTCGCCGCAGGCTACGACGACCTCGAGGTCGCCGAGCTCCCAACCGCGCTTGCGGAGCTTTTGCGCGAAACCAAGCAAACCCTGGTTATCGTTGGGGGCACGTGGCCCGACCCGCAAGCGTTCCTGCGTGTCGCGGTCAACGCTGGCGCGCTGCCGCTCGTTCTTCTTGAGTCCAGCGCCCTGGAAGCCGAAGGCGAAGCGCTCGCCATGGGCGCCCGCGCTGCCCTCCAATCCGACCTCCCAGCTGCATCACTCGCTGCAGCCCTGGCCGCCGTCGACGCCGGCCTCATAGTGTTAGAGCCCAGCGCCCGTGCCCTGCTGCTGTCCGCCAACCGCGACCGCTTCGCACCCCGCGACCGCTCTTCTACCGCGGATCAGTTTCCGGCCGCCAACCCGTTGTCCTCCAGCGACCGACGTTCGAATCGCGACTCGTGGTCCGCTGCCGATCAACTTCCGCCGGGCCATCGATCCGCTGGCGGCGATCGGTCTTCCCCTGCTGGCGAGCAACCATCGCCCCGCGACCCGTTGTCCGCTGGCGAGCATCGTTCGCAACGCGAAGCCTTCGGCACGGGTCCCTCGAATACTGCCAACCAGCCCTCGAATTCCGCCGGCAGCACCACGACAACAATTGGCGCACCGCCCGCCGGATCGCGCAAAGGGCGCCCCCTGACATCCCGCGAACGCGAGATCCTGGGCCTCGTAGCCAGCGGCACCTCCAACAAAGGCATCGCCCGCTCCCTCTCCGTCTCCGCCAACACGGTGAAATTTCACCTGGCGGCGGTGTTCGACAAACTCAACGCCGCCACACGCGCCGAAGCGGTAGCAGAAGCCATCCGCCGCGGCGAGCTCTCCCTCTAGGCTATTCCATGTTGGGGTAAGGCCCCTTGCCCCCATCAGCAATGAACTCATCAATCCGCTCTCGCAGCACCGGCATAGGCACCGACCCCAACTCCAACACCGTGTCGTGAAACGCCCGGATGTTGAAATTCGCGCCCAGCGCCTTCTCAGCCTTGTCCCGCGCAGCAATCATCTCCCGCTCACCGATGTAGTACGACAAAGCCTGCCCCGGCCAGGCAATGTAGCGATCAACCTCCGTCTCAATCTCATGCTCCGGCAAAGCCGTGTACTCATGTAGATAGGCGATAGCCTGCTCCCTCGACCACCCCTGCGCATGCACACCTGTGTCCACGACCAACCGGGCCGCGCGCCAGATCTGATACCCCAACATCCCAAAGCGGTCGTAAGGGGTCTCATACATGCTCATCTCAACTCCCAGCTTCTCACAGTACAGCGCCCATCCCTCCCCAAACGCTGAGATGTAAGTGTGCTGGCGAAACTCCGGCTGCTTCGAATGCTCCATCGCAATAGGCATCTGAAACGCATGCCCCGGCGCGGACTCATGCAGCGTCAGTGCCGTCAGGTTGTATAAAGGACGGCTCGGCAGGTTGTACGTATTCAGCAGATACACCCCCGGCCCGCCCCGTCCTGCCGTATAGAACGGCGCCAGGTCATCCGGCACCGGCACAATTGCAAACCGCGCGCGCGGCAGATACCCGAAAAACCGCGACGCCTTGCCATCAAACTGCTTGGCAATCCACGCCGCCCGCCTCAGCAACTCCTCAGGCGTCTTCACATAGAACTGCGGGTCCGTGCGCAGAAACTGCAGGAAGGCAGGGAAGTCCCCCTTGAACCCCGTCTCCTTCATCACCGCCAACATCTCACCGTGCAGGCGCGCCACCTCCGACTCACCCAGCGAGTGAATCTCCGCCGGCGTCATATCGAGGGTCACGAACTCCTTGATCTTCGCCTTGTAGAAATTCTCCCCGTCCGGCAGGTCCTTCGCCGCCAACGTCGTACGACACGCCGGGACATACTCCTCACGCATGAACTTCAGCAACTCAACATACACAGGCTGCACCGCATCACGGATAACCGTGACCGCCTGCGCCCTGAGGTCCGCCTGATCAGTGGCGGTGATTCCAGGCATGTCCTTGAACGGCGTGTAGAACAAGCTTTCTTCGGGCTTCGCCTCAGTCACCGCGGTGATGGAGGAATCACGGCCGGTCATCGTCACTTTGGGAGGCGTGAAGCCGCGTTTCATTCCCGCCCGCATCTCATCCATCTGCTCATGGAAGTAGCGCGGGATATCCTTCATCTGCTGCACCCAGTTCTTGTAGTCCTGCAGGGTGCGGAACGGCCGGCGCGCGGTATATCCGAGGTCCGTCCAAAACGTGGTGTCAGCGTTGGCCGGCATTTCGAAGTCGCGGAAGCGCTGATTCGCGATCAGGACCTGCAGCTGCGGCTTGTAGATGTCGTAGTTGACCTGGTGTTCGGCTGACAGCTCCCCGCGCGCAATCGCGTCGAGCTTCGTCAGCACATCTTCCCAGTACTTCAGGCGCGCTTCCTGAGCGGCGGGATCGACTTTCGGCAGATGGTCGGTCAGCGGCTTCTGCGAGTCCTCGTCGTCCGCGAACTGCTCCTGGCGCCACTTCCATTCTTTGGTGTAAAGCGCCTCAAAGCGGGAATTGGCGTCCTCCTTGTGCCCCTGA